>Ga0213876_10000382_pt1 | contig 37485 bp, 30 predicted proteins | sample BarmaccomBMRX_R9_FD_160113 | JGI IMG/M metagenome (GOLD analysis project Ga0213876, IMG submission 160113) | Root-associated microbial communities from Barbacenia macrantha in rupestrian grasslands, the National Park of Serra do Cipo, Brazil - RX_R9 | ecosystem: Host-associated > Plants > Roots... | reverse complement strand
ATCTCCGTGTGGGATGACCGCAAGATTGACGGCGGCGACACTTGGTATCCCGAAATCAAAGGGGCGATGGAACAGGCCGCGGTCTCACTCTGCCTGATTTCACCCGACTACTTGGCCTCGCGCTTCTGCGTGGAGGAGGAGGTGCCCTACCTGCTTCAGCGCCGCGAGCACGATGGCATGATTCTCATCCCCGTCCTGCTGCGCCCCTGCACCTGGAAAGCGTTCAGGTGGCTTAAAGAGATCCAGATGCTGCCCCGCGACGGCAAGAGTGTCGCCGTTGACTTCCGAGACATCGAGGACGCGGCCTTCGCCGAAGTCGCCGACCTTGTCTTCGGGATTGTTGACAACCCGTCGTACGTGCCGCCCGCGCCGCCCCCGCCCGTCTGGTCGCCGCCGGAGAAGATTGATACGACCCGTCTGCCCGAGACCGGCGCGGAGTTGTTCGGACGGCGCGCGGAGTTGGAGATGCTCGACGAGGCTTGGGAGTCCGGCCGTACGCGCGTCGTCAGCCTCGTGGCGTGGGGCGGCGTCGGGAAATCGACGCTCGTCAACAAGTGGCTTGAGCAAATGAATGAGGAGAACTACCGGGGGGCGCGGCGCGTCTACGCGTGGTCGTTCTACAGCCAGGGCACGAACGAGCGCGTCACCTCCGCCGATCTCTTCATCAACAACGCCCTCGAATTCTTCGGCGACCCCGAACCGACCGCCGGCTCGCCCTGGGACAAGGGCGAGCGCCTCGCGCGCCTCATCCAGAAGGAGAAGACACTCCTCCTGCTCGACGGCCTCGAACCGCTCCAATCTCCCCACGCGCACGAGCGCGGCAAGATCAAAGACCCCGCGCTCTCCACGCTGCTGACCGACCTCGCCCGCGGCACTCAGGGCTTGTGCCTCATCACCACGCGCGAGCCCGTGACCGACCTCGACGAGTTTCCCAATACAGTTCTGCGCAAAGACCTCGAACAGATTTCCGACGAGGCCGGGCGCGCCCTGCTGCGCGTCGGCGGGGTGCGCGGCACCGACGCCGAACTCGAACAGGCGACGCGCGACTTCGGCAAACACGCCCTCGCCGTCCAACTCCTCGCCGTCTACCTCCACGACATCCCCGGCCACCACGTCTCCCGCGCCGCCGACATTCCCGACCTCGACATCCCCGAAGCGAAGGGCAAGCACCCCCGCCGCCTGCTCGCCGCCTTCGAGCGACGCTTCGGCGACGGCCCCGAGGTCGAACTCCTCCGCATGCTCGGCCTCTTCGACCGCCCCGCCGACGCCCCCTCCCTCGCCGCCCTCCGCACCGCCCCACCCATCCCCGGCCTCACCGACCACGTCCAACAACTATCCGAAGCCGACTGGCTCCGCATCGTCGAAAAGCTCCGCCGCGCCAAACTCCTCGCTCCCGCGAGCCACCACCGCCCGGACGACGACCTCGACGCACACCCCCTCGCGCGCGAACACTTCGGCGAGCAACTTAAACAACAGCACCCCGACGCTTGGCGCGAAGGCAACAGCCGCCTCTACGAACATTTAAGGAACACGACCGAAGAATTTCCCGACACTATTGAAGACATGATGCCCCTTTTCGCAGCAGTGTCTCACGGCTGTGCGGCAGACAGACACCAAGAAGCACTGCATGAAATTCTTCTTCGGCGGGCCCTTAGAGGCAACAAACATTTTTGCACTACAAAGCTCGGGGCGTTTGGCGCTGAGCTGGCTGCTCTTACTAGTTTTTTTAATCCACCTTGGCAGAAACTCGTATCAACAATTGATGAGATGGCAGGGGCTTGGATTTTCAACGAAGCTGGCGTTGCTCTCCGAGCGCTGGCCCGGCTGCCGGAAGCAGCTCAGACAATGCAAGCTAGCTTCGACGCAGTTATTTTGCGCGAAGAATGGAAAATAGCTGCCGTCATCGCCACTAATCTTAGTGAATTGTATTTGATAATCGGCGACCTAGCGCAGGCACTGAGATATGCTCAACGGAGTGTTGAGCTGGCCGAAAGAAGCAACGATGACGTTAATCTAATGGTCAGAAAGACGACATTGGCCTTCGCTCTCTTCCAAGTGGGTAGGCTGTCGGAATCGGAAGCCATCATGCGCGAAGCCGAGGAGATGCAGAATGCCTTAGAGCCCAACTCTCACTTCCTTTATTCACTTCGAGGCTTTCAATATTGCGCCCTACTGCTACACCAGGGGAAATATCAGGAGGTACAATCGCGCGCGACCCAAACCCTTAAGTGGGCGAAGGAGAACCTAGGGCTCCTAAGCATCGCCTTAGATCACCTTTCTTTGGGGCGGGCCTACCTACTTCAAGCCCAGCGCGAAGCAAGCGGCCATTTTGTCCAAGCCACCTATTATGTCAATCTCGCTATCAACGGTCTGCGGCTCGCGGGGACGTTACATCACCTTCCGCGCGGGCTGCTAGCCCGCGCGGAGTTGCAGCGCGCTAAGGGAGAGTTTGAGCGGGCACGAGCCGATATAGATGAGGCGATGTCCGTCGCGACGCGCGCCGGTATGCGGTTGCACCAAGTAGATTGTTGTCTCGAATACGCGCGGCTGTGCCTAGCGGAGGGGGAGAGGGAGAAGGCACGGGGGCATTGGAAGACGGCGAAGGAGATGGCTGAGAGGAGGGGATATCACTTGCGAGCTAGGGATGTGGAGAAGATATGGCGGGAGCTTGACAGCGCGTGAGTGCTACGCGAGGGAAGGCAAAGCGATAAGGAAAACGAGGGCGGAAGGTTGAATGCCTTCCGCCCTCGGTGTTTGAAGAATGGGGTTCGCTTTAGTCGCCGGGGTCGCGGAGCATGTCGCGGCGGGTGGAGCGCCATTTGAGGGTGGCGAGGGCGAGGCAGAGGAGGGCGAAGCCTCCTTCGACGGCGAGGCCGCGGGCGGTGGCGGAGGCGGGGTCGGAGCGGGGGCGCGCGTGGGGCTTGTACTCGTCGGGGTAGGTGACGCCGGGGACGTAGCGCTTGTCGGCCGGGTCGTACTCCCAGTGGAGCGAGTCGTAGTCGCTGTCGAGGTAGTAGTCGCCCCTGGTGACGGCGACGGCGTAGGCGAGCGGGTTGAGGAGCGCGGGCGTGTTGGCCGGCTCCTTCAGCAGCGCGCCGGCCACCCCGGCGAAGGCGTAGACGAAGACGAGCAGCGCCACCCCCGCCCAGCCGCCGAGCCGGAAGCGGAACATCGCGCAGAGCTGCACGAAGCCGACAGTCGCCGCGAGCGTCAGCGCGAAGCAGAGCGCGACCGGCAGGAACTTCGTGCCGAGGTCGTACCCCGGGCGGCTGCCCGACGGTTCAACGTGGTAGCTCATCCACAGCGCGAAGAGCCCCGCGAGCGCGAAGCCCGCGGCCGCGAGGATGGTCGTGACCGAAGCCTTGATCTCCGAGCGCTGGAGCAGCGCCAGAGGGCCGCGCTCGGCGCTCCACCACTCGCGCAGGCGGCTCCGGGTCAGCGCCGACTCGCCCGCCAGCGCCGCCACGGCCGCCCAGCACAGGAGCATGTAGACCTCCAGGCGCAGGGCCGGCGTCGGGTCGTCGAGGTAGCGCCCCCAGAGCAACCCCGTCAAAAGCGCGCACGCGCTCCCGAAGAAGAGCCACGCCGGGGCCGCGCCGACCGGGATCAACTGCCAGGTCTTCACGCGCCTGACCGCCCCCGCGAACGCCCATACCCCTACGAACCCGACCAGCCCGAGCACGACCGCGTACGCCGGCACGCGCGCGCCGTAGAAGTGCCACCAGAACGCCTGGTAGCCCCTGTAAGTCCACTCGCCGAGGTTCTCGCTCCCGGCGGCGAACTCCGCGAGCTTGCGCGCCATCTCCTCGTAGTCGGCCGTGAAGAACTGGTTGAGCGCGAGCGCCGTCACGGCCCCGCCGACCGCGACGAGCGGCCCCACCAGAAGCCCCCCGCGCGGCGCGCGCCCCGAAGCCCCGCACAGCGCCGCCGACGCATAGAGCCCGAGCGCCTGCCACGCGAACCCGCCGACCAGAAGGAAGAGGTAGAGCCGCGCTACCTTCTCGAACCCGACCCCGCCGAGCCACGCCGCGGCGAGCGCGCACGGCACGAGCAGCAGCGCGACGAAGTACGCGAGCGCGCCTGCGCCCCAGAACTTCCCCGAGGCGAGCCGGAAGGGCGAGAGCAGGCTCATCTGCTGGAAAATGGCCGTCCCGCGCAGCCGCTCCTGCACGAACGAGAGCCCGGCCAGCGCCGGCCCGAGCACGAAGAGCAGCGCGAAGAGCAGCACCGTCAGGATGCCGTAGGACTCCGAGCCGAAACTCTTCACCTGCTGCCCCCACAACGCGTCCAGCTCGGAGGGCATGTAGGGCACGTCCCTGTAGGGCAGAGGGGGCGCCGACTGGTTCCACACGAGCCACGCGCCCGCCGCCAGCAGCGCGACGGTCAGCCCCGCGACGAAGAGCGCGCGCCGCCGCGGCAGCGTCGTCCGCAACGTCCGCACGAACTCGGGGTTCAGACTCAACGAAGGATTCCAGGCCATCTTAATGCACCTCCCGACTTGTTAAGTGATGAATGATGAGTGATGAATGATGAATTAAAGACAGCCGGCTTTTAATTCATCATTCATCACTCATCATTCATCACTTTCAAGAAACGTCGCGCCGGCCTGACGCGAGGAAGACGTCTTCGACCGTCAGGCGCCGCTCGTAGAAGGAGACCAGACCGTCGTGCGCCGCCGCCAGTTCGCGGTGGAGCGCGGCCAGCTCGGCGCGCCCGCCGGTGAAGGTAAAGTCCAGGGTCGCGCCCTCTACTTTAATACTTTTCACGCCCGCGCGCGCGCCTAAATCTTCCGCGAGCCGCGCGGCGCCTTCCGGCGCGAGCAGCTCTGCGCGGACGGGCGTGCCCCCGGCCAGCTCTTCGACCAGCGCGTCGATGCGGCCCGAGCGCGCCACGCGCCCGCGCTCCATGATGATGACCGAGGTGCTGAAGTCGGCCAGCTCCGTCAGGATGTGCGAGCTGACGAGGATGGTCGTCCCGAGCGCGGCGAGCTGCCGGATGAGGTCGCGCAGCTCGATGCGCGCGTGCGGGTCGAGCCCCGACGCCGGCTCGTCCAGCAGCAGCACCTTCGGCGCGTGCAGCAGCGTCTTCGCGATGACCAGGCGCTGCCGCATCCCGCGCGAGAGCGAGCCGACCTGCGCGTCGCGCTTCGACGTGAGGTTCGTCAGGCCGAGCACGCCTTCGATCCTCTTCCCCGTCTGCGCGCGCGACACCTCGTGCGCGCGCGCGAAGTATTCGAGGAAGTGTCGGACGCTCAGGTCGTCGTAGAGGCCGAAGGTGTCGGGCACGTAGCCGACGATGCGGTGCAGGCGCTTCGGCTCGGCGCCGACCTCGACGCCGGCCACCTCGATCCTGCCGCTCGTCGGGCGCAGCAGCCCGGCCAGCATCTTCAAAAGCGTCGTCTTCCCCGCCCCGTTCGGCCCGACCAGCGCGCACGTCTCGCCCGCCGGCACGAATAGGCTCACCTCCCGCACCGCCGGGTGTGTCTCGTAGAACTTCGTCAGTCCGGACGTGCTGATCATCTCCTCAAACCTTAGACACGCGGGAGACTACTTTTTGTTCCCGGCCCGCCGCCCGACGTTGACGATGCGGTCAAGCAGTCTCTTGTCGTCGGGCAGGATGCCCGACTTGACGAGGCGCGGGGTGAGCGTGCGCCAGTTGGGGTCGGCGGCGAAGACGCGTTGGAAGAGCGGGAGCGCCTCCTCGACGCGGTTCATGTTGGCGAGCGCGACGGCGTGCCAGTAGACCATCTCGACGTTGTCGGGCACGAGCCTTTCGGCCGCCCCGTACTCGCGCAAAGCCCCCTCGTTGTCCTTGCGCTCGACGGCCGCGTCGCCCGCGTTCATGTGGTTGTAGGCGCGCTGAAGCCTGACGAGGCGGCGCAGTTCTTTCAGCGGCTCGGGGCTGTCGTCAACTCTCAAATCAAAAATGCGGTCGGCCCAAGGCTTGCCCGTGGACTCCGCCTTGACGATGACGATGGCGGCGGACTGTCGGCCGCGGATGTCGCCGCCCGCGGCCTGCGCCGCGTCGAGCGCGGCCAGCATCCGCTCGGCCAAATCGCCCTTCGCGGATTCAAAGGCGCGCGCCATCGCGGGCCAGACGTTCGCGTTCGACATCAGGTTGGCCTGCACCGAGTAGCTCGCGCCCGTGTGGTCGCCCGCGGCCTCGATGCACTTCGCGCCGGTGTGCGCGGCGACGCGCCCCCGCGCGTCGATCATCGCCACCTGCCGCACGTCGCGCCCCTCGTCCTTCGCGAGCAGCGTTTGCAAAGCCTCCCCCGCGCTCGCGCCGCCGCGCATCAGTGCGAGGCCGTCGCGCCCGTACGCGGGGTCTACGAACGACTGCGTGGCGACGGCGCCGACGCCCGCCTCCGCCCAGGCCACGTTCGACCCGACCGAGAACCAGTGCGACTGCACCGCGACGCCCATCTCGCCCGTCGCCGGGTCGCGCGCCACGATGGAGAAGGTGTGCACCGGCCGCAGAGGCCGCGGCGACTCGGAAGCCCCTTCACGTCCCTGTGCCGAGACGTTCGCCGCCTTCACGGACAGCAACAGCGCCGCGATGGTTAAGACCGTCAACATTCTTCTCATCTTTCCGTCCTCAGAACGCCCAGTACCCTTGGGCGAAGCGCGCGGCGAAGAGCCCGAGCATGAGCAGCGACCAGACCACGACGGCCGCGCCCCACGCGGGCCGCGACGCGCGCAGGCGCCCCAGCAGGATGAAGGCCGGGAAGAGCACGAGCGTGTAGCGCGGCACGCTCAGCGCGAACTTCGTGCACGTCCACACCAGCCAGTTGCACGTCATCCACACCGCGTACGACGCGCGCAGGCGCAGCCACGCCCACACCGTCAGCCCGAGCCCGAGCAGGATGAAGAAGAACTCCTGCCACCCGACCATCAACGCCTCCGAAGGCGCGAGCGTCCAGATCGAGTTCCACGCCCCTCGGATGCCGACCCACGGCCACGTCGGCGACTTGAACCAGTGCTCGCCCTGTATTTGCAAAAACGCGCGCGGGTCGCCCAACACCCACCAGTTGATGAGCAGGTAGCCGCCCAGGCCCGCCCCCGGCAGGAGCAGCCACAGCCACTCGGCGCGCGCGCGCCGGCCCGCGCCCCTGTAGTCGTCCCACGCCTCGAAGGCGAGCGCCGGCAGCAGCACGACGCCGTTGATGCGCGCCATCGCCGCCAAGCCCCCGAGCAGCCCCGCGACCCGCCAGCTCCGCACGCGCGCCGCCAGGAAGGCGCCGAGCACCAGCGCGAGGAAGAGGCTCTCCGTGTAGCCTATGTGCAGGAAGTACGCGGTCGGGAAGACGAGCAGGTAGAAGACCGAGGCGCGCGCGACCTCCTCCGGCTCGCCGTCGGCGCGCGCGAGCCGGTAGAGCAGGAGCCCCGCGGCGACCGACGCCACGCCCGAGACGAAGAGGGCGGCCACCAGCTCGTCGCGCAGCACGAAGGAGGCCGCGCGCACCAGCCAAGGGTAGAGCGGGAAGAAGACGATCCAGCGCGACTCGACGCCCGCGGGGACGTAGCCCGTGCGCGCGATGTCGAGGTAGTGCGGCGCGTCCCACCGGTTCCAGATCGCGAGCCAGTTGTGGAAAGCCCCGACCCACTCGTTCTTCCACACGACGTACGCCTGCACGCCGTATAAAAACAGCAGCGCCTTGCACGCCAGCACCAGCCCGACCACCCGGCCGTCGAACCAGGCCGGGAGACTCAGCGCTTGACCTTGACGTTCGGCGGACTTCTTCTCCATCTACGTGTCGAGGAACTCCCGCTGCCACATCTCCAGCGTCAACAGTTGGAGGACTTGCAGGTTGAAGTCTTCACGCCCCGAGAGGTTCGCCTCGACGACGCGGCGCACCTCCTCGGGGCGGAAGAGCCCTCGACTTTTGACCACGTCCTCCGACAGCAGCTCGTCCACCAGCGGCCGCAGCGGCCCGCGCAGCCACGCGCGGATGGGCGCCCCGAAGCCGGCCTTCCTGCGCCACACCACGTCGCGCGGCAGCAGGCCCTCGGCCGCCTTCTTCAAGATGTACTTGCGCCGCAGCCCCCGCAGCTTCAAACGCGGCGGCATCCGCGCCGCCAGCTCGACCAGCTCGTGATTCAGGAGCGGCACGCGCACTTCGAGCGTCGCCGCCATCGAAGTCCTGTCCGTGTAGTCGAGGTTGAGGCACGGCAGGAACGTCTTCATGTCAACGTAGAGCAGGCGGTTGAGCGGCGCCGCCTGCTTGCAGCGCGCGAAGTAACGCCGGTGCAGGTAGTACGCGTCCGCGGCGCCGACGCCTTCACTTGTTTCTTCAGTGTAAAGCCTCTGCTTTGCCTCGTCCGTGAAGTAAGTGCCGAAGCCCATGTAGCGCGACTCGAAGTCGAGCGCGGCGCTCTTCGCGAACTTCTTCGCGTTGCGGAGCGGCGCGGTCAAACGGCCCGGCCTCCCGCCCGGCAGCGCGCCCGCCACCGCGCGCATCGCAGGCCGCCGCAGCGCCGTCGGCAAAGGGTCGAGCGCGCCCGCCAGGCTCATCGCCACCTGCCGCGGATAGCCCGCGAAGACCTCGTCGCCGCCCATCCCCGAGAGCATCACCGTCAGAGTCTCGCGCGCCTCACGCGAGACGAGGTAACTCGAAATCGCCATGTCGATGACCGGCATCTCCAGGTGTCGCACGAGCAACGGCAGGAGCGTCGCCACGTCGGGCCGCAGCATCGTCTCGTGGTAGTCGGCATCAAGTAACTGCCCGACCTTGCGCGCCCAGGGCACGTCGCTCGGGATGATGTCGAAGCGCAGGTCGTCCTCTTCAATCCCGACCGTGTAGGTCGAGACGCGGCGGCCGCCGCCCCGCTTCGCCATCAACGCCGTCACGACCGAAGAGTCCACGCCGCCCGACAGAAACGAGCCGAGCGGCACGTCGGCCACCATCTCCATCCCGACGACGCGCTCCAAAGTCTCAAGCAGGCGCTCGCGCCACCACTCTTCGCCCTTCCCTTCCTCGATCTCGTCGAAGGAAACGTCCCACCACTCGCGCACGTCTGTCACGCCCGCGCGCCACGTCAGGACGTGCGCGGGCGGGAGCCTGCGGATGCCCTTGAAGAGGGTGTGCGGGTCGGGCGTCCAGAGGAAGGTGAGCTGCTGGTTGAGCCCTTCGAGGTCAAGCTCCGCCTTGACCAGCCCCGAGGCGAGCACGCCCTTCGCCTCCGAGGCGAAGACGAAGGACTCGCCCTCTTCATTCTTAACCTCCGCGTAGAAGAGCGGCTTGATGCCGAGCCGGTCGCGCGCGAGCGTGAGCGTCTTCTCACGCTCGTCCCACACGGCAAACGCGAACATGCCGTTGAGGTGTCGCAGCGCGCCCGCGACGCCCCACTCGGCGAAGGCTTCGAGCATGACCTCCGTGTCCGCGTCGGTGCGGAACTCGTGCCCTAGCCCTTCGAGCCTCCGGCGCAGCTCGCGGTAGTTGTAAATCTCCCCGTTGAACGTGACCGTGAAGCGCCCGTCGGCCGAAGCCATCGGCTGGTGCCCCGCGCTGCTCGTGTCGATGATCGCCAGCCGCCTGTGCCCCAGACACGCGCGCCGCCCCTCTTCGTCAAAGGGCGCGGAACTCCACACGCCCTCGTCGTCGTACCCGCGGTGCTCGACGGACTTCAGCATCGCGCCGACGCGGCGTTCAGGATTTAAGGAGATGAGTCCGGCGATGCCGCACATAGGTTTCAGGTCACGCTCACGGGCTCTCCGCTGCGGAGCGAGTCGAGGATGCGGAAGGTCGTGCGCGTGGTGTTGGCAAGTTCCGCGAGCGGGATGGGCGCGGGGCCGCCCTGGCGGAGGGCGGCGCAGACGGCGCGCACCTCTTCGCGCTGCCCCTTGTCCTGCGCGCGCAGGCGCGCGGTCGTCTCGCGGCCGCCCGCGTACTGCGTGGCCGCGCGGAAGTCTTCGACGACGAACGCGCGGCCGGCGCCGAAAATCTCGACGCGCTCTTTGGGGAGCGCGCGGTCGCCCTCGGCGAGATATGCAATCGTGCCGTTCGACCCGTCGGCGAACTTGAGCGTGACGAAGAGCGAGTCGTCGTCAACCGCCTCGCGGTCGTCGGAGGTGACTGCCTCCGCGTAGACCCTCTCCACGAGCGAGCCGGTGACGTGCTGCATGAAATCCACGAAGTGGCAGACCTCGCCGCGGACGCGCCCGCCGCCCTCGCGCGCGTCCTGCGTCCAGTGCGTGCGCAGCACGCGCCCCGCGTTGACGCGGTAAAGAATCGAGAGCGGCCCGCGGCGGTCTGCAAAGAACTCCTTGGCCTGCCGCGCGTGCGGCGAGAAGCGCCGGTTGAAGCCGACCGTCAGACGCCCGCGCGAACGCCCCGCCGCTTCGAGCAGCGCGTCCAGCTCCTCGTCGTCGAGCGCGAGCGGCTTCTCGACGAACACGTCGAGGCCGCGCTCCAACCCGCGCCGCGCAAGCCCCGCGTGCGTGTCGTGGCGCGTGGCGACGACGAGGAGGTTGACGCCCTCCTCACCCAACACCTCGTCCGCGCCCGAGACGAAGCGCGCGAAGCCGTAGCGCCCGCCCACGTCGCGCGCCGTCACGCCCGACGCCGTCGCAATCGAGACGAACTCGGCGCCCTCGGCCTTGAGGTGCGGCAGAAGCATCCGCCGCGCGTAGTCGCCCGCGCCCACCATCCCGACGCGCACTTGAGAATTTGAGATTTCAAATTTGAAATTTGAAATTCTGTTCTCGACATGTTGCACAAGCTCGCGCTCGGTGTCGTAGTTGATGAGGACGGCGAGGTAGGGCTCGCCCGCGTCGCCGGAGATGAGTTGGTAGGCGCGCGCCGCCTCCTCGACCTTGAAGCGGTGCGTGACGAGCGGCGCGGTCTGCAAAGCGCCCGCGGCGGCGAGGTCGAGGAAGGCTTCGAGGTTGCGCCCCTCCGTCCAGCGCACGTACGGCAGCGGGTAGTCGTGCCCGCGCTCCTCGTACTCGGGGTCGTAGCGCCCGGGCCCGTAGGACATCGAGACTTTCAACGTCAGCTCGCGCTGGAAGTAGGCCGCGCGCGGCACGTTCAGCCCCACCAGGCCCACCGCGACGACGCGCCCGCGCAGGCGTGAGATTTCGCCCGCGAGTTCGACGGGCTCGTCCGACTGCGTCGCGGCCGTCAAAAGCACCGCGTCCGCGCCGCGCCCGCGCGACCACTTCGCCACCGCCTGCTTCACACCGGCGCCCGCGACGCAGCCGTCGTCCGCGCCGAGAGACTTCGCCAGCTCGACCTTCGACGCGTCGAGGTCAACGCCGAAGACGCGGCAGCCGTTGGCCCTGAGTAACTGCGCCGCGAGCTGTCCGATGAGGCCGAGGCCGATGACGACGACCGACTCGCCGAGCGTCGGCTCGGCGAGTCGCACTCCCTGAAGCGCGATGGCGCCGAGCGTGGCGAACGCCGCCGTCTCGAAATCGACGCCGCCGGGCAGGCGCACGCAGAGGTTCTTCGGCACCGACAGCAGCTCGGCGTGCGCGGCGTAGCCCGTGCCCGCGCACGCCACGCGGTCGCCCGCGCGGAACTCCGTCACGCCCTCGCCGACTTCGACGACCACGCCGGCGGCGCTGTAGCCGAGTGCGTGCGACTCGTCCAGCTTCTCGCGCACCGACTGGAGGGTGTTGAGCAACCCTTCACTCTTCACCTTCTCCAAAACCTTGCCGACGAGGTCGGGCCGCTCCTTCGCCTTCCCCAGAAGGCTCTTGCGCCCCAGCTCGACGAAGGCGCGCTCGGTGCCCGCGCTCACCAGCGAGCTGGCGGCCCGCACCAGCACGCGCCCCGGCTGCACGACCGGCGCCGGCACGTCGGCCACGACCCCCTCGCCGGTTTTTAGATTTTGCAGAAGCTGCTTCATGCTTGGAATGACGAATGATGAGTGATGAATGATGAATTAAAAGCAAGATGCCTTCAATTCATCATTCATCACTCATCATTCATCGTTTCTTCTTCAGCGCCTCTTCGATGAGGCCGCTGACCCATTCGGCGCGGGCGTCCCAGGTGCCGCCCTCGACGGCGCGCTGTCTTTTGCGGGGCGCTTCGGGGTCGTCCTCGGCGAGCGCGTCTTCGACGAGGCGGAGGAAGTCTTCGCGGCCGCGCGCGATGCGCAGCACGTCCCGCATCGGCTCGTACTCGGGGAGCGGCGAGATGACGACGGGCTTGCCCGTGGCGAGGTACTCGCGCACCTTGATGGCCGACCCGTAGCTCGTGAACGCGCGCTCAGTTTCCCACGGCAGCACACACACATCAAACCCGGCCGCGTAGCGCGGCAGCTCGTCGTAGGGGACGGGCGGCAGGAAGTGCGTGTTAGGCAGACCCTCGACCTCCACCCCGCGCGACTTGTTGCCGATGAAGACCCACTGCCACTCGGGGCGCTCGACCGCCGCGCGCCTGATCAGTTCCTGGTCGATCAGCCACGGCTCGACCGCGCCGAAGTACCCGAGCCGCGGCCGAGGGATGCGCGCGACCGCCTCGGCGACTTCGAGCCCGCCGCCGCCGACCCTCGACCAGTGCTCGAAATCGACGGCCTGCTCTAACAGGTGGGAGCGCTCGCGCGCGCGCGTGGCCTCTTCCAGAAGCTTCCGCCCCGAGTAGAAGATGAGGTCGGCGCGGTCTAAGGCGTGCTCGTGCAGGCGGCGGATAGTCGCGGGGTCGGTCGCGTGATCCATCGAGTTCTCGTCGTACTTGTCCGAGACGTGGTAGACGACGAGCGACTCGTCCAGGCGCCCGATCATCTCGGCCGCGGTCGGGATGGCGACCCAGAGGACAGGACGTTTCAACCCGCGCCGGCGCGCGAGCGCGCCCACCTGCGCCGCGAGCAGGGCGCGGTTCGTCGCGCGCGCCGCGCGGCTCCCGTAGAAAGGCAGCGCCGCCGGCGAGACGACCGTGATGCCCTCCTCCGTCGTCCGCGCCAGCTTCGCGTACGAGCGCAGCTTCCGCACGACGCGCGGCACCAAGTCCTTGTTCCCCAGACTGGGGAGCCCCATCGAGATCGAGTTCACGAAGACCACGCGGTTCCCCGCCCGCGCGAACCTGCGCATGAGATGGTTCTTCGAGTGCGGGTGGTGATACCACCAGTCCTCGCCGCCGAAGCACACAAAGGATTTACCCGTCAGCATTGGCGACTTCTTGGAGTTTTTGCCCTTCCCGCCGTTTAAAGGATTTTCATTCTGTCTCCTTACTATTGGAGAACGAAGTTGTAGGTGATGACGCCCGACACCTTCACCGGCTTCGTGCCGAGCAGGACGGGCGAGAAGAGCACTTCACGGGCGGCCTTGACGGCGGCCGCCTGTAGCAGAGGGTGTCCGCCGATCGCCCGGGCGGCGATGACCTTGCCCTCTTCGTCAACGACGACCTGCACCTTCACCGTCCCCTGCGCGCGCGCGGCCTTGGCGATAGGTGGATACACGGGGGGCGGCTTGTTAATCACCTTGATGGTTACTACCTTGTCCCCGTCTTTGAACCCCTCCACGTCGGGAATGGGCTGGCACTTGTCGCCCTCGGCGCAGACGCCGACAACCGTCTCGCCCTTCTCACGTAAGCTCCTGAGCAGCCTGTCCATCTCGTCCTCGGCGCGGGCGGCGGGCGCCGCATCGGCCGCCGCATCGGGCAGGGTCGTCTCTTCATCCCTGACGACGGGGTGTTGCGTCTCCGCGACCCCCGGGACGAGCTTAAAAGAGCCCAGGAACCTGGCGGCGGTCTCGTCGTCGAAACTGCTTATCGCCTTCGGCGCCCCGGCCTCCTTCATCGTGATGCCGATTTGATAAAGCCGGTTCTTCACGAGGTAGCTCCTGATGCGCATGACGTACCCTTCGCTCAACTGCACTTTGACGTAGCGCCCCGGGTGCCCGTCGAGCGCGATCTCTTGCTCTTCGAGCAACGTGCCGCCGGCGGCCTTTAACCCGGCACTTATCGCGCCGTCGAGGAACCTTTTCGCGTCGCCGCCCTCTTCCACATTCGGCGGGTACTCGACATACATGACGCCGTACTGGGCGAACGTCTTTAAGGAGAAGTCGTGAACTTCGAGTCTGCCCACCGGGGAGTCGTGGGACTCGATCTTCTCAGTCGGCGTGCCGGGCAGCAGCACGGAGAAGCGCCCCCCGGCGGACGTGAACTCTTTCCACGCGCCCGGGTTGTACTCGACCGCAGGCGCGGGAGGAGGCTCGTCGCCCGGCTTACTCGCCTGGCCGAAGCAGAGAGTAGTGGCAGACGCGAGAGCCACGAGCAGCAAGCTGATTCGTGTGATGTTATTCAAGAGAGACCGCCTTCCTTCCGTCGCGCATGAGGTTGCCGGGAACAGGCAGCATAACGCCCGCCCGCGCGAACCGCCGCCTCAGATGGTTCTTCGATAGTAGCACGCGACGGCGGCGCGCTCATGTGGCGGCGCGGCCGGCGGGGCGAGTCTCAGGAGTCCTTGTCGAGCAGCTTCGTGGTGTTCTCGGTGACGCTGGGCGGCTGGTAGATTTCGGCGGTGTCGGCGCGCGGCTGGTTGAAGAGCGGCGCGGGGGTGAACTGCGGCGCGCCGAGGGCGGGCCTGTCCGAGCCGGCGGCGAGGTCTCTCTGCGAAGCGCCGCGGTGGTGGACGGGAATCAGCTCGTCGCCGAAGAGGCGCGCGTAGACGAGCATCACGAGCCCCGCCAGGAAGAGCGTGAACGGGATGAAGAGAGGGCCCGGGCCGTTCACGAGGAAGCAGAGCCCGAAGAAGATCGGGAAAAGAACGACGCTGATGAACATCACCTTGGCCCCGCGGCGCGTGCCGAGCCGCTTCGCCGTCAGCTCCGCCTGCCGCGACTGGTCGGGCCGGGCCGGCGCGTACTCGTTGCCCGCCACGTAGGCGGCGAGCCCCGCGAGCTGGAGCCCGCACCTCGGGCAGAAACGAACCTCGTCTGAGGACTGCTGACCGCACTTGGGACAGAACATCTCTTTCACCTGTGGCGACGGCGGCGTTCGGACTACTGCCCGCTTTACGCCGCCGCGCGCGGATAAGTTCTGAGGGCGTGTCTCGGCGTCGGCTTGTATAATAGCAGCCGCACAGCCGACCCTGAACCCTTGCGGAAAGTCCGAATGCCGTCTCCCGCACAGCGCACGCCCGTCCCCGAAGAGCACACACGAGCCGGCCTTCGTCGAGGCTCGGGGCGGCGGGCCGTCGCGTTCGCGCTGGTCTTCGCGGCGGCGTTCGGCGTGCGGCTCCTGTGCTGGCGCGACGTGCGGTTCGAGGCTGACAAGGTTCAGACCGCGGTCACGGAGAACTACAGGCACATGGCGCGGCTGCTCGGCGAGAACGGCGCGGCCTCTTTCTACGACCCCGGCTCGCCGACGAGCGAGCCAGACCTGCTCGGGCACCCGCCGGGATATCCTTTCGTGCTCGCCGCGGTCTACGGGGTTTGCGGCGAGTCGGACGCGGCGGCGCAAATTTTTCAGGCCGCGTGCGACGCGCTGGCGGCGGCGCTCGTCTTCCTCATCGCGGCGGAGGTGCTGACGTTCGGCGTCGGCGTTGTCGCGGGCGCGTTCGCAACGCTCGCGCCGCAGCTCTGCTGGAACTCCCTGATGCTTCTGCCGGACACGCTCGCGGTGCTGCCGCTGCTCGCGGCCGTCTGGCTGCTCGTGCGCGCGCGCGGGGGGCGGCCCGTGCTCAAGGCGCTCGGGGCGGGCGTGCTCTTCGGCCTGTCTTGCTGGCTGAGGGCGAACGCGCTGCTGCTCGCGCCGTTCGTGGCGGTCCTGGCCGTGCCGCTGCTCTTCGGGGAGGGCGTGCGGGTGCGCGCGGCGCTGGCGCTGGTCGCGGGCGCCTTGCTCGCGGTCGCGCCGTTGACGTTGCGGAACGCGGTCGTCTACGGACACTTCATCCCCGTCTCCCTGGGCGCGGGGCAGACGCTGCTCGAAGGCATCGCGGACTACGACGGCGAGCAAAGGTTCGGGCTGCCGGACACGGACGCGGGGTTGACGCGGATGGAGGCGGAGGAGGCGGGGCGGCCGGAGTACGCGGCGGCGCTCTTCACGCCCGACGGCGTCGAGCGCGACCGCCGTCGGACGCGGCGCGCGCTGGCCGTCGTCGGGGAGAATCCCTTTTGGTTCGCGTCCGTGATGTTGCGGCGCGCGGGCTCTATGTTGAGATTGGAGAGGACGCCGCTGACCTCGGGCGCGCCGGTCTCCGAGGGCTTTGCGCGCGCGCCCGGACTCGCCCTGCGCGGGGTGCAGAAGCTCTTCATCACGGCGATCTTCCTGCCGCTCTACCTCGCCGGCCTCTTGCTGCTCGTGCTTCAAAGAAAGAGGCGTGCGTTGGCCGCGCTCCTCTCGGTGCCGCTCTACTTCCTCTGCGTGCAGTCGGCGCTCCACACCGAGTACCGCTACGTGCTCGCCGTCCACTACCTCCTCTTCGCCGTCGCAGCCTTCGCGCTCCAACGCGCGTGGCTCGCTGCGCGGAGCGTGTTGTTCAAAAGAGCTTCGCGGTAATTGCCTTCAGGTTCTCTTCGGCCTCGCGCGTGTACCTGTCGGCCCACTCGGCGGTCGCGGGCGCGTGCCCGCCGGAGAGGGCGCGCTTGAGTTGTCGGGCGAGTTCGTCCACGTCGCCGAAGTCGTAGAGCAGCATCCCGCGCGTCTCGCCCGCGCGCGTCGCCACGACGGGCAGCCCCGCCCAGATCGCCTCGACCCGCGAGAGGCCGTAGCTCTCCGGCCCGAAGCCGCGCACGAACGCGTGTGAGCGGCGCATGAGCCGGAACACGTCCGCGTGCGCGACGTTCTTTAAGACCGTGACCCACCCGCGGCCGCGCAGGACTTCTTCCCGGTACGCGGCGTCCGCGGCGAAGTCTCCGTCGAGCAGAAGGAGCCCCACGTCCTCGCCCGTCTCGCGCCGGAGGCGTTCGACCGCACGGGCCGCGTGCAGGAAGCCGTACTCGGGGAGAAAAGCGCCGACGGAGCAGACCCGCCGCGCGCGTCGCGTATAATCCGCGGTCGCGGCTTCGAGTTCTGCGGACAGCCCGTCGCCCTCCCCGCGCGCGACGGGCAGAAGACTTTTGACGACCGACACGGGCTGTGTGACTCTCAGCTCTTCGCGCAGCCAGCGCGCAAGCTCTTCGGAGACGACGACGAACTCCGTCACGCCGCCCGCCGCGAGGCGGAAGAGCGTGCGCCGCGCGGGCTTGAACGCGGCGTGACGCGAAGGCAAAGAACCGTCGTGCAGAATCTTGACCCACTCGAAGCCGAGCAGCCGCTTTAACGTCAACCAGGCGGGCACGAGCGCGCTCGGGTATTCGAGCAGAAAGTGCGTGCAGTCGGCGACGCGCGCGCCGCGCCCCTCGCGCAAGATGAGGGGGACGAGTTCGCGCCGCTTCTCCTTCATGAAGCGCACCTGCGGGCCGCGCACCTCTCGGTCGCCGTACGTCCAGAGGCGCAGGCCGCGCGCCTTGAGGTGTTCGAAGAGGGTTTTGACGTAGATCGAGACCCCGCCGTGTGGCGGCGGGTAGGGGCCAAGCAGTACGACCTTTTTGCTCATGCCGAAGGACGGACAGAAAGCTTCTCAGGATGCGCGCGTGGCGGTCGTCGTGCCCTCCTACAACCACGCGCCGTACGTGGCGGCGGCGCTGCGCTCGGTCTTCGCGCAGACGCGCGCGCCCGCGCGCCTGCTCGTCATCGACGACGGCTCGCGCGACGGCTCGCCGCACGTCATCGAAGACGTGCTGAAGGACTGCCCCTTCCCCTGCGAGCTGATCGCGCGCGAGAATCGCGGCCTCTGCGCCACGCTCAACGAGGGGCTCAAGCAGACCGAAGGGGCTTACTTCGCATACCTCGGCTCGGACGACCTCTGGCTGCCCAACTTCCTCGAAGCGCGCGTCGGGCTGTTGGAGCAGAGGCCGCGCGCCGTGCTCGCCTACGGCCACGCGTACCTCATCGACAGGCGCGGCGAGGTGTTGGACTGCACGCTCGACTGGGCGCGCTACGCGGACGGCGACGCGCGCGCGATGCTGCTCGAAGAGACCTACGCGCCGATGAGTCCGACCGTCCTCCACCGTCGCGCCGCGGTCGAGCGGCACGGCTGGAACGAGCGCGCGCGGCTCGAAGACTACGAGCTTTATTTGAAGCTGAGCGCCGACGGCGACTTCGCCTTCGACCCGCGCGTGCTCTCGGCCTGGCGCCGCCACGGCACGAACACCAGCGGCGACTTCGTCTGGATGATCGAGGCTCGGCTCGAAGCGCAGCGCAACGCCTCCGCGCACCTCGGCCTGAGCCCCGCACAACTCGGGCGCTACCAGCGCGCCCTCAACTTCGCCGGCGCCGAAGACCTCCTCCGCCTCGGCGACAAGCGCGCCGCCCTCAAGTACCTCCGCCGCGGCCTCTCCGCCGCGCCCTCGCCCGCGGCCCTGGCGAAAGTCGCCCTCCGCCTACTCACGCCCTACTCACTTCTCAAGCGCCGCAACCTCCGCAAGCAGACAAGCGCCGCACGCCGCTATGGCGAAGTGATGAATGATGAGTGATGAATGATGAATTAAGAGCAAGCTGCCTTTCATTCATCATTCATCATTCATCATTCATCACTTCCCCTCGATCCAGCGCTCGTACCAGAGCGAGAGGTTGAGGAGCGCCCAGAGGTGAAAGCCCCAGTCGCGCGCGCCGCGGCGGTGCTCCGCGAAGAGGCGCGCGATGAAGTCGTAGTCGAGCAGGCCGCGCCGCCGGAGCGTCGAGTTCGTCACGCGCGACTCAAGCTCTTTCGCCGACGGGCCGCGGAACCAGCCCTCGACCGGCGCGCCGAAGCCGCGCTTGCGGCGGTAGAGCACGTCGCGCGGCAGCACCGTTTCGAGCGCGCGCTTGAGGACGTGCTTGCCGCTCCGGCCTTCGACCTTGAGCGCGCGCGGGACGCCCATCGCGTACTCGACGAGGTGATGGTCGAGGAACGGCACGCGCGCCTCGACCGAAGTCGCCATCGTCATCTTGTCCACGCGCATCAGGAGCAGCTCGGGCAGGCGCAGCTTCAGCTCAAGGTAGGTCATGCGCGCGAGGAAGTCGGACGCGGGGCGCTCGCGCGCGACGCGCTCCAAGTCCTCTCTGACGACCTCGTAAGAGGAGAGCCCCGCGAGGCGCGCGCGCGTCCCGGCGGAGATGAGTTGTCCTTTCAGCGTCTCGTCGAAGACGACGGCCGCGCCCCAGAAGAGCGATTCGCCCGCGCCGAAGCGCCGCGCCAGCTCCGCCGCCTCGGCCTTGCCCGTCGCCGCGCTGACTAAAGGTTGTGCGACGGCCCCGGCCGCGCGGCGCGCGAAGGCGGGCAGCTGTTCGGTGTGGCGCCAGAACCGCTCGTAGAGGCGTAGGTACTTGACGTACTTGTCGTAGCCGCTGAACAGCTCGTCCGCGCCCTCGCCGACCTGCACGACGATGGTGCCCGACTCGCGCGCGAGCTTCGAGACGTAGAAGAGCGGCACGCAGACCGGGTCGGCCAGAGGCTCGTCCTGGTGGAAGACGAGGTCGGGCAGGAAGTCGAGCATCTCCCGCTCGCCGATGAGGACTTCGTGGTGGCTCGTCGCGAAGCGCCGCGCGATGTCGCGCGCGGAGTCAAGCTCGTTCAACTCCTCGTGGTCTTTGTACGCGACGGTGAAGGTCTCGACGGGGCGCGACATCTGCTCGGCCATCAGCGCCACGTTGGCCGAGGAGTCCACGCCGCCCGAGAGGAAGACGCCGAAGGGCACGTCCGCCATCATCCTTTTCTTTATCGACTCGCGCAGCAGCCGGAGGATCTCCTCGCGGTACTCCTCTTCGTTCGTCGCGCGCGCGCCGTTCGTCGGCCGTTCGGGCGGGAGCGCGTCCCAGTAGCGAATCGTCTGCACGTCCCCGCCGCGCTCACAGACGAGCATGTGGCCGGCCGGGAGTTTGTTGACGCCGCGGAAGAGCGTGCGCGGCGCGGGCGTGGTGAGGAAGGAGAGATAATGGACGAGCGACTCCTCGTCCAGCTCGGCCGAGACCGAAGGGTGCGCGAGGATCGCTTTAATCTCCGAGGCAAAGATGAGGCGGCCGCCGTGCAAGTAATAGTAGAGCGGTTTGACGCCGACGCGGTCGCGCGCGAGCACGAGGCGTTCGTTCGCCTCGTCCCAGATGGCGATGCCGAAGTCGCCCTCGATCTCCTTGACGAAGTCGAGGCCGCGCTCCTCGTAAAGATGAATGATGGTCTCGCTGTCGGTGCGCGAGCGGTAGAGGTGGCCGCGCCGCTCCAAGCCTTCGCGCAGCGCGGCGTGGTTGTAAATCTCGCCGTTGAAGACGAGCCAGACGCCCGCGCCTTCGCACCCGCGCATCGGCTGGTGGCCGGCGGGCGAGAGGTCGATGATGGAGAGGCGGCGGAAGCCGAGGCCGAGGCGACCGCCGTCGAAGAGTTCGACGCCCGCGTCGTCCGGCCCGCGGTGCGGCATCGTGTCGCGCATCGACTCGACGAGCGCGCGCCCGACGCGCCCCTCCGCCGCCCCGTACTCCCAGACCCCGCAGATGCCGCACATAGAATTTGAAATTTCAAATTTGAGATTTGAAATTGAACTGACCGACCAACTCTAACCGCGCCCGCACGTCTTCGCCAGCGCAGACGGGCAGGAGCAGCCAGCGCACGCGGAGCGGCACGGTCGTCCTCATCTTCCAGACGGCGGCCGCCGACTCCTCCTTCGAGCCGTAGTCGCGCGAAGACCGGCGCGGCTCGACCGTGAGACCACCGAGTTCTTCGAGCGAAATGACGAAGAGCCGCGCGCCGGAAGCGATGTCGAGAATCTCGACGGACGAGCCTTGAACATTCATCTCGCGCGCGGGCGCGGCGTGGAAGACGAAGCGGAAGTCGTGCTCGCCCGCGCCGGTCAGAGTGTCTTCGACGAGCCAGTAGCGCCCGCGCTTCTCGAAAGTGACTTCGCGGCGGTGCGTGACCGGGCCGGCGGGCAGTCGCTCGTAGCCTTGATGTTCCGCGGCGGCGGAATCAATCTCGTCCGTCGTGTCGAAGGAGAGCAGGCGCGGGCGCGCCTCGTTGCCGTTGAAGAAGGGCGCGGACTCGGGCGTCGTGTTCTGCTCGAAGCCGTCCACCTCGACGGTCGAGTGGTACGCGGTCGAGCGGAACTCCTGGCGCGCGCGCGGGTCGGACGTATAAACGTATGTGCCGGGGTCTGCAATGAAGCTGACGCCGCAGGCCGAGACCTCGATGCTCAGCGCGTCGTTGTGCCCGTGCGCGCCGCGCCCCTTGAGGCCCGCGCCGCCCGCGTTCAAATGCTGGTACAGGTCGCCTTCGCGCAGCACGCACACGCCCGCGTTTTGGAATGATTGGGAGACGGAGGCGCCCGCCGTCTTCAACTCTCCGTAAGCGCGGACGCCTTCGGCGCCGAGGAGCCAGAAGACCTCTTCGGGCGCCTCCGCTTGAACTTTAAATCCCGGCTCGCGGAAGACGGCGGCGCCGACGACAAGCAGATAAGCGTGTTCGTCCGCTGCGCGCCGGACGAGCGGGAGAAACCGCCCGCCGTCCGCGTCGCCGACGAGCGGCGCACGCCCGTCCGGCCGAAGACAGGCCCGCGTGTATTCGAGCATCGAGCGCACCCTCGCCCACGCAGGCGCGCCCACGTCGAGGTCGTTCTCGCGGCAGAGCAGGAACGAGTAGAGGAAAATCTCCGTGGCGAAGCGGTGGTAGTTGGTTGAAGCCTCCCAGTCGGCGCCGTCGGGCAAGACCTGCCTGTCCAGCTCGCGCAGCAACTCCCTCAAAGCGAACTCGCGCCAGCCTGCGGCCGCGCTCAACTCCGGCAGGAGCAGGCCGAGCCAGAGCAGGCCCGCCACGTCGGAGAGGTAATGGTTGCTCGTCGCGATGTAAGAGTATTCGAGGTTGCGCCGTACGTGCCGGCCGTGCGCGTCGAAGAGCGCGAGGAGGCGTGCGAGCCTCTCGACATTCAACGCGGGCGAGCGCCGGAACAGCCGCAGCGCCGCGAGCAGGTTGACGGCGCGCAGCGCGACCTCCATCGCGCAGGCCCAGTTCGGCCCCTGCCCCGCGGGATTCTGCTCGTCCCAGCTCTCGACCTGCGCGAAGAACTCTTCGGCCAGCTCCTCGCCGCCGCCCGCGGCGTACGCGCGGCCCAGTGTGAGCAGGTGCCCGAGCCGGTTCAGCTCCCACAGCAGGCGCACGTCCGACCCGTCGCCGCGCACGAGCCGCGCGTCCCCGTGGAAACCGAGCGGCCAGCGCACGCCCGACGCGGGCTCGCGCAGCCAGTCCAACGTCGCACCGAACTCGCGCACGCCGTACCCGAGCAGCGGCCAGCGGTGCTCGACGACTTTTCTTGCCTCCGTCTCTAGCTCAGCCCGCTTCGTCGAAAGATAAGCGCGCCCGCCCTCCTCATCTTCAAACCCCGCGAACAGCCGCGGCGACTCGCGATTCCGAAAATGTTCGAGCAGCGCCGCGCCTTGCATCCGCGCGAACTCCGGCGCGAGCCGCGCGCGCGGGGGCTCGCCGCTTCCCTGCCCGTTCAAAGACGCCGCGCGCTCGCCGCGGAGGCGCGCGGCCGCGAAGGCGCGCCGGCCCGCCTCGAGCGCCGCCGCGCCGAGCGAGACGCGCCCGCGCAGCGCGCGTTTGATTTTGTTCGTGACGCCCAACGGCGGCCAGTTTACAAACGCGCCTGTGGCGGTTCAAGCCGCGTGTCCGCTTCGGGTTTGACGGTCGCGGTCGCGGCTGGCAGACTTACCGTTTGCTGAGCGTTTAAGAATTGATGAGTTCCAAGACAGGCGAAACAACGGAGACGGGCCTGCCCGCGGCGGGCGCGGCGGCGCGGGCGCGGACGGGGCCGGCCCAGGACGCGGCCCTCGCGGGGCTGCCGCACGCGCTGCTCAGGCCGGAGTCGGCGGGCGTCCAGCTCAACCTCCAAGACCTCTGGGCCTACCGCGAGCTGCTCTACTTCCTCACCTGGCGCGACATCAAGGTGCGCTACAAGCAGACGCTGATGGGCATCACCTGGGTCGTCATCCAGCCGCTGCTGACGATGCTCATCTTCACGCTCGTCTTCACGCGCTTCGTGAAGGCGGACGCGGGCGTCATCCCCTACCCGCTCTTCGCCTACGCCGGGCTGCTGCTCTGGACGTTCTTCTCGGTCTCGGTCACGTCGGGCACGCACAGCCTCATCAGCAACACGAGCCTCGTCACGAAGGTCTACTTCCCGCGCGCCTTCATCCCGGCGGCGGCCGTCGGCGCCGGCCTCGTAGACCTCTCGGTCGCCGCGGTGCCGCTCCTCGGGTTGGCGCTCTACTACCGCGTGCACGTCACCTGGGGGCTGCTGCTCCTGCCGGTCTTCCTGCTGCTCGGCGCCTCCATCGCGCTCTCGGTGGGGATGATAGCGTCGGCGGTCACGGTGCGTTACCGCGACCTGCGCCACGCGCTCCCCTTCCTTCTGCAACTCTGGATGTTCGCCTCGCCGGTGCTCTACCCGATGAGCCTCGTGCCGCCGCGCTGGCGCTGGGCGTTCGCCGCCAACCCCCTGACGGGCGTGCTCGAAGGCTTCCGCGCGGCGCTCGCGGGCACGCCGTTCGAGTGGCAGCTCGCCGCCGTGCCGGCCGCCGCCGCGCCCGTGCTGGTCTGCCTCGCCTACTACGTCTTCCGCCGGCTCGAAGACAGCTTCGCCGACGTGATCTGAGGAGAGATGGAGCCTGTCGTCGTCAGCGTCGAGGGGGTGAGCAAGCGCTACCGCATCGGGAGGCTGCCCGCGGGCTACGACTCTCTGCGCGAGTCGCTGGCGCGCGCCCTGACCGCGCGGCTCAGGCGCCTGCGCCGGGGCGGCGAAGTGGAAGACGAGACGACCCTCTGGGCGCTGAAGGACGTGAGCTTCGAGGTGCGCCGCGGCGAAATCCTCGGCATCGTGGGGCGCAACGGCGCGGGCAAATCGACGCTCCTCAAAATCCTCTCGCGCATCACGCGCCCGAGCACGGGGCAGGCCGAAATCTACGGCCGCGTCGGGAGCCTGCTCGAAGTCGGCACGGGCTTTCACCCGGATTTGACCGGGCGCGAGAACGTCTACCTCAACGGCGCCGTGTTGGGCATGCGCAAGGTCGAGATCGACGCGAAGTTCGACGAGATCGTCGCCTTCTCCGAGCTGGAGCGGTTCATCGAGACGCCGGTCAAGCACTACTCTTCGGGCATGTACGTGCGGCTCGCCTTCTCGGTCGCCGCGCACCTCGAACCCGAAATCCTCATCATGGACGAGGTGCTCGCCGTCGGCGACATGGCCTTCCAGCAGAAGTGCCTCGACAAGATGAACGAGATTCGCGGGCAGGGGCGCACCATCTTCTTCGTCTCGCACAACCTGCCGGCCATCACGCGCCTCTGCAAGCGCGCCGTGCTGATCGAGCGCGGCCGCCTCGTCGCCGACGGCCACCCGCAGGCGGTCGTCAACCGCTACCTCTCGACGAGCTGGGGCGCGGGCGCCGAGCGCGTGTGGGGCGACGACGCGCCGGGCGACGCGGTGGCGCGCCTGCGGCGCGTGCGCGTCGCCGGCGAAGACGGCGAGACGGCCGCGGCCGTGGACGTGCGCCGCGCATCAAGCATCGAGGTCACCTACGACGTGCTCGAAGAGGGGCACGCGCTCGTCCCCGTCGTCGAGCTGTACAACGAGGAGGGCACCGAGGTCTTCAGCACGCACGACACGGGCGCGGAGTGGCGCCGGAGGCCGCGCCCCGTAGGCCGCTACACGAGCGCCGTGCGGCTCCCCGGCAACCTGCTCGCCGAGGGGACGCTCATCGCGCACGTCTCGATAATGTCGCACTTTCCGTCTACAATCCTGCGCGCGCGCGCGGCCAACGCCGTGGCCTTTCAAGTGTTGGACGAGCCGGGCGGCGTCTCGGCGCGCGGCGACTACGCCGGCCCGATGCCCGGCGTCGTGCGCCCCCTGCTTGAGTGGGAAACGCGCGCAGACGCTCAATGAACGCTTCTTGAAAGTGATGTTGGTTGCAGTTCACCGCGGAGGCGCCCTTTGCTCTAATCGCTAGTTCGAGAAGTCAACTCGGACTCCGCTCCGTCTCCCTTGAAACACCTTCTGAGCGAAAAACTCCCGCTGTCTTGGAAGCTGCGGCTCAAGCGCGCGGCCTTCGCGCCCGCCGTGTGGGCGTTGCGGCTCGCGGCCCGCGCCTACAACTTCGCCGGGCGGCTCGCGGGGAGCGCCGAGGCCAACGGCGTAGACCTGCGCCGCGCCTTCGACGTGAAGCAGCGCCCCGGCCCGCCGCAAGTACAACCTTTGGGCGCCGCCGACTTCCTCTTCCTCGCGCGCGCGGCCAACGCCGGCCCCGAGACCCACGCCCCCGAACGCCCCGTCAAGACCTCCGTCATCATCCCCGTCTTCAACAAGGTCGAGTTCACCTTCCAATGCCTGCGCTCGCTCCTGCGCGAAGTCAACTTCGACGACACCGAAGTGATCGTCGTCGATAACGCCTCGACCGACCGCACGCGCGAGCTGCTCTCACACTTCCGCGGCTTCGTGCGCGTCGTCTTGAACGAGGAGAACCGCGGCTTCGTGGACGCCTGCAACCAGGGCGCCGAAGCGGCGCGCGGGCGCTACCTCGTCTTCCTCAACAACGACACGGTCGTCCTGCCCGGCTGGCTCGAAGCACTCGTCGAGACCGCCGAGCGCGACCGCGCCGCGGGCGCCGTCGGCTCGCTCCTCCTCTACCCCGACGGGCGCATACAGGAGGCCGGCTCGGTCATCTGGTCGAACGGCGAGACGTTCAAGTACGGCTGGGGCCGCTCGCCGGAAGACCGCCGCTTCAACTTCGCGCGCGAAGTTGACTACTGCTCCGGCGCCTCGCTCCTCATCCGGCGCGAACTGTTCGAGCAGCTCGGCGGCTTCGATCGGCGCTACGCGCCCGCCTACTACGAGGACACAGACCTCTGCATGGGCGTGCGCGCGCTCGGCCACAAGGTCGTCTACCAGCCGGCCTCGCGCCTCTACCACTTCGAGGGCGCCACGGCCGGCACAGACCCGCGCGCGGGCTTCAAACGCTTCCAGGTCATCAACCGCGACAAGTTCTGCGAGAAGTGGCGCGACGTGCTCGCGCGCGAACACCACCCGGAAGAGCCCGCCCGCGCCGAGGGCGCCGCCAACCGGAGGTGGCACTGTCAGGTCGCCGTCGTAGACGACCGCACGCCGACGCCCGACCGCGACGCCGGCAGCCTCCGCATGCTCAACATCCTGCGCGCGCTCTCCGAGTGGTGCCACCCCGTCTTCATCACGACGAGCAAGCAGGTCTGGCCCGACTACGAAAAGCTCCTCTGGAAGGAGGGCGTCGAGACGGCCGCGGCGCTCAACCTCGGCGGCCTTTTGAAGACGAGACATTTCCGCGCGGCCGTCGTCAGTCGGCCCGAGGTGGCCGAAGGGGTTTTGGGGACGATCCGCCGCGCAGACCCGCGCGTGAAGGTCGTCTTCGACACCGTAGACCTGCACTTCGTGCGCCTCGCGCGCGAGGCCGAGCTGACGGGCGACCGCGCGCTCGCGCGCGAGGCCGAGCGTTACCAAAAGGTCGAGACGCGGCTCGCGCGCGCGAGCGACCTCGTCTGGCTCGCCTCTTCGACCGACCAGGAGGTGCTGGCGCGCGTGGCGCCGGGCGTCCCCTCGGTCGTCGTCCCGACCATCCACCGCCCAAAGACGGGCGGCATGTCCTTCGAAGAGCGCGAGCACCTGCTCTTCGTCGGCAACTTCCGCCACCGCCCGAACGAGGACGGCGTCCGCTTCTTCATCCAGGAGGTGCTGCCGAAAGTTAGAGAAGAACTGCCCGGCGTCGAACTGCTGCTCGTCGGCGACGGGGCGCCCGAGGAGTTCTCGAAGCTCTCGGCCGAGGGCGTGCGGCTGCTCGGGTACGTGCCGGACGTTGACCCGCTGTTCGCGCGCGCGCGCGTCTTCGTCGCGCCCATCCGCTTCGGCGCGGGCATCAAGGGCAAGATCGGCGAGGCGCTCGCCTACGCCGTCCCTTTGGTGACGACCACGGTCGGCGCCGAAGGGATGTCCTTGCGCGACGGCGAGGAGGCGCTCATCGCCGACACCGCGGCCGGGTTCGCCGCCGCGGTCGTGCGCCTCTACCGCGACGAAGAACTCTGGCGCCGCCTCTCTTCGAACGCGCACGCGCACGTCGAGCGCCACTTTTCGCCGCGCGTCGTCGGCCGCGTCGTCAACGACTCGGTCAGGGGCCTTCTGGGCGACTTCAAAGAGGCGCCCTCCGCGCCGCCCGCGCTCAACAACGCGCGGGACGAGTCTCCCACCTGAGAAGAGACGCCGCCGCAACCGTTTTGTAATTTTCCCGAGGGGCAGCAGGTTTGCAGTTCGGGACATCAAAGACTGTAGACTCCGGCCCGCGATTCGTTCGGAGCGCGTAGGCGTTCCACGGACGGCGGGCCTTTAGTTCAGGAAGCACATGAGAGAGTTCCAGCAGCAGACCTTCCACGACGAAGAGGCGACGCTCGTCGTCGGCGGCGAGGAGACGACGCTCGTCGCGCCGCGCTTCGACACAAAAGAGACTTCGGTCGCGCGCCCCGTCGTGCCGCTCGACGCGGACGCGCCCGCCGCCCCGGCGCAAGCCCCGGCGCAGGATTACCGCAGCCCCTACGCCCCGCGCCGCACGTCTATGCTCGCGCTCGCGCTCGTCTCCGTCCTCGTCGGCGGCGTGCTCGGCGGCGCGGGCCTTTACCTCTACCAGAGGCAGTCGCAAGAGCCGGCCGTGAGCCCGGCCGCGGCGACGACTCAACAGCAGCCCGCGCCCGTCGCCGAAAGCCAGAACACGACGCATCCCGAGACGCCTGCACAACCGTCGGACGCTCAGGCGACCGACGCCCCCAAAGTCGAAGAGGCCGCCCCGCCCCCGCCCGGCGGAGAGGCGCCGGCCGCCGCCCCCGCGCGCGAGCCCGAGAACGTCCCCGCCGCCGAGCGCCGCACGGCACCCGCCGAAGGCGCGCCCAAGCACGGCAAGAAGGGCGACCACGACGAAGTGATCGAGCGCCGCACGCCGCCCCCTCCGGACGGCAACGTCGCACGCGCCGCCGAGCCCGAGGCCCGGCGGGTTGACTCGATCTTCTACCGGCCGCGCCGCGCCGAACGCCGCGCCCGCCGCGGCGACGACGTAGACCGCCTCCGCAGAATTTTTGAAGGCACCCCGCAGTAGGCAGATGGCAGCAGACAGTTGAAGGCAAGAAGACCTTCTCAAGGAACGTCGGGCGGCGAGTTGCTAATCTCGCCGCCCGCATTTTTTTAAGCCTCCTTCTCTTCCCTCTTAACTGCCTACTGCCATCTGCCTACTGCCTACTTCCTTTCCCTCCCACACCTTTTCACCTAAAATTCTGCGCGTGAAGCGCGAGCGTGTGGACAGGCTTTTGGTGGAGAAGGGGCTGGCGCCGACGCGGACGCGGGCGCAGGCGCTCGTGATGGCGGGGCGCGTGCTGGCCGGCGAGCGGCGCGTGGAGAAGCCTTCGGAGACCTTCCCGCCCGACGCGCCGCTGCGCGTGCGCGGGGGCGACGACCCCGCGGCGCGCTACGTCGGGCGCGGCGGCTTGAAGCTTGAGAAGGCGCTCGCCGAATTTCAAATCGACCCGACGGGCCTCACCTGCCTCGACGTGGGCGCCTCGACCGGCGGCTTCACCGACTGCCTGCTTCAGCACGGCGCGCGCCGGGTCGTGGCCGTGGACGTGGGACACAACCAGCTCGACTGGCGCCTGCGCACCGACCCGCGCGTCGAGGTGCGCGAGGGCGTCAACGCGCGCCACCTCACGGGGGAAGAGTTCGCCGAGCGCTTCGACCTCGCCGTGATGGACGTGTCGTTCATCTCGGCGACGAAGGTGCTGCCCGCGGTCGTGCCGCTCCTGAAGCCGGGCGGGCGCGTCGTCCTCCTCGTCAAGCCGCAGTTCGAGGTGGGCAAGGGCGAGGTCGGCAAGGGCGGCGTCGTGCGCGACCCGGCGCAGCACGCGCGCGTCGTCGAAGAGGTCAACGCGGCCGCATGCGCGCTCGGCCTGCGCGTCGCCGCCGTCACCGACTCGCCCATCACCGGCGCCGACGGCAACAGGGAGTTCCTCGCGCTCTACGAGCAGAAGGATGGATGGGGAGAAGGGGAGACGGGGTGACGGGGAGAAGCTGAGTCTTTCTCCCCGTCACCCCGTCTCCCCTTCTCCCCATCAGGGTTCACTTCCCCGGCGGCCCCTTCGGCCCCCAGTAGTAGTAGACTATGAACAGGATGGTGCCGACGATGCAGAAGAGGAAAATGGCGGCGAGCAGGATGGCGTACCACATGGCGGGCGGAGTATAGCATGCGGAGGCTGAGCGAACGCGAGGCGGTCGCGCGCCTGAAGCGCGGCAAGGTGCGTTTCCAGACGCACGTCAAACTCAACTACGAGCACCGGGCCCTGAGCTGCCGCGCGTGCCCGACGCCGGGCGTCTGCTGCACGGACGCGCACTTCGTCAACGTCCACGTCACGCGGCTCGAAGCCGTCGCCATCCGCGACACGCTCGCGCGCACCCCGCGGCTGGGCGAGGAGGAGAGGCGCGCGGTCTACGTCAGGGCTCAAGAGGCGGTCGGGCGTTACGGCCTGACGCCGAACGGCGACACGCTCGCGCAGACCTTCTCCTGCCCGCTCTTCCTGAAAGGCGTCGGGTGCCTCGTCCACCAGCGGGCCAAGCCCGCGCCGTGCGTGCAACACGCCTGCTACGAGGACTGGGCCGACGTGCCGCCGCTCGACGGGCAGTGGCGCGAGGAGGGCCGGATCGAACGTCTCAACACGGAGGTCTACGGCACGGCCTGGGAGTGGCTGCCGCTGCCCGTCTGGCTCACGCTCGTAGACCCTTACGGCGACGGCGCGGAATTGCAAAGGCTCGCGCGCGCGTGGGGGTCGCGCCCGGCGCGCGGGCCGCGCGGGCCCGCGCCCGACCGCGTGCGGCCGAAGCACAGAACTTTGCCCGTCCTGCGCGCGTAAAGCCGGGCGTCGGCGTCGCTCTGACGCCGACGCGAAGGCTGCCAGCCGAACCGCTCAGACGCGCGCGACACACACGGAGGTCTTATGTTCTGCCCGTACTGCGCAACCGAGACGACGCAAGGATTGAACTACTGCAACCGCTGCGGCGGGAACCTCGCCCCGCTCACGCAGGCCACGTCGCAGGAGTCGCGCATCATCGTCGCGCCCGGCGCGGCGTGGGCCGCGGGGCTTTCGACGACCGCCGTGGTCGTCATCGGACTGGGAATCATCTTCCCCATCGTGACGGAGCTGACCATGAGAGGCATGCCGCCGATGGCGGTCGTCGCCATCGCGCTCTTCGTCACGCTCACGGTCTTCGGCTGCGCCGCGATGCTCCTGCGCTTCTGGTCGGCGCTGCTCGGCGTCAACGCCGCACGCCACCACGCCCCGGCCGCGCTCCCCCAACCAAAGGCGCAGGACACGCGCGGCCTCGAAGCCCCGCGCTTCGACTCGCTCAACCCCGCCCCCGTCCCCAGCGTCACCGAACAGACGACCCGCACGCTCGACAGGGTGAAAAGAAAGTAGGCAGTAGGCAGATGGCAGTAGGCAGTTCGAAGCCCCGGAGGGGCGGCATGTGCATGTCGCCCCTGACGGGGCTCAGATTCAATTACAACGCGATTGCTATAAACATGCCGCCCCTCCGGGGCTTTGCAAACGGGTCTTGCCTTTCAACTGCCTACTGCCATCTGCCTACTGCCTACTGCTCTTGACCCTTCACAACCGGCGCGGCTATCATCCGCGCCAGTTCTGCGCGCCATTTTAAGAGCCCTACTGTAGAGCCTGAGACGACCTCCCGCGGCTACTTATGGAGAAGCTGCAAGTCCGACGCGTCGGCGTGCTCGTCAAGCCGAACCAGCCCGAAGCGCTGGAGACCATCTGCCGCCTCGTGGAGTGGTGCGCGGGGCGCGGCATCAAGGTCGCGGGCGGCCCGCGCCTCCAGCGCGAGCGCATCGAGTCCGAGACCGGCTGCGAGGTCGAGTCGCTCGCGCACGAAGAGTTGGTGAAGGAGTCCGACCTCTTCGTCGTCCTCGGCGGCGACGGCACGATGATCGGCGCGGCGCGCCTCATCGGCGACGCCGAGAAGCCGGTCGTCGGCGTCAACTTCGGCACGCTCGGCTACCTCGCCGACTTCACGGTCGAGGACATGATCCCCGCGCTCGAACTCGTCCTCGCGGGCGACTACACCATCGACCGCCGCCTGATGCTCGCGGCCACCGTGGAGAGGAACGGCAAGCAACAGATGCACGACCGCGTCCTGAACGACGTGGTCATCTCGAAGTCGGCGCTGGCGCGCATCATCGAGATCGAGGTGGAGATCGACAAGAAGTTCGTCAACCGCTTCCGCGCCGACGGGCTCATCCTCTCGACGCCGACCGGCTCGACGGCCTACAACCTCTCGGCGGGCGGCCCCGTCATCTACCCCTCGATGAACGCCGTCGTCATCACGCCCATCTGCCCGCACACGCTCTCGAACCGCCCGCTCGTCCTCTCCGACGAGGCCGAGTTCGAGTTCACCCTGAAGACGCAGCGCGAGGAGGTCGCGCTCACGCTCGACGGGCAGGTCGGGATGCCGCTCGAACACGAAGACCGCGTCACCGTGCGCAAGAGCCGCACCGGCTTCAACCTCATCCAGGCGCACACGCGCAACTACTTCGATGTTCTGCGCAATAAATTAAAGTGGGGGAGGTGAAGAGAGTGATGAATGATGAATGACGAGTGATGAATGAAAAGCCGCGTGCCTTTCATTCATCACTCGTCATTCATCATTCATCATTTCATCCTGATGTCTGACGAAAACAGGGACGACTTGAGGAACGCGGAGGAGGAGACGCGGCGGCGGCCGTGGTGGCGGCTGTCGCTGACGGCGTGGATTATGATCGGGCTGGTGGCGGGCGGCGCGCTCGGCTACGTCCGGCCGGACTGGGGCAACGCGGTCTTCTTCCTGCGCGACATCTTCCTGAACCTCATCAAGTCGGTCATCGCGCCGCTCGTCTTCTCGACGCTGGTCGTCGGCATCGCGGGCGGCGGCGACCTGAAGAAGGTCGGGCGGATGGGGGCGAAAGCGCTCCTCTACTTCGAGGTGGTGACGACCGCCGCGCTCTTCATCGGGCTCGCGGTCGTGAACCTCGTCCGGCCCGGCGTCGGCGTCCAGCTCGTCGTGAAGAGCACCGAGATCGCCGACCAGATCGGGCAGAACCACCCGAAGACGCTCGTCGAGACGCTGACGCACATCTTCCCCGCCTCGGTCGTGGACGCGATGGTGCGCGGCGACGTGTTGCAGATCGTCGCCTTCTCGGTGCTCTTCGCGATGGCCGTCTCGGCGATGGGCGAGCGCGGGCGGCCGATCCTCCGGGCCTGCGAGAGCCTCTCGCAGATCATGTTCAAGTTCACGGGCTACGTGATGATGTTCGCGCCGGTCGGCGTCGGCGCGGCGATGGCGCACACGGTGGCGACGCAGGGCCTCGGCGTCTTGAAGAACCTGGGGCTGCTCATCGGGTCGCTCTACCTCGCGCTGGTCGTCTTCGTCGTCGTGGTGCTCGGGGCGGTGATGCTCATCGCGCGCGTCCCCGTCCGGCAGTTCTTCAAGGCGGTGCGGGAGCCCGCGACCATCGCGTTCGTGACGACGAGCAGCGAGTCGGCGCTGCCGAAGGCGATGGAGCTGATGGAGCGCCTCGGCGTGCCGCCGCGCATCGTCGGTTTCGTGATGCCGACGGGCTACAGCTTCAACCTCGACGGGACGACGCTCTACCTGGCGATGGCCTCGGTCTTCGTCGCGCAGGCGGCCGAAGGCTCCGGCTTCCCGCACCTGAACTTCGGCCAGCAGGTCGTGATGATGCTGACGCTGATGCTCACGTCGAAGGGCGTGGCGGCGGTGCCGCGCGCGTCGCTCGTCATCCTGCTGGCGACGCTGAACTCGTTCGTGCCGGGCTGGGGGCCTCTGGGCGTGGCCGTCATCTTCGGCGTGGACGAGCTGATGGACATGGGGCGGACGTGCATCAACGTCGTCGGCAACTGCCTGGCGACGGTGGTCGTGGCGCGCTGGGAGGGCGAGTTCGACGACCGCCGCGCGGCCGTCTTCGGCACGCCCGAGGAGGTCGCGTTCGATTTGAGCGAGGGCGAGCCCGCCTTCGCCCAGGCGGCGAAGATGGGCGACTGAGGCGAACAGTTTTTAAACCCGTCCCGACACGAACTCGTCCCGGCGCAAAACTGATTGATTTTGCGCCGGGACGAGTCGGTTTTACGGCAAAGTCGATTAGCATAGCCTCTATGTCAACCGACATCGTCGCTATGCTAATTGACATCGTCGTAAAGTCGATTGACATAGCCTCTATGTCAACTGACATCGTCGCCATGTCTATTTGCATTGTCGTGATGTCGGTTGACATAGCTCCTGTGTCAACTGACATAGGAGCTATGTCAACTGACATGACTCCTGTGTCAACTGACATAGCTCTTGTGTCAACTGACATAGCTCCTATGTCAGTTGACATAGCTCCTATGTCAGTTCGGTTTTCGACGGGGCGAATTTGTTATGTCGCGGTTTTTAAAGGGTTTGCGGCGATTCCGGCCCGTTCGGCGGTTTAGACGGCGATAAGTCTTGATAATACCGTTAAACTTCCGGCAGAAGAGTGTCGGAAGCTGACTTTTTCCGGACAAGGGGGCGGTGTGTTCGTCCGCGCGCGGGCGCGGCGGAGGTCAAAAGAGATGGTCTTCCCCATCGGCGACGACAACTCGGGGCGGCAGACGGCGCCCGTCGTCAACTACATTCTGATTGCCGCCAACGTCCTCGTCTTCGTCCTCTTCCAGGGCTTAGGCTCCAACGACCGCTTCACCTACGCCTGGGCGACCGTGCCGGCCGAGATCAAGACCGGCGTGGACATCGACCGCCCCGTCGTCATCAAAGACCCCGTGACCGGGGAGGTGGCCGGGCGCATCAACCTTGAGCCGACGCCGGGCTCGGTCTACCTCACGCTGCTCACGTCGATGTTCATGCACGGCGGCTTCATGCACCTCTTCGGCAACATGCTCTTCCTCTGGGTCTTCGGCGACAACCTCGAAGACCGGCTCGGGCGCGTGCGTTACTTAATCTTCTACCTCGTGTGCGGCGTCCTCGCGTCGCTGGCGCACGTCTTCACGACCTACGCCTTCGGGTCGAACGTGTACGTGCCGAGCCTCGGCGCGTCGGGGGCCATCTCGGGCGTGCTCGGCGGCTACGTCCTGCTCTTCCCGCGCAACCGCGTCAAGGTCATCCTCTTCCGCTTCCTGACGGACGTGCCGGCCTACGTCGCGCTCGGCATCTGGTTCCTCTTCCAGTTCGTCAGCGGCATCGGGCTCCTCGGCGGCGGCACGCAGGAGGGCGGCGGCGTGGCCTACGCGGCGCACGTCGGCGGCTTCATCGCGGGGCTCCTGCTGGTGAAGCTCTTCGCCGCCGGGCGCGGGCCGGCGGCGGCGGCCCCCGCGGCCTGGGGGCGTTAGCGAAACTTTCCGAAGGAGGGCTTGAGGCGATGCCGAGCGACGCAGAGGTCATCTCGACACTCAACGAACTGATCGAGACCTGCCGCGATGGGCAGGAGGGCTTCCGCACGGCCGCCGAGGGCGTGAAGAGCGCGGAGCTGCGCGAGCTGTTCCAGCGCTACGCGCGCCAGCGCGCGGGCTTCGCCAGCGAGTTGCAGGACGAGGTGCGGCGGCTCGGCGGCGAGCCGGGGCAGACGGGGAGCCTCGTCGCGTCGCTCCACCGCGGCTGGATGGGTCTGAGGGCGGCGCTCGAAGGCGGCAACGAGCGCGCGATACTGAGCGAGTGCGGGCGCGGCGAGGACGTGGCGCTGTCCACCTACCGCGCGGCGCTCGACAGGGACATGCCCGCGGGCGTGCGCTCGATGGTCGAGCGGCAGTTCGCGGAGGTCAAGGAGGCGCACCACCTGATCGGCAACCTCGAAAGGGGCTCGGGGGCGGGCGCCTGAAACAAGCAAACAACTGACAGGGGCACAGGACAAGGAGGGACTCATGAGCAAGAACACTTTCAGCGGGGCGGTTCTCATCCTCGGCGCGTGCGCGGTGCTGGCGCTGGTCGCCACGGCCGGCGCTTCGGCGCCGCAGAACTCGAACATGAACGCGAACGGCGGGATGAATCACGGCTCGATGAAGATGACGGCCGACCAGAAGTTCGCGATGGAGGCGGCGATGGGCGGGCTGGCCGAGGTCGAGATGGGGAAGGTCGCCGCCTCGAAGGGCGCGAGCGACGAGGTGCGCCAGTTCGGCCAGCGCATGGTGGACGACCACTCGAAGGCCAACGAGGAGCTGACGCGCGTCGTCTCCTCGAAGGGGATGACGCCGCCCGCGGCGCTCGACGCGAAGCACCAGGCGGCGGTGCAGAAGCTCTCGGGGCTCTCTGGCGAGAAGTTCGATAAAGAGTACGTCAAGATGATGGTTGACGACCACAAGAAGGACGTGGGCGAGTTCCAGAAGGAGGCCAGCGGCGGCAAGGACGCCGACATCAAGGCGTTCGCCTCCTCCACCCTGCCCACGCTCCAGGAGCACCTGCAAATGATCCAGCGCATCAACGACAAGATGATGATGCGCAAGAGCGGCAACCTGAAGAGCACGAACGCCAACGCGAACATGTAGCGAAGGCAGTAGTCAGTAGGTAAGAAGGCGGCGCGTCCGGCATGTGTAGCCAAAACGCGCCGCCCGTTCTTTTTCTACTGACTACTGTCTACTTTTTTTCCACGATGTCTGCCTTCAGACTCGTGACGAAGGCGAGCAGCTCGTTCTTCTCGGGCTCGGGCACCTTGAACTTGTCGAGAGTGGCGACGAGGTGCTTGGCCGCGGCGTCCCAGTCGGCCTCCGAGATGCCCAGCCCCGCGTGCGAGTCCTTCATCGTGCGGCCGGTGTAGATGCACGGGCCGCCGGCCGCCGCGCAGAACTGATCCACGATGTGCTGGCGGATGCGCTTCTTCGAGTCGGTGCTGTGGCCGACGAAGAAGCGCTCGAACTGCTTGTCGGCGATGAGCCGGCCGACGAAGTCGTCCACGACGGCCGCAATCGCGTTGTAACCGCCGAGCCGTTCGTACAGAGACTTCTTCTTCATCCCGTCCTGCGCCGACGCCGACCAAAGGGTCGCCAGCGAGAGCGCGAGGGCGAGGGACGGGAGCAGGGTTCTCAAAGCATTCCGGCGCAGGTTCATAATCTCCTCCTCAAGACGTGTCCGGGGTGGCGGCCGGCTTGAATGCCGGCCGCGCGTTGCTTAACGTCCTGACTTACGCAGGGCGCCGCGGAAACGGATTCGCGGCGCGCAAAGGCGGGCGGGCTTGTTGATGCCGGTCGAGCCGGTCGGTTAAGATTCGTGCAAGATAAAAAGGAGTAACAGAGATGACCACAGCCGAGGCGGGGCTCCCACCCGCGAACCAGCAGGGGCTCGACATCCGCCCGACGCCGCGCGAGGAGATGCAGCTCCACCCGCTCGACACCTTCCCCTACGACTACGCGGGGCGCGAGATACGCATCAAGTTCGAGCTGCCCGAGTTCACCTGCGTCTGCCCCTTCTCGGACTTCCCCGACTTCGCCACCTTCCGCATCGAGTACGTGCCGAACGAGCGCTGCGTCGAGCTGAAGAGCCTGAAGCTCTACATCAACTCGTTCCGCGACGTCAAAATCTTCCACGAGCACGTCATCAACGTCATCCTCGAAGACTTCGTCCGCGCCTGCGACCCGCTGGAGGTCAACCTCGAAGGCGACTTCAACGTCCGCGGCAACATCAAGACGACCGTGCGCGCCTCGTACAAGAAGGAGCAGCCGGCTTAAAACCTTTCATGGAACTCGCCGCCATCATCGCCGCCGCCCTCGTCGGGTTCTGGCTCTTCTTCGTGGTGTTGAAGCGCGTGCTGCGGATGGCGCTGAGGCTGGCTGTCGTCGGGGCGCTGCTGCTGGCGCTGCTGGTGGGGGCCGTGGCGTGGTGGTGGTACGAACCGCTCGGCGGCTCGTCGAAGTCGAACAGTAACCGCAACGCACCCGCGCGCCCGGCGCGCAACGCGCGTTAGGGGGGTACGCGAAGGGCATGGGGGAGACGGACACCGACGCCGCCGACCAGTTCGACGCGCGCGTCAGGGAGGGCAGGCTCGACGAATCGACGCCGGGGCTCTGGCGGCGCGTATGGCGGCTGCCGCGCAACGTCGTCTGGATCGGCCTGGTGAGCCTGCTCAACGACGCGTCGAGCGAGATCATCTACCCGATGCTGCCGGCCTTCCTCGCGCTCGCCCTCGGCGCCTCGCCGAAGGCCATCGGCGTCGTCGAGGGCGTGGCCGAGTCGGTCTCCAGCCTCGTCAAACTCTTCTCCGGCTACTTCAGCGACAGGACAGGCCGGCGCAAGGGGCTGGTCGTCGTCGGCTACGGGCTGGCGAGCGTCATGCGGCCGCTGCTCGCGCTGACGACGACGTGGTACCAGGTGCTCGCCGTGCGCTTCACCGACCGCGTGGGCAAGGGGATGCGCAGCTCGCCGCGCGACGCGATGATCGCCGACGCCGCGACGCCGTCCGAGCGCGGG
>Ga0213876_10000381_pt1 | contig 37556 bp, 46 predicted proteins | sample BarmaccomBMRX_R9_FD_160113 | JGI IMG/M metagenome (GOLD analysis project Ga0213876, IMG submission 160113) | Root-associated microbial communities from Barbacenia macrantha in rupestrian grasslands, the National Park of Serra do Cipo, Brazil - RX_R9 | ecosystem: Host-associated > Plants > Roots... | reverse complement strand
CGTCACCACCGATATCGACACGAAGAAGCACTATGCCGAAATCTATGTGATGGCGGGGCGCAAGGGCTCCTACGACACGGGCTTCTGGTTCCGCGCGCAGGTCGGTTCGGGCGCGGCGCTGGGCTCGGGCGCGGCAAAGTCGAAGCTGCCCGAGGATCTCAACTTCGGCATCCGCGGCGATCTCGCGATCGCGGCCGGCGACACCCATCTGCTCTGCAAGGACGTCGTGATCGGCCAGGGCCACCAGTTCGACGGCTCCAACAACTGGTGGGTCGGCGGAGCGAGCATGAAGCCGGAGACCACGCCGCAAGGGCGCCGCCTGCTGGTTCAGGCTTGCGACGGCGGCACCGCGAAGATCGGGATCGGCGGCGTCGGCAACAACAATTTCGATCTGTATGTCTATGGGCCGGACGGCCGCTAGGCCGCGCGCAACTTGTCATGGCTCGCGAATGCGGGCCACCCGGCCGGGTTCTGCCCACCGTCGCGTGGCAAGGCGAAGCAGGAGCAAAACTGCAAAGCTTCCCGCAGCTCACTGGGTAGCCCGCATTCGCGGGCTATGACAAATTTTGGAACGACAAAGCCTAAGCCGCGATTTTGATGGCCCCGCGCGGCTCAAAGCCGCGCCCTGATGGCCCCGCGGCTCAAGCCGCGCCCTTGAAGGGAATGATCTTGGCTTCGGCCGGGGCTACGCGCGCGCCCTTGTCGTCGACGGCGGCGTAAGGCAGGCGCACATGCACCGTGGTGCCGACGCCGAGCGTCGATTCGATCGTCGCCTCGCCGCCATGCATCGAGGCCAGCGCCTTGACCAGCGCCAGGCCCAGGCCCGTGCCTTCCTTGGCGCGCACATGCTCGCCCTCGACCTGCTCGAAGGGCTTGCCGAGCCGCTCGAGATCCTTGGCCGAGATGCCGACGCCGGAATCCTTCACCGCGATCTCGACGCCCTTGCTGTCCAGGCTCGCGGTCACCCGCACCTCGCCGCCGCGCGGCGTGAACTTGACGCCGTTGGTGAGCAGGTTGACCAGCACCTGCTTGATCGCGCGCTTGTCGGCGAAGATCACGCGCGCCGCCGGCGCGATCGCGACCTTGAGCGCCACGCCGGCGCGCTCGGCCGGCTGGCGCACGAAGCGCACCGCGGCCTGCGTCACCTCTTCCAGATCGAAGATCTCTTCGCCGAGCTCGAACTTGCCGGCCTCGATCTTCGACATGTCGAGGATGCCGTTGATGAGCTCGAGCAGATGCGCGCCGCTCTCGTGGATCAGCCGCGAATATTCGAGATAGCGGGGGCTGCCCACGGGTCCGAACATCTCATGCGTCATCACTTCGGAGAATCCGATGATCGCGTTCAGCGGCGTGCGCAGCTCGTGGGACATGTTGGCGAGGAAGGCGGACTTCGCGCGGTTGGCGCCTTCGGCCTGGTCGCGCGCCTCGATCAGCGCCTGCTCGTGCACCTTGCGCTCGGTGATGTCGCGCGTCACGGCGACGATGTCGGCGGCCTTGCCCTTGGCGGGGGCCGCGGGGCGGCAGCGGATCTCGGCCCAGACGAAGGTGCCGTCGGCGCGCTTCAGGCGGATCTCGGCGGCGGCGGCGCGCGCGAAATAGCTCGATTCCATGAACGCGGCCTGGATGACGCGCAGGTCGTCGGGATGGACCAGCGCCGCCGGCGCCACGCCGAGCAGCGCCTCGGGGTCCTGGCCCAGCAGGCCCTGTGCCGCGGGGCTCGCGAAACGGATGCGGCCGTCGGCGCCGTGGCGCGTGATCAGGTCCATCGCGTTGTCGGCCAGGAAACGGTACATCGCCGCGCCTTCGGCCGCGGCCTGGTCGGCGGCGCGCTGGCGGTCCTGCGCGGCCGCGGCGACAAGGCCCGCCTGCATCACCGCGGCGAAGACCGAGACCGCATAGACCTCCCAATCCATCGACGGCAGGCGCGAGGGCGGCAGCGCGTGCAGCGCCTCGACGCCGGCGACCAGCGCCAATGCGATCGCGGACGCGGCGGCGGCGCGCGCCACCGCCGGGCGTCCGCCGGCCAGCGCGGCTTCCGCCGGCACCAGCACCAGCCACACCACCAGCGGCGAGGTCACGCCGCCCGTTAAGACCGCGAGATAGGCGATGAGGCCGGCGAACACCGCCAGCGCCGCCTGCTCCAGCGCCGAAAGCGGCGCTTTCGTAAACGCCAATGCCGCCAGAATCGCCGGCGCCATTAAGCCAACGAGCGCGATCCACTCATACGAATCCGGATGGCCGACCAGCGCCAGGAACGCCAGCGCCAAAGTCGCGCCAAGTCCGGCCTTGGCCATCTGTATACTGACGAAAAGCCTGCGCAGCGCCGCTTCGTTGGCGGCGGCAGGGGTGCGAAGGTGTTCGTGAACAGCCATTTACCGTTTTCGAATCCTGCCCCGTTCCTTATGCGGATCGTGGCCCGGCAAACTTAACGAAGCTTGAACGTCCGGAGAAATCGTTCGTTAATTCGCAAGGTTTGGCGCGGCGGTTATTCACAGTTTGCTAACCAAGACGGGCGCGAATCGCGATTCGCGGCATGGGCGCGGCACGGTTAAGCGAAGCGTCCGCGGTTTCACCCATCGTTAACCCGGAATGACCCGATTCGCTCCTATATCGCATAACCTTTCGGAAATTTTGCATGGGCACAATCGGCGGCTGCGGAGTGGGACCGGTCAAACTTGCGAAGCGCGAGCGCACCTTTGCCTGTGCAGGACGACGACACGGCCACGGCCGCGCTCGTCGAGGCGCTGCATTGCCTGCGCGTCGCGGTCACGGTGTTCGACGCGGACGAGCGGCTGATCTTCTGCAACCAGCATTTCAACTATCTGTTCCGCTCGCTGCCCGAGCGCGGGACGCTGATCGGCCTCACCTATGAGGAGATGATCAAGCTCGAGATCGCGGGCGGCGAGATCTCGCGCGCCGAGGCCGCCGACGTCGCGGGCTTCATCACGCGCAGGCGCGCCCAGTTCCGCATCGGCGAGTACAAGCCGCTCGACGTGCATCTCTCCGACGGCCGCGTCGTCGAGATCAAGGCGCGGCGCACGCGCCAGGGCGGCTGGATCGCCTTGTGGACCGACGTCACCGCGGCGCGCCACGCGCAGTCGCGGCTCGAGGACGCCGTCGCGCTCTCGGCCGACGCCTTCGCCTTCTTCGACCAGAACGACGTGCTGGCCATGTGCAACGACCGCTATGCGCGGTTCTACGGCCATGCCGGCGCGCACGAGGCCGTCGGCTCGCATTTCGGCGAGCTGATCGAGCGCGCCACCGCCGAGAGCCTGGTCGCGCGCATCGAGGGCGCCGCGTCCGAGGAGTGGCGCGCCAAGCGCCACGCCGCGCACAACGCCCCCGCCGGCGCGATGACGGTGGAGCTTACCACCGGCGAGGCCTATCTCCTGCGCGACCGCGCCACCGCCGAGGGCGGCCGCGTCGTCGTCTTCACCGACGTGACCGATCACCGTCGCGTCGAAGCCGCGCTGGAGGAGCAGACCCGCGCGCTCGCTGAGACGCGCAGCGCCGCCGCCGCCCAGGCGAGCTATCTGGCCGATCTGAACAAGCGCTTCGACGAGGCGGCGGCCAGCGCCGACACCACCAAGACGACGCTGATGCGCACCATGAGCCACGAGCTCAAGACGCCCTTGAACGCCATCATCGGCTTCTCGGACCTGATGCTGTCGATGGCCGACCGCTTCGGCCCCGACCAGGTGAAGGAATATGCCGGGCTGATCCACGAGGGCGGCCGCAACCTGTTGCGCCTGATCAACCAGATCCTCGACCTCACCAAGCTGTCGGCGGGACGCTATGAGCTGCGCCGCGCGCGGCTCGACGCGGGCGCGATTCTGTGGACCGCCTACGGCGCCTTCGAGGCGCGCGCTTCGGCCAAGGGCATCGTGATCGACGCGGACCGCGCGCCGGTCGGGCTGTTCGTCGATGCCGACGAGACCGCGGTGCAGACCATCGTCCACCATCTCGTCGACAACGCGGTCGCGTTCACGCCGGCGGGCGGGCGCGTCGCGCTCGAAGGCGTGCGCGACGGCGAGGTCGTGCGGATCACCGTCAGCGACGACGGCCCGGGCGTGGCGGCGGACGACGTCGAGCGCATCCTGCGCCCCTTCGAGCAGGGCGGGCGCGGCACCGCCGACCACACCAGCGGCGGCGGGCTGGGCCTCACTTTGGTCAAGGCCTTCGCCGAGGCGCATGGCGGAAGCCTCGGCATCGCGAGCGACACGGGCAAGGGTTTCACCGCGGTGGTGACCCTGCCGGCCTGCGCGTGATTTTCGCCTGCATATCGATTCAAATTTTATTCATAGCTTCGACGATGTTGAGGCAAGTTCGACTCGACATGCATCCAATGTCGAAAGCCGGCGTTGTGCTTGAAACCGGCAAAGGCGCGCATTAACCGCACTATATCGAAGTTTACCGATTGCTTTCAGGGGGCGGCAAAGCGGGCGCGGCCAGTGTTTGCGGGTCAACAACGCAAAGGTCGCCCATGATCTTCCGCGCGATTTTCTGGATCGGACTCGTGGCCCTGCTCATGCCGCACGAGCCGGATTTGGGCTTCGGCCGTCCCGACCGGGCGAGCGACGCCATGACGGGCGGCGTCGCCAACGGCGTGGCCGGCGAGGTCGCCGGCTGGACGCAGTCCAAGCTCGCGCCGGGCCTCGCGGATCCGAAGACCCTTTGCCGCTTCAACACCCAGGCCTGCAGCGCCGGCGCCAGCGCGATCGACAACGTCCGCGACGCGGCGATGCACGGCCTGGCCGGCATCAAGGCGGATATCGAGGCCGACCGGCGCGCGCGGCGCGGCGGGTAGCAACCGCAGCCGAAGCGACGGTCGAAACCACGACGGCAAGCGGCGGCTGGCACCCTGCGACTGCGGCGCGCTACACTCGCGCGCATGAGCGAAGAGCAACCGCCCGATCTCGAACGCTGGCACGTCGTGGCCTTGCGCGGCTTCGACGAGCTCGAAGTCGGCGAGGTCTTCCGCCTGCCGTCGCGCACCTTGACCGACGCCAACTTCGCGGCGTTCCAGACCGTCAGCCTCGACAATCACCCGATCCACTACGACACGGAATACTGCAAGCGGCTGGGTCATCCCGGCCCGCTGGCGCACGGCTTGCAGGTCCTGAGCTTCACCGCCGCCGGCGCGGGCCTGTTCCCGCACGTCGTCGGCGAGAAGCTCATCGGCTTCATCGAGGTGAACGCGAAGTTCCTGAAAGGCGTCTTCGCCGGCGACACGCTCTATCCCGCCCTCGCCATCGTCGAGCTCACCCGCCAGCGCACCACCGGCATCGTCGCGATGCGCGCCACCGTGCACAACCAGAAGCGCGAGCTGGTGCTGGACGGGATGCACCGGTATCTGATGCGGCTGTGATATAAAATACTATATCAAATCATCGAAGTGATATAGTATCATGCATCATGACCGCACAGATCGAACCCGTCGCCAAGGCGTTGAAATCGGCCCGGAAGCGCCACGGCCTGAGCCAGCGCGCGCTCGCCGCCAAGGCCGGCGTGCCGCAAAGCCATATCTCCAAGATCGAGAACGCGGCCGTCGATCTGCAGACCACCAGCCTGATCGCCATCGCGCGCGCGCTGGATATGGAAGTCCAGTTGGTGCCGCGCGAGGCGCTGCATAGGGTTCGCGCGGTGCTGTCCGACGGTGGAACGGCACAACGTCCTGCCTACAGCCTGGACGAGGACGACGATGGCTGACCTCGCGGTCGTCGACGTCCTTCTCCACGACAGGCGCATCGGCACGCTGACCAACCTGCCCGGCGAGCGCGTGCTGTTCGCTTTCGACGAGAGCTATATCGGCGATGCTGCGCGTCCGACCCTCAGCCTGTCGTTCAAGGACAGGTTCGGCCAGATCATCGCCGACATCGCGCCGACGCGCGTGCGGCTGCCGTCCTTCTTCTCGAACCTCTTGCCGGAAGGCGCGATGCGCGAATACCTCGCGCGCCAGGCCGGTGTCGCGTCCGAGCGAGAGTTCTTCCTGCTCTGGGCGCTCGGCCGCGATCTTCCCGGCGCGCTCAAGATCGGCGGCGGCGGACCGCCGCGCCCCGAGGACGTCAAGCCGCGGCGGCGCCCGGCCGGCAACGGCGACACGCTGCGCTTCTCGCTTGCCGGCGTGCAGCTGAAATTCTCGGCCGTCAAGGAAGCGGGCGGCGGCCTGACCGTTCCGGCCGAAGGCGTCGGCGGCTCCTGGATCGTGAAGCTGCCCTCGACCGTCCATGCGGGCGTGCCCGAGAACGAGTTCACGATGATGAAGCTGGCGCGCCGCATCGGCATCGACGTGCCCGAGACCGCGCTTGTGAAGCTTGCCAAGATCGCCGGCCTGCCCGAAGGCGTCGAGATCGCGGGCCGCAACGCCTTCGCCATCCGCCGCTTCGATCGCGGCCCGGCCGGGGCGGTGCATATGGAGGACTTCGCCCAGGTCTTCGGCGTCTATCCCGAGCAGAAGTACAGAAAGGCCAGCTATCGCAGCATCGCCAAGGTGCTGTGGATCGAGACGGGCGAGAACGGCGTCGAAGAGTTCGTGCGCCGTCTCGTCTTCACTGCGTTGATCGGCAATGGCGACATGCACCTGAAGAACTGGTCGCTCGTCTATCCCGACGGACGCCGGGCCGCGCTGTCGCCGGCTTACGACTTCGTCTCGACCATCGCCTATATCCGAAACGACGCGCTGGCGCTGAACTTCACGGATTCCAAGGAGTTCGCATCGCTCACCATCGACGAGTTCGTGCGTTTCGCGGCCAAGGCGGGGCTGCCGGAGAAGCTGACGCTCGACACCGCGCGCGAGACCGTGTCGCGCTTCCGCGAGGCCTGGAGAAAGCGCGGCGACCTCGTGCCGCCGCCGGTCGAAAAAGCAATCGCGGCGCATCTGAAGGCCTTGCCGCTCTGGCAGTCCTGACCCTCACTCCATCCGCCAGCTGCGCATCCGTCCGCGCGCCGGCGCCGCGACGATCAGCCCGTAATGCAGCGCCAGGCGGTCGAGCGCGATGGCGAGCACGGCCTTGCCGGCGCGGCTGGGCCAGCCGAACTGGCGCTCGGCATCCTCGAGGCCGACCATGGCGCAGCAGATGTCGAACAGCAGGTCGCTCAAGACCGGCCCCACCGCCTTCATCGCCGCGGCGAAGCGCTGCTTGGCGGCGAGCACCGTGTCGGCGGGCAGCGCCTCGGGCTTGGCGCCGCGCGTGCCGGGCATCAAGGGCTGGCCGAGGTCGACGCCCATGCGCGGCGACAGCTGGGCGATGGTGTAGTCGCGCCTGAGCCGCTCGCCCGCATCGCGCTGCGCCGCGTCGATCAGCTTTCGCGCGAAGAGCCGCGCCAGCGGCGACTCGGCGTCGTCGAAGACGACCGTCCGCTCGATGCCGTGGGCATCGACGACGTCGCGGCGGCTTCGGATCTGGTGCTGCGCGCGATACGGATCGCCGTCGGCCTCGCAGCGCCTGAGCCAGGCCGCGCCCGCCTCGCTCAAGCGGAAGCTCTCCGGCACCGTGCCCAGCGCCGCCAGCCAGTCGCGCACGCGGAACCCGGCGACGAATTCCTGCGCCACCAGGCTGCGCGAATGTTCGGGACGCTGCCCCCGATAGACGAGATATTTCCCGTTCGGCATGCGCACCAGGCTGCGGTCTTCGCCGAGGAGCTTGCGGAAGATGCGCCGCGCCTCGCGATAAAGCTCGCGCTCCGGGATCACGTCGCCCTCCCCGCCGCGTCGCGCAGCAGGCCTTCGAGGAACCGCAAGGTGCGGTCGAAGGACGGATCGTCGCGAAGATCCTCCACGTGCCTGAGCGCGTGATGCGCGGTCGTCTTGTTGCGCGCGAAGGCGGCCGCGATCTCGCTCACCCCCATGCTGAAGACGACGTGGGCGAGATACATCGCGACCTGTCGCGCCAGCGCCGTGCGCGGCGCCCCGCGCGTGGTGCTGCGCATGTCGAGCAGCGTCACGCCATAGACATGCGCGACGACGGCCGCCGCCATCCCCGCGCGCTCCGGCAGCAGGTTCGAAGAGCGGACTTCAAACGCCTCATGGCAATACATGTCATTCCCCTTTCAGGCGCCCAAACGAAGCACCGGAGGAGAATTATCCTATATTTCTGATTGCGTTTGATAAGAGGACAACTTGTAATTGGTTTCCGGCGCGAAAAGCCGCGCCGGATGAACCACTTAAGGATGGTAGGACCGCCGTCCCGCCGTTCGATAGTGAACGTTTCACAACCCAGCGGAATCAACAGGTTGTGGGATTTTCTGCCTCAGCGCAGCAAAAGCGCGCCGAGGATGGCGCCGATGCCGAGCGAGACCATCAGGGCGGCGAGCGGCTGCTCGCGCACGCGCTCGCGCGCGTCGTCGAGATTGTCGTTGGTCCATTGCTCGATGTCGTCGCGATAGCCGGACGCGGTCTCTTCGGCGAGACGCAGCGCGCGTTGCGCCAGACCCTCCGCGAGCCTGAGCGCATCCTGCGCGCGCCCGGTGGCGACGTCGGCGGTGTCGGTCGCCAGACCCTTGGTGTTGTCCTGCAGGCTGTTCAGATCGGCGCGCAGCGCGTCGATCCGGTTGTCGATGTCCTTGGGCGTCTTACGCTTCGTGCGAGCCATGTCTATCTCCCTTCGTTGAAAATATCACGCCGCGAAAAGCGAGCGGCGATCGTCCTGGTTGCGTGCCATCACCGCGGCGACGCTTGCCACGATCGCGCCGAACAGAAGCGACAGCGCGATCCACAAGCTGGCATAGCTCGCGGTGCGGCGCGCGATGTCGGCGGCATGCCGCGTGTTCTCCTGCACCTTGGCCTGAAGCTGGCCGATGCGCAGCGCCGCGGCGTCGCGGGTGAGGTTGGCTTCTTTCGACACCAGCCCCGTCAGCCGGTCCATGTCGTTCGGCGCGATCTGCTCGCCATGGGCGAGACCGGCGTCGAGGATGCGCGAGGCTTCGGCGCGCGCGCCGTCCGGGGCGGTCGCGCCGTTGGGGCGGAACAGCACGTCGACGAGATAGGCGGTCGGCGTCGCGTCGGTGCGCTTGCCCGCGCTCGCTCCGTACAAGGCGCCGGCGGTCAAGCCGCTGTTGCTCGCCGCGGCCATCGCGAAGAAGGCGGCCATGGTCACGCTGGCCAGCACGGTCACCGCCCAGGCGGCGAAGCCGTGGGCCGCGGCGCGGAATTCCTCCTGCGCATGGCTTTCCGCGATCGGCCCGAGCAGGCGTCCCACCAGGTGGCCGCCGACGGCGAAGCCGAAGGTCTGGGCGATGAAGAAATAGATCGCGCCGCCGGTCAGGAAGGACGGCACCGCGTTGAGCGTCGGATTGGTGAGCAGAAGGCCGAAGCCGGAGCCCAGTGTCAAAAGGAAGAAGGTGACCGCGGTGGCGGCCACGCCGCCCGCGAAAGCCAGACCCCACGAGAAGCGCCGGCCGGTGTCGGCACTCTCTTCCTCGGCGATGACGATGGTATCGGCCATGGCGTCACGCGTGACCGGTGATGAGCCAAAGCAGGATGATGATCGGGATCGGAATGCCGATCAGCCACAGCAGTATCGAACGCATGGAAAATCCCTCGGTGGTCCCGTCAATCAACGTGGGCAGGAAAAGAAAGTTCCGCCGGCGCGACCTGGGCCGGTGCCGCCTGGGCCGGTGCCGCCTGGCAAGTGCGGAAGCCGATGCCCGCCCGACGGTCGTATCGAACGCGGCACGGGTACCGAGCGCGGCGCGCCTACCGGACGCGGCCTGCGTACCGAACGCGGCCTGCGTACCGAACGCGGCGCGTCCAACCCGCTTCTCTGCTGCCCCGCCTTCCTACGCCCCGCTTCCCTACTGCGCCATCCTCACGCGCTTCTTGGCCGCTTCGAACTTGCGGTTCATCGCCACGCGCTGGCTGTCGGAAAAGCCTTCCTTCACGTCCGCCCAGATGTTGCGCTCTTCCTCCTCGACGTGGTGCTCGATGAGCTCCTTGAGCACCTTGGCGGCGGCGGCGAACTCGGGCGACATGGTGTTGGAGATCTTGCCGAGCAGCGACAGCGTCTCGGCCGCCAGCTTGTGCTCGATATAGCCCTCCTCGCCGTCGGTCTTGGCGTCCTTGTCCTTGAGCGCGAGCACCGCGTCATAGACCACCTTCTGCTCGGCCTTGATGTGCGGCACCAGCGCCTGCTTGATCTTCTTGACCAGGCCGCGCCGCTCGGACGCGCTCTCGCTGTCGACGAGCTGCTTGAGCATCGCGCCGACCTCGTCATGCTCCTTCTTGAGGGTGTCGAGGATATCGGCTTCGTCCGGGTCGTCGCCCACAATCGCATGGCCGACGCTGCGGCCGGTCTTCTTGATCGCTTGCAACAGATCCATGGCAACCCCATTCGCAAATGTTGCCATTTGTGAACGCCCCGGCCGCCGCTTCGGTTCCTGGAAAACCGCCCCGGTTTCCTGGACAATGCCGCCGCCGCGGGCCAGAATCGTCCCCGCGCAGAAATTGTGGAATCCCCGCGATGCAGCTTGTCCGCCGCCTTTTCGCCATTGCCCTGATGCCGGTCGCGCTGTCGGGCTGCATCTTCTTCGAGACGCGCGCCGACCGGGCGTTGCGCCAGCAGCCGACCTTCCGCACCGGCTACGAGGACGGCTGCGCCAGCGCCAATGCGCTGGGCGCCAATATGCGCCGGGGCAATATCGTGCGCGACGACTCCCTTTACGACAGCGACAAGGCCTATCGCGTGGGCTGGGCCCAGGGCCACGGCGCCTGCCGCCGCGCCGCCCCGCCCAGCCAGGAGCCCGGCCCGCTCGCCGACCCAAATCCCGGCAACGGACGCTGAGCGCCGACGTCGGCCGCCGACGGCGCGGCTATCGACGGCGACGGCGCCGGCCGCCGACGGCGCCGGCTATCGACGGCGACGGCGCGGGCGACCGTCCTCTGGCGCGTGCCGGCCGCGGGCTCGCTCCGTACGCGGATCATCGTTAACCGGCCGTTAACCAAAACGTAACACGCTCACACACCCGTGCGTTGTGACGTACGGGAAACTGTCATATACTCCGTGTACGGTCGGTCGCCTCGAAGGGCATTGACGATGCTGGGTCATCTGGTTGTCAGCCGGTACGAAGTGGGGAACGAGACGCGCGGCGCCGCGCTCCCGCACTACGACCTCGGCTGGTTGCGCCGCGTGCTGGGCGCGCTGTTCGGCCTGCGCTAGCGCGGCCGTTACTGCAGCACCAGCAATTTGACGTCGCGCGCCGGCGCGAAGCCGTCGCGCGCCGCCTCGAAGGTGGTCGCACCCGTCTTCTTCAGCGCGCCGTCCCAGCACAGCGACAGCGCGTTGTCCGGCTTGAGCTTGTCGAGCGTGAGCCGGAACTGCCCGATCCCGCCCTTCCAGTTGTTCGCGGTCTTGAGCACGAACTCGGTCTGAGTGCCCTGCAGGTAACGGCCGTTGGCGCCCATCGGATCGAGCTTCCTTATCTTGGCGCGGATCGCGGCCTGGGTGCCGCCGTCGATGCAGTAATACTTGGCATAGCCCGGCTCCTTGGCGGTCAGGTCGTTTTCGCCGAAGAAGAACTGCCCCGTCACCGGCTGGTATTCGTGGCCGATGACGACGGTCTTCCCGGCCGGGAACTTCTGGTGCCACCAGAAGCTGGTCTTGGCGATCCAGTGCGGATGGGCGTCGTCGCCGTCCATCTCGAGAATCCCCTGGGCGGCGAATTTCTTGCGCGCGGCGAGCGGCATCTTCTCCAGCATGTCGACGAGCTTGGTGCCGACGATGTTGAGCGGCAGGCCGGCCGCCTTGACCTTGTCGGTCACGTCCTTGCCGTCCAGGACGGCGCGCGCATCGGCTGTGGCCTCGACCGGCTTGCCGTCGACGGTCAGCTTGAAGCCCATGAAGTTGGGCGAGGCGTCCAGCGTCGTGCCCAGCGGCTCGTAATAGAACTCGCGCACGTCGATGTCGGGAAGCGGGAAAGCCACGATGGTGTCGACGTCCGTCTTGCCGTCGTTGACGAAGGCGTAGCGCACCTTGACCCTGGTGGGGCTGATATACAGGTCTTCCCTGGCCATGCGGATGTGGGCCTGCTTGGTGAAGACCAGACCGCCCGCCTTCAGCGCCGCGGACGAGTCGTCGGCCCAAGCCGGTGCCCACGCGGCCGGCGCCGCCGCGCATAGCAGAACGCCCGCCGCCAAGGCGAAATCCAATCGTCTCATGAAATGCCCCCGACAATGAGGGCGCAAAGCTACTCCGGCCGCGTGCGCGAGGCAAAGAAGGCGACGATCAGGCCGAAGACCATCATCGCGGCCAGGTTCTCGAGGAACGGCACCAGGTTGAACTTCGGCGTGCGGTGCCAGGCCGAGAGCGGCACCACGACATAGGTCATGACGAAATAGACCGGCACGCCGTAGAGGATGCCCATCAGCGCCCATTGGCTGCGCAGGACCGGCAACCAGCGCATCGCGAAGATGTAGATCGCGGCGATGACGATCGACATCGCCCATTGCAGCACCAATCCCAAGCCCGCCGTCTGCATCCCGCCCTCGAGCGAGGCCTTGCCCAGAAGGCCGCCGGCGATGAACTGGCTGATGAAGACCGGATCCTTGCCGCTGATCAGCGAGGCCGCGCCGATGTCGATCGTGCCCGCGACGATGCCCGCGATCAGGATGGCGGTAAGCGGCGAAAGATTGGTCATGGCGGTCCCCCCAGGTTGCGGGGAGCTTAAGACGGGGCGGGCGGAGATGCGATAACGACTGCGTGACCGGCCGCGTTCGCGTTAGTCGTCCCCGGCGGGGTTGGGCATTCCCGGCGGCGACGGTATCGCGCCTTCGAGCAAGCCGCCGGATCGAGCCGACTTCAATTCGCGATTAAGGCGCGCGATCTCTTCGCGCAGCGCTTCCACGACTTGTTCGTTGGAATCCGCGGTCTTGCGCATCCTGAAAACGGCATTGGCCCGCGTGATCGGGTTCGAGACCTTGACCGCCGGCTGCTCGATGAACGTCGCCATCTCGGTCAGTGCACGGCGGGAATTTTCGATGCTGTGCCAGTCGGCGAGGTCCACGAAGATCGTGCGATGCGCGATGTTGTCGAAGGGCAGCACAATACCGGCGCGGGCGATATGGATCGCGGGCTTCTCGCTCGCATGGCGGATGCCGAGCTCGTAGAAGGCGTTCGGATTCAAGTTGGTCAGGTCGGCCACGACCAGCTCGGCATTGATGATGTCGGTGATCACGCGGTCGCCGATCATGCCGGGGTCGCTGTCCTGGTCGGCGCGCTTGACGTGATAGCCGAACGGCGGCGCCTCCAGCACCTGCTTGATCACGGTGTGCAGCAGCAGGTCGGAATGCTTGCGGATATCCTCTTTCTCTGGCCATGGCGCGACGCTACCATGGCGGTCGTGCCGCCGGAACTACCTCGGCTTCTGCAGCAGGAAGCAGTTCGACAGCTTGTGCGGGCCGCACTGGTTGTCCTCGCGCACCTCGAGCACCTTGAGGCCGAGCGCGTCGAACAGCTGGAACAGCACTTTCTGCGGCACCGCGAAGGTCTCCATCTGCTCCCGCGGCGAGGTCGGCGGCATATAGGTGTCGGCCGCGAAGCGCTGCTCGGGGATCAGCGTCGGCAGCTGGAAATAGGCCACGCCGCCGGGGTTGAGCTTGGCGAGCAGGATCTCGAGCACGCGCTTGATCACCGGCGGCGGCGAATGCTGCAGCGAGATGATCGAGAAGAACACGTCGAAGGGCGGCGCGCCTTCGAGCTCGGCCATGGTGGCGACGCGCAGGAAGGCGACGTTGGTCTTGCCCCGCGCGGAAAGCTCCTTCGCGGCGACGTCGAGATGGGCGCTGGAGATGTCGGCCGCGATCACGCGTTCGAACCGCTCGGCGAGCCAGGCGGTGAGCCGCCCCACGCCGGCGCCGAGCTCGAAGCAGACGGGCAGGCTCGCGATGTCGACGCCGTTGCGCGCCAGCGCCGCGGCCAGGAACTCGACGCGCTTGCGTCCCGTCGCATAGAAGGCCGCGCGGTCGACCGCGGCGCCGGCGGGCTTGAACCTGGTGAGCACCGACCAGAACGGATCGTTCTCGCCGAAGCCGCGCCACACGCTCTCGACGCGCCCCAGCAGCCGCTCGAGCACCGGCCCCGGCACGTCGACCTCGACCTGCGGCGCGGGCGCCTTCAGGAAGCGGAGCTGGATGGACTCCTGGAACAGGCCGTGCAGGCGCGCGCCCGCGTCGGTGACCAGCTGGCGGCGCAACTGGTCCACGGTCGTGCATTTCTCGATCAGGCGGTCGACCTCGTCCACCTCGGGCTTGGTGCCGCGCAGCAGCCGGTAGGCGAACGACACCCGCACCCGGGAGAAGGGCTGATGCTCGGGTTGGTCGGCCCCGTGTTCGGGTTGCTCGGCCGGATCGATGTCGGTCATGACCCAGCCTATAGCAGAACCGCGACGCTACGAATATTTACGTTCGTCCCACCCGCCTTCGCCAGACGGCTTCGGCGCTGAGAGGCGCGCGACGGTCAGGAGTATTTCCGTTCGTCCCACCATGGAAAATATCGCGGCATCCCCGTCGAAACCTTCATCGGGAACTTCGCCGGGCGCTTCTCGAGGAACGAGCTCACGCCCTCGCGCACGTCGGCCGAGGCGCCGCGCGCATAAATGCCGCGGCTGTCGACCTTGTGCGCCTCCATCGGGTGGTCCATGCCCAGCCCCCGCCACATCATTTGACGGATCAGCGCGACCGAGACCGGCGCGGTGTTGTCGACGATGCCGCGCGCGATCTCGCGGGCGCGGGCCATCAGCGCGTCCTGCGCCACGATCTCAGCCACCAGGCCCGCTTTCAGCGCCTCGTCGGCGCCGAAGACGCGGCCCGAATAGCACCAGTCGAGCGCCTGGGAGATGCCCACGATGCGCGGCAGGAACCAGCTCGACGCCGCTTCCGGCACGATGCCGCGGCGCGCGAAGACGAAGCCGAAGCGCGCCTCGGGGGCGGCGATGCGGATGTCCATCGGCAGCTGCATCGTGATGCCGACGCCGACCGCGGCACCGTTGACCGCGGCGATGACGGGCTTCAGGCACTCGTAGATCGCCAAGGTCACGCGCCCGCCGCCGTCGCGCACGCGCTCGTCGCTCCAGTCGACCGTCTCGACCGGACCGGCGTCGCGCTCCTTGCGCGCCGGATTGGTGGTGGCGTCGAAGGTGGCGGCGCCGGCGGAGAGATCGGCGCCGGCGCAGAAGGCGCGGCCCGCGCCGGTGACGATCACGCAGCCGACCTCGTCGTCGGAATTCACTTTCGTGAAGACGTCGATCATCTCCCACATCATCTTGGCCGTGAAGGCGTTGAGCTTGTCGGGACGATTGAGGGTGAGCGTCAGGATGCCGTCGTCTTTCGCCACGGCGATCTGTTCGTATGGCCCATAGGTCATGCGTTCCTCCGGTTCGGACGTGAGAGCGCGGATTACTCCGCGGCGTGCGCCTGCTGCTGCGGCGCCAGCTTGCCGTCGATGTCGGCGATGCCCTTGCGCAGCTCCTTGAGCAACTCGTCGATGTCGACTTTCTGGCGCTCCAAGGTGTCGATGCGCTCGGCGAACTTCTTGCGGCTGTGGACCAGCTGGGTCACGCCGCCGTCATGCACGCCGTAGAGATCGAGGATCTCGCGAATCTCGGCGAGCGAGAAGCCGACGCGCCGGCCGCGCAGGATCAGGATGATGCGGGCGCGGTCGCGGCCGGAATAGATGCGGGTCTGGCCGCGGCGCTCGGGCGCGATCAGGCCTTCGTCCTCGTAGAAGCGCAAGGTGCGCGCGGTGACCGAGAACTCCTTGGTGAGCTGGCGGATGGTGTAGGTGCGGGTGGTGTTCATTTCGCTTCGCGGGCGGATGGCGGCTCAAAGGGCGCGCCGGCCGGCCCGGCCTCCTTCTGACAATTTCTCAGTTCTGAATTATTGTCTTCCCTTTACGTCAACGTCAAGAGCCGAATCGTAAGTACGCAACCCTTTGGCGAGCCGCGCATTTATCAATTGAGGGGCGCCAGGGAGGGCGCCATGCGCTACGACCCAGCCGTCGAACCGGACTACGCGGCCTTTGCCGTCGAGCTGGATATCATCGCCGGACTGGCCGACCTGGCCGGCGCCAAGGCGGTTGCAGCCCGCCTCCACGACCGGGCCCGGCGGTTGCGCTGGGCCGGGGCCGCGCCGCCCGAAGGCGACGAGCCCCAGCCGCGCTGGAATTGAGCGCGCCAGCCGCGCTGGAATTGGGCGCGCTGGATTGAGCAGGAATAAACCGGCCTCAACCCACGAACCAGCCGCCTCGTCCGCGCCGGCGCCGCACCTGTCCATGCCGCGGGCTGCCGCTGCGGATTGCGTCGATGCGAGCGCCTATTCCGCGGCGTCGCGCACCGCGTGGTCTTCCTTGTCGAGGTTCTCGGCCGCGAAGTTCCAGTTGAGCAGGTTCTTGAGTACCTCCTCGAGATATTTCGGCCGCTCGTTCTGATAGTCGAGATAATAGGCGTGCTCCCACACGTCGACGGTGATGAGGCAGTTGGTGCCCTTGGCCATCGGCGTCATCGCGTTGGGCGTCTTCTCGACCGAAAGCTTGCCGCCCTTCGACACCAGCCAGGCCCAGCCGGAGCCGAACTGCTCCTTGCCGGCGGTGGCGAGCTCCTTGATCAGGGCCTTGGCGTCGCCGAAGTCGCGCTCGACCGCCTGCTTGAGCTTGCCGCTCAGGATGGTCGGCACCGGCGAGAGCGAGTTCCAATAGAAGTCGTGGTTCCACACCTGGCCCGCGTTGTTGAAGATCTTCTTCTCCTTGTCGTCTTCCTTGTCCACGGTCGCGCGGACGATCTGCTCCAGCTTCATGTCGGCGTAGCGGGTGCCGGCGACGAGCTTGTTCAGCGTATCGACATAGGTCTGGTGGTGCTTGTGATAGTGGAAGCCGACCGTTTTGGCGCCGATCGTGGGCTCCAGCGCGTCCGCGTCGTAAGGCAAAGGCGAAAGCGTGAATGGGCCCGCATTTGCGGTGTTGATCGCAGCCATCTTCGTCGCTCCTTTTCCGGCTCGAAGCCATAAGGCTCAGGGCGCGGAATGGTTCCAGCGGATGCTGCGGAAAACATTGAGAAATTTCGCGGCTGCGATGACCTCTTTGTCACTCGACTTTCAAACGCCGGCGCCAACAATGGCGATGCGCGGCGGGCGGGCTTTGAAGAAGAAGCGAGAAGAGACGACGCCATGCCCCAATTCGACATCTGCTATCGCGACGAGCACGGCGGCCTCGCCGCCAAGGTCACCACTCCCGCGCTGGACGCGCATCACGCCAAGATCCTCGCCCACGCGCTGAAGGAGCGCGAGCACAAGACGCTGGAAGTGTGGGATGGCGAGACGCTGGTCTACGGGCGCGGGACCGACGCGCATTGACGGCGGTCTTGCCGTACAAGTCCGTCGCGATCCCGACGGCTTTTCGATGCTTCGCCGCCTGACCTCTCCGTTCCGGCCGTCCGTCACGGCATACCCGGCCGAGGACTATCGCGTCTTCACGACGAAGCACGATCGGGAGGTGCGCGGCGAAGACGTGCCGCACCTGCCCGGCATCGCCCGGAGCCGCAAGACCTTCGAACTGGGCCTCGCCGATTTCGACCGCGCCATGCGGAATGGCCGGTGCCGGCCAATGTCGCGGGTCTCGAATCGCAGGAGCGGATCGCAGCGCGCCACGGACAAAGCGTGCTGTCCGGCACGGTGGTGAGCCTGCTGATCGACCATTCCGGCTCGATGCGCGGCCAGCGCGCCGTGCTCGTCGTCGCGCTCACCCAGTTCCTCGCGCCGCATCTGCTCAGGCTCGGCGCCGCGCTCGAGGTTCTGGGATACACGACCACGTCCTGGCACGGCGGCAGCTCGTGCAGGGACTGGCGCCGGGCCGGCCGTCCGGCCAATCCGGGCCGGCTCTGCGACCTGCTCCATATCGTCTATCGCAGCGCCGACGACAGCGTGATGGGAACGGGCTGGTCGATCCGCAACATGATGTACGACATGCTGCTCAAGGAGAACATCGACGGCGAAGCGCTGTCATGGGCCTCGGACAGGCTTCGCGCGCGGTTCCGAGCCGCGCAAGATCGTCATCGTGGTCTCCCACGGCGCGCCGGTCGACGACGCGACCTTGACGGAGAACGGCGCGGACTATCTGGACCGTCACCTGCGCGAGACGGTTGCGGCGCTGGGCGCCATCGAGGTCTATGGCATCGGGATCGATCGCGACCTGACGCGCTATTTTCCCCGGTCCACGCGCGTCAGCACCTTGCGCGACTGGGCGACGAACGTCCTGCCGCTGATCGAACGCATCGCAACCGGAGATGCGTGAACGACAGGGCATTCCCAAGGCGATTGCCCGCCGCCCATGATCGGAAAGCGCGGCAGGGCGTTGCATTTGGCTTGCAACTGCGAGACGACCGCATGCGCCAACACCGGATTGTCGAACCCTTCCGGCGTGCCCAGATATTGCGCTATGTCCTCAAGATCGCCGACGGCGCTTGGCGACAGTCTTGCGCGTTTCAAGCTTTTGCCCCCGTTTCCCGGCCAGCGCGGCATACTGCTTTTTCAGCCGATCGAAGACGGGTTTGGCATCGACGGATCGCCCGCTCGCCGTCCCTTTTTCCACCAGCTTGCGAATTGTTGCCGTGTCGGACGGGTCCACGGTGATGCGCTTGAAGCGCCATCCTCTCAGCGCCTCGCGGATCACCTCGCTGGTGGTGGCATAGTCGCCGGAGTCGACCGCCTCGCGCACCGCGTCGGCCATTTCCTTGGAGAGCGTGATGCTGAGCTTCTCGACATTCGCCATGGCGGGCCTCACGGTAGGATGATATCCTACTTCATACTACCGCTGCCGGAGACGCGCAAATGGCCGACCTCGTGCTCACCACTTACGACTGGGTTCCCGAGATGCCGCGCGGCTATGTGCGCGACCTGCGCGTGCGCTGGGCGCTGGAGGAGGCGCAGCTTTCCTATCGCGTCGCGAGCACGCCGTTCCGCACCCGCGAGCCCGCGCACCTGGCGCACCAGCCCTTCGGCCAGGTGCCGTGGCTGACCGACGGCGAGCTTTCGATCTTCGAGAGCGGCGCGATCCTGCTGCATCTGGGGGCCAAGAGCGCGGCGCTGCTGCCGTCCGATCCGCAAGCCCGCAGCGCGGCGATCGAATGGCTCTTCGCGGCGCTCAATTCCGTCGAGATGGCGAGCCTGCCCTGGTCGCTGCTCAAATTCTCCGGCGACACGGGCGACACGCCGATGGCCAAGCGCTTCGACGAGTTCTTGAAGCTCCGCCTGCAGCGCCTGGAGCCCGTGCTCGCGGCGCGCGAATGGCTGGCGCAAAGCTTTTCCGTCGCCGACATCCTGATGGCCGACGTGCTGCGCCTGGTCGACCGCTTCGACGGGCTCGACGGACATCGCGCCTGCAAGGGCTATGTCGCGCGCGCCACCGCGCGGCCGGCCTTCAAGAAGGCGCATGCCGACCAGATGGCGCATTTCGCTAAGGCCGATTGAGCGGCGGCGCCTTCGCGTCTCCTGCATAGCGCATGCCGTGACCGAACGGGCCGTCGGGCGTGCGGCGAAAGCCGAAGCGCTCGTAGAACGCCTCGCGGCCCGGCATGGCCACCAGCGTGATGGTGGCGTTGGGCTGGGCGGCGCGATCGAAATAATCCACGACCGCGCGCATCAGTGTCTCGCCATGACCGCCGCCGCGCGCTTCGGGCGCGACGATGAGATCGGCGAGGAAGAAATAGAGCGTGCCGTCGCCCATCACCCGCGCGAGGCCCGCGAGCCGCCCACCACCACCGGCTTCGCCGTCGCGCAGGCACACCGTATACGCCGCCGCGTCCAAGGTGCGCCGCGCGGTCGCTTCGTCGAGGCGCCCCCAGCCCATCGCGTCGCGCAGCGCGATATACTCCTGCGCCGTGGGCAGCGCCTCGGAAAGGACCACGCTCAGATCAGCTTCTCCCGCGTCGCCCAATCGAGGCCCTTGGCGAGCGCGCGGTCGAAGCGGGCGAACATCTCGTCGATCTCCTTCTCGTCGATGACGAGCGGCGGGCAGAAGGCGAGACGGTCCGACAGCATCGGCCGCGTGATCAATCCCTCGTCCAGCGCGAAGGCGTTGACCGTGGCGCCGACCTGGCGAGCGGGATCGAAATTCTTCTTCGTCTTCTTGTCGGCGACCAGCTCGACCGCGCCGATCAGGCCCACGCCCGCCGCCTCGCCGACCAGCGGATGGTCGGCCAGCGCCGTCAGCTTTTTAAGGAAATACGGAGAGACGCGGCGCACGTGCCCCATCACGTCGCGCTCCTGATAGATCTCGATGGTCTTGAGCGCGACCGCGGCGGCGACCGGGTGTCCGGTATAGGTGAAGCCGTGGCCGAAGACGCCGATGCGCCCGCTCTCCTGCTCGACCGCTTCGGTCAGCTCGGGCGACAGCACGATGGCCGAGATCGGCATATAGGCGCTGGAGAGCTGCTTGGCCAAGGTCATGCTGTCGGGCTCGAAGCCGTATTTCGTGCAGCCGAACCATTCGCCGGTGCGGCCGAAGCCGGTGATGACCTCGTCGTCGATCAGCATGATGTCGTATCTGTCGAGCACCTTGGTGACGGCGTCGAAATAGCCCTTGGGCGGCAGGATCACGCCGCCCGCGCCCATCACCGGCTCGGCGATCATCGCCGCGATCGTCTCGGGCCCCTCGCGCTGGATCAGCGCATCGAGGTTCGCCGCCATGCGGGCGGAGAACGCCGTCTCGCTCTCGCCCGCCTCCGCATTGCGATAGTAGTGCGGACAATCGGCGAAGGTCACGAAGTCGAACGGCAGGTCGAAGCTCTTGTGATTGTTGGGCAGGCCCGTGAGACTCGCCGCCACCAAGGTGACGCCGTGATAGGCCTTCATGCGCGAGATGATCTTCTTGCGCGTAGGTGTGCCCCGCGAGTTCGCCGCGTACCAGGCGAGCTTGACCTGGGTGTCGTTCGCCTCCGAGCCCGAATTGGCGAAGAACACCTTGCCCGCGGGGAACGGCGCGATCTCCTTCAGCTTCTCGGCCAGCGCGATGCCGGGCTCGTGGCTGCGGCCCGAGAAGATATGGCTGAAGGCCATCTTGCGCATCTGCTCGGCGGCGACGTCGGCGAGCGCTTCCTCGCCCCAGCCGAGCGCGGTGCACCACAGCCCCGCCATCGCCTCGATGTAGTCCTTGCCGCTCTCGTCATAGACGCGGCAGCCCTTGCCGTGATCGAAGATCAGCGGCCCGGACTCGCGATGCTTCATCAGGTTGGTATAGGGGTGCAGCACCGCCTGCACGTCGCGCATCTGGGAATTGGAGAGGGGCATGGGCACACCTTATATTGAGCGCCAGCCTTTAGCAGATTACGCTGGCGGCGGGAATTGACGGTGGCCGAGATGCGCATGCGGACCGTTGCGGCGTTGTGCCTGGCCGGCCTCGTGATGCTTGGGCCCGCCGGCGCGAGAAGCTTCAAGGTCGTCTACAAGGACGCCGTGCATCTCGATGCGCTGAAAGAGGCCCGCGACGGCAACCTCTATGCGGCCGGCTCCGACGGCGCGAACGGGGCCATCGTGCAGCTGACCCGCGATGGAGCGCTGACGGAACTCTACGATTTCAAGGGCGGCGACGACGGATCCTCCCCGACCGGCCGGCTGACCGAGGACACCGAAGGCAATCTTTACGGAACGACGCAGCAAGGCGGTAGCGCCGGATGCGGCGGAACCGGTTGCGGCACCGTGTTCAAGCTCGCGCCCGACCGGAGCGAGACGGTGCTGCAACGCTTCGACGGCACGGACGGCGCGAGACCGTTCAGCCACCTGGAGCGCGACAAGCGGGGCAATCTCTATGGCGTCGCGCAGCAAGGCGGCGACACCGCGGCGTGCAACGGCATGGGCTGCGGCGTGGTGTACAAGCTCGCGCCCGACGGAACCTTCAGCCTGCTGCACACCTTCACCGGCGGCGTGGATGGAGGGCTTCCGCAATCGGTGATGCTGGACAAAAGGGGCGATCTCTATGGCGCAGCCTGGGAAGGCGGCGTGGCATGTCGCGACTGGCTGCCCATGGGATGCGGCTTAATCTTCGAGATCGCCGCCGACGGCACCTTCGGCGCGGTGCATCTCTTCGCGGGCGGCGACGACGGCATGATGCCGGGCGCGTTCAGGATGGATGCGCAAGGCAACGTCTACGGCGCGGTCTTCTATGACGGCGACCCGACCGGCGCCACCAACAGCCGCGTCGTGAGCATCGCGCCCGCCGGCAGCGTCAAGGTCCTTCTCGGCGCCTGGGCCGTGAACGATGCGGCGTTCGACCGCACGGGCAATCTTTATGCGACGACCGCCTCCGGGGGCGACCCGCGCTGCAACTGCGGCAGCATTTTCGTGCTACCCGCGCACGGCGGCCCCAGGATCGATCTGCATCTCTTCGGAGAGAACGACGCGGATTCGAGCTTTCCGGCGACGCCGCTGACGGTCGCCGACGACGGCTGGGTCTGGGGCACGACCGAATATGGCGGCCACGGAAACCACGGCGTCGTCTACAAGGCCAAGTACAAGCCCTGAGGGAACACGATGATCTTCGCAAGGTCCGCCGCCGCAACCGCGATCCTGGTCGTGCTCGCGAGCAGTTGCGCGCAAGCGCAATCCCTGCAGGTCCTGCATCGTTTCACCTACCGGCAGGGCACCTTCGTCAGCGACGGACCGGCCCTGGACGGGAACGGCAACCTGTTCGGAACGTCGGGCACCGGCCGCGGCAAATGCGGCTGCGGCAGCGTCTTCGAGATCGCGGCCGACGGCAGCTATTCGCTTCTCTATTCTTTTACCGGCAACGACGGGTCGGGCCGGCGGCACTATCGCGCAGACGGTCCGGTGGGCGGAGTGGTGCGCGACACGCAGGGCAATCTCTACGGCACGACCCGCGAGGGCGGCGACTACAGCCTGTGCTTCCAGGAAGGCTGCGGCAGCGTCTTCAAGCTCGACACGAACGGCCGCGCGCACGACCTGCATGATTTCAAGGGCGGCGACGGCGACGGCGAAGACCCGCGCGCCGGCCTTGCCATCGACGGCGGCGGCAACGTCTACGGCGTCACGTCGAACCTCGGGCCGTTCGGCGGCACGCTGTTCAGGATCACGCAGGCGGGCGCCTATGAGACGCTGCACAGCTTCATGGGCATCCCCGACGGCGAGCAGCCGCTTGCCAAGGTGTTGCGCGACGATGCGGGCAATCTCTACGGCACGACCTTTCGCGGCGGACGGACCTGCGCGGAGTCGAACGGGGGATGCGGCACGGTCTTCAAGCTTGCACCCGACGGCACGTATTCGATCCTGTTCGCCTTCCCCGGCGGCCACGGCGGCGCGGGGCCGACCTCTTCGCTCTCGATGGATGCGAAAGGAAATCTCTACGGCACGACGAGCACCGCGACCGCGGACAATTCCGGCGTCGCGTTCGAGATCGCGCCCGGCGGCACCGAGACGGTGCTGCACGAGTTCGTGGGCGGAGCGGACGGCGAGCAGCCGTCGTCCGGACTGCTGCTTCATCCCGACGGCAACCTCTACGGCACGACGATGATCGGCGGCGAGGGCGAGTGCTATTGCGGGCTGATCTACCGGATCACGCGCCATGGCCGGAAGAGCAACGTGCATTCGTTCCATGTGCGCGACGGCGCCAACCCGTCGGGCGATCTGGTCGCGGATGCGGACGGCAGGATCTACGGCGCGACCATGCAGGGCGGGCGCTGCAAGCGGCAATCGTTCGGATGCGGCGTGATCTACCGCCTCGATCTCAACGGCGCTTCGCCGCCCAATAGACGCCCAGTCCCGCGACCGTCATCGCCGCGGTGGCGAGAACGATCTTGACGAACGCGGCCCAGGGATGCTCGTCGGACGAGCTGGGCACCAGCGTGCAGGCGATGGCGATGACGGTGGAGACGAGCGCCAGCCAGCCCAGCATGATCGAGGTGCGTGGCCCCCCAGGCGGCGCCCAGGCGCCGGGCACGGGCGGCAGCCGCGAGGCCTTCAGATAACCGATGAACATGAAGATGTAGGGCAAGGTCGTGCCCAGCACGCTCATCGCGACCAGGAAGTCGTAAGCCCCGGCGACGCTGGTGCCGGCCTGGCTGAGCGCGACCATCACCAGGGTCAGCGCCGCCTGCAGCAACAGCGCGGGCACCGGCGCGCCGGTCCTGGGGTGGCGCCAGGCGAAGACCTTGGGCAGGTAGGAGTCGATGCCGGCGGCGAAGGGAAGCCGGGCCGCCAGCCCGAACCAGCCGGTGAACGAGCCCATCATCGACAGCGCGAAGAGCGCGATCACCGCCGGAGCGAGGCCGCCCAGGCCCACATGCTCGAGCCCGATGCGCAGCGCGTCGGGGAAGCCTGCGAGCCGCGTCAGCGCCTCCTTCGGCAGGATGACCAGGAACGAGGCGGTGCCGACCAGATAGACGATCACCGAGCCGATGCCCAATACGATCAGTGCACGGATGACCGTGCGCATGCCGCCCTCGATCTCGTTGCGCAGGAAAGCCACCGCCTCCGCGCCCGAATAGGCGAAGAAGATCGTGCCCCACAGGATCGCGGTGCCGAAATCGAGCGGCGGCAGGTAGGAGGAATGCGCGAAGTCGGTCGCGCCCTGGCCGCGTCCGCCGATGACCGCGGCCATCGCCACGATGACGCCGAGCACGATCCATCCCCCGGTCGCGCCCGCATGGGGCAGCCACTTGCCCCAGCCGAGGCCCAGAAGCTGCAAGCCCGTCACCAGCACGGTCAGCGCGACCGAGATCGCGACATAGGCGAAGGTGTTCGAGGGATCGAGATGCAGCGCCGCCAGGATCAGCCCGCTGAGAAAATAGAGGATGCTCGCGAAATAGGGCATCAGCCCGATCCAATAGAACCAGCCGCAGAGGAAGCCCGAAAGCGGCCCCAGCGTGTCGCGCACCCAGGCATAGATGCCGCCCTCGGCGTCGAAGCGCGCGGTGAGCTCGGCCGTCGCCACCGACAAGGGGATGAAGAAGACGACCAGCGCGAGCAGCCACAGCGGCAGCGACGACGGGCCGACCGCGGCCGCGACCGCGATCCAGCGCATGCCGATGCCGGTCGCCAGCGCATAGAGCACGGTGTCGAGCAGCCTGAGCTTGGGCGCGGCTGCGGGTGCCGTCTCGAACGCGGAGATCGGCGCGCTCATTGCGGCGCCTTCACGTCGTCGTATTCGTAGGTGTCGGTGAGCGAGGACCCGTAAGCGAGATCGTGCACGCCCTTGATCACCAACCCGGCCGCGACCCAATAGTGGATCTTCGAATGCGCCTTCGGATCGTCGATGGTGAAGGCCAGCACCTTCTTTCCGTCGACCGTCTCCTCGCCGGCCGCGGTGCAGGCCGTGCCGTCGCGCGCGGTGAGGCCTTGGAGCCCGGCATCCATCGCGGCGCGGTCCTCCTCGCCCAGCGGCGTCGCCATCCAGCCCGTGGAATTGGGGAAGCGGATATATTGCCGGTCGGCGGTCAGCACGTAGTCGGTCGTCCCAGGCGGCCCGCTTTCCGGCTTGAGCGTCGAATGGCGCCGCTGCGGCATGTGATAGAGCTTGGCCAGCGCCGCATGCAGGGGCGCGCAAGGGTCGGCGGAGTCAGATGCAGGCGCGGCGGCCGGAGGTTGCCCCGGCGCCGACGCTTGACCCGCTGCCGCAGGCCCGCCCTCGGCCCAAGCCTGCCCCGCGGCCAGCACCAATGCCGCCGCCAAGATCACAGCCCGCATCGCCCGCTTCCTTCTTGAAACTTTGCCCGTCCGTTGCTCGTATAGCGAAAGCGTCGGCAAAACGCGAAGGGGTTCCAGATGCTCGGCTTGATGCAGGACTGGCCGCTGCTGGTCCACAAGATCATCGACCACGCCGCGCTCTACCACGGCGAGCGCGAGGTCGTGACGCGCTCGGTCGAGGGGCCGGTCGTCCGCACCAACTATGCGCAGGTCGCCCGGCGCGCGCGCAAGGTGGCGCATGCGCTGGAGCGGCACGGCATAACGCTGGGCGACCGCTGCGCGACCCTGGGCTGGAACACCGCCCGCCACATCGAGGCGTGGTACGGCATCGCCGGCATCGGCGCGATCTATCACACCTTGAACCCGCGCCTCTTCCCCGACCAGATCGTCTACATCGCGAACCACGCCGAAGACAAAGTGCTGTTCTTCGACATCACCTTCGCCAAGCTGGTCGAGGAGATCGCGCCGCGCCTGCCCTCGATCGGGCTGTATGTCTGCCTGACCGACGCTGCGCATCTGCCCGACATCGAGGTGCCCAACCTCGTCGCCTATGAGGACTTCATCGCCGATGCCGATCCGGGCTTCGAGTGGAAGGAGTTCGACGAGCGCACCGGCTGCGGGCTCTGCTACACCTCGGGCACGACGGGCAATCCCAAGGGCGTGCTCTATTCCCACCGCTCCAACATCCTGCACGCCTTCATCGCCGGCCAGGCCGATGCGATGGGCTTGCGCGCCTGCGACACGATCCTGCCCGTCGTGCCGATGTTCCACGCCAATGCCTGGGCGCTCGCCTTCGCGGCGCCCATGGTCGGCGCCAAGCTGGTGATGCCGGGACCGAAGCTCGACGGCGACTCCGTCTGCGACCTGCTCACCGCCGAGCGCGTGACGATGACCGCCGCCGTGCCCACCGTGTGGCTGGCGCTGCTGCAGTATCTCGAGAAGACCGGCAAGACCCTTCCCGACATGAAGCGCGTGCTGATCGGCGGCTCGGCCGCGCCGCGCTCGATGATCGAGACCTTCGAGCGGAAATACGGCATCACCGTCGTCCATGCCTGGGGCATGACCGAGATGTCGCCGCTGGGCACGCTGGGCACCATGAAGCCCAATGTCGAGGCGCTGCCCTACGAGCGGCAGCTCGACTACAAATGCAAGCAGGGTCATCCGCCCTTCGGCGTCGAGATGAAGATCGTCGACGACGAGGAGAAAGAGCTGCCGCGCGACGGCAAGGCCTTCGGGCGGCTGAAGGTGCGCGGGCCGGCGGTCGCCAAGGGCTATTTCCGCGGCGAGGGCACCGGCGCCTTCGACGCCGAGGGCTGGTTCGACACCGGCGACGTCGCGACCCTCGACCCCGACGGCTACATGACCATCACCGACCGCGCCAAGGACGTGATCAAGTCCGGCGGCGAGTGGATCTCGACCATCGAGATCGAGAACATCGCGGTCGGGCACCCGGCCGTGGCCGAGGCCGCGGTGATCGGCGTCGCCCACCCCAAATGGGACGAGCGGCCGCTGCTGATCGTCGTGGCGAAACCCGGCCAGGCCGCGACGCGCGAGGAAATACTCGGTTACCTGACGGGCCGGATCGCCAAATGGTGGATGCCCGACGATGTCCTCTTCGTCGACGAGATCCCGCACACCGCCACCGGCAAGATCCAGAAAATGACGTTGCGCGAACGCTTCGGGAAACACAAACTGCCCACCGTCGCTGCATAGTCTTCCCGGGGGAGCATGAAATACCGGTCCATCGCCGCGCGGCTGTCGTTCGGCGCCTTCGCGATCGCGCTCGCTATCGCGCTCGCGGCCGCGGTGGGGACGCGCCTGCGTCTGTGGGACTATGCCCGCGGCTTCGAGATCCTTCTGCCCGGCGTCGCCATCGGCGTTCTGGCCGCGCTGGCCGGCGCCTATTGGCTGGGCTCGGCGCTGCGCAACAACAACTCCGAAGGCTGGCGCTGGGGGGCGGTCGGGCTGATCGGCGCGATCGCGCTTCTGTGGACGCCGCTCGCCGTCGCCAAGCGCGCCTGGAGCGCGCCGCCGATCCACGACATCTCGACCGACCTGGAATATGCGCCCGAGTTCAAGGCGCTGCTGCCGCTGCGCAAGGGCGCGCCCAACGGACCGGAATACGACGGGCCGAAGAAGGTCGTGCTCGACGGCAAGATCACCACCGTCGCCGAGCTTCAGAAGAAGGCCTGGCCCGACATCAAGCCGGTGGCCAAGCTGCTCAATCCACGCGGCGACGCGAACGTGCACCCGGTCGCGATCCTGTTCTGGCGCGCCTTCGAGCATGCCAAGAGCGCGGGCTGGAACATCGTCGCCTTCGATGCCGGGACCGGACGCATCGAGGCGACCGACACGACGCTGTGGTTCGGCTTCACCGACGACATCGTCGTGCGCGTGGCGCAGGCAGGCGCGCTCGGCGCCCGCCTCGACATCCGCTCCAAGGCGCGCGTCGGCACCTCGGACTATGGCCGCAACGCCGAACGGGTCAGGGATTTCCTCAAAGCGCTCTAATAAGAAGAAAGGGAAACGACATGCTTCATGGACACGCCGCCGCACCCATCGGTGCCCCCGGGCGCACCTTCGCGGCCGCCGCAACGCTCGCAATCGCGCTCTTCGCCGGCAACGCCACTGCGGCGCCGGCCGGCTATATCGGCATCCTGGGCGGCGGCCCGACCTACAAGCACAACGACACCAACATCGCCGAGCTGAAGAGTGCCGGCTTCAACGAGCTCATCGTGTGGAGCGTCGAGGTGGGATCGACCGGCGACCTCAACCTCAATGCCGAGTTCCCGCTGACCTCGAACGGCGCCTATATCGGCGACCAGACCTGGCCGAGCTTTGCGAGCGATCTTGCGGCCATCAAGTCCGGCAAGGTCAAGCGCATCACCTTCTCCATCGGCTCGTCCAACGTCGGCGACTTCCAGCACATCAAGGCGCTGGTCGAGCAACAGGGCACCGGCAAGAACAGCATCCTCTACAAGGATTTCGCGGCGCTGGCGGCGGCGCTGCCCATCGACGCGATCGATCTCGACGACGAGAACAGCTACGACAGCGCCTCGACGACCAAGTTCGCGCTGATGCTGGGCAAGCTCGGCTATCACGTGACGATCAATCCGTATACGAACAGAACCTATTGGACGTCGCTGGTCTCGGCGATCAACACCCAGAAGCCCGGCCTGGTCGACGCCGTGCATCTGGAGACCTATGCCGGCGGCGCGGGCAACAATCCGTGCGTGAGCTGGGACTTCGGCGGCGTGCCGGTCTATCCGGGCCTGTCGGACCAGCATGCCGCGCCGCCCTTCCTCACGCCCAAGCAGGCCAAGGCCAAGCTCGCCGGCTGGCACGCGCAATGCGGCATCACCGGCGCCTGGCTGTGGATCTTCGACGAGATCCAGGGCACCAAGAAACCCGCGCAATACGCGCACGCGATGATCAACGGGGTGAGCGATACGGCGAAGGGGAAGTAGGGGCGGCGGCTCAGTCGAAGCCCTTCGGATCGGCAAGATAAGCCTCGACGATGCGAAGTGCCGACAGGTGCGCGAGATGCACGCCATCCTTGCCGCACGGGCATTGCTCGTCGCGCGGTTCGCGCGACCACGTGCCGTCGTCTGCGACGCGGTAATACCAGCCCTTGTTGATTCCCGCGCCGGTCAGCTCAAGGCCGGGATGCTCGACCGACAGCTCGCAAAGCTCGATGAGCGTCGGCTCGTGGGCGATGACCACGACGCCCTTCTGGTAAAGAGCGCTATCGAGCATCCAGGCATGGCGAACCAAGGCATCGACCTCGAACAGCACGCAGCGTTCCTTCGCGAGCAATTCCAGCACCTTCGGGAAGCATGGCGGCGCCTTGTCGGCGGCTCCGAAGAGCACGAGCTCGGGCACCTGCACGACGATCCCCGGAAACTTGCAGCCGTCCACGCTCTCGCGGCCGGCGACGCTCGCCCCGCGATAATACGCCGCCGTGGGCGAGGTGATCTTGCGGTAGCTCTCCTGATATTCGGGAATGTCCAGGCTTCGCCGGAACGCCGGGATGTCCAGGCCGTCCTTGGGAAGCGCGATCTCCGTCCAAGGAAGGCTGAGCAATGCGCCGAGGATCGGGTCTTCCTCTGCGGAGGGAAACAGCCGGTCTGTCGAATCGAGCCCGGCCTCGGCTGCGTGGTCGCGAAACACGGCGCGCGGCGCGCGGATGTGCGCCACCAGGCATTCCATGGGTATGCTTTGCTTTCGAAGCGGGCCCAGCAGCCAGGCTTGCTGCGCCTCGGCCCGCGGACGCGCGTCGGCAAGCGCCAGCGATGCAAGATCGACGGCACCGACGCTGCGTCGCGCCTGCAGGCGGTCGATGACGTAGAGATGCCCCTCGCCTTCGACAAATTCGTAGCACGGGTAATGCTTGTCGAGCATCACCGGGTTTTCTTCCCAGTCCTCGCAGAGTTCGACCGTGTGGTGATCCCGATAGAGGTGCGCGGCAAACCAGGACGAGACCGCCGCGCTCGACGAGCAATCCACGTGGAACGAGCGCCAGCCGTAATGCTGAAGCAAAGCCTGCACGAATTCGGAAGAGCGGGCGGCATCGCCCAGGAAAACATCCAGCAGATCCTCCGCGTAGCGGATCCATTTGAGCATGTGGTCCGGAATGCAGCCCAGACGGTCGAAGGACGACACGATCGCGGGACGGCCGGCTGTCTCGTAGTGCGTCGTCTGCCCGCGAAACAGCGAGTCGCGGTCCATTTCCGCAAGCGCGGCCCGAAGCTCCGCCGGCGAGGCGACGGACAGCGATCTCAAGGCGGCAGTCCCGCAACCACTCCATCCTTCATCACGAAGCGCACCTCCAGCGCGTCGCCGACGGCGATGAGGTCGGCGAGGAAGCCTTGCGCGACCCGGCCCAGCTCGTGCCCGCGGCGCAGGATCGTCGCGTTCACGGCGGTGGCGGCGGTGAGCGCCTCGTCGCGGCGCATGCCGAGCCTGACCATGTGATCGAGCTCGCGCCGGTTCGTGCCGTGCGCGAAGACGCCGACGTCGCTGCCCAGCCCGATCGCGACGCCTTCCGCGCGCGCCGTATGGAACGCGTGTTCGGCGTCCTTCATGCGCTCGCGCTGGCCGAAATATTCGCCGATGGCTTCGCAAGCGGTGAGCGTCGGAAGGTAGGCGACGCCGTTCTTCGCCATCAGCGCGAAGGTCGCCTGCGTGCCGCCATAGCCGTGCTCGACGGTGTCGACGCGCGCGAGCGCCGAGCGGCGCATGCCCTCGTCGCTGGTCGCGTGCGAGGCGACGGGACGGCCGAGCGAATGCGCGGTCTCGACCAGCGCCGTCAGCTCGTCGACGGAAAACGTCGCGACCGTCTCGCCGTTGGGGCCGCAGCGGTAGTCGGCATAGACCTTGATCCAATCGGCGCCGTGGCTGGCCTGATGGCGCACGGCGCGCACGACCTCGTCGATGCCGCTCGCCTCCTCCGCGCCTTGCGGGAAGCAGCAATCGGGACGGAATTTCGCGCGCGCCGGACCGTAGGAACCCGTCGCCACGATGGCGCGCGTGGCGACGAAGAGGCGCGGGCCGGGGATCAGGCCTTCGTCGATCGCACGCCGCACCGCCACGTCGGCATAGCCCGCGCCTTCGGTGCCCAGGTCGCGCAGCGTGGTGAAGCCGGCGCGCAGGGTCGCCTCGGCGTGGCGCACGGCGCGCACGGTGCGATAGGCCTCGCTCTCCTTCAGCACCTGATCGTCCCACGCCGTCTCGTTGTAGGGATGCAGGAAGAGATGCGAATGCAGGTCCATCAGCCCAGGCATCAAGGTCAGGCCGTCGAGGGCGACGACCTCGGCCTCGCGCGCGTCGATGCCGCCGGCGGCGCCGAGCGCGGCGATGCGATTGCCCTCGACGCGCACCGCCCAGCCGTCATGCGTCTCCCCGCCGGACCACACCCGCGCAGGCTTGAGGAGAAGCGCCGTCATGCGGAGTTCCAGGCGAGTGGATGACGCACAAGTGCCCGGTCTATGGTCACAAGCCGCATGCCTTCGATCTGACATTGCGCGAGAAGAAGACGGTCGAAAGGGTCCTTCGTGGCGGGCTGATCAACGAGATCTTCGACCACGTGACGATGGTCGACGACGAGAAGTTCGCATCCGAGCGATTGGAGAAAGCGTGGAAAATCTTCGATGGGCCGATCGAGCGTGAGCTTTCCGAGCCGGTATTTGATCGCGATTTCCCAAATGCTGGCGGAACTGGCGATCTTATCGTAACTGGCCGAATTCAGGAGTTGATCGATCGCGTTGCCGTACCGTGACGGTTCGCGCCAAGCGATTGCCAAGAGTATGTTGCTGTCCAGCAGCAGCTTCATTTGCTGCGCGGCTTCGGCTTGTCGAAATTGTCAGGCAGCGGCGTGATGAGAAAGTCTTCCGGCAAAGGGTCGTCGAAATCCGGCGATACCCAACTCACCAGGCGATCGACGCCGTGCTCGCGCAAGAAACGCTCGCCGGCTTCCCAATCGAGGCCGCCCTTTTTCTTGTGCGGCACGATGTCGAACGCGGGCTTGCCGTTGCGCGTGACCGTGATGGTTTCGCCCGCTTCAGCCTTGCGACCCAGCTCGCTCAAGCGGTTCTTAGCGTCCTTGAGGTTCACGGTCGTCATGGCGGAAATGTAGCTACCGGTGGCTACCTTGTCAAGAGACGGTAATATCCGTCTTTTGCAGCCACCCGCCCCTCCTGCTCCATCTGGATCAGATGCGCCAGCACCGAGCGCGAGGCGGCGGGGTGAAGGCGCCTGTCGACGTCCACGTACATGCGCGCCACCATGGCGGGGATGGTGTCGACGCCGTCGCGCAGGCACGAAACGATCTGCGCCTCGCGCTCCAGCCGGTGATCGATATAGGCCTGGATGAACGGCTTGGGGTCGCGCACCGGCGCGCCGTGCGTCGGATAGAGAACCGCGTCGTCGCGCGCGAGCAGCTTCTTCAAGCTCGCCATATAGGCCGCCATGTCGCCGTCGGGCGGCGTCACCACCGTCGTCGACCAGCCCATCACGTGATCGCCGGTGAACAGCGCCTTCTCTTCGCGCAGCGCGAAGCACATGTGGTTCGAGGTATGCCCCGGCGTATAGACGCAGTCGAAGGTGAAGCCGTCGCCCGCGATCATGTCGCCGTCCTTCACGTGCACGTCGGGCACGAAGGCCGTGTCGCCGCCCTCCTCCACCTTCACGCCGTCGGTCGCGCCAGCGGCGCGCGCCAATGCAGCCTTGCCGGAGCCGTGCGGACCGAAGCCGTAGGTCTTCGCCCCCGACCACGCCTTCAAGGGTGCGGCGGCCGGCGAGTGGTCGCTATGCGTATGCGTGACGAGGATGTGGGACACGCGCTTGCCCTGAAGCGCGCGCTTGAGCGCTTCGACATGCACCGGATTGTCGGGGCCGGGATCGATCACCGCCACGCTGTCGCGGCCGACGATATAGACGCCGGTGCCCTTGAAGGTGAACGGTCCCGGATTGTCGGCGAGCACGCGCGCGATCAGCGGGCTGACCGCTTGCGCCTCTTCATACGGCGCGGTGAAGCTTCTATCGAACGGGATCGCCAATATCGGGCACTCGCTTGCGGGCGCGCATCCGCGCGTGGCGCATGAGTACCATGGGACGCGTGCGGCGGACCATATGGCGGATGGCGGCCGGCCCGCGCTCGGCGAACTGGTCGAAATGCCGCGACAGCCAGTGGAAGCGATAGCGCAGCCGCGCCAGTCCGCGGCGGAACGATTTCGAGTTCGCGGTGAGGATCGCGCAGCCGAGCAGCAGCGGCCCCAGCCCGATCATCGGGATCGGCACGGGCATGGGCGTGACCGCGGCGCCGATGACGATCAGCGTCCAGCCGAGAACGACGAGAAGGATCCTGCGCATATGAAAGCTTCCGCGGCGGCGCCCTTGCACCGCACGGTTTGACCATAGCCTATAGCGCACTTACGATCCGTTAACGATTGTCCAGGAGGCCGCGGTGAAATTCTACAATTCGATCGGACCCAATCCGCGCGTCGTGCGCATGTTCGCTGCCGAAAAGGGCCTTACCCTTCCGACCCAGGACGTCGACCTGATGGCGGGCGACAACCGCAAGCCCGAGCATCTCGCGCGCAACCCGCACGGCCAGATGCCGGCGCTGGAGCTCGACGACGGCAGCTGCATCAGCGAGATCCTGGCGATCTGCGAATACCTGGAAGACACCAACCCGAACCCGCCGCTGATCGGCGGCGACGCGAAGGAGAAGGCGCAGGCGCGCATGTGGACGCGGCGCGTCGACTTGAACATCGTCGAGCCGATGACCAACGGCTTCCGCTTCAGCCAGGGCCTGCGCCTGTTCAAGGACCGCATCGTCACGGTTCCCGAGGCCGCCGACGGCCTGAAGAAGATCGCGCAGGATCGTCTCACCTGGCTCGAAGGCCAGATGGCCGGCAAGGACTATCTCTGCGGCAAGCGCTTCACGCTCGCCGACATCCACCTCTATTGCTTCCTGGACTTCGGCGCCCAGGTCGGCCAGCCGCTCAACCCCGACAACACGAACATCGCGGGTTGGTTCGAGCGCATCAAAGCTAGGCCGTCGACGAAGGCTTAGAGACCCGTCCTAGCGCCTCTTTTCGGACGGACCCCCGAGTCCGAAGACATAGAGCCGGCCGGAGAAACCGTGGTCCGAGCCGCCGACATAGATCTTGCCGTTCACGACGCTCGGCGACGAACTGACGATCGGGTCGTCGGTGAAGCCTTTCCAGATCTCGTCGCAAAGCCCCTTGCAGTCGGCGCGCCAGGCCAGCACCTCGCCCGAATTGCGCCCGGCATAGACGACTCCGTTGGCCACGGTCGGTGAGGAAGCGATCCCGTCCTGCATGCCGCTTCCGAACAGGATCGCTTTCGTCGGGCACATCGCCTGGCCGCAGCCGTCCGCGTCATAGACGTCGATCTGCGATTCCTCGGGCAGGTAGACGCGGCCGCCCGCGATCGCGGGCGAGCCGCCGAAGAAGTTGTCGCCGTCCGTCGTCTGCCACAGCGGCGCGCACGACGCCTGGCCGCAGCCCGAAGCGTCGAACACCGACAGGCCGTGCTGGCCGCCGATATAAATCTTGCTCTTATAGATCGCGGGCGACGAGGCCAGCGCCGAACCCTGCAGCGCTCCGGTCCACAGCGGCGCGCAATTCTTCTTTCCGCAGCCCTTGGCGTTGAAGGCATAGAGCTTGCCGTCGTCGGCTCCGACATAGACGACGCCCTTGAACACGACCGGCGTCGACTCGGTGGCGCCGCCCAGGATGCCGGTCCAGACCGGCCGGCACAGCTGGCGGCCGCAGCCGTCGGCGTCGAAGGCGAAGAGCTTGCCGCCGAAGCTGCCCACGAAGACCAGGCCCTTCCACACGACCGGCGAGGATTGAAGGATCGACTCCGTCCCCGCATCGCCCTGCCACAGCGGCGCGCACACCGCCTGGCCGCAGCCCGCGGCGTCGAAAGCGTTCAGCTTGCCGTCGTTGGAGTCCTGGCTGGACTGCGAGCCGACATAGACGATGCCGTTGACGACCGTGGGCGAGTCCATGATCTGGGCCAGGTTGGTCGACCTCCACGCGGGCTGCCCGCAGAACTCCGCGCCGCAGCCGTCGGCCGGATAGACCACAAGCTGGCCGTCGACATTGCCGATATAGACGAAGCCGCCCGCCACCGCGGGCGAGGAATAGTCGACGAGCTCGCCGTTCAGCTCGCCCTGCCACAGGGGGCCGGCGGATCTGATCGTGTCGGGGTTCAGCTTGGTCTCGAACGGCTGGCGGCCGGTATGCTTCTCGTCGAAGCGGAAGTGCGTCCATTCCACGGGCGGTTGGGCGACGGACGCCGCCAGGCCGGGACCGGCCAGGAACGCGAGCCAGGCAAGCACGAGAAAACGGCGCATAATCGCATCCTTCGAAAGGAACGCGCGGACGCTAACACGGCAAAAACGCGCCGTTTTTTATTTACGCCGTTCCGCCTGTTGATTTACGCCGTTAATCATGGCTTGCGATTTTTCAGGCACGGCACGGTCAAAATGCCTTAACATTTGAGGCATGGAGGGGCACGACTACATATCCGCGCGCGACCGCCAGCCGGTGTCGCTCATCGTTTGGGCGCTCTGCGTCACGGTGCTGCTCGGCCCGTCGCTTCTGGTGTGGATCATCCGCGGCGTGGGCTTCGCGGCGCAATGCGCGCCGGGGCCCGATCCGTGCCGCGGCATGGCGCTGGGCGGCGGCTTGCGCGATGCGCTGCTGCTCGCCTGGGGCGTCGGCACCGACATCCTTCTCGTCATCGTGCTGGCGGTGATCGCCTCCGTCGCCTGCTTTGCCGCGCGGCGCACGCTGTCCGGCGCGCTCAGCCTGATGCTGCTGCCGATCCTGACCCCGGTGCTGCCGATGCTGGCGGTCTATGTCTCGCGCTACGACGGTTGCGACATCAACGCCGACGGCATCGGGCGCTGCGTGCTGTGGGGCGCCGAGATGGGCAAGAGCTTCCACACCGCGGCCATCATCCCCGACATGATCTACGGCTTCACGCCCTATTCGGTCGCGGTGACCTTGATGGTCAGCCTGCTCGGCTGGTTCCTGGCGCGGCCCAAGCCCCAGCCGCCGATGCACGCCACCGCGCGCATCCGCCGCTTCGAGGACGACTACACGTAAGAAGTCATCGGTAGGGTTGGCCTTCGATCGCGCGGATCAGTCCCTTGATCGTGCGGTAGAAGAACCACAGCGCGACGAAGCCGAGCAGGAAGAAGCCCACCACCACGAAGCACAGCGGGATCGCCACGACCGCGAGCGCGAACGAGATCCAGAACGTCTCGATCATGTTGGAGAAGTGCGATTCCCAGATCGTGCCGCGCGCATCGCCCCGCTTGACATAGGCCAGGACCACCCCGCCCACGGTCGCCAGATGCACGGTCGGCCATCCGACCAGGAACAGGATATAGCCCAGGATCGCCATCAGCCGCGTATCGCTGTCCGAGGCGGGCAAAGAGCCCTGGTTCATGACCATGTCGGGCACTCCCTGAAGTCTTGCTCCCGTTCAATGGATGTGGGGACCGCGCGGCCGGGCGTCAAGGCGGGCGAGTTATTCACAGCTGACGCGATCCCGCGCTATTTACAACCCAAAGTTATTATGGGTTGATAACCGACATGAGTCTGCCCGATCTCGCTTCCATCGTGGAGAACGCGCTGCTCGCCTGGCTGGCGGCCATGATGGCGCTCGTGGCGTGGCGCTGCCTGACGGGCCGGATCGATCTCTCAGGCTTGCTCGCGGGCAGCGGCGCCGACCGGCGGCCGACGCCGGAACGCGTGCAGCTTCTCTTGGGCATCCTTATCGCCGCTTTCGCCTACGCCCAGCTCGCGCTCGCCCAGACCCAGGCGCCGAACGCGCCGCCGACGAGGACGATGCCGGAAGTACCCAACGAGATCCTGCTGCTCTTCGCGGGCAGCCATTCGCTCTACCTGGTCGGCAAGCATCGCCGGCTCCAATCACGAGGGGGACACACGTCATGACAGCGGATTGGGGAATTCTCGCCTATATCGTCGCCATCGCGACCACCATCGTCGTGATGGGCGCCGCGTTCGTGGTGTTCTGGCTGATCCTGTGGGGCAAGATCGATCTGTCGCAGATGCTGACCGAGTCCGACATGACCAAGGCCAGCCTGTCGCGCTTCCAGTTCCTGATCTTCACCTTCGTGGTGGCGGGGCTTTTCCTGCTGCTCTCGGTCGAGGCCGGCACCTTCGTGAACATCCCAGCAAGCGTGCTCAGCCTGCTGGGCATCAGCGCCGGCAGCTACGCGGTGTCGAAGGGCATCCAGGCGAACAACACGCCGGAAAATGCCGCCTTGGCCGCCGCGAAGCAGGCGGCTGCCGCCAAGCAACAGGCGGATATCGCAAAA
>Ga0213876_10000380_pt1 | contig 37569 bp, 33 predicted proteins | sample BarmaccomBMRX_R9_FD_160113 | JGI IMG/M metagenome (GOLD analysis project Ga0213876, IMG submission 160113) | Root-associated microbial communities from Barbacenia macrantha in rupestrian grasslands, the National Park of Serra do Cipo, Brazil - RX_R9 | ecosystem: Host-associated > Plants > Roots... | reverse complement strand
CATGCCGGTTGACGCTGCGGCGCTCGGGGCGCTGGTGTCGCTGGTTGACGGCTTTTACATCACGCATCGTCGCATGAAGGGCGCGCAAGCGCGCGTCAAAGCGCTGTTGCAACGTGGGGATGTGCCGGAGGAAGAAGTGCAGCGTTATGTGACCGCTGTCAACGAGTACTTCAAGAGTTTTGAACACGAAATTCGCGACCATCTGCGTTCGCTGGATGGCCGCTTGGCGAAATCGTACCAGGTACAGTTCAACCTGACGACGGAGCGTGAAGTCGCCGTTAAACGGATGGAAGCGACGCGCGCGGTAATGACCGCCGCGTCCCAACTTGGAGACCGCGCGCGATGAAGGTTCTCGAGGACCTCGGTAAAGGTACGACTGACGTCTTGGAATATGCCGGCGGGCTAACCGAGCTCGGCGGCGAGACGTTATCGTTCATTGCGAAGGCGCGCATTCGGCTGCGCGAGACGGTCATCCAGTCGTATTTGTTGGGCGTTCAGTCGCTCATCATCGTGCTCTTGACGTCGCTCTTCACCGGCATGGTTTTCTCGCTTGAATCCGCTGCCCAAGCGGTTCGCTACGGAGTGGGCAATTTGGTCGGCGGCGCCGTTGCGTACACTTCAGTGCGCGAGCTAGGACCGATGCTGTCGGCTGTGGTTGTTGCCGGGCGTGTGGGTGCGGCCATCGCGGCCGAGTTAGGCTCGATGGTGATCACGGAGCAGATCGAGGCGCTTCAATCGCTGGGGCTCGCGCCGGCGCGCTTTCTCGTCGTACCGAGACTGCTGGCGCTCGTCGTCATGTTGCCGCTGCTTGCGATCTTTGCGGACGTCGTTTCGATTGTCGGCGGAATGTGGATCGCGCAAACCTATGCGCACATCAGCTATGAAACATTCTTGTCGTCGGTTCGGCAAACCATTGGATTTGATGACGTGACTCGCGGCCTCATCAAATCGGTCGTCTTCGGGATCATCATCGCGTTGATTGGCTCCTACCAGGGGTTGCGGACACGCGGCGGGGCGGCGGGCGTTGGAGTCTCGACGACCGGGGCGGTCGTCATCTCGATCATACTAATCTTCATTTCAAACTTCGTGCTCTCGTATATTCTGTTCGGCGGCGCCACCGGATGACCGATCTTCGTGAAGCGCCGGATCCCGCCGTGATGGGCGACAACCTGATCGCGCGCGTCGACAACGTGACGATGTCGTACGGTGAAAAAATCGTGCTGGAAGACTGCACGTTGGACGTTGTGAAAGGCGCGATCACTTGCGTGATCGGTCTCTCCGGCGCCGGCAAATCGACCATTTTGCGGCTGCTCAACGGACTGCGCCGGCCCGACAAGGGCCATGTCTACGTTAAAGGTTACGATATCTGCCACATGCCCGAGCGTGAGTTGATTGATTTTCGCAGCGCGATCGGCTTCGCATTTCAGTTCGCGGCACTGCTTGACAGCATGACCGTTGGTGAGAACGTTGCATTACCGCTCCACGAGCATACGCGCATGCCGGCGGACGAGATTGATAGTACGGTGAAGGCGACCCTGGACAGCGTCGGTTTGGAAGGGACGTACGGCATGTATCCCAGCGAATTGTCCGGCGGTATGCTCAAGCGCGCCGGCTTTGCGCGTGCCGTTGTGACCAGTCCCGACATCGTCTTATACGATGAGCCGACGACCGGTTTAGATCCGATCATCACGAACTTGTTGACGGATACGATTAAGCATCTTCGCAATAAGCTAAACGGAACGGCGGTGGTGATTTCGCACGACCTGCACAGCATTTTTATGATGGCAGATTACATTGCAATGCTGTATGAAGGTGCGATGATCGCCTATGGGCCCACCGAGGAGATCCGGCGCTCGTCAAATCCTATCGTTCAACAGTTCCTGCAGGGCAGCGAGGTGGGACCCATCCCTGTGTAGCGAAAGGAACGCTAGCGATGTCTAAACAGGCACAAGTCGGCGCGTTCGCCCTCATTGCGCTTGCGTTGCTCTTTGGGGTGTTCTTTACGATCACCGATTTTGCAACGCGCCACAGCGGCTATCGAATCGGCGTGCACTTCAACACGGCGGCCGGTCTGCATTCGGGCGCGCTTGTCTACTTCAGCGGCGTAACGGCCGGCTCAGTCGATTCAATCGAGCTGCTCCCGGATCACACCGTTGACGTCATCTTGGCGATCAACAATGACATCGACATTCCGCGGGACTCAAAATTTCTGATTCAAGCGCCGCTGACCGGAGATCCCAATCTCGTAATTTTGCCGCCTTCGCCGCCGCCGCGTCCGCCCGGCATTGTGGGACCCACGCCCGCCCCCACCCCAGCCGCGCTCTTGGCGCGCGAGGTACTTCCGATCGACCAGCAACCGCAAGGCACGAGCAGCGCGACGATTGCGGATCTGCTCGAGCAGGGGCAGGGCGAAGTAAAACGGCTTGACGTCATGCTCGCCGAGCTGCAGAAGCGCGAGCCGGCGATGCTCAACGAATTACAGACAACGCTGGCCAATGCCAATCAACTCACCGCAAATGCGAACGACCAGGTGCGTTCACTGTTTGGAACGTTGCAGCCGGCAGTTTCGCGTGCGACCGACAACATCGTCGCGCTGACCGATACCCTTAACCAAACGGTGTCCTCGAATTCGGGCAAAATCGATACGTTGTTGACGACCCTCAACGGCACAGCTGTTTCGCTGCATGAATCGATCGATGCGCTGAAGAGCGTGGCGACGAATCGCAACGTCAAACAGAATTTAGTTGATACGACGCGGAATATCGCACAGGCGACGCAGACGCTCTCGCAGTTGACGAATGACCTCCGGCAGATCACTGGCAACCCGCAGACACAGTCCCAACTTCGTGATACGGTCGCGCAGCTCGATGCGGCGACGCAAAAAGCCAACTCGTTGCTCGCAGCCCTTGGCGGTGTCAGTCACGTCTCCGGCGTCGACACCGGTGCAACGCCTTCTCCCGGCGGCGGAGGCGGCACGCCACCCAATGGGCCGCCCGCGGGACCTGCCGGCGTTTCGCCGAGCATCAAGAGCAAGATTTCCGGCATTGCTCGTAACCTCTACGAGGTTCAAGTGCGTGTAAATGAGCTTTCACCTCAGCGGATCGTGGGTTCTAATCCGCTACTGAATTCAGATCGCGGTCCACAGGCCGATTTCAATCTCATGTTCTTGCCCAAGGGCAGCACAAGTTTGCTGGTCGGCGCCAACGACATCGGAACGAAGACAACAACATGGAACTTTGCGGAACTGAAGAGTTTTGGCGGCGGCTTACGGCTTGGCGGCGGCGTCTTGTATTCGCGGCTGGGAGTAATGGCGCAGTATTGGAAGGATCGCTTGGGCGTTGAAGGCCGGCTCTACGATACACGGCGACCGACGCTCGACACCTATTTGCACGCGCGCGTCACACCGCTCTATCAGCTCTTTCTTGGCGAACGGGATGTTACCCGGCCGGAACGGCGCACCGTGTTCGGTCTGCAGCTGAATTTCTGAACGTACCGCCGCAAAGCTAATCGTTAGCCGAAGATGATCCCGCTGCGCGACCCGGCGCGGCGCGCACGCTTCGTGGAGTTACGCTAGCGTTTTGCATATCTTTTTCAACATGCTGTTTTTACTCGTCTTCGGGCCGGCAGTCGAAGGCTCGCTCGGGTCGATGCGCTTTATTGTTTTTTATGGCCTGTGGAGTGGCCGGCGGCGCATCGCAAATTGTTGCCGCGCCCAACAGCCATCTTCCTGAGATCGGTGCTTCCGGCGCAATTGCCGGCGTTCTCGGCGGCTCTATGGTGCGTTATCCGCGCAATAGGATTGATCCGGTTTTGCCGATCCGCTGTCTACCGCTGTTCTTGCGCGTGCCCGCGGTCCCATTTATCGGGTTGTGGGCTGCGGCGCAGTTCGTGCACGGGTTCGGCGATTGCGCCAAGTGCGGCCGTGCAGCGTGGCGGCGTCGCGTACTTCGCGCACATCGGCGGCTTCTTGAGCGGAATCATTCTGATGCCGCTGCTTACGCACGGGGTCGTGCGCGCGTTAGCCCGAACATAGCAGCGATGGTCGAGAGGCGGCTGCGAGTAGGAATAACCGGCGCCGGCGCGATGGGCACGCTCTTCGGCTACCACCTGGCGCAGTTATGCGACGTGACGATGTTCGATCAGAATGCGGCGCTGCTTGAATGCATCAAACGCGACGGACTGCGTGTAAACGAGGCGGCGGCGCGGCCCGTTTCGATCGCGCGCACGGTCAGCGACCTCTTCGGATCCTCGATGCTGTTCTTGTTCGTTAAGGCTGTTGATACGTTGCGCGCGCTGCGTCCATTTGCCGGGCAATTAAATCCCGCGACGCCCGTAATCTCGCTGCAGAACGGAATTCGCAACGAAAGTGCAATCAAAGCGGCGCTGGGCGGGGCTGTGCCGGTCGTGCTCGGCATCACGACGGAATCATCGCTTAGCGTTGCGCCCGGTCACGTCCAAAGCTCGCAGGCAGGGCACACCGTCGTCGGTTCAGGCGGAGCAGCGCCGGAGACGTCGCAACGCGTGGCTCAGTTACTTTCGTCGTCCGGACTGCGCACGTCCGTTGTCTACGACATCCGTCCGCATTTGTGGGGCAAGCTGGTTGCAAACACCGCAGTCAACGCGATCAGCGCGCTCCTCGATTGCCCGGCCGGCGCAATTTTGACCGATGAAAATGCAACTCGGCTCGCAAAGGCACTCGCCCGCGAAGCGGTTGCCGTCGCAGCTCAGTCGCGCATAAATTTACCGTATTCCGACGCGTGGGCCTACGTGGAAGAAGTGATAGCCGTCGGCGCTGATTCAAAGAGCTCGATGGCATTCGACCTTGAAACGGGGCATCCGACGGAAATCGATCACATCAACGGCGCGATTGTGGCCGCCGGACGACGCGTTGGCGTGCCGACGCCTTACAATGAGGCGATCGTGCAGTTGATCAAGGCGCGCGAGTCGATCGCTGCCGCAGTACCGTCGTTGTCGATCCCAACCGTACCCGCCGAGGAGTCGGCTTAGAGCTCACTCCCGTGGGTTGCATCCGCTACATCTGTGGCGTCAGCTTGAGCATACGGATGCTGCCGTTCGTCACGTGCACGTCCACTTTACGGTTTCCGCCGCGTCCGATCGAACCGGCGATCGTCTCGGTGTCGCCGCTTGAGGTCCCTCGCAGATTGAAATCGGTAAAGATCGTTCCGTGGTCCGTGTGAAGATTTACATCGGCGTCCGCAGTAGCGGGCACCCAGAGCTCAATATCGCCCCGTTCGGTTGAAAAGTGTAGCGTGCCCGGCCACTGCGCGTCACCGAATAAGACGGTGATGTTGCCTTCCTCGGTTGCGGCGTTAGCATAGCTCGGGATCTGGATTTTGATTTCCCCGGTGCGGACTCGAGCGTCAACCGGTTGCGCGACGTCGGTAGCGTGAATGGAACCGTTGGCCGTGAAAAGCGAGAGATGCGCCTGCTTCGGGACGCGCACGGTGTAGTCGACGGCAGCCGAAGGTGGACGATCGCAAAGCCGTGCTCGTGCCTTCTCGGTTGACAATATTTTGTAAAAGAAAGGCCACGCTTCATCGCCGTACATATCGCGGAGCCGCTTACGGGCGCATACTGTGATCGTCTTGCTATCGGTGGCTACGGCGGTTTGCACGGCGTTCGGTTGCTGCGTCGCCTCAGTCAGGGTAAATTCGTTGGATAGGTCACCAAATGCCGGCGCATAGGCGTAGATGTTGCCCCGAGCATTTATGACAGTTACTTGTCTGCCGGTAAACGTGAGGCGCTCGGAGCGGGTCGTCGGATGGCTGCAGTCTGCTACGGTGCTCACAAGAAGAAGAAGAACAAAATGTCTCGCACAGCGACTACTCACTGCGGTCACGCGGATGCGCTTCATCGTACGCACGTTTCTTGTGCTCGAATGACACGTTCGTATAGATCTGCGTCGTTGCGAGGCTCTGATGGCCGAGCAGCTCCTGAATGGTTACCAAGTCAACGCCGTGCTCAAGCAGATGCGTTGCGAACGAATGACGCATCGTGTGCGGGCTCGCCTTGAGCCGCACGCCGCTGATCTTGTAAAGCGTATGAAAGATGTGCCAGATGTGCCGTGGCGTCAATTGACGGCCGGTACGGCCCAGAAAGAGCGCCTCGTCTTGGCTTTGCGGGCGGTGTGCGAGGTAGTCGGCGATCGCGCGGGCGGTGGTGGCATTGATGATGACGATCCGCTGCTTATTGCCTTTGCCGGTGACGAGAATCGTTCGTCGGCGCAGATCCACATCGTTTAATTGGATTGACGCCACCTCGGCCCGCCGGACGCCGCTGGCGTAGAGCAATTCCATGATCGCCCGGTCACGAAGTTGTTGAAATTCAGAACGGCCGGCGACGGTGGTACGCAGCAGCTTCGTGACGTCGGCCTCGGGCAGCACCTTGGGCAATTTCTTGCCGACCTTGGGAGACGGAATGTGCACCGCCGGATCGTCGTCGCGGTAGTTGTGCGTCTTGAGGAATTTGTAGAATGATCGCAGCGAGGCGATTTTTCGCCGCACGGCGGTCGCTTCGTAGCCGCGTGGACCGGCCAGCGTCATGATGAATTGCCGGATGTCGGAGGACGTTGCGGTGCGCAACTGCGGCCATGTTTTTTCGGCGGTGCTGCGCTTCGAGCTTTTTTTGTCTTTGGCGAGGAACGCGCCAAACAGTTCGATGTCGCGCGCGTAGGCGTCACACGTCAGCGGACTGCGTCCGAGCTCGAGGCGCATATGGGCGTTATGCGCCGATATGAGGGGATCGGCGGCTAGTCGCATTGGACGCTGCAGCGGGCGGCGTTTGTGCTCATTTGTATATCACAGAATAACAGTTTCATGATATTCGCGCAAGGGCGAACGCTTGCGGTGGCCCGGCAAATAGACAGTCGACAGTTCTTCTTCGGAGGGCCACCGCGCGCGTTCGAGCCTACCGCTATATCAAGAAACTGTACTGGGGAAAGGCCGCCGCGCGTTCGACCCTACCGCGATATCAAGAAACTGTACTGGAGAAAGGCCGCCGCGCGTCCGAGCCTACCGCGATATCAAGAAACTGTACTGGACAAAGGTCGCCGCGCGTTCGCGCCACGAAAAACGACTGGTTCATGGTTCGTTGCTTTCATGCGTGGACAGCGCACCATTAAGCCGGCAGCCAATCTTTCGTCAGCATCAGCCAAAACGCAAGGCCGGCGAAGCGGCCGTAGCGCTTAAACCGGCGAGTGATCGTCTTGTCCGCCGCGCGGCGCTTGCCGCTTATTTTCAAGTACTTCGGACGAGTCCACGAATCGAAGACCAGCTTGCCGTAGCGCCCTAAGAGCAGCATGATGTGCGCGGCGGCATATGGGCCGACGCCCGGAATTTTTAACAGCTGCTCTTCTGCTTCTTCATCGGACATGCCGCTCGTGGGGCGAAGCGCTTCTAGGTCGGTCCGTTTGTCAGCGACGTTTTGCGCCAACGTCTTCAGGTACGCACCCCGATATCCGGCGCGAGCGACGTTCGAATAAAAATCGAGCGATGCGTCAGCCATCGCTTGCGGCGTAGGGAACGCTCCGCCGCCGAGGTTTTCAACGATCGCACTAACCATGCGGACGGTTCCCGACCACGCGCAGTTCGTCGTGCAGATCGTCTTAACGACATCTTCAAAAACGGTCGGGCTCGCGAGCAGCCGCCCTGCGCCGGCGCATGCCCATGAGAGTTCGGCGTCATGGCTGATCGCATCATAGAACGGCCCAAAATCTTCGTCGAGACGAAACATGCGCCGAACAACTTCCATCAATCGCCGCTGCTGCGCAACGCCGAGGGATTTATCGCACAGGACCAGCAGATTGTCGCTCTCTGCTTGAAATCGCAGCGTGCGAACGGCGCCGTTCATTCTCAAACGGTAGCGGTAATGCTCAACACTTGTGTGGTCGATCGCGGGCGGCAGCGACGTGCAGCCGTGCGATTCGATCGTGCGGGCGAAGTCGATTGGCTCACGGGAGGGACCGCGCAGCGCGACCGTTGCGATGCGGTGCATCGCAGGGCTAGTTGAAGGTGCTTTAGCTACGATACGTAGGAAACGTTGACCGGGAAGCCGGCCGCCTCAGCGCGATGCAACACGCCGAAGACATGATCGAGTTCTTCTTCTATTGCGACGATATCGCCGGCGCTGACGCCGACGGGCGCGGCATTTTGCCACAGGATGCGCCGTGCGGTTTGCAGCGCAGCACGCAAGCGCTGCGGCGTCGCTTCCATCACCGGCCAATCTTGCATGGAGGCTGGCGGCACGATGCGCCATCCGTTGCCCGAGGCAACGCCTTCGTCAAAGAACGCGTGCGGGATGCTCGCGAGCATTTCAACGGCTTCTCGATCGGCCGGCCGCAACGCTAAGCCCATTTCGCTGAGCCGTACGATGTACCGGAAAAACGAGGCATTTCCGACCGTGTAGGACCCGGCCGGCGAAGCGACGTTGACGTGGACTAAGTTTGAATCGTGGCTAAAATCCATTAAGCTTTCTGTGCGGCGGCTTCTTTAGGAAGGCTCTGTACCAGACTTTCTACCGCCTCCGCGCTCTTCTGTAACGCGGCATGCTCCTCCGGCGTGAGCTTGATTTCAATAATCTTCTCTAATCCGGGCGCGCCCAGCTGGCATGGTACGCCGATGAACAGATTGCGGATGCCGTATTCGCCTTGCAAATACGCGGCGCAGGGCAGAATTTGGTGGCGATCGTTCAAGATCGAATCCACCATCTCGGCGATTGAACGGGCTGGGGCGTAATATGCGCTTCCGCTTTTGAGCAAATTGACGATTTCGCCGCCGCCTTTGGCGGTGCGGTCAACGAGCCGGTCGATGACCGCTTTATCGAGCAGTTCCGTGATCGGGATGCCGGCGACGGTTGAATACCGCGGGAGCGGCACCATCTGATCGCCGTGGCCGCCCAAAACAAACGCATGGACGTTGTTGACGCTGACGCCCAGCTCATTCGCGACGAACGTTGAGAAGCGCGCCGAATCTAAAACGCCCGCCATGCCCAGCACGCGCTCGCGCGGAAAGCCGCTAATGCGTCGCGCCACTTCGCACATCGCATCGAGCGGGTTCGTGACGATGATGAGAATGCAACCTGGAGAGCGCTGAACGACTTGCCGCGTTGCATCGCCGACGATCTCCGCGTTCATCCGCACCAAATCATCGCGACTCATGCCCGGCTTGCGCGGGAAGCCGGCAGTAATTACGGCGATGTCGGAATCGTTGGTTGTCGAGTAATCGTTGGCGCCGACAACGGAGACGTCGCTCTTCTCGACCGGCAACGCCTGCTGTAGATCGAGCGCCTTACCTTGCGGCACGCCTTCAACGATATCGACAAGCACGATGTCGGCTAGCCCGCGTGCCGCCAACCAGTGTGCGGTCGTCGCGCCGACATTTCCGGCACCCACGATGGTGACTTTCCTGCGCATGCTGCTCCTTATCGGAAGGAAGAAACCCGCGACGCTTACTGCGCGCTTCTGAGGCTCTCCTTTGGGAGGAAGCCGAGAACGCTTCCTCGTGCTATCATACCGACATGACGAATCAAGCACCCACGATCGCGCCTCCGCCCGCGAGCCAAACTGGTCTGCGCGGCGCCGTTGTTGGCGATACTCGGCTGTCCTCAATCAACGGTGAGCGCGGTGAGCTGATCTATAGCGGCATCGATATTCGCGAGCTTGCGGTTGCTTCTACCTTCGAAGAAGTTGCATATCTACTCTGGTTCGGCGCGCTGCCCACCAGAGCGCATCTCGACGAGTTTCGGCGCAAGCTCAACCGCCATCGAACGCTTCCGGCCGACGTTGTTTCGCTGCTCCGCTGTTTGCCGCCGAAACACACGCCGATGAACGTTCTGCGCACGATCGTATCGGCGCTTGGAGTCATCGATCCCCATGGGGCCGATATGTCGCGCGAGTCACAGATTGAGAAAGCGCTGATCCTCACCGCGGGCGTCCCTAGCATCTTAGCGGCGTACCATCGGATCTCTGAAGGCCTCGATCCGATCGAGGCTGATCCGCAACTTGACACCGCCGGGAATTTCTTATTGATGTTCACCGGCAAAGCTCCGGACGAACAAGCCGTACGCGTACTCGATGCAGCGCTCATCCTCCATGCCGACCACGGCATGAACGCATCGACCTTTGCGGCGATTGTCACTGCGGCGACACTCTCCGACATGTATTCGGCCGTTACTTCGGCGATCGGGGCGCTCAAAGGTCCGTTGCACGGTGGGGCCAACGAGGGCGTGATCATGAATCTGCTCGAGATCGGCGAAATCGATCACGTCGATCCGTGGGTGGCCCGCAAACTCGACGCGCACGAAAAGATTATGGGCTTCGGCCACGCGGTCTACAAAGCGTACGACCCGCGCGCTGCCGAGCTAAAGCGCATTGCGAAGGAAGTTGGTACCCGCGCCGGCACGACGAAGTGGATCGACATGACCGAGCGGATGGAGCGTTCGGTTTGGGAGCGCAAGCAGCTTTATCCGAACGTCGATCTTTACTCGGCTTCGGTCTATTACACGTTGGGGATTCCCACGCAATACTTCACACCGGTATTCGCGATCAGCCGTGTGGCGGGGTGGTGCGCGCATATCATCGAGCAGTACGCCGATAATAAGCTCATTCGGCCGCGCGCCAATTATGTCGGCCCGCGCGACGTAAAGTACGTGCCCATCGATCAGCGGAGCGAAGATATCAAACTCTGAGGTGCTGTCCGCGCACGCGCTGCGCGGGTTTGGCGATTCCGACGCTCCCTCCGATGCGATCTACAACCGCTGCGTCCGCTGTGGCCTTTGCCTTTCCAGTTGCCCGACCTATATTGAGACGTTAACCGAAACGTCTGGTCCACGCGGACGTATCAGTTTGATCAAAGCGGTCGGCGAGGGCAGCTTAGATCTGCTTAGTCCCGGATTTATTTACCAGATGTCGGAGTGTCTTGGCTGCCGCGCCTGCGAAGCGGTGTGCCCGTCCGGCGTTCACTACGGCCAATTGATCGAAACGGCGCGCGCGCAGATTGTATGCGCTGACCGGGGAAGTTTTTTTGTGCGCGTGGCGCGCGCGATGGCTTTTCGATTCCTCTTCATGAAACTCGGGCGGCTTCGCATGGCCGCGCGGCTCTTGCGAATATATCAGCGTTCCGGGCTGCAGGCGTTCCTCCAGCGTAGCGGCATCCTTAAGCTGCTGCGCCTAGATCGCATGGACGCCCTCATGCCGGCGATCTCGTCCTCCTTCTTCACTCCGCGAAATCAGCGCTTTGATACGCAAACGTCACGAGGAACGGTGTTCATGCATGCCGGCTGTGTCATGCACGTCGCCTTTGCCGCGGTCGACGAAGCGACGGTTCGCATGCTGCAGCGCGCGCGCTTTACGGTTGTTGTTCCGGCGTCGCAAGAATGCTGTGGCGCTCTGAATGTGCACGCCGGCGAACGCGATTCCGGTCGAGCACTGGCAAAGCGAAATATTGAAACGTTCGAACGGTCGGGAGCCGATTTTTACGTCATCAATGCGGCAGGATGCGGCGCGGCGCTCAAGGAGTATGGCGAGTGGTTTGCGGGCGATCCGCTTTGGGAAAGCCGCGCGCTCGCGTTTAGCTCCAAGGTCCGCGACGTGCTCGAGTTGCTCGCTGACGTTGAATTGCCGACGCCCCAGGGTTCGATTGCGCAAACGGTGACCTACCAAGAGCCGTGCCACTTGGCGCACGCGCAGCGGATCGTAAATGCGCCGCGGGCATTGCTCGACGCTATTCCGGGTTTGCAGCTGGCGGAGATGGCGGAAAGCAGCGTGTGCTGCGGCTCCGCCGGTATCTACAATCTGACGATGCCGGAAATGTCGGAGCGGCTTGGACGTCGCAAGGCTGCGAATGCGCGAGCCACCGGCGCGGACGTCGTCGCCACGGCCAATCCGGGATGCGCGTTACAGCTGCAAGCGATGTTGAAGAACGGCGCCACGCAAATGCGCGTCGCTCATATCGTCGAACTGTTGGATGAAGCGTATTCGGCTAGTGCATCATCAACCGTGGGGTAAATCCCAAAAACGTGCACCAGCCCCGTGATGTTGAAAAGCCGTGAAAGCGGCCCTTCTTTCATCACGAGCCGCAACCGCCCGTTGTGCTCTTGCGCGCGGCGCTGCGCTCCGATTAACGAACCCAGTCCAGTGGAATCGATGTACTCCACTCGCGTGAGGTCGACGATCAGATCTTCTTTGCCCGCGTCGGTCGCCTCGAGCAGCTTTGAACGAAGCGACGGAGATGTCGCCATGTCGAGCGTTCCGCGCAATGCAAAGATCTTGGACTGAGGATTCGGCTCCCCTACAACGTCAATCGAGAGCTGATCGGTAGCCACAGCGCTCACGCTTCTGCGGCTGCTGTCATGCGGTCCTCTCACGATTTGGGTATGAAAAGAGCAGATCTCCACGATTCGTTACTTGGAGGGGAGAAAGCGAGAAGCAAGATGCCCAGAAAAAAATCGAGCAGCTCGAAGCGGCGCTCATCCAGCAGTAAGAAATCAGGTGGCCGTAAGAGATCGAGCACGCGCAAAAAATCCAGCGGACGTAAGACATCGAGTAGCCGCAAGAAAGCCAGCGGACGCAAGAAATCAGGCGGCCGTAAAAAAGCACGCCGCAAATACGGACCGAAGGCGTCGCGCAAAGTTGAGCGCAGCATGCACGAGATGAAGCGCGGCAAACTGCGTTCGGGACGCTCCGGTAAGAAAGTCACGAGCCGCAAACAAGCGATCGCGATCGGACTCTCGGAGGCGCGTCGCTCGGGTGGCAAAGTGCCGCGCAAAGGTAAGCGGCGCAGCAAAAAGAGCTAGGGTCTATACAGGGGGCGCAGCGAACTTCGCTGCGCTCTCGTCCCATCTCCAGAGATTTTCTGCGCTTAAGTGAACGCCGCCGATCCAGCGATCGCAGGAGTGCAGCGTAAGCCAATCTTCAGCGGCACTTAAGACACGCCGTCCTAGCGGCGTCAAGCGGAAGCCGTTTTGGATTTCTTGCAAAAGCGCCGCAGCTGGATCGCATAATTCTTCAAAACGCTTGTAAAACGGCGCGTCGCTCAAGAACGCTGCTTCTTCACGCAGCTGTGCAAGCCGAAAAATATCTTCTTTTGCGTGCGCGCCTTCCGCGACAGCTTCCAAGATGTGGCGCTGCGTACGCGAAAGCCCCGTTTCCACGGCGGGATACTCTTGAAACAACCGCCGTAGCGCGTTGCCGAGGTGCTTCAACTGCGCCGGGGTTGCCGTGTGAACATGAAAGAGCCGCTCGGGTGTGGGAGCGCGGTAGGCCTCCCAGATGTTCGATGCGCCGCGCAGCGTTTGTTCGAGAACCGGCCGGCGACTGTTCTGTAGAGCCAATAATTCCGGTGCAGCAAGCAGACCGAGGAAATCGTCGCTTTGCACGAGCTGCAATTTTCCGAGCGGCAGCGACTGCGCCGCCAGATAGTCGAGAATCTGTAGTAATTGCAATTGGTCGTAGAGGTCATGTTCGAACCACAGTACGACCTCATCGAAGTCCATGCAGCGAGCGAGCGTCGCATCCCGCTTTTGAAAATCATGGCCTAACTTGATCGGATTCCCATACCCGGCGACGCCGAGATACTGCGCTCTCAGCGCGCTGAGCTCGGGAAGGGCTAAGCCTGCGGGAACCGGTCCGTCATGGAGCGCATCGCGCCACGGCAACTGCGTTCCGACGAGACCGCCTTTGCGCCAGGTATAGACGACGGAGTCGCCGTTCGTAACATGGAGCTTCGAAGTCAATGAGCGATGAGAGATCTCTTTAAGGGTAGACGCCACGTTCAGCCGTCGCTTCCGCGACCCGGCTGACGGCTACAGAGTAGGCTCCGCGCCGCATGTCCACGTCATATCGCCGCGCATGGTCGGCGGTCTCACTAAAAGCGCGCGTCATCTTTTGCTTGAGGCGCTTATTGATCTCGTCTTCTTCCCAAAAGTTGTTTTGGAGGTCTTGCACCCACTCGAAGTATGAAACCGTCACGCCCCCGGCATTTGCAAGAATGTCCGGCAAAACCATGATGCCGCGATCGAACAGAATATCGTCGGCTTCCGGCAAAGTCGGGCCATTAGCGGCTTCGGCGACGATCTTTGCTTTGATCGAGCCCGCGTTTTGCTCGGTGATCACCTTCTCCAACGCTGCCGGCACGAGCACGTCGCAGTCGCATTGGAGGAGGTCCTGATTGGAGATTGCGTCGCTGCCTTCGAAGCCGACCACCGATCCGGTCGCTTCTTTATGCGCGATTAACTCGGGCACGTTGAGCCCGCGTTCGCGATAAACGCCGCCCCGAGAATCCGAGGCTGCGACAATGGTGTAGCCACGCTGCGCCATCAGTTCGCCGGCGTGCAACCCCGCATTTCCGAATCCTTGGATCGCCACACGCGCGCCTTGTATCGGAATGCCGAGCGAATTCATCGCTTCGTCGACGACATACAGACAGCCGCGCGCCGTGGCACGATCGCGACCCAGAGAGCCGCCGATCGAGATCGGCTTACCCGTCACGACGCCTGGGATCGAATATCCGTGCTGCATGGAGTAAGTGTCCATAATCCATGCCATGATCTGCGGGGTGGTGTAGACATCGGGCGCCGGAATGTCTTTTTCCGGGCCAATGATGATCGAGATCTCGGTGGTAAAGCGGCGCGTGAGGTTTTCGAGCTCCTGTGCAGACATCGACTTGGGATCGCAGATGACGCCGCCCTTGGCGCCGCCGAAGGGGATGTTGACCAGGGCGCACTTCCAGGTCATCCACATCGCGAGCGCCTTCACTTCATCGAGCGTTACGTCAGGATGAAAACGGATGCCGCCTTTGCCGGGGCCGCGCGACATATTGTGCTGCACGCGATAGCCGGTAAAGACCTTAAAGGCGCCGTCGTCCATTCGCGCGGGCACGGAAACTTCTAAAACGCGCTTTGGATAGCGCAGGTACTCATGGACGGACGGGTTGAGGCCGATCAGCTGTGCCACTTCGTCCAGCTGGCGCTGCGCCATTTTCCAAACATTTTCGGTACTCTGCGCCGCTGAGCGGTCAACGGTTAACGTCATTACATAACCCCATTTTCGCTCAAATGCGATTCGGGGTGTACGACGGCCTCCTTAAGCGCTTCTCATCCGATTGTATTGGAAAGTGGGGTTTCTGGGGCGGCTGGATTCGAACCAACGCATGCCAGAGTCAAAGTCTGGTGCCTTACCAACTTGGCTACGCCCCAAGCAGTTGATGCGCGCCGGACCTTGATTGCGTCAGCTCACGCCGAACGCCTGCGCTGCCTAGCCTTTATGCGCGACCCGTTTTGCTCCGATGTACCGCGAGGCCCAGTAACCCTCGCCGAGGCTACTCACCATTACGCCCCGGCTGGAGCTGGCATGGATGAACCGGCCGCCTCCGAGGTAGATTCCGACGTGAGACGGTCCCAACTCGTAGGTTTGAAAAAACACAAGGTCGCCGATCGACGGCGCTCCGCTCACGCGGGAGCCGGCATAATATTGGGCATCCGCCGTGCGCGGCAGATAGATTCCCGCCATTGCGAAGACATGCTGCACGTATCCGGAGCAATCAAAGCCATAGCCTGACGTTCCGCCAAAGACGTACGGCGTTCCGATGAACCGCAGAGCATCACGCGTGAGCGCGCGCGCGATCGTTGACGCGCGCCGCACGACGCGGACGGCAAGGCGGGTGAGCGTCCTGGGGGCGGACGCGGCAGACGCGGCCGCATGTTCGTAGGCCGGCTGGGTTTCCATCAGAGCAGGGAGCGCATCGGCGCTCGTGGCCGACGTCGTGATATCCGTCGATGCGGAAGTTGTGAGTGTGGCGGCGCGTTGCGCGATTTGATCGGCGCGCGCAACACCGCCGGTGCTGCAAGCCAAAATGAAAAATGCCCCGGCTGCAAACAGAATACGCAAAAGAAACTCCTCTTCCAAACTACTTGCGGGGTTAGTTGACGGGTTCGGACGAGAAAGACTTGCCCTAGGGCCGACCGGCCCACTCACCCCTACCGAGGGAGTTCCCCCGCTCCGCGTACCTAAGGCACGCGGATTCAGTGATTACGTTAAGAGCCCCCGATTGTCCGCAGGCGCGGCATCTCCTTGCGTACGCACTCGAACGCGGGAAAATATCTTTTATCCACCCACGCGACTCGACGCCGCTGCGACTTCAGTCGCAAGACCCTGGGCGAGGCGATCGATTTGGGACTGATCTTTGCCTTCCACCATGATACGAATGACGGGCTCCGTCCCGGAGGCGCGCACTAAAATCCGCCCGTTTGCGCCTAGCTGCTGTTCAGCTTGACTGATCGATTGCGTGACGGTCGGATCGCGTAGCGTTTCTTTGCTGCAACCCGCCACGTTGAGGAGTATTTGCGGATAGGATTGCATTTGCGACGCTGCATCATGCAACCGCATCTCGCTAGCGGTTAGCAAGCTGAGTAAGGTGACAGTGGTCATCGGACCATCGCCCGTCGTGTTGCGGCGTAGGTCGATGATGTGCCCCGACTGCTCGCCGCCGAGGAGATAACCACCAGTGCGCATCGCTTCGAGCACGTAACGGTCTCCCACGGGCGCGCGCACGAGGCTAATGCCGTCGCGTTTGAGCGCCTCTTCGAGTCCAAAGTTGCTCATCACCGTCCCCACAACGCCATTGCCCGCAAGGTCGCCGCTCCGATGGAGCGCTTGCGCCAGGATCAACAGAACGTGATCGCCGTTTAGCGCACTGCCCGTTTCGTCCACGAACTGCGCCCGGTCCGCGTCGCCGTCGTACGCCACGCCGATCACGCGCTCTTCTCCTCGTTCGATCAACTCCCGAACGCGCTGCCTCAGCGGACCAAGGTCCGTTGCGCCGCAATCAACGTTGATGCGTGCTCCGTCAGCCTCGCAGTTGAGCTCGTGGACCGTTGCCCCAAGTTTGCGCAGAACGTACGGTGCGATTGCATACGCCGCGCCGAACGCTGCATCAACGACAACGGTTAATCCGCTTAAATCGCCGGCGTGCTCGTACAGCGCGTCATAGTAGTGAGCGCCCAGATTCAAAGCGATCCGGGCGATACCGATTGCGGCGCCCGTCGGGCGCGAATTTGCATCATCGGTGAGCGCATCTTCGATCTGCTGCTCGCTCTCATCGGACAGTTTGAAGCCGTCAGCGCTGAAAAACTTGATGCCGTTGTCGGCAATGGGGTTATGCGATGCGCTAATCATGCAGCCGGCGGCGGCGTTCGTTCGCCGCGTTACGATCGCGACGGCGGCCGTCGGCAGAATGCCGACCGAAACAGCATCGCGCCCCGCCGATGTAACGCCGGCAATGATGGCTCCCTCGAGCATTGTGCCCGAAATGCGTGTGTCGCGTCCGACGACGAAGGGTGCTTCAGGGTCCGTTTGGGTGGCCAGTACGCGCGCTGCGGCTCGCCCCAGTTGGAACGCGAGCTCGGGAGTCAGTTCCGTGTTCGCGATCCCGCGAACGCCATCCGTGCCGAACAGGCGGCTCATCGTTGAGTCGCCGCCCCGAAATTCACGCGTACGCGGACGAGATTGGGTGCGACTTGCACGCCCACAACTTCGGTTCCAAGGGCGTCGACTGCCAGCGGGCGCACCATCGCATCGAAAAGTTGCGGCGAGTTTGGCAGCGGCACGTCCGCGCGTATCGCGGCAACGCGGGAGAGGTCGTCCGAAGCGCCGCGCACGATCGCCTGCGCCGGCAAGATCTTTGCATCGCTCGCAACGACAGCGCGGTTGCGGTTCCCTGAGTAATAAATTGCCAGAGGGAAACTCTTCTGCGACATTCGTTCGATTGCAAGGGTCACCGATGCGGGACTCAATGATTGGATCGCAACGCTTGGAGCGACGAGGCGAATGGGGACGTTGTAAACGCCTGCGGTTAAGCCGTTCAAGTCGAGGACGGCTTTAACGTCGTCCGGGCGGAGCGCCGCCGTGCCGCGCCTCGGGGATGCGATCGTTACGACGGCCTGCTTGTCCGTGAAGCGTGCGATGTAACCGAGCGCCAAATGGGTCGTCGTGATTGGAATGCTGAGCTGCTCGGAGCGCCCTGCGATGACCGGGCTATTTGCGAATCTAAAGTAAGCCCACCCGGCGAGCGCCAGAGCCAACGAAAGTGCTTTGAGGGAAAAGTTGTTTTTAAAGATCCGCAGCATGCCGCTTCTCGATGGGCCGCCGCGCGAAGATCGCACGCACTTGCGCGATTAAGTCTTCCCGTACTTTGGTGCGCGGCGCACGAATACAGGCCAGGAGCAACCGGTCCAAACGCGCTTCATCGCCGATATCCCGGGAAAGTCTTCCCTCGCGCGCAACGGCAACGTGGCCCGTTTCTTCAGAAATCACGATGACGACGGCATCGGCCTGCTCTGTTAACCCCAGCGCCGCGCGATGGCGCGTTCCAAGGCGCGGCTCGGCAAGTGATTGTTCCGCCAACGGTAAGAAGCAGCCGGCGGCGACGATCGTTTGATCGCGGACGATGACCGCCCCGTCGTGCAGCGGCGAGCGAGGCGCGAAAAGCGCGAGCAGCAGCTCGCCGGAAAGCTCGGCGCCGATCGGCGTGCCGCTTTCGATCACATCTTGCAAGCCGCTCGATTGTTCGATCACGATGAGTGCGCCATAACGGTTGCGCGCAAGGATAAACGCCGTCTTAGAGATGGCGGCTACCACCCGATTCTCTCCGGGAAGAAGGCGCGACTCGGACCGATCGAAGCGGAACAGCCCGCCGCGGCCTAGACGCTCGAGCAAGCGACGTAATTCCGGCTGAAAAACGATCGGCAAGCTGACGGCGGCGCCGAGCACCATGAGTTGCAGAATGGTGCCGAGCAGCAGAAGGTGCGCCAGATTTGCCAGCCCCAGAAGCAGTACTAGAAAGAGCACGCCACCAAGAATCTGTACGGCTCGGGTCCCGCGGATGAGCAGCAGAACATAGTAAATCAAGACGCTCGTCGCGACGATGTCGATGACGTCGTTGATGCCGACGTACTGGCCGATGTCAGCGATCGGCATCGCTCAGCAAAGCCTCGAGGACGCGCGACTCATTGAGCTCCGGTTCTTGCAGACCGTCGGCGGCGATCTGTATCTCCATGTCGGCCGTGAGCGGCGAGAGCAGCATCGTGCGCCTCACCGTTGATCCATAGCGTGCGAGTTCCACATCGATCAGCGCGCGCACGAAACGCCATGAAGTGCGTGCGGGGAAAAACTCGATCAGCAAAGCGTGGTCGAGGATGTTCGCCGACAAGACTCCCTCAGGTGCGCCGCTGCCGGTGAGCGCCGCGGCCAGCGGCCGCAAGGCTTCCGTCGCCTGCGGCTCAATCGACAGCGCGAGCAGCGGGTCTGCATAGCGGCCGGCGTCCTCATAGCGAGCCGCAAAATCACTTGCGCCATCTCGTTCGGAGCTCACGAGCGCATACGTACGCGCAAAGCGTTCGTTGCTGCGGACTTCCAACTCGCAGCCAGCGGTCCGCGCTTCGGCCGCTAATGCGGACGCCTCAGCCGGGGAGAGCATACGCTCAAAACGCAGCGTGAAATAGCTTTTCATCGCTCCTCCATCGTTAGGCGCTCGTGCGCTGCTTTCATTTGGTCGAACGGGCAAACAGAGTAGACCCCTTGCGGGGCTTATGGTACAATGCCGCCCGTGCCAAACATCAAAGCTGCAATAAAGTCGGTGCGTCAAACCGAACGGCGCCGCCGTCGTAACCTCGGTGCCAAGACGCGCCTGAGGACGCTGTACAAGAAAGCCGTGCAAGACGCCGACCCGCAATTCGGGCGAACGGTCGAATCCCAATTCGATAAGGCGGCCGGCAAAGGCGTTATTCATCGGAACAAAGCGGCGCGCAAAAAATCGCGGTTGGCCAAAGCGTTGAACGCGGTTGCCGGCGCACAACCTGAGCAAAAAGCGGCGAAGCGTACGGGGCGCAAAAAAACGGCGACTAAAAAATCGCCGGCGAGGTCGTCAGCGAGAAAGCGAGCTTAAGCGACTACGACGTAGGTGCCCGGCGCCGCTTCCTGCGGCGGGTACTTCTTCGATCCGGCCTCCCGCGCGGCTACCTTTGCGCCGCTGCGTTCCGCGAGCCACGCGAACCAATCCGGCCACCACGAGCCCTCGTGCTTGGTTGCGGCCCGCAGCCACGCATCAGGGTCCGCCGGATTGTCCGGCGCCGACCACCAGGAGCCTTTGCGTTTATTCGGCGGGTTGATGATGCCCGCGATATGGCCTGAGGCCCCGAGGCGAAACGCCGTCTTTCCCGTCGCCAACTGCGTCAATTTGTAGACCGACTTCCAGGGTGCGATGTGATCTTCGATTGTTGCGACGCAGTAGAGGTCATCGTTGATTCGGCGCAAGTCGAGCGGCGTGCCGTCAATTTTCAGGACGTCGGGCCGTACGAGGTTATTCTCAATGTACATATTGCGCAGATAATATGAGTGCATTGCAGCCGGCATGCGCGTTGAGTCGCTGTTCCAATACAGCAGATCGAAGGCCGGCGCAGCTTTGCCGAGCAGGTAGCGGTTGACGGCGACCGACCAGATCAAATCGTTGCTTCGCAGCATGTTGAAGCTGTCGCTCATCTCTCGCGCTTCCAAATACCCCCGTTCGCCCATCTTCTTCTCAATGTAGGCCAGCGCGTCTTCGCCCAAGAACGCTTCGATCTCGCCCGCGTCTTCAAAGTCGATCAGTGAAGCAAGAAATGTCGCCGAGCCGACGACTCGTTCGTCACGTCTCGCAAGATAGGCCAGTAGCATCGCGAGCAATGTTCCACCGATGCAGTACCCAACCGTGTTGCACTGGTTGCTCCCGCTGATCGCAGCTGCAACGCGAGCGCACTCGAGCGGGCCACGGATCAAATAATCGCGCATCGTGAGGCCGCCCATTGAAGCATCCGGGTTGCGCCAAGAGATCACGAACGTCGTAAAACCTTGACCGACAAGAGCTCGCAATACGCTATTTTCAGGCTGCAGATCGAGGACGTAATACTTATTGATCCACGGCGGGATGACGAGCACCGGAACTTCATAGACCGTCTTGGTTGATGCGTCGTACTGAATCAACTCGCACAAATCGTTGCGGTAGACGACCCGGCCCGGCGTAACGGCAACGTTTTTGCCGACCTGAAACGCCTTCTTGTCGACGAGCGCCGGCCGCCCTTCGTTCTCGCGGATGTCTTCAATGAGGTTCTCCATGCCTTTCGCGAGATTCTGGCCGCCGGTCCGCAAGGTTTCCTCGATGACGAGTGGATTGAAGAACGCGAAGTTGCTGGGACTCATCGCGTCCGCGAATTGTTTCGCAAAGAACTTGGCTCGCCGAATGGCTTTGGGATCTGCGCCGGGCGCACTCTCGATGCTCGCGAGTACGGTGTCCGTCGCGAGCAGATAGGCGTCTTTGAGCGCCCTTAGGCCAGGATTCTCTTCCCACGCGGGATGTGAAAAGCGTTTGTCGGGGTGTTTCTTTTCGGATGGCGCTTGTTCGGCGTCTTGGCTCGCGCCGAACATGTTGATCCATCCCTGCGCTAGTTCTTGTTGCGAGCGCAGCAAATGCTCGGGGTCTGAGAGCATCGCCTGCCACACCGCAGTGGATGCCTGCCCGATTCCAAGCGGGTCGAAAAGGTTGGTAAAGGTCTCTTTGCTCATCGTATTCGGCGGCGCTCCCAATTAGGGCGTCTCGCCCGTGGCACCTTCATGCGCGGCGCGCGGCTGCGTAACGTCATGGGTCCACGTCGATGGCTAAACGCGTTGCGCGCTCGCGCTGTGCAATAGGAAGCACTTCCTCTCGTAAATATCGCCGCAGTGCTCCTGCGTTGTGCGTCTTCAGCGCGATGCGATACCGCCACTGTTCGTTCAGGCGCGCAATCGGAAACGGCGCCGGGCCTAAGACTGCGGCTTCGGTGTTTTCGCGCAGTTGCGATGCATATCGCTCCGCGCATTCGCTCACGCGGTCGCGGTTTCGACCGGCCACTCCTAAGTAGATTAAACGCACGAATGGCGGCCACAGCGCTGTTCTGCGTTCCGCTAATTCGCCGCGCGCAAACGCTTCGTAGTCGTGGGCAGCGGCGAAACGGATGGCGGGATGCCGCGGAAAGTACGTTTGAATGATTGCTTCTCCCGGCTGCGCTCGGCCGCTTCGCCCGCAGAGTTGGGAAAGCAATGCAAAGGTCTGCTCGGCGCCGCGAAAATCACTTCCGTAAAGACCCAGCTCGGCAACGATTACCGCGGCGAGCGTCACTTGCGGGAAGTCCAGCCCCTTGGCGACCATCTGCGTGCCAACCAAGACGTCCCCGTGGCGCTCGAATTCGTCGAGCAACCGCGCGTGATCACCGACCCGCGTCGTCGTGTCGCTGTCCATACGAATCACCTTGGCGCCGCTAAAGAGGCGGCCCAGCTCTGCTGCGACTCGTTCCGTACCGATCCCAAGCTCGCGCGTAGTCGCCGCGCCGCACGCGGGGCAGACGGTCGGTAACGGTTCCTGTGCATCGCAATAATGGCAGCGAAGCAAAGTCTCGCTGCGATGAACCGTGAGTGCTACGCTGCACCGCGCGCACGACGGAACGAATCCGCACGTGCGGCACAACAGAAAGCGCGCGCTTCCGCGCCGGTTGATTAAGAGTACTGATTTCTCTCCGCGAGCGAGTCGCGCGTCGAGGCCCGCGATGAGGGCCGAACTGAAGATTTTGCGGTTTCCACTTTCAAATTCGGCGGCCATATCAACGATATGAACGCTGGGCATCGGCTGTGCGCTTGGGCGCTCCGTCAGCGGAACGTACTCTAAGCGTCCTTGCTGTGCCGCAGCGTACGATTCAAGAGACGGTGTTGCGCTCCCGAGCAAAACGATGCCGCTCTCAAGCTGCATGCGCTTACGTGCGACGGTGACGGCATCGTAGCGAGGAACGTTTTCTTGCTTGTACGCGCTCTCATGCGCTTCATCGACGATCAGTATCCGCACGTTCTCAAGGGGAGCGAATACCGCACTGCGCGCGCCTACGACAACGTCGACATCCCCGCGCGCGGCCGCTTGCCACGCATCATATCGCTCGCGTTCCGAGAGGGCCGAATGGAATACCGCAACGCGATCGCCGAAAGCGTCACGAAACCGGGCGGCGGTTTGGGGAGTCAATGAGATCTCCGGAACGAGCACGATTGCGCGCCCACCGGACGCAATGACGTCGCCGATCAAGGTGATATAAATCAACGTCTTGCCGCTCCCGGCCACGCCGTGGAGCAACAGTTGATGGAATCCCGATTCTTTTAGCCGTTGTCGGACCAGGGACACGGTGTGCGATTGCTGCGCGGTGAGGTCGTATCGTTTTGAGTTTGAAGGCTGCCCGCAAAGGGAACGTGATGCGGTCCGTTCGACTTCGAGCAAGGACCCGGCTTTTACGGTGCGGGCGATCAATGCGTGAGAATATCCGGCCAGCAGAGCATCGGCGCGCGATATTGCGCCGCGTTCGCGAACGAATGCAACGAGTTCGGATGCCCGACGGCCGCGAATCGGTGCGTTTCCGGGGTAAAGCCACTTGACGATGTAGTCGTGCATCCTCGGGTCGAGGAAGCTGCGTTTGCGGGTGAGCGCCTTCGCTTGGACGAGCGCGCGCACGTATCCCAACAACATGCGGCGGTCGCCGCATCGCCGCGCCTCAGGATGCCGAAGGAGCGCGCCAAGTGTGAAGCGTTGCGGAAATTCCGTCCAAATGAGTCGTTTGAGCCGCATCGGCACATTTGCATGGCCATCCTCCGCGAGCACTTCCTTGCGCTCCAGAAAATCGACGCTCCGCGGAACCGCCGAGCTCAGCACAACGGCCGACAGCGCCTCACCGAGCGTGCACAAGTAGTAGTCGGCGATGAAATTTGCGAGCGCTAAACCGATCGCATTAAAAGCGGGGGGTGTTGCGGCTTTCTCAATGATCGGCCGCAACGAGCGATCGTCCGTCGCGTCGTGCGGATCGGAAAGGATAAACGCATAGGCTTCGGCGTTGCCGATCGGCACGCGAACAATATCTCCAACGCGTAGGTCGTGACCATCGCACGCGTACGTCAGGGGCAGGTCGAAGCGAGAGGAGCGAACGATGAGCAGCGCCTCGACGGCGCGTTGCGTCAGGGTTTGCGTTTGGGCGCGCAGGTCTTGACGACTTCCCGAACCTGCTGCGTCGTTAATGCCTCACTTTGTGCAAGTTGTCCGCGCAGCGTCTGAATGTCCCTGAAGACGTTCGTCGTGAGCGCGCCGATGTCGCTCAGCGCCATCGACGGGTGCTGCGCCTGATTCGTCCGCTGGAGCGTATTTAAGTAACTGTTTTCGCTTGGGCCTGTCGCGGCCGCCATCTTCTGCTCCGTTTCGCTGCCGGTGTAGAGCAGGCTCATGTCTGCCGTGTCGGCGTAGCCGTTCAGCTGGTCGGCGACCGCATTCTGCTGTGCAACGATCGTGTCCAGCGAATCCGCGACCTCTGAGAAGCGGCGTGATTGATCCGGATTGGCGCTTCCGGCGGCGAGCGCGTGAAGCGTCGTCAGCTGTTTCTTCGCGTCTTCCAAGTTCTTGAAGATCGCTTCACTGTCGAGGCGAGTGCGATTGACCGCGAACTGCGTCGTGGCGTCATTTGTCGAGTCAACATTGGCCAAACGAACCACCGAACGCGCGATCGTATTATCGTTGCGCATCAACAACGGCAAGGTGCGCAACAGCGTGCGTTGGCCGTCCGTGCACTTTCCGCGCGAGTAAACGTTACCGATCAGCGGCGGCAGCGTCGGCTGAGGATTCGGAAGGGAAATCGCCGCGATCACGGCTGGAAAGAACAGACCGAACATACCCACCTGTTATAGCATAACCTCTGCTTTAGACAAACTCTCGCGCGGAAGGCGGCGTGACACAGGCCGCCAGCACACGCCGCAGCACCCGAGGCGCGACGTCAACTTCACGCTCAACATCGCCGATCGCAAGCGGAAGAACGAATCGAACGCGCCCTTCGCGCCGCTTCTTATCAACGGAAACGTACTTCAGAATCTCCCCCGGCTCCACGCTTGTCCGAAGCGGCAGGCCGAGCAGGGCCAGGAGCGTGAGGACTCGGCCGTGTTCCCGCCGGCTAAACCGTCCAGTTGCAAGGGCGGTAAGCCCGGCCGCTCGCAGTCCAACCGCAACCGCCGCCCCATGTGAAATCCGATACCGGCTGGCACTTTCGATCGCATGCGCAAACGTGTGCCCCAAGTTGAGCACTTCCCGCGAACCTGGGTCGACGGATTCATCGGCGACGTGCATCGTCTTGACTTTGATCGCTTCTTCAATAACGTCCGCCCATGGCCAGACGGGGAAAGGCATCGGCGCAACTTCTTCCAGCAGATCGAAAAAGCGGCCGCCCTCGATGATCGCCGCTTTCACGACCTCAGCCAGGCCTTCGCGCAGTCGCGCGTACGGCAACGTGCGCAGCGCGTTAAGCTCGCAGAAAACGGCGATCGGCTGCCGCACCGTTCCGGCGAGATTCTTACCACGTGAAAGATTGACGGCGGTCTTCCCTCCAATTGCCGCATCGACCATTGCGAGCAGTGTGGTCGGTACGCTGACGTAATCTACACCGCGCATGCACAATGCTGCCGCAAGGCCGAAAAGATCTCCGGCGACGCCTCCGCCGACGCCGATCACGACTGAATCGCGTTCGACGCCCGCATCGATCAATGCATCGATCACTTGCTCGACTGTGGAGAAGGTCTTGCGTCGCTCACTCAGCGCGAACTCGCGCAGCGCACTCGTTTGCACTTTCTGCGTGGTCGCGGCCGCGAGCGATGCGGTGTTGCGATCCGTCAGAACGATCGCTCGCCGGCGGCGTTGGTCTAAGACGCGCGTGAGTTCGTCGCTAAGCGAACGACCGATGATGATCGGATACCCGAGATCGTCGTTGCGGATCAAAGCGCCAGCTTCTTGCGGTGCACCCAATCGACGATTTGGTCAACGATTTGCGGCGCGCGTAAATGGCCGGCGGCGATCGTGAAATCGCTGTTTGCATACGTCGCGGTGCGCTTTTCATAGAGCTCGCGAATGCGGTGCAGCGACGGATGCGGCCCTAGCAGTGGGCGAACTCGCGGACTCCTACTGAGGCGCCCGGCGATCACCTCAATGGGTACCTTGATAAAAATCCGGTACGTGTGCTTCTTGAGCAACTTCAGTGTTGGCGGATAGGTTGCTGCGCCGCCGCCGAGTGCTAAGACTGAAGGCTGAGCGGCGACGGCCGCGGCAATCGCATCGTGTTCGAAGCGCCGAAACGACGCCTCGCCCTCCGAATAGAAAATATCGGCGATTGGTCCGTGCTCGCGCGCGACGACATCGTCGATGTCCACGAACGGCAGCTCCAGCTTGCGCGCGAGTCGCTTACCGATTGTCGACTTGCCGGCCGCCATGAAGCCGACCAGTGCCAAATGGTTGCGCAGACGTTATGCTCCGGCGCGTGGTTGAGGATGCAGTCTTTTGCGGAAGAGTTCGCCGGCAGCGCGCGTCGAGTGTTTCAGGTTCGTTATCACTTCTTCCATCGAATCGCCGCCGTATTTTTCGAGAATCGGTCCGGTAAGCGCCAATCGTGCCATCGCTTCACCGACGATTGAAGCGGCTGGTACGACGCAAACATCGCTGCGCACGACTGTGGCGGCGGCTTCAGTGCCGTGATGCAAATCTACCGACTGCAACGGTCTTTGCAGCGTCGCCAAGGGTTTAACAGAGGCGCGCAGCACGATCGGCTCCCCGTTTGAGATACCCCCCTCAATGCCGCCGGCGCGGTTAGAGCCGCGAGTCACGACCGAGTCGCGCATGGCGAAGGTATCATGCGCCTTCGAGCCCGACCGAGAGGAAATCGCCCGGCCCGCGCCCACCTCGACCGCCTTGACTGTTTGCATCCCCATCAGCGCGCCTGCAAGAATGCCATCGAGGCGCGTATCGGGTTGCCGATTCGAGCCGATGCCCGCGGGAACTCCATCAATCTGGACGACGTACGCCCCTCCCAATGTGTCGCCCGCCGCCCGCGCGCGATCGATCGCTGCCTCCATCGCTTGTGTCGCGGCCGGGTCGGGGCACCGAACGCTGCTCGCGTCGATGGCAGCCCGCTGCGGCTGAAGCTGGTCGGAAGCCTCAACGTCTGCGACGCTGCTCACATAAGAGAGCGTTTCGATTCCCATCGCCGAGAGGAACTGCGCGCAGATCGCGCCGAGTGCGACGCGCATCGCGGTTTCACGAGCGCTGGCTCGCTCGAGCACATTGCGCAGATCTGAGTGTCGATATTTCAGCGCTCCCGCATAATCGGCGTGCCCCGGTCTCGGCGCGGTCAACGGCCTCCCCGAACCAGTTAAGGGGTCCATCAGAGCCCGATTGTTTTCGAAATCGCGATTGTGGATGACGACGGCGATCGGTGACCCGAGCGTTTTTGAGCCTCGCACACCCGCCAAGAACTCGATCTCGTCAGCTTCGATTTGCATGCGGGCGCCGCGCCCATATCCGCCTTGGCGCTTGCGCAACGCTGCGTTGATTTCACCAACGTTGAGCGCAAGCTGTGCCGGCAGGCCGTCGAGAATTCCGACGAGGGCTGGTCCGTGCGACTCCCCGGCGGTGAGATAGCGAAACACGCGGCGCTACCTTTGCCTTACGGCGCGCACCTGCCCCTTTTCACGATGCAACGGCGCGTTGAGGTCCGCAGTGTGGACCACCCTCGGGGTGATGATGAAGCACGCTTCATCCTTTATATGTGCGTTCCGGCGCGCGGCAAAAAGCGGGCCAAGATCCGGCAGCCGCACCAACATCGGTGCAGCGGCAATCGCCGCCGAGTCGACCTCCTTGAAGAGTCCTCCGACGACAATCGACTGCTGCGCCTTCAACCGAAGCGAAAAAGCAGCTTGCCGCGTTGCGATCAGGGCGCCTCCGCGGAGGCGTTCCGGAACGGCGTACGCCATGAGCGCTTGTGTTGAGAGGCCCTCACCCTGCAATTCCGTTTGAATCAACAACTGGGCGCCCAAGTTAAAGATACGCACGTTCGTCCGCGGGCTTTCATTGACGACCGCGTACTGCGGACCCACCGAAAAATCCACGCTCTGGCGCAGCTTTGAGACCGCTTGCCGGTCGGCGAGCGATTGTGCGCGCCCGACGTCGATCAGAAACTTGAGCGCACGATCGAGCTGCCCACTGTCTCTTGCGAAGGCGTACATCCCCGGCTCGGCCGTTGAAACGTTCGAATCGCGCAGCTCCTGCCCCATATTATTCTCGCCTTCTACCAAGCGCACATCAACTAAACGAACATGGATGACGACACGATCTCCGGGCACGTCAACACTTCTGAGCAACTGCGAAGCGGCGGCAATATTGCCGGCACGAGAAACGATCATGATCGTTTTATGTCGATCGTCTGGAATGTAGGTCGCCGGGGGCAGCACGTCGTGCAACGCCTCGATCGTCGTTGAAGCCGCCGCGTGTTCTAGCGCGATCATCCGCACGCTAATCGACTCGTCCTTTGGCGCGGCCGCTTCAGGAACGAGCGATGTGATGACAACCGCGGGCAGTCGGCGGTCCCGCGGCAACGGCGGTTGTTTGCGCGCTCCTATGATGTGAGGTTCGGGTTGCCCCGCGCGCGTCAATAGGAAGACGCCACCTTTGCGCGCGATCTGCAGGCGGTACAAATTTGAAAGCCGTCGCAGGATTTCTTCAAAACGCATCTGCTGCACGCGGAGTGTCACGCGCTCTTCGCCAACATCGCCGGCCGCGACAACGCTGCTGCCCGTTTGCGCGGACAGCATGAAAATGACATCTCGTAAGCGAGCACCGCGTACGTCGAGCGATATCAGGCTACGCGATACAACTGCTGTGCAAAGCACACAGACATACGCCAGGATCAATAGGCGCTTCAACGGCCAACTTGCAGGAGGTTCGGCGCACCGGCGAATCGCACGCCGCGCACAGTAATCTCAGCGACTCGTTTTCCGGCGATCCTCGAGCCGACCGTCACGATCTGTGTCTGTCCGTCAACTGAAAGGATCGCATGCGGCTCTCCTCCAGTTGCCGTTGCGAGCACGTGCTGCATCGGTTGATAACGCGGCGAAGGCGTTCGAGTCGCCGTCGGGACTTCTAGAGCCGGCGCGCTGCGTTGAACTCGAACGATACGGATGCGTTTGACAGCTGTTCGCATTGCTCGCAATGTTCCCAATCGCATTGCTCGTGGGGCTTGCCGGCGGTGGCGCGCCCTCGGCGGACGGTACGTTTCAGGCGTCGGCCGGTGTGAAATCATTGCGACGACATCACGTGCATCCCGAGGTTGCTCGATGGCGCCCGGGGCGTAGATCAGGCACAACAGCGCGAGGAGCACAAATAGTGCGAGAACGGCGACCTTTGCGGTTCGACTTGGACGGCATCTGAGCCGGCTCTTATTCCGCTCGCTTTTTAGAAAGTTAAAACGCGCTACGCGGCCGCCGCCCAAGTGCTCAACCCCGCTGCTAAATTCCACTCCGTTCCGCGTAATGGCGCGCCGTTTCCGTCGCAATAGCCGCTCAGAAGCGGCGAGTTGGGCATCGCGATGTCAAAGCCGGTCAACATTCGCAGCGCATCGGCCAGGCCGATCAGCAGCGCTCCGCTTCCAACGAGCGCGATTCGAGCGCACGCACTCTCGAAGTGGATGTGCTGCAATACGCCGGTGAGCCGCTGGAGCAGTGCGTCTCGAGCCGCTTCACCGCCGCCACATGAGCCGTAGCGATGCTTTCGCTTTTCGGCTGTTTGCGTGTCCAGGGCCAGGTCACGTTCGATCTGCAGCGTGATGTCGCGGCCGCCGCTTGCGATCAGCCAACTTTGCGGAACCGTTTCAGTCAGCCGATGCACGCTCGTGCGCGAGTGTGCGATGTCGACGATGGCATCGTAACGAGGCACGGCGCGCGCCAGAGCAAGCGACTCATGGTCGATCGCCAGGAGCCGTAGTCGTGCCGCGTCAACCGTCTGCACGATCGTGTCCAGTCGGCCTGGTTCGATCGTGCCGCTCACATTATTGGCGGTAGTTCCTTGCAATTCAGCGTGCGGCATGCCGGCGGCGGTAACGCAACGGCGCTCGCTCGTTTCCAGCCGGCGCCACGCCGACGTAACGGCCGACGCGAGCGAACAACCTTCCATGATCGGACATGACGCAGCGGCGTCGATCCGTAGTTTCCGGCCTTTGATCGCCGTCGAGACGATTCTGACGCGCGTCGTTCCCAAGTCGATTCCCAGCGGCAACGTTACCGCACGACGCACAAGGGCGCCATCTTCCGCAAAGCGGTGCGGTGCATTCGTGAAATATGCCGCGCAGAGTATCCGAGCTGTCTGGCGATTTCCAGCTGGCTGAAACCCGCAGTGTAGATGCCCCACAAGATCGTGCGCTCGGCATCGGTGAGAACGCAGGCGGCGTCCTCGAGCAACAAGCGGTCGAGTGCGCAGTCCAAAGCACCGTCCCCTGCGGCCCCTCTATCAGCGCCGTGGCCGATCGAGTCCAGCGATGTTGCAGTTGAGCGAATGCGGCATTCCTGCGCTGCAGAAACCTCATCCGCCGAGACGCCTAAACGACTCGCCGTTTCTACATTGCTCGGTTGCCGGCCAAGCGCTGCCGAGAGGTGAGCCTTGGCGCGCTGTACCTTCAGCTCGAGCGATCGCAGTTTACGCGGCGGCCGAATCGGGCGCTCCCAGTCGCGCACGTAGTGCATCAGTTCGCCGATCATAAAGAGCCAAGCATACGCTTCAAAGGGCGTTCCAACCGCCGCCTGATAACGGTCGCATGCTTTGAGCAATCCGATCGCTGCAACTTGTTCGAGGTCGCAACGTTCCAGGCCGGGCCGAATGAATTTGCGAGCCGCGCGCACGCACAAATAGGCGTGCGCATGCACCAGCCGGCTGCGCGCTTCAGGCGTTCGTCGCTGCAGCCACCCGCGCACGGCAATGAGCGGTCCGGCATTCGCATCGTGCATCAAGCTGCATTATCGCAACTCGTGCCGCCCGCGTTAGCGCGAACCGGAAAGCGTTTTAGTTATGCACAGTTAGCAGCAACTTCGTTAACCGCGATATCGCAAGAACGCCGGCACTTCGATGTCATCCATACTCACGGGCGCTACTTTATCGATTGCCGCGTCGAACTTGAATGAAGCAACGCGGCCTTCGTATCGGCGTGAACTTCCAAAACCGGCTGCCAGGACCGTCACGCGTACTTTCCCTCCCATGCTGGGGTCGATCGATGCCCCGAAAATGATTTGCGCATCCGAGTCCACGGCGCGGCTGATCATTTCGGCTGCCTCATTGACTTCGTACATGGCCATGTCGGGGCCGCCGGTAATGTTGAAGATCACGCCGCGTGCACCGTCAATCGTGGTCTCCAAGAGCGGAGATGCAATCGCTTTTTGCGCCGCGTCCGCAGCCCGATGCTCGCCCGTTCCTTCACCGATGCCCATCATCGAGTTGCCCGCTTCGGCCATCACCGTCTTGACGTCCGCGAAGTCCAAATTGATCAGGCCGGGCTGGGTGATCAAATCGGAAATGCCTTGGATGCCCTGACGAAGCACGTCATCGGCGAGGGCAAACGCATCGTTGAGCGGAGTCTTTTTCTCGATCACTTGCAAGATGCGTTCGTTGGGGATCGTGATCAACGTATCGACCTTACCTTCGAGCTCGGCGATACCGGTTTCGGCAATCTGCATGCGCTTGCGGCCCTCGAAAGCAAACGGTTTTGTTATCACCGCGACGCTGAGCGCGCCGGAATCATGCGCAAGCTCCGCGATGACGGGCGCGGCGCCGGTCCCAGTTCCACCGCCCATGCCGGCAGTCATGAACACCATGTCCGCGCCGTCCAGCATCATCGCCAAATCTTCACGTGATTCATCGGCCGCTTCGCGGCCGAGATTTGGGTTTGCGCCCGCGCCCAGTCCGCGGGTCAATCCGGCGCCGATGTGCACCGTATTGTCTGTCAAGCACGTACGCAAGGCTTGCACGTCCGAGTTGACGGCAAAAAATTCAACGCCCGAGAGGCCCGCTTCGATCATGCGGTTGATCGCGTTACAGCCACCGCCGCCGATTCCGACAACTTTGATCGTGGCCGCGTGCTCGGGGACATACCGTTTTGCTTCTGACATCGCTATGAGGGCCTCCTTAAAGCTTTGTGACGTGTTTCAATCGCTAATTCCAGAGATCGCCGAACCATCGGCCGATTTTACGAAAAACGGTCGTCCCACGACGACTATAGTGTCCGTTGAGTGCACCGCCTTCATTGGGTCCGAAGAGCACAAGACCAATCGCCGTTGCATATTCGGGCTGCGCAAGCGCTTCGGTGACTCCGCCAAGCGACTTCGGTACGCCGATGCGCACCGGCAACCCAAATGCCTCCTCGGCGATCGCCTCAATCCCGCGCAGACGAGCGCCGCCCCCTGTGAGCACGAGTTCACCTAAGATGAGGTCGCGAGGAACATTATCGATGATCTTCGTCTTTGCCAGACGGAATGTCTCTTGCACGCGCGGCACGACGATTTGACGTAACTGCGTTGTCGAAACTTCGCGCGAGCTGCGTCCATCGAGCGTTTGAGCGGTGAACGTTTGCGCCGGTTCATCCTGCCGCGTTCCTGTGCCGTAGCTTCGCTTAATGTGTTCCGCTTCTGCGGCCGTTGTCTTTAGACCAAGCGCGATATCGTTGGTGAGAATGTTTCCGCCTACTGGAATCGTTGACGTGTAGATTGCGCCGCCCCCGCTGTAGACGGCGATATCGGTCGTGCCGCCGCCAACATCCAGCAGCACGACGCCGACTTGCTTCTCCTCTTCCAGCAATGTTGCGGCCGACGATGCTAGCGGCTCAACGACTAAGCCTGCCGCTTCTAGCCCTGCGCGGTGGACGCACTTGAGCACGTTCGTGATGAAGGAAGTGCCGCCCGTAACGATGTGCGTGTCAACTTCCAACCTTCCGCCGGCCATTCCCACGGGATCCGCAACGCCGTCTTGCCCGTCAACGGTGAACTGACGCGGTAAAGCGTGCACGATCTGCCGGTCCGCGGAAAGGTTGATGATTTTGGACGCATCGACGACACGCCGAACGTCTTGCGGTACGACTTCCCGCTCTGCTCCGGTGACGGCGACGACGCCGCGGTTGTTTGTGCTGCGAATGTGCTCGCCCGTGATGGCGACATAGACGTCGGAGATGTGAATCCCCGCCATGCGCTCGGCCTTTTCAGTGGCCGCCTCAATCGACTTGATCGTCTCCTCAAGGTCGGTGACGACGCCTTTACGCATTCCAAGCGAGGGCGCTTCACCGACGCCGAGGATCTCAAGGCCGTTTGGTCCCTCGGCGGCAACAACCGTGCACGTCTTCGTTGTGCCGATGTCAAGCCCGGCGACAGTGTCGTGCTTCATCGAGCGCTCAAAGCCGGCAACGATACGACAGCGGTGCTTCTAAGCGGACCGCTGCAGTTACGATATGTTGTGTCACGTTCGATGCTTGCCTACAACGCGTGGAGTACTGCCCGCGCCATCGGCGGCCCTTTGTCATCCGCTCAACGGCATTCCTTGAGGATAAGCCTGTGAACGTTTTGTGGAGATCAACGAACGAAAACGACAACCGGGGTCTTCGCCGCGCGCAGATCCAGCGCGCGAACTCTGCGCCCGTTTTGCGGCACTTGCGAGAGAACGGGGTTGACGATGCGTGCCTTGTGCGCGATGTCGGTGTCGTCGCCAAACTGAACGAGAACGCCCGATGATAACCGCGCGTTGAGGTTGCCCAGATGATCGAGGTTCAAGTACGCCACCGGCACTGACGCATGCAGCAAGGCTTTGCAGTCTCGCGCGAGCTGGAGGAGTTGGGGCGTCCTCAGCGCTTGACCGACTGAAGCGCGAGGAATCGGTGCGCGAAGGAGCGGCAGATCGGGTGGCGCTGAGCTTGCCTGCGCCCGAACGGGTATCGAAGTGTCCAAGATGTGCAGTTGATCGTCCACGAGCACTCGAGCAGTCCCGTCCGTTATGATCGCAAACGGTTTGCGTTCCTGGACGAGGATGGTCACCTCAGCCGGCAAACGCCGGCGAATCCGCACGGTGCTCACGTAAGGGATGGCGGCTACCCGCGCCGCTGCCCCGCCGGTATTCTGGAGCCAGATATTCCGATTTGGATCCAGCGCAGCCCGGCGAAGCACCTCGCCTTTTGAGACGACGGCTGTCCCGCGTACGGAAATGTGCCGCGGGTGAAAGCCCGGCCACTGCGCACCGTAATACGCAGCGACGCCCAAAGCGATGACCAGCAGAAAAACGACGATCCAGAACGGGCGAGCGCGAGCGGCAACCGATTTACGCGTTCGGGAGGCGCGGGTCACGCGATCACATACCGCTCGATCGCTTCTGCCACGCCGTCATGCGCGACGTCGGGCACGACCGCGTCCGCGACTTCCAGCAGCTCGGGCGGCGACGATGCCATCGCAATGCCGAACCCTGCGGCGCGCAAAAGCGGAACGTCGTTCCACGAGTCGCCGATGGCGAGGACTTCTTCTGTCGGCACTCCGGCATGCGCGGCAACGAATCGCAACGCTTGACCCTTATCGACGTCCCGGCTCAAGATTTCGATGAACTCAGGAAAGCTTCGCGTGATATACGCGCGATCGCCGAACGTCGCTTGTAACGTCTGGGCGTACGACTTTGCGCGTTCGGGGCGATCGATGACGACGATCTTCGTCGCATCGCTAAAGCGAAATTTTTCAAGGAGCGAATCGACGAGAATCGGCCTGACACCGGAAAGCCGCGCGTAGAACGCTGAAAACTCGTTCTCTTCTTGAACGTAGAAGTGGTCGTTCGCATAAAGCTGAAGATGCATCCGATCCGCGAGTACTCGCTTCGAGATTTCCAGCACCAGGGAATTGTCAAGCGCGACGTGCTGAAGCACCTCGTCCGAATTAGGATCGACGATTGCGGCACCTTGATAGCAAATCACCGGTCGATCGAACTCTAATTGTCTCACATACGGCAGCGCCGCTTGAAACATTCGGCCGGTAACGATGCACCCGTAAATCCCTCGCTCTCGCGCTTGGGCGATCGCATCGATGACGCGCGGACGGATCTGCAAATCGGCGCCGACGAGCGTCCCATCCAGATCGACAGCCAGGAGCTTGACGTTAGGGCGCTGATTCACGCACGTTCGCGGCGCCGAAGATTCGTTCAAGTTCGCGCTTCACAAGATGGCTGGAGGAGACCGAGCGTGCCATGCGTTGTGAGGCGCTGCCGGCATGAATCACGACGGGTACCGTGCCCGGCCACTCGTCCGCCAGATGCGCGAGACGGTCAATTTGGTCTCGGTTTTCGGCGACTACATGCCATCCGGAAGGTTCGCGGTTCTGTGCCGGCCGCTTAAACGGCGACACGTCGTTCACGGTGACGGAGTGCTCCACGAGCGGCTCGGCGCCCGGCGTTGGGCCCGCGCGCTCGCGAAGCCGGATCCGCCCGCGAACGACGAGGATGCTGTCCGGAACGAAATGCGCGTGAAAGAGTGGATACTGTTTCGAAAAGAGTACGACTTCGATGCTGCCGCTGAGATCTTCAATTGTCGCAAGGAGGATCTGCTGTTGCGACTTCGTCAAGGTGCGTCGCGCATTCATGACCATTCCGGCGATCGTCACAAACTCGTCGTCGCTGCGATTGCGCAGTTCCTTGATGGGGATCGCGCGCGTGTGCGACAATGCATCGGCCACGTCGGCCAACGGATGGCCTGAGATGAACACGCCCAGTGCTTCTTTCTCCCAAGTGAGCATCTCTAACGTTGTCGGCGGCGGACTTGGGCGCAGGCGTGGAATCAGGCCGGTGACGGCGTGACGTTGGTCACCGAAGAGCGATGCTTGACCGCGCTCCGCATCCCGCGATGCGCTGGCGCCGAGCTCGAGGGCGATGTCGATTGAATCGAGCAACGCGGCACGATTCCCGGGTAGCGCGTCGAGTGCGCCAGCTTTCACGAGCGACTCAAACACGCGACGGTTGACTGCCCGAGTGTCGACTCGGCGCGCGATATCAAAGATGTCCGCGAATGGACCGCCGTGCTCGCGCGCCTGGAGTATCGAAGCGACCGCATTTTCTCCGACGCCGCGAATTGCCGCGAGGCCGAACCGAATTTGATTTCCGACAACCGCAAAGTCAACGAGCGACTCGTTGATGTCCGGCGCGAGAACCGCGATCCCCATGCTTTTCGCCTCATCGATGTACTCAACGAGTTTCTCGGTTTTGTCGCGCACCGACGTCATCAATGCGGCGAAATATGGCAATGGGTGGTTCGCTTTGAGATAGGCAGTCTGGTAGGCAATCCAGGCATACGCCGCCGCATGCCCTTTCGGGAAGCCATAGCCGGCAAACGGCTCGACGAACGCAAAGACACGATCCGCTAAGGTCTTTGAAACGCCCGACGTCGCGATTGCGCCGTCAACGAACTTCTTGCGATGCTCCGGCACCTTCTCTTTCTGCTTCTTGCCCATCACCTGGCGCAGCTGGTCGGCTTGCGCCATTGTAAAGCCCGCGAAGTCGCGAGCAATCTGCATGATCTGCTCTTGAAAGATCGGGATCGAATAGGTGTCGCTCAGGATCGGCTCCAATTTCGGATGCGGATACTCAGCGCTGGTGCGCCCGAACTTATTGCTGATGAACCGTGGAATCAGCTCCATTGGTCCTGGACGATACAGGGCGACCAGGGCGATGATGTCGTCGAGCCCCGACGGCCGCAACTCCGTGCAGACGCGTTTCATCCCTTCCGACTCCAGCTGAAAGACGCCGACCGTTTCCCCGCGGCCAAGCATCTCGAACGTTTTCGCATCGTCGTCCGGAATAGACGCAAGATCGAAATTCGGGTCGTTCGTGCGCCGGATCTCGTCGAGCGCGGTTTTCATTACCGTCAAGTTGCGCAAACCGAGAAAGTCCATCTTGAGTAAGCCGATCCGCTCCACCCAACCCATCGAATATTGCGTGTTGACCTCGCCTTCCGCAAGCTTGATCAGCGGTGAGTGGTCAACGAGCGGCTCCGCCGATATGACGACGCCGGCTGCATGAGTGGAAGCATGTCTGACGAGTCCTTCGATCGCCTTTGCGGTGTCGAGCAGTTTACGAATTTCCGGCGAACGGTTGTACAGCGCTCGCAAGTCCGCGATTTGCGCGAGCGCTTTACTGATCGATAGGCCGCCCGGGCCCGCAGGGATCAACTTTGCGACGCGATCGACATCGGGCAACGGTACGCCCAGCGCCCGGCCCGCGTCACGGACCGCCGCGCGCGTTTTCATCGTTCCAAACGTGACGATTTGGGCGACTCGGTCGGCGCCGTATTTTTGCGTCACATACTTGATGACTTCGCCGCGCCGCTCGACACAAAAATCCGTATCGATGTCAGGCATCGAAACACGGTCGGCATTCAAGAAGCGCTCGAAAAGCAAGTTGAACTTTAGCGGATCCAAATCGGTAATTCCGAGAACATAACTAACGACGGACCCAACCGCTGATCCGCGACCGGGACCAACCGGGATGTCATTGTCGCGTGCAAACTTGATAAAATCCCAGACGATCAGAAAGTAGGAGGCGTAGCCCATGGTCGTGATGACGTCAAGCTCGTGTTCCAGGCGCTTCTTGAGAGCGCCATCTTCGTTCG
>Ga0213876_10000379_pt1 | contig 37697 bp, 42 predicted proteins | sample BarmaccomBMRX_R9_FD_160113 | JGI IMG/M metagenome (GOLD analysis project Ga0213876, IMG submission 160113) | Root-associated microbial communities from Barbacenia macrantha in rupestrian grasslands, the National Park of Serra do Cipo, Brazil - RX_R9 | ecosystem: Host-associated > Plants > Roots... | reverse complement strand
AAGCGCGGCGCACCGTTCGGCAACCGTAACCGGTTGTTCCACGGCTGCTACTCGGCCGCCCGCGCCGCCCGCCACGCCAAGGTCATGAAGATGGTCCGCAAGGCCCGCGCGCTCGCGGCCAAGCTCGTGCTTTTCGGCTGTGCCTTGCGGGCGCACGCCGCCAAGCTCGCGCACGCCCACAAGCGGACGCTCGCCGCCAAGCGGGCACGCTACAGTGCTCCCGCACGATTCGGGACGCGGACACGATGGCCGGCATGGAATGCGAACCCTGGTGGAAGGGCGCGGTGGTCTATCAGATCTATCTGCGCAGTTTCGCCGACTCCAATGGCGACGGGCAGGGCGACCTCGAGGGCGCCGCCCAGAAGCTCGACTACATCGCCGCGTTGGGGGCCGACGCGATCTGGTTGTCGCCGATCCATCCTTCGCCCAACCGCGATTGGGGCTACGACGTCTCGGACTACGACGGCGTGCATCCCGATTACGGCACGCTCGACGATTTCGCCGGGTTCCTCGCCGCCGCGCACGACCGCGGCCTCAAGGTCATCCTCGACGAGGTGCTCTGCCACACCTCGGACGAGCATCCCTGGTTCGCCGACAGCCTTCGCCACGGCGCGAAGTCGGAATGGTATGTCTGGGCCGATCCCAAGCTCGACGGCACCGCGCCCAACAACTGGCTCAGCGCCTTCGGCGGGCCGGCCTGGGCGTACCAGCCGGCGCGGCGCCAGCACTATCACCACAAGTTCCTGCGCCAGCAGCCCAAGCTCAACTGGCGCAACGAGGAGGCCAGGCGCGCGGCGCTCGACGTGCTGGACCTGTGGCTCGGGCGCGGCGTCGACGGTTTCCGGCTGGACGTGGCCAATGCCTATCTCCACGACGAGGAGCTCAAGGACAATCCGCCGATCGCGATGGAGCGGCGCACCAATGCGATCTGGAGCCATGCGGCGAACCTGCAGCGCCACATCCACGACTCCAACCTGCATGAGAACATCGAGTCGCTGCGCGAGATCCGCAGCCAGGTCGAGAAGCATGCCGGCCGTTTCGTCTTCGGCGAGTTCTCCGAGGGCTTCGAGCGCTCGGGCGCCTATGCGCCGGACGGGCTGCATGCGAGCTATACCTTCGAGATGCTCCGTGCACGGACGTTATCGCCCGACTTCGTCCTGAAGGAGCTCGACGTGCTGGCGCGGCATCCGTCGCATTGGCCGTGCATGTCGTTCTGCAACCACGACATCGTGCGCACCGTCACGCGCTTCGGCGGCGGGCGCGGCGGCAATCCTGAGCTCGCGAAGCTGATGCTGGCGCTGCTGTTCTCGCTGCGCGGCACCGTGCTGCTCTATCAGGGCGAGGAGCTCGGGCTTCCCGAGGTCGATCTCGAGCGCCATCAGCTGCGCGATCCGGTCGGCGATCTCTACTATCCCGTCGCCAAGGGCCGTGACGGCTGCCGCACGCCGATGCCGTGGGATGCGGATGCGCCGAACCTGGGCTTCACCACCGGCACGCCGTGGCTGCCGCTCGGGCCTGCGCACAAGAGGCTCGCCGTATCCCAACAGGAACGCGATCCGCATTCGGCGCTGGCTTTCGCGCGCGCCTTCCTGGCGAAGCGCAAGACGAGCGCTGCGCTGCGCTGGGGAACGCTCGAGGTCGAGAAGACGCCGGCGCCGGTCCTCGCCTTCACGCGCGCCTACGGCGCCGAGCGCGTCCGCTGCGTCTTCAACATGAGCGCCGAAGCGTCCGTCTTCGAAGGCCGCACGCTCGCGCCTTATGCGGCGGAGGTCGCGCTATGACGCCCGTATCGAGTTATGGGGCGCTATTTCATGGACGAACAGGACGTCACCTTCTGCCACGTCACCTTGTCGAGATGCTTGTACTGGTTGCAGATCGACGTCCCTTGCTGGCCCGAGCCTCTGATCGTCGTTCCTAGGGCCGGCATCGGGTTGGCGCCCGTGATGTCCCAGAACGGATCTTTCGGGTCGCTGGGCCGCACGCCCGTGCAGTCCTTCGCGGCCTCCGTCGAGACGACGCCGCAGAAATTGTAGACGGGCACCGGCCCGGCCCATGCGCCGGCCAGCGTTGCGAACGCCGCTGCCGCGGCGATGACGATCTTTTGCATGACGATCCCCCTGAAGGAGGTTCGACTATAGATAGTTTCAACCGCGGTGAGAACCGTCGAATGCCGCGAGCACCGCGTCGATCGGCAACAGCACGCAGCGGTGGCGGCCGGGATGATCGGTGACGCCGTCGAAGTGGCGATAGCAGTCGAACGGCGCGGGCGGTGCGTCGCCGCCTTCCAGCATGCTCGCGACCGCCGCCCGCAGGCCCGCGATCTCGTCGCGGTTCAGCCCCGTCGCGTCGGCGCCGAGGATCGAGGCCGAGGCCTGGGTCAGCACGCAGGCCTTGGCTTCGAGCGCCAGGCCGGCGATGCGGCCGTCCTCGAGCGCCAGATCGACCGTCACCTTGTCGCCGCAGGCCGGGTTGTGCGCGCTCCCGGTGCGGTGCGGATGAGCCAGGCGTCCGGCGCCCGCGGCATCGGCGGCGAGTCTCAGGAGTGGCTTCTTGTAGAGAGGGTCGCTCATCGGCTCCGGTATGCGTCGAGCGCCTCCCTGGTGTCGAGGTCGATCAGCGGCGCGTCGTCCGCCGCCTCGACCTCGCAGACGAGTTCACCATGGACGGCCATCAGCGCCTTGGCGCCGACGTCGCCGTCGAGAGCGGCGATCTCGGCGAAGAAGCGTCGCGCCCAGAGGACGGGATTTCCGCGCCGGCCGCCGCGGCTCGCCACGCAGATCGCGCGGCCCTCGGCCGGATCGAAGGCGGCGATGAGCTTGTCGACCAGGGCGGCCGAGACCTCGGGCATGTCGCCCAACAGGATCACCGCGCCGTCAGCCGTGTCGGGCAAGGCGTTCACACCGCATTTGAGCGATGTGCTCAAACCCATTGCGAAATCCGGATTCTCGACGAAGGTCACTTGGAGATCCGCCAATGCCGCCTTGACCGTTTCGCCCTCGTTGCCGGTGACGACGACGACCGGATCGGCGGCGCTTTGGACGGCGGCAAGCACGGCGCGGCGCACCAGCGGCTCGCCGCCGACCGGCTCGAGCAGCTTGTTGGTGCCCATCCGCGACGAGCAGCCTGCGGCCAGCACGACGGCGCCGATCAGGGGCAGCTGCGCCGGCCGCTCGTCGCGCGGCTGCGGCCGCGTCGGGATCTCGCTCAGGAGACCGCCCGTGCCCATCGTGGCGATCTCGGCTCGCCCGACGGCAAGGTTGGCCGCGACGCGCCAGAGCACGAAGTCGAAACCGTTCTGCTTCGGCGACCGCGCGCAGCCCGGAAGGCCGATGACCGTGGCGCCGTGGAGCTTTGCGGTCAGCAGCAGGTTGCCGGGATCGACCGGCATGCCGAACGCCTCGATGCGTCCGCCGGCCGCTTCGATCGCCGCCGGGATGACGTCGCGCCGGTCGGTGATCGCGCTGGCGCCGAAGATCAGGATCGGGTCGCAGCCCTCCGCCTGCGCGATCGCGGCGGCGAGCGTTTCGGTCTCGTGCGCGACGCGGCGCTCGAAGGCGATGCTCGACCCGATCCCGGCGAGCCGCCTCTCGGTCACGGCGCGGGTCTTGTCGATAACCTTGGCGTTGCCGCCCGTCGCGATCAGCGCGGCCTTCATCGCGCGGAACGGCGCGACGCACACTATGGGCTCGCGCAGCAGGGCTTCGGCGGCCTCGACCGCGTCGCGCGGCGCGGCGAAGGGGATGATCTTGATCGTCGCCAGCATCTGCCGCTCGGCGGCGCGGGCGAACGGCGGCAAGGTCGCGAGCGTGATCGCTTCGTGCAGGGCGTTGAGCGCATCCACCTTGGCGGCGTCGATCACCGCGACGCCGGCTCTGGCAGCGTACAGGTTGGCGCGGCCGGTGAAGGCGGCACCGATGCGCACATCCCGGCCGGCGGCGGCACGGGCGATGCGCGCCGCGGCCTCGTCCTCGCCCACGTCGCCCGCTTCCAGCCGCGCCGCCATGACGCTCGCGATGCCGTTTGCCGCGAGCACGGCCATGTCGTCAGCCGACAGCACGCGCCCCTTGCGGAAGGGTGCGACGCCATGCGCCAGGATCGCGCCCAGCGCTTCGCTCAACGGGATGGAGCCGAATATCACGCGGCCGATGTTACGCGGCAGCGGCCTCGCGCGGCAAACGCAGGCGTGCGCGCAGGCCGCCTTCGGCGCGGTTCTCCAGCGTGACCGCGCCGCCGTGACCTTCCGCGATCGCCTTGACCAGCGTCAGCCCGAGGCCGGTTCCGCCGGTGTCCTCGTTGCGCGAGCCCTCGAGCCGCACGAAGGGCTCGAACACGCGGCGCTGGTCTGCCTCGGGAATTCCGGGACCGTCGTCCTCGATGAGGATCTCGTAGCTGCCCTGGTGCTCGGCCAGGCGCACGCTGGCCCTGCCGCCATAGGCGACCGCGTTCTCGACGAGGTTGCGCACCGCGCGGCGGATCTCGTTAGGCCGGCAGACCAGCGGCGCCGGCTCTTCCTCGACGTTGCAGCTCACCGGCTCGCCCAAGTCGTCGAGGTCGGCGCAGATGCTCTCCAGCAGCGCCGAGAGATCGACGTTGCGCTTGACCTCGCCGCCGGTGCCGCGCGCCGCCGACAGCACCGCTTCGGTCAGCTCCTGCAGCTCGTCGAGATTGTGCAGCAGCCGGTCGCGCAGCTCGGCGTCGTCGACGAACTCCAGGCTGATGCGCATCGCGGTGATCGGCGTGCGCAGGTCGTGGCCGACGGCGGAGAGCAGCTGGCGCTGGCTTTCCAGCGTGCGGCTGACCTCGTCGGTCATGGCATTGAAGGCGCGCGCGGCGTCGCGCACGTCCTGCGGCCCGCTCTCTTGCAGCCGCGGCGGCGGTCCGCCGCCGGCCGCGATCGAGGCCGCCTTGGCGAGCTCGGACAGAGGCCGCGTCACGCGCCTGGCGACGTAAGCCGCGGCCAGCGATGCCGCCGCGATGGCAACGAGGGCGGCGACGAACAGCTCCGTCGGCCAAGGCGAGCTTTCCGGGCGATAGAAGGTCGCGACCACTTTGGTGTCGCCCAATACCGGTACGACGAAGCGGATCGCCGGACGCGGCGAGCGGATGGCGGTGCGCACCTGCGCCGGCGCCTGCTCGGTCAGCGTGTCGACGAGGACGGGATATCTCGCCTTGTCCGGCGGCAGCAGCGTGTGGACGCGCTGGGCGAGCCGCGACTCCTCTTCGTTCATCGGGTCGATATAGGGATTGCCTTCGCGGATGGAGAAGGTCCACACGCCGGTCGACAGCTTCTCGGCCGCGACCTTTCGCGACTTTTCGGGGATCGCGGCGAGCAGCAAGGCGGTCGATGCGGCGCGGTCGACGACGCGGTCCATCAGCGCCGCCTCGTTCTGCCGCTCGGTGCCCAGACCGAACCAGGCCGCCACCGCGAGGTTGGACAGGAGCACCGCCGCCGCCGTCACGGCCACGAGCTGCATGCCCAGCGTGCGCGGAGGCATCGGCTTCATTCGGTCTCCGGATCCAGCGCGAAGATGTATCCGCCGCCCCACACCGTCTTGATATATCGCGGGTTCTTGGGATCGGGCTCGATCTTCTTGCGCAGGCGACTGACGTGATTGTCGATGGAGCGGTCGAACAGCTCTGCGTCGCGGCCTTTGGTCAGGTCGAGCAGCTGGTTGCGGGTGAGCGCGATCTTGGGCCGCTCGAGCAACGTGGTGAGCAGGCGGAACTCGCCGCTGGACAGCGGCATCGCCACGCCGTTGGCGCCGATCAGCTCGCGCTGGCCGGTATCGAGCGTCCAGTCGCCGAAGCGGATGCGCTCGGCCGCGGGCGGCTTCTGTCGCGGCGGCAGCGCCTGGGTGCGGCGGAGCACGGCCGCGATGCGCGCGATCAGCTCGCGTGGGCTGAAGGGCTTGGCGATATAGTCGTCGGCGCCCATCTCGAGCCCGATGATGCGGTCGACCTCTTCGCCCTTTGCCGTCAGCACGATCACCGGAATCTGGCTCGTCTCGCGGATCGAGCGGCACAGGCTCAATCCGTCTTCCCCCGGCATCATGATATCCAGGACGACGAGATCTATGGCGGAGCTTTTCATCACGCGGCGCGCCGCGGCGGCGTCGGGCGCGGTGGTGACGCGGTAGAAATGCTCGCGCAGATAGCGCGCCAGGGGCTCGCGGATGTCGCGAGCGTCTTCGACCACCAGCACGTGGGGCCGGGTTTCCTCTTTGGTCATGCGAGGCTCATACGACCGGGCTTCCCATTAGAAAACCCCGATCTGCCACAAAATGTCTTGCGTCACGCAGGCTTGATACATTTTGAGATGGTCCCGGTTTGTTCTTTACTTCCGGATGCGTTCATGTTTCATTCTACCCAAGGATTTGGAACGGAGCGGCGATATGACTTCGAAGGCGATGGTGGCGTTGGGGCTGATTCTGGTCACGGGCGGCGCAGCCCGGGCACAGCTCGACGGGCCGTTTCAGGGCCTGTCGCGGGGGCAGCAGAGGACGGCCGAGCGATTCCTCGCCACTTTCGATCTCAATCACGACGGCAAGGTGACCCATGACGAGCTGAACCGAACCGACGGAGCCCGGTTCGCCTCCGTCGCGCACGGCGCGGGCACCATCGGTCCCGGCCAGTTCGCGCAGCTCGACGGTCAGAACGTACAGCAGCACATGGCGCAGATGTTCCGCCGGTTGGACTGGAACGGTGACGGCCGGCTTTCGCTCGACGAATACGCCGGGCCGCAGCGCGTGCGCTTCGAGATGTTCGACCGCGACGGCAGGGGCAGCGAGTCCTGCGCGCCGTCGCCCGTCCAGCATGCATCCCTGGAGCATGCGTCCTTCCGCCCGCGCGGCAGCTCCGGCCGGGCGCGGTTCTGCGCCGACAACGACCTCAACAAGGACGGCAGCGTCAGCCACGCCGAGTTCGACAGCGCCATGGCCAAGCATTTCGCGGCGGCGACCTCCAACGCAAAGGCGATGACGCAGGCGCAGTTCGCCGCAGACCTGACCGCGCGCTATCGCGACGGCAGCGCGCGTTACTTCCAGCGGCTGGACGCCGATCACGACGGCAGGCTGTCGCTCAAGGAATATGCGGCGTCGGACCAGAAGCTGTTCGCACGGCTCGACCGCAACAGGGACGGCACGGTGACGCGCGACGAGCTCTCGGCGCGGAGGAGCACCTCTCACAAGCGCGGTTGACGCAGGACGCTCGTGATTTCGGCCAGGATCGATATCGCGATCTCGGCTGGGCTTTTGGCACCGATATCGAGGCCGACCGGACCATGAATGCGCGCAAGCTCATTGTCGTCGAAGCCCTGCTGCTTGAGGCGCACAAGCCTGGCGGCCTGGTTCTTCTTCGAGCCAAGCGCGCCGACATAGAAGCAGCGCGATTTGAGCGCCGCGGCGAGCGCCGGGTCGTCGACCTTGGGATCGTGGGTGAGGGCGACGAGCGCCGAGCGCGGACCGAGCGGCGCCTTGGTCAGCGCTTCGTCGGGCCAGTCGTGGCTCAGCGCGGTACCGGGAAAGCGCTCCGGCGTCGCGAACGAGGTGCGCGGGTCGATCACGCGCACGCCATAGCCCGCGAGCCTGGCCATCTCGGCCAGGAGTTGCGCGATATGCGCTGCGCCGACGATGACGAGATCGAGGGGCGGGTTGTGGACGGACAGGAACCAGCTTCGGCCTTCGATCTCGACCGTAGCGCTCCGATCGGCGCGGGCCGCGGTCGCGGCCGCGGTTCCGAGCGGCGAAGCATTGCTGGCGGGGTCGACGAGACGTTCCTCGCCGTTGCCGAGATCGACCGCGCGCACCATCGCGCGGCCGTCGTGCCGCGCCTCGTTCAACACGCGCAGCGTTTCCGGTGTCGGCTCGACGAAGATTGCGATGCGTCCGCCGCAGGCCAGTCCCACCGCCCAGGCCTGCTCGTCGCTGACGCCGAACTCCAGATTGCGGGTCCGCCCGTCGGCGATGGCGGCGAGCGCTTCCCCGATCACCGCGCCTTCGACGCAGCCGCCCGACACCGATCCGGCGAAGCGGCCGTCGTCGCGCACCACGAGCTGGCTGCCCGTCGGGCGCGGCGACGAGCCCCAGGTCTTCACCACGGTGCCGAGAGCGGTCTTGTGCCCTTCGGCCAGCCACTGCGCCGCGACGTCGAGCACGTCGTCGCCGTCAACCATGCGACGCCGCCGCCACGGCGCGTCCCGCCATCACGGTGACGAGATGCGCGCGATATTCCGACGAGCCATGGATGTCGGAATTGAGATCGGACGGATCGACGGCGAGGCCGGCGATCGCCTCGGAGGTGAAGCTCTTGGCCAAGGCCGCTTCCATCTCCGGCACGCGGAAGACGCAAGGCCCCGCGCCCGTCACGGCGACACGCACGCCGTCCTTGGTCTTGGCTACGAACACGCCGACCATCGCATAGCGCGACGCTGGGTTCGGGAACTTGGCATAACCGGCGCGTTCGGGCACCGGGAACGAAACCCCGGTGACGATCTCGCCGTCGTCGAGCGCGGTCGCGAACATGCCGGTGAAAAAATCGTCCGCGGCGATGGTCTGCTTCGTCGTCTTGACGGAGGCGCCGAGCGCCAGCACGGCCGCCGGATAATCCGCGGCCGGATCGTTGTTGGCGAGCGAGCCGCCGAGCGTTCCCTTGTGCCTGACCGCCGGATCGCCGATGGAGCCCGCGAGCTCGGCCAGAGCCGGGATGGCGCGCGTGACGGCGTCCGAGGTCGCGACCTCGAAATGCTTCGTGCCGGCGCCGACGACGATCGCGTCCTTCTCCGCGCGGATGAAGGAAAGCTCCTTGATGGCCGATATGTCGATCAGGTCGGAGGGCTGCGCCAGCCGCATCTTCATCGCGGCGATCAGGGTCTGCCCGCCCGCGAGCAGCTTGGCGTCCGCGGATCCGCCGAGCAGCGCCTGGGCCTGCGCGAGCGATGTCGCGCGATGATAGGTGAAAGGATAGGGAATCATGCCGCCTTCCCTTCGGCGTCGCCGGCCGCGCGCTTGGCCGCGTCTTCGATCGCGGAGACGATATTGTGATAGCCCGTGCAGCGACAGATATTGCCTTCCAGCTCGGCGCGGATCGTCGCGCGGTCGAGGTTCGGGATGCGGCGGATCATGTCGACCGCGGTCATGATCATGCCCGGGGTGCAGAAGCCGCATTGCAGGCCGTGGTTTTCGCGGAACGCTTCCTGCACCGGGTGCAGCTTGCCGTCTTTGGCGAGGCCTTCGATGGTGGTGACCTCGCTGCCCGCGGCCTGCACCGCGAACATGGTGCAGGACTTCACCGCGCGCCCGTCGACATGCACGACGCAGGCGCCGCATTGGCTGGTGTCGCAGCCGATATGCGTGCCGGTCAGCCCCAGCTGCTCGCGCAGGAAATAGACCAGCAAGGTGCGGTCCTCGGTCTCCTGCGCGACCTCTTTGCCGTTGACGGTCAACGAAACGACGCTCATGCGCGCACCTCCGAACGAACTCTAGAGCACCGCTCCGAAGATCAGCAACAGGATCACGACCACACCCACCAGGCCCACCATCCAGATCTCCGTAGCCCGTCCTTCGCGCTTCGCATTCGGCGGAGCCGGGGAGAGCGGCTGCGATGGGGAAGGGGCCGCGGGCTCGACCATGGGATCGGGCGCGAACGCGGGCACCGGTGTCGGCGCTTGTGCCGCAGCGGCGATCGCCTGGCTGAAGCGCCCGAAGAAGTCGTCGGCGATCTGCTTGGCCGCGCCGTCGATCAGCCGCTGTCCGATCTGCGCAAGCTTGCCGCCGACCGAAGCCTGCGCGGTATAGACGAGCACCGTGCCGCCGTCGTCCGGCGTCAGTTCGACATCGGCGCCGCCCTTCGCGAAGCCGGCGACGCCGCCTTGGCCTTCGCCGCTGAGCTTGCATCGGTAGGGTGGGTCGAGGTCGCTGAGCGCGACCTTGCCGCGAAACTTCGCTTTCACCGGACCGATCTTGAGCGTCGCCACCGCGATGAAGTCGGTCGGGCTGGTCTTCTCGATCTCCTCGCAGCCCGGGATACAGTATTTGAGGACCTCGGGGTCGTTGAGCGCCGCCCAGACAGCCTCCGCGGGGGCCGGAATGACGTATCGGCCGGTGAAATTCATTCGCAATCCTTCCGCAACTCTTCAAATCCAAAGCCTGTTCAACGGCTTAAGTCTTATACGATGAGACGTCTTGTTCTGCGACGACTGTATGACGGTTTGACTTCACGTTTCCCGGCGATTGTGTTAACCTTATTTTTACCATCGAGCGTGTGGGGCAAACAGGATGGATACGAGCGTACCGGCTTCGCCCGGCATTGGGGAAGCCGCACAAGAAGTTGCCGGTCAGGTCAAGTGGTTCGACCTCACCAAGGGCTATGGTTTCATCAAACCGTCGGGTGGCGTGCAAGGGGACGTGCTTCTGCACCAAACCTGCGTTCGGCAATCGGGCTTCAAGGCGGCCTACGAGGGCGCCAAGGTGGTTTGCGAAGCGGTGCAGGGGCCGCGCGGCCTCCAGGCGCGCCGCCTGATCTCGCTGGACAACTCGACCGCCGCGCCGCCGGCGATGACCGCGCAGCGCGCCGCGCGCTACCTGGCCGAGCCGAAAGGCCCGCCCTTCGACGCCACGGTGAAATGGTTCAACCGCGGCAAGGGCTACGGCTTCGTCTCGCGCGGCCCGGATACGCCCGACATCTTCGTCCATATGGAGACCTTGCGCCGCTACGGCATCCGCGAGCTGGTACAGGGCCAGCGCGTGCGGGTCCGCGCCGGCGACGGTCCCAAGGGCGAGCTTGCCGCGGAAATCACGGTCGTCGACGCCTAGCAACCGCGCGCGCGTTGCGGCACTCTGGGGCTTTCGGGGATGGGACTTTCGGGGATACGCATGCGCGCCGTCCTGCTTTCGCTCGCCTTCGCCGCCGGTCTTGCGACCGCAGCTTGCGCGCTGCCCACCACGACGCTCTCCATCGACACGGCGAGCGGACATCCGAGCTTCAAGGTCGAGATGGCCAACGATCCGGCGTCGCAGGAGCGGGGCCTCATGTACCGCAAGGCGATGGCGGCCGATGCCGGCATGCTCTTCGACTTCCACAAGGAGCAGATGGTCACCTTCTGGATGAAGAACACGATCCTGCCGCTCGACCTCATCTTCATCCGTGCCGACGGCACCATCTCGTCCATCGCCGGCAATGCGGTGCCGTATTCCGAGGCGCCGATCCCGTCGAGCGAGCCCATCCGCGCGGTGCTCGAGATCAATGCCGGCCGCGCCAAGGCGCTCGGCATCGAGCCGGGCGACAGGGTCAAGGCCGCGATCTTCGCCGCGCGGCACTGAGGCGGGCGTCGAACGCCGTTGAAGCCCCGGCCGCGGCGTTGTAAGAGCGGGCACCGTACGGTGACGGTTCCGGGGCGTAGCTCAGCCTGGTAGAGCACTAGCTTTGGGAGCTAGGGGTCGCGAGTTCGAATCCCGCCGCCCCGACCAGCCTTCGCTTCCGCCATGCGGAAGCTGCGGCTCGGCGAGCCGGTTGCCGTGAGCTTCGGCTGGCAGGCCAGCCTTTGGGAGTGAGACATGCGCGCGCGGATCTATGTGCCTGCGAAGAATGCGATGCAGTCGGGCAAGGCCCGCACCAAGTCGTGGGTGCTGGAATACGAGCCGGCGAAACCGCGCGAGATCGATCCGCTGATGGGCTGGACGAGCTCGTCCGACATGCTCCAGCAGGTGCAGCTCGAATTCGCGACGCGCGACGAGGCGGTCGACTATGCCGCGCGCCACGGCATCGACTACCAGGTGTTCGAGCCGCACAGACCGGCGGCGAAGGCGAAGTCCTATGCCGACAATTTCCGTTTCGACCGCAAGGTGCCGTGGTCGCACTAGTCGATCCCGTAGCTCAGCTGGATAGAGCACCTGCCTTCTAAGCAGGGGGTCGCAGGTTCGAATCCTGCCGGGGTCGCCAGCCTTCGCTCGCGAAGCGATGCGAAGGCTGTCGCGCCGTAGAAGCTGTCGCGCCGTAGCCCGAAGGCGGACCGGTTGCCGCGAGCTACGGCTCGGCAAGCCACCCAGGCCAGCCTATGCCAATCAATATCCCGGCGGGGGCGGCGGCGGTCCGTCGCGGAAGCGGCGCGGATGGCGCATGCCGACATTGTTGCCCTTGGCCTGCATGCATTGCGCATAGGCGATGTCGTAGGTGCGCTGCACGCGATGCTGGTCGTAGCCCGCTTCCGAGCTCGAGCCGATAAGCCCGCCGATGATGCCGCCCGCGACCGCGCCCTTGGTGTTGCCGGCGAGCGCGCCGAGGCCGGCGCCCAGCGCCGCACCGATCACGCCGCGCTTGAGCTCGTCGTCGTTGGCCTGCTTGAGCCGTCCGGTCGCGCGGCCGTCGGCATATTGCTCGCAGTAGTCCTCGTCCTGCTGGAACGCGTCCATCGACTTGCCCGGCGCCGGCATCACCGGAACGGTGGGACCGATCGGCTGCGAGGCGCAGCCCGCGAGCAACGTCGCGGTCGAAATCGCGGCCAACGCCGTCATGCGGATCTTCATGAGTGTATGTTCCTTACCGTACGCATCCGAAGTGGGGCCCCCGGATCAAACGCCCGGACCGTGCCGCGGTTCACCTGAACCCCGCATGAACGAAGCGCGCGGTTTGATGAACAAAATGATAGAAGAGTCGCGCCATGTGCGGAAAATTCACGCAAAGACGGGACATCGCGAACGTCGTTCGCCTGAGCGGGGCGTTCGCGCTCGAACCGGTGCGCGACGAGACGGTGACGCCGATGCGCACCGCGCAGGTGATCGCGCTGAACGGCGAGGGCCTGCGCAAATCGGTCGCGATGCGCTGGGGCCTGGTGCCCGCCGGCAGGCGCGACCCCGCCGGCATGCGCGACCCCGCCGACGCGCGCGACGAGGCCAGGCCGCACATCCATGCGCGCGCCGAGACCATCGACACCAAGCCGACCTTCCGCGAGTCCTTCGCCAGGCGCCGCGGCATCGTGCTGACGACGACGTTCAACGAAGCGGAAGAGATCGGCTCGAAGACCGTGCAATACGTGCTGGCCCCGCGCGACGCGGCGCCGGTCGCGATCGCGGTGGTATGGGACCGCCTGCGCGAGCACGACGGACGCTGGCTGCTCACCTTCGCGATGGTGACGGTCGCGGCCAATCCGCTGATCGCCACGATCGCCGACCGGATGCCGGCGCTGATCGAGGCGCAGCATTGGCCGAAGTGGCTGGGCGAGGAGCCGGCAACGGTAGATGAGTTGAAGGCGATGCTTCATCCCTCCACGCGCGAATTCGACATGGCGCGCGCGACCAAGCCGCCGCCCGAGCGCGCCGCCCAGGCCGAGCTGTTCTAGAAAACCGCCGCGGCCAGGGCTATGAAGCCGCCGGGCGAAAGCGCGGCCGTGAGGCCGGACGAAATCGAGGCTGTGGGAATGAAGATCGTCGGCGGCAAATGGTCCAACTGGTCGGGCGGCGTGGTCTGCAAGCCGAAGCGCGTCACAGCCCCGAAGGACGAGGTCGAGCTCGCCGCCGCGATCCGCCAGTCGGACGGGCCGATCCGCTGTCCCGGCAGCGGCCACTCCTTCACGCCGATCAACCACAGCGACGGCACGCTGGTCGATCTCAAGGCGTTCGACGGATTGAAGAGCATCGACGCCGACAGGCAGACCGCGACGCTGGGCGCCGCCACGCCGCTGTGGCGTGTCGGCCCTCTGCTGCATGCGAAGGGCTTCGGACTCAAGAACATGGGCGACATCGACCGCCAGACCCTGGGCGGCGTGGTCGGCACCGGCACGCACGGCACCGGCCGCAGGCTGAAGAACTTCTCGGCAGAGGTCGTCGGCTTCCGCATGGTGCTGGCGAGCGGCGAGGTCGTGAACTGCTCGGCGACCGAGAATGCCGAAATCTTCGACGCCGGCCGCACCTCGCTCGGCGCGCTCGGCGTGATGACCGAGATCACGATGAACGTGCGCCCGGCCTACAAGCTCGTCGAGAGGAATTTCCTGCTGCCGATCGACGACCTGTTCCGCCAGCTCGACGGGCTCGTCGAAAATAATCGACATTTCGAATTCTTCTGGTTTCCCTATGCCGAGGTCGCGATCTGCAAGTCGCTGAACGAGACCGACGCCGACGCGCCCGCGCCGCGGACGCCCGAGCAGATGTACGAGCGGGGCGAGACGGGCACCTCCGACCAGCGCGCATTCGGCATGATCAACGAGGTGCTGCCCTACGCGCCGTTCCTGCTCAAGTCCGCGCACAAGCTGTTCTCGCGGCTGATGCCCGGTCCCGACAAGGTGCGCTGGAGCCACGAGATATTCCCCAGCCCGCGCACCACGCGGTTCAACGAGATGGAATACGCGCTTCCCTACGACAGGGGGCTGAGGGCGCTGCACGAGGTCGTCCAGGCGATCCGCCGCAACCGCATCAACACCGGCTTTCCCATCGAGTTCCGCAGCGTCGCCGCCGACGACGTCTGGATGAGCCCGTTCTTCGGGCGCGAAAGCGCCACAATTGCCGTCCATCAATATCATCGCGTCGACACGGACACGCTGTTCGGCGCCTGCGAGGCGATCTTCCGCCATCACGACGGCAGGCCACATTGGGGGAAGCGGCATGCGCTGACGGCAGTTGAACTGGCGAAAATCTATCCTAGATTCGAGGCATTCCGCGCGGTGCGGCGCCGGGTCGATCCGGCGGGCAAGTTCCTCAACGCGCATTTGGGCGCGATGTTCGCATAAGCGCCCGGCAAAGGTGCGATGATGCGTAAACGGACGAAGCTTGGGATTTGCGCCGCTCTCGGCGCGATGGTCCTTCTGCTTGCGGCCAGCTCGAACCCGATCCTGGCCGCGGTCGTGGGCATGGGGGTCGGCGTGATCGTGTTCGTGTTCACCCATGCCTATCCCAACGACATCGCGCCGCCCTCCGACCGGCGGCACGAGAACACGGTCAGGCGGCGCACCGCCGCCGCCCAGCGCGAGGCGCGATAGGGCCTCGGCCCGGGCCCGGACTTTCTCCTCGAAACCCGCCTTGAAGGCCGCATCGACCGCGCGGACCACGGCACGGGCCCGGCGTATCAGGGCGTTGACCTTCTTGCGCAGCGCGATGCGCTCGGCCGAATAGTGCCCGTGGATCAACCGGTTGCGATTGCCGAACGGCGCGCCGCGCTTGCCTCCTGTCCGCTTGCCCATTTGAACCTCATGTTTCGGGGAAAAACCCCTCCCGTTCCTTTCCGCTTCTGTACATCTGTAGGCAACCAAGCAGGCGCGCGCCTTTCGATGCGTTTCGCGCGTGCCGCATCTGGCGGATATGGGAAGGCCCAGAACCCGTTTCAAGCCCCGGTAGCGACAAATTTTATTGCTATTTTTGGTACCGGCGGAAGAAGCAGCTGGGCGCGCCGGTGTGGCAGGCGGGGCCGGTCTGATCGACCTTCATCAGCAGCGTGTCGCCGTCGCAATCCACCCAGGCTTCGACGAGGTGCTGGACATGGCCCGAGGTCGCGCCCTTGCGCCACACTTCCTGCCGCGAGCGCGACCAATAGGTGACCTCGCCGGTCGAGAGCGTGCGTTCCAGCGTGTCGCGGTTCATCCAGGCGAGCATCAGCACTTCGCCGGTCGCCGCACTTTGCGCGACGACGGGGACGAGGCCGTTCGCGTCGAACGTCACCGCGGCGACGAAAGCGTCGCGGGTGAGGGTGCCGGTCACGACGCAACCTCGGGCCGGTCCTCATCGATCGCGACGCGGATTTCGCGCTGCGGGAGGCCGGCCGCGGTCACGGCGCGGCCTTGAGCCGCGCGAAGGCGGCGTCGATGTCGGCGATGAGGTCGTTGGTGTCCTCGAGACCGGCATGGAAGCGGATCAGCGGGCCGTCATGCTCGAAGCGCTTCGCGGTGCGCTTGAAATGCGAGGGGATCACCAGGCTCTCGTAGCCGCCCCAGGAATAGCCGAGCCCGAAGTGGTGGAAGCCGTCGAAGAAGGCGGTCATCGCCGCCTCGCTCGCGGGCTTGAGCTCGACGCCGAACAGGCCGGACGAGCCCTTGAAGTCGCGCTTCCAAAGCGAATGGCCGGGATCGCTCTGCAGGCCGGGATGCAGCACGCGCACGACCTCGTCGCGGTGCTGCAGCCAGCGCGCGATCTCGAGCGCGCTGGCCTCGTGCTGCTTCAGGCGCAGCGCAAGCGTACGCACGCCGCGCAGCGACAGATAGGTGTCGTCGCCGCCGAGGAACAAGCCGCAATCGCCGTAGAAGTCCTCGAGCCGTTTCGTGTGGCTCTCGTTGGCGGTGATGGTGCCGACCATCACGTCGGCATGGCCGCCGATATACTTGGTCCCCGACATGATCGACAGGTCGACGCCGTGATCGAGCGGGCGGAAGAACACCGGCGTCGCCCAGGTGTTGTCCATCAGCACAGAGACGCCGCGCGCATGCGCCGCTTTGGCGATGGCCGGCACGTCCTGGATCTCGAAGGTCAGCGAGCCCGGGCTCTCGCAATAGATCGCGCGGGTATTGTCCTTGATCAGCGCCGCGATGCCGTCGCCGACGGTCGCGTCGTAATAGGTCGTCTCGATGCCGAAACGCGGCAGGGTCTTGTCGCAGAAGATGCGCGTCGGCCCGTAGCAGGTGTCCGCCATCAGCATGTGATCGCCCGCGTTGCACACGCTCAGGATCGCCGTGGTGATGGCGCTCAAGCCCGAGGGCAGGGCGACGCAGCGCGCGGCGGCGTCGCCCTCCAGCGCCTCGATGGCGCTTTCGAAGCTGCGGCTGGTCGGCGTGCCGCGGCGGCCGTATTTGTACGGCTGGTTCTCGGTCAGCAGCGAATGGATGTCGGGATAGAGAACCGTCGAGGTGCGGTAGACGGGCGTATTCACCGAGCCGAAATGCTCGGCCGTCATGCGCCCGGCAGATACCGCGATGGTCTGAGGTTTCTTGCCTTCGTCCACGATCAGCGATGCTTCCCGATTGCCACCGTCAAAGCTGCGGCTCCACGGCGGGCGGCATCGGCTGCGTCGGCTTGACCTCCAGCGTCGACTTCAGCGGCCGGTTGAACAGCCAGGTGATCACCGACGCGGCCAAGGCGAGACCGGCGCAGAGCAGGAAGAAGTGCACCTTGTCCATGCGGCTGAAATACGAGCCGACATAGCCCTGCAGCAGGTTGCCGGTGAAGCTGGTGATGAACCACAGCCCCATCATCGCCGACAGGATCTGCGGCGGCGCGACGCGCGCGACCAGCGCGAGCCCGATCGGCGAGACGTAGAGCTCGCCCAGCGTGATCAGCACGAAGAAGCCGAGCAGCCACAGCCAGCTCGCATGCCCGCCTTCGCCGGTGAAGTAGGCGGCGACCATCATCACGACGTAGGAGAGCGCGAGCAGGAAATTGCCCTGCGCCATCTTGGTGACGGTGGTGGGTTCCTTGCCCCGCGCGGCGAGCCTCGCCCAGAACATCACCACCAGCGGCGTGAAGGCGAAGATCATGAACGGGTTGAAGGACTGGAACCAGGTGACCGGGATTTCCCAGTTCACCACGCCGGGGATCAGGCGGCGGTCGGTGAACTGCTCGGCCCACAGGCTGATCGTGTTGCCCTGCTGCTCGTAGACGGCCCAGAACAGCGTGGTCGGGAAGCACAGCAGGATCAGCGCGACCACCGCCTTCCAGTCGGCGCCGGTCAGCGGCTTCTTCTCTTCGGTCTTGGACTGAAGCCGCGCGATGCGGTCCTTGGGCAGGGTGCGCAGCGCGAACATGTAGACCAGCAGGCCGATCACCATGCCGACGCCGGCGGCGAAGAAGCCCCATTTGTATCCGATGGCGGGATCCTCGGCGAGGCTGCCGCAGATCAGCGGCGAGAAGAACGCGCCGACATTGATGCCGACATAGAAGATCGAATAGGCGCGGTCGATGCGCGCGTCGCCGGGTTGATAGAGGTTGCCGACCTGGGTGGAGATGTTGGGCTTGAAGAAGCCGTTGCCCAGGATGAGCATCAAGAGGCCGACGAACAGAAGCTCGGGCTTCATCAGCGCGAACTCGCCGACGGCCATGATCACGCCGCCCACGATCACGCTGTAGCGCTGGCCCAGCCAGCGGTCGGCGATCATGCCGCCGAAGAACGGGGTGAGGTACACGAAGGCGGTGTAGTTGCCGTAGATGATCGAGGACAGCGGCTGGACGCCGAGCGGCTGGCCGCCGTTGAACAGCGTCTCGAACAGGTGCTTCATCGAGGCGTAGCCGACGACGTCGCCCGCGATCGGCTGCAGCAGCACCACGTTGGTGAGGTAGAGGATCAGGATCGCGCGCATCCCGTAATAGGAGAAGCGCTCGGCCATCTCGGTCGTGAACAGATAGGTCAGGCCCAGCGGGTGGCCGAACAGGGTCCTTTGCCGCGGGGCCGCCGCGCCATCCGTTACCGACATCCTTGAACTCCCACCCTTTGTGACGGCCGGGACTGTGCCCGGTATTTCCGTCTACGGCAATTCGATATAGCGGTCCTCGCGGGAGTAGGGGACGAAGCCGATGCGCTGGTAGAGCGGCAACGCGCGCGGGTGGTCGAGCGTGCAGGTGTTGATCAGCAGGCTCGAGATGGGCTTGCCCCAGGCGAGCTGCACGGCGTGGTAGACGAAGAAATAGCCCAGGCCCCGGCCGACATATTCGGGCATCAATCCGAAATAGGCGAGCTGGCCGGCGGCGGCGTCGCGGAACTCGATCTCGGCCATCCCGGCGGGGCAGCCGTCCGCGTACAGAACATAGAGCTCGACTTTGGGATGGTGGATGATCTCGGCCAGCGCCGCGTCGGAGAGCTTCTTGCGGTCGACCCACCAATAGGGCTTGCCGATGGTGTCGTAGAGATAGCGGTAGAAATGCACCGGCGGGTTATCCGCCTTGAGGATCGCGACCTTGCCCTTGGGCTGCGGCGGCGGCAGGGCCGAGGGCTTGGCGTGCATCTCCAGGAACGTCACCGTCATGGGGATGCGCTTCTTGCCGTCGACCTCCAGGATCGTGACCATGGTTCAGCGCGTCTCCGGCATTGTGATCATGCCCAATCGGTCCCCGGCAGCGTGACCATCGCTTCAGCCCGTCTCGACGGGAACGTCTTGACGCGCGCCCCAATCGGTCCACGAGCCGTCATAGAGCGACACCTCGTCCGCGCCCGCAACCGTCAATGCCAGCATCAGGATCGCCGCCGTCATCCCCGAGCCGCAAGTCGTCACGATGGGCTTCTTCAAGTCGACGTCCGCGGACGCGAAAATCGCGCGCAGTTCGTCGGGCGATTTCAGCGTGCCGTCGGCATCGACCAGCGCCGCATAGTGGACGTTGCGGCTGCCGGGGATGTGGCCGGGGCGCACGCCGGGGCGCGGCTCCTGCTCCTCGCCCCGGAAGCGGGTGGGGCTGCGCGCGTCGACGACCTGGCCGCGGAAGCTCTGCACCTGCGCCAGGTCGCGGATCAACGCGTGGTTCTGCCGCGGCGTGAAGTGGCGCTGATAGGTGGGCGGCGCCATGTCTTCCACCGGGCGGCCCTCGGCGCGCCATTTGGGCAGGCCGCCGTCCAGCACCTTGACGTCGTTGTGGCCCATCATGCGCAGCATCCACCACGCGCGCGGGGAGGAATAGAGCCCGGACGAATCGTAGACCACGATCAGGTTGCCGTCGCCCAGGCCCAGCCTGCGCATGCGGCTGGCGAACTTGGCCGCGGGGGCCAGCATGTGCGGGCGCGGATCGGCGTCGTCCGACAGGTCGTCGATATCGAAGAACACCGCGCGCGGGATATGCGCGGAACGATATTCGGCGCGGGGATCGCGGTCCGCCGACGCCAGGTACCACGACGCGTCCGCGACGCGCACGTCGGGCGCATCCAGGTGGGCGGCCAGCCAGTCGGTGGAGACGAGAGGGGTCATGTTTCGAGCCGGTCCGTGAACACGCGTGTCGTCATCGTTGATAGGGAACCTCGATCGGCGTCCGCGGTTCCGCCAGCCAGCGCGGCACGGGAAGATTTTTGGAGGCGAGGAACGCGGGATTGAACATCTTGCTCTGATAGCGCGTGCCGTAGTCGGCCAGGATCGTGACGACGGTATGACCGGGGCCCAGGTCCTTCGCCAGCCGGATCGCGCCCGCGACGTTGACGCCGGTCGAGCCGCCCATGCACAGGCCTTCGTGCTCCAGCAGGTCGAAGACGATGGGCAGCATCTCCGCGTCGGAAATCCGATAGGCGTCGTCGATCGGCGCGCCGTCGAGATTGGCGGTGACGCGGCCCTGGCCGATGCCTTCGGTGATCGAGCTGCCCTCGGCCCTGAGCTCCCCGGTCTTGATCCAGGAATAGATCGCGGCCCCATGCGGATCGGCGGCGGCGATGCGGACGTCCGGGTTGCGCTGCTTCAGCGCCATCGCGACGCCGGCGAGCGTGCCGCCGCTGCCCACGGCGCAGACGAAGCCGTCGACCTTGCCGTCCGTCTGTCGCCAGATCTCGGGCCCGGTGGTTTCGAGATGCGCCCGGCGGTTGGCGGTATTGTCGAACTGGTTCGCCCAGATCGCGTTCGGCGTCGCTTGCGCGATGCGCCCCGAGAGCTTCACGTAGTTGTTGGGGTCCTTATACGGCACCGCGGGGACTTCGATCAGCTCCGCGCCCATGAGGCGCAGCGCGTCCTTCTTCTCCTCGCTCTGGGTTTCGGGGATGACGATCACCGTGCGGAAGCCCATCGCGTTGCCGACGACGGCCAGGCCGATTCCCGTATTGCCGGCCGTGCCCTCGACGATGGTGCCGCCGGGCGTGAGACGCCCGCGCGCGATCGCGTCCTCGACGATGAAAAGGGCGGCGCGGTCCTTGACCGACTGGCCCGGGTTCATGAACTCGGCCTTGCCCAGGATCTCGCAGCCCGTCGCCTCCGAGGCGCGCTTCAGCCGGATGAGGGGCGTGTTGCCGATGGCGGCGAGAACGTCGTGCCTGATGTCGGGGGCATGCTCGATATCCATAGGCCACCGTAGAAGGCCGTGGGCAGGCCTTCAAGTTTGGGGTCTTCAAGTTTGGGGTCTTCAAGTTTCTGGGGCCTTGCCCTAAACACACCGCATGAAGCTTTGCATCCTGCATCTGGGCTCCGAGAAGACCGGGACGTCCAGCATCCAGAAATACTTCAGCCAGCACCGCGCCGGCGTCCTTGCCGAGGGCGTGTGGTATCCCAAGGCCTTCACCAATCCGAACGGGCACGTGCACATCCGGCTGAGCGACGCCGCGGTACAGGGCACGCTGGAGAAGAACGCGCCCGTCGCGGCCGAATTCCGCGAGGAGATCGAGGCGCGGTCGCGCGAGGCCAGGGCCTGCCTGTTCTCGTCGGAGTTCTTCCACAGCGAATTGCGCGAGAAGGCGCAGGTCGCCCGCCTGCACGCGTTCCTGCGCGGCTTCTTCGACGAGATAAGGCTCGTCTATTACGCGCGCCGCCAGGACCACATGCTGGCCAGCATGCATTCCACCGCGGTGCAGGGCGGCTGGACCACCAACCGCTCGGCGCTCTCGGTCTATGCGACCAAGGGTCACTACTACTTCGACCACAACGCGGTCTGCGACCTGTGGGCCGGCGAGTTCGGGCGCGAGGCGCTCTCGTGCCGCATCTTCGAGCGCGACAAGCTCGTGGGCGGCGACATCGTCGACGACCTGCGCGCCGCGATCGGGCTGCCGCACGACGAAGAGGCGTCCCGGCTGTCGTCGAACGAGTCGCTGTCGTTCGAGACGATCTGCGTGCTCCTGGCGCTGAACGGCTCGCGCCACAAGGACAACAAGGAGCTGCGCAAGCGCTTGATCGCCACCGGCCGCCAGCGCGGCGGCAAGCGCGTGCCCATGCTCACCCGGGACGAGGCCGAGACCTTCCTGGCCAGGTTCGAGTCGTCCAACGCTGCGTTCTTCGCGCGCTATGTCGACCCGAAGCTGGCGGCCGGCTTCGCGCCCGGATTCGATTCGTTCCCGGACGCGATGCCCGAGCCGCCTCCGCCCGAGGAGCTCCTCGGTTTCATCTTTAGCAAAAAAGCAATGAAGGGTTCGCTTCCCAACACACCAACCGACAAGCTATGAACGCTCCGGTAGAGCCAGGGGAACGGCGTTGGCGGCCCAGAGCACCATCGTATTCGCGGATATGGGGGCGGACACGCCCCAGGCGCCGTCGGCCGTCGCGGCCAGCATCGCCCGCCAGGCCCATGAGAGCCTGGCCGCGGGGCAATACGACGTCGCTCTGAAGCCGATGAGCGCGGACGACGTGCGCGAGGCGATCCGCGCCATGCCCGTCGGCCACGGGCGCCTGTCGCTCGACCGCGACCTGGTGCTCATCGATGCAGGCGCCCTGCTGGCGCTGGCGCCCTATAGCGCGCGCGTGGTGCTGACGCGCGATCCGTTCGTCGGCGCCGAGGTGCTGGCAGCCACGCTCGGCCTCGACGTCGACAGCGTGCGTGTGCGCATCCACGACGCGCTGCTGTCGGCCAGCAAGGTCGTATGCCTGGGAAGCGCCGCCTTCGACGCGGTGACGCCGCTGGTCTCGCGCAAGCCCGAGGAGCGCATGTTCCCGCCCACCGCGCTGACGGTGGCCGCGACCGGGGGCGCGATCCTGATCGTCAACAACGAGGACGAGCGCGCCGGCCAGGATCTTGCGGCGTCGCTGAGCGATGCATTCCCCTCCATGGACTTCCGCGCCTTCGATCCCGCCAGCGTGTTCGAGATGCCGTGGCGGGCGGTGATCCAGAACGGCATCGCGCGCTCGAGCCTGCCCGGCGCGCGCTTGAGCGACGCCTGGGCCGGCGCGGTGCCGGTGCTGCAGCTCGCCAACCGGGCGAGCCTGATGGCGCACAATCGGCGGCAGGGATCGCTCACCGACCTGGTGGTCGAGCATGGCCGCAGCGGCTTGCTGTTCTCGAGCACCGACGAGCTTTTCGCCTCGCTGCGCGACGTCCTCCTCGATCCCCTGCCGGGACGTTCGGTCGCGCGCGCCGCCCGGCGCCGGGTCGATCCGCCGGCGCAATGGGACGCACTGCTCAAGGTGATCCTGCAATGAGCGGCACGAAACGCATCGCCTGGCTTTCGCCCTACGGCTCGCGCTCCGACATCGGCGCCTTCTCGCGCGCGCTGCTGCCGCACATGGCCAAGGACGACGGCGCGCCCGCGTTCGATTGCGACCTGTTCGTCAACGCCAACGGGCCGTCCTATGGCGCGCCCGTGCCGATGATGGACGTTCCCAAGGGCGGCGCCATCGGCGAGATCCTGTCGCGCTACGACGCCGCGATCTACAACCTGGGCAACAACGCCCAGAACCACGGCGAGATCGTCGACGCCATGCGCCGCGCGCCCGGCATCGCCGTGCTGCACGATTTCTCCTATCACCACTTCTTCGCGCACAAATGCTTCGAGGAGATCAACTCTCCGCCGGCCTATGCGCGGCTGATCCGCGAATATTACGGCAGCGCGGGCTTCGCCATGGCGCTGCGCTCGGGCGTGATCACGCGCGACGCCACGCTCTATGCGCCGTGGGACGGCGAGAACGTCGCCGACTATCCGCTGATGCAGCCCCTGGCCGAGCTCGCCTCGGCGGTCGTCGTGCATTCGCGCTTCATGGAGGAGCGCGTCGCGGCCTTCTTCAAGGGCCCGATCCTGAGGCTGTTCCTGCCGAGCGACCAGAAGATGGCGCCGTCGGCCGACGACATGGCGCGCTGGCGCTCCGAGACCGCGACCAAGGACCGCTGCCAATTCGCGAGCTTCGGCCATATCGGCCGTCCGAAATGCCTGGACACGATCATCCAGGCCATCGCCGGATCGCCGCTGCTCAAGTCGCGCGCGCAGCTCGTCATCGCGGGTCATCCCGGCGACAAGGAATATGTCCGCGAGCTCGAAGCCATGGTGACCAAGCTCGGCCTCACCAAGCAGGTGACCTTCGAGTTCAGCGTCACCAACGAACGGCTGCTCCAGATCAAGAACGAGAGCGACGTCTTCGTGAATTTGCGCTTCCCCAACACCGAAGGCGCCTCGGGCTCGCTGGTGGAGATGATGAACGCCGGCCGGCCTGTGATCGCCTATCGCGCCGGCTGCTATGCCGAGATCCCGGACGGCGCTGCCGTCCTGATCGAACGCACCGACGGCATCGAGATGGTTGCGCGCGCGATGGAAGAGCTGCTCGCCGATCCGGCGCTGCGCGTCACCATCGGAGCGGCGGGACAGGATCACGTCCGGCCCAAGGACAGCGGGCGTTATGTGCGCCAGCTCAAGGAATTCGTTCTGGAGAGCGGCGAGACGCTGACGCGGCGCGCGCGGTTCCTGGCGCCGGTGCGCGACGCGCGCGCCTGGAGCGCCGCCGAAGTATCGCCGGCCGATGCCGAATGGTTCGCCGAGCTCACCCGCGCGCGCCGCGCGCTGATGCTGCTCGAGCGCGACCGCGGCGCGCATTCGCCCGAGATATTCCTGACCTGGTCGATGGACGAGCTGATCGCCTTTGCCGGGCGCGTGCTTCTGCACGGGGCGAACCAGTCCACCTTCGCGCCGCTCCTGGTGAGCCGCGCGCAGCGGCTCGGACGCTGGTCGTTCTACCGGCTGATCTCGAAGCTCTCGTTCTACCAGTCGCTCTGCCAGAAGCCGGAGATATCGAAGGACGACGCGGCCGCTTATGGCGAGCGCGTCGTCGACGTCGCGTTCTGGGAGATTGCGCTCAACCTCCAGCCCAACATCCTGGTCGGTCTGCTGTATCTATGCGTGCTTGGGCGCGGCTGGGGCCCGGGCGAGCCGGACAACTGGGTCAAGCGCATCCGTCAGGGTACGCCGCCGGCCGCGGTACTGCTCGATTTCATGAACAGCCAGGAATACCGCCAGGCCTTTCCGGACCGGCTGATGGCCGATGTCGAGGATTGGGCGCGGCGCGAGGTGACGCTGTCGTCCGGCCAGCGCTCCGACCAGAAGCGGGCACAGATCGTGTGGCCGGCCGATCAGAGCGTGCGCTTCAACGAAGACAACCCGACGACCGAGGCGCTTCTCGGCCAGCTCTGGCACCGGCGCGACGCGCAGGGACGCTGGAGCGACGGGCGCACCGGCGACCTGCGCTTCCATCTGCCGCCCGCCGCGGCCAAGCATGGCGCGACGCTCGCGCTACGCCTGCGCGTGGCCGGCACTGCGATCACCGGCGGGCGCACGATCGTGGCCAACTGCAACCGCCGGGAGCTCGGCCAGATCCAGCTCGTGAACGACTCGCCGCAGAGCTGGACGATCCAGCTTCCATCGACGGTCCATTCCAAGGACGGGGTGAGCCTGTTCCTGATCTCCGACCAGGACTATTCGCCCGCCGCCAGCGGCCAATCCGCCGACAAGCGCTCGCTCGGCATCATGCTGATAGAAGGCAAGCTGGTGATCGACAAGCCCGAGGACGTGGCGGCGGCCGAGACGGACGAGGCGATCCTGGCCTCGGACGCGGCGGGAGGTTGATTTTACAGTTGAGCCATGTTAGATGTTTGATGCGTGATGTTGAGCATCAAGCATGCGAACGACCCTGACAATTGATGACGACGTCCTGATGGCGGCCAAGGGTCTCGCGGATCAGCAAGGCAAGTCCGTCGGCGAGGTCATTTCGGCACTTGCGCGCCAATCACTGCAGGGGAAGCCCATTACAGGCTCGACGCGGAATGGGGTGCCGTTGCTACCTGGGCGCAGCGGCGTGCCGTGTGTGACGCTGGAGCTCGTCAACAAGCTTCGCGATGAGCTTCCGTGACGACGTTTCTTTTGGACGTGAACGTTCTCATCGCGCTCATCGACGTTCTGCATGTTCATCACAACGTCGCGCACGACTGGTTCGAAAAACAAGGTCAGCGCTCGTGGGCGACATGCCCACTTACCGAAAATGGTGTCGTGAGAATTGTAGGGCACCAGCGCTATCCCAAGCCGTTTGGCCCGCCGTCGGCTGTCGTGCCGCACATTGCGAAGCTGTGCACCTTACCTGGGCACATCTTCTGGCCGGATGACATCAGCATTTTAGAGACACAGCGGTTCGATCAGGGCCGGTTGTTGAACTCTGAGCAGGTAACCGACAGCTATCTCCTTGGATTGGCTCGAGCTCACAATGGCAAACTGGCGTCTCTCGACAGACGACTTGTCGCCACCGCCGTCATTGGCGGCGCTGAAGCTCTGCATCTGATCGAATGAAATCGTGGCTCCCCGGGCCGGATTCGAACCAGCGACCAACCGGTTAACAGCCGGTTGCTCTACCACTGAGCTACCGGGGAACATCACGAGGCGGCGTGTCTAGCGTGTCCGCCGGGCGATATCTATATCAATCTTGCAGCCCATAAGCCTTTTTGAGGCGAAATGCCCGACACACATGCCGCAGGCCATTCCCTGCGATTCGGCCGCCACACCATCAAGCTGCCCCGTTCCAAGTTCCAGCGCGTCGCTCTCGGCATCGGCCTCTTGATCGGCGGGCTGCTGTGGTTCCTCCCCGTCCTGGGCCTTTGGATGTTTCCCTTGGGCATCATGGTCTTGTCGATCGACTTTCATCCGCTGCGGCGGATGCGGCGGCGCTTCGACATCCGCTGGGCGCGCTGGCGTCGGGGCAAGGCCCGGCCCGAAAAAAAAGGGCCGGGTGATGAGCCCGGCCCCAAGGCGTTGGGTAATGGTGGGGTGTCTTCAAGGGAAGACGAGGGCAGCCTGCCGCAATAAGGTTAATAGAAGGTTAACGCAGACGAATCAGGGGGTTGGGGGCTGTTGGAAGTTTGCAGGTCCTTGAAGGAAGAGTAAGGCGAGACTGGCTTGCCAGGCGTAGTTCGCGGCAACCAGCCCAGGCTCCGCCCTTCGGGCTACGCCGGGCAGGCTTCACGCGCTATCGCGAGCGAAGCCTGGAGGTGACGCCCGGAATTGAACCGGGGTACACGGTTTTGCAGACCGTTGCGTAACCACTCCGCCACGTCACCAGGGAGGGGGCCTATAGCAGAGGTTATACGCGCCCGCCAATGCTTCCGTTCGCCGCCGCGCGCGATTATAAGCCCGCGAACCTTTCAGACCCGACTCGGAAGTCCGCGCCATGCTCCCATTCGCCGCTCAACGCTTCAACATGGTCGAGGCGCAGGTGCGCATCAACGACGTCACCGATCCGCGCATCCATGCCGCCATGGGCGAGATCGCGCGCGAGCGGTTCGTGCCGGCGGCCAAGCGCGCGCTCGCCTATGCCGACGTGCCGGTCGAGGTGGCGCCGGGGCGCTTCCTGCTCGATCCGCGCAGCTTCGCCAAGCTCGTGGCGCTGGCCGATATCCAGGGCACCGACACCGTTCTCGATGTCGGCGCCGCCACAGGCTATTCGTCCGCCGTGCTCGCGCGCCTGGCCAGGAACGTCATCGCGCTGGAGCAGGACGCCGAGCTCGTCCGCATCGCCTATGAGCTGCTGCCGTCGGTCGGCGCGAGCAACGTCGTCGTGACCCAGGGCGCTCTGAACCTGGGCCTCAAGGCCAAGGCGCCGTTCGACGTGATCGTCGTCAACGGCGCGATCCCCGAGCGGCCCGACGCGCTGATCGCCCAGCTCGCCGAAGGCGGGCGGCTGGTCGCGGTCATCGGCGACGGCAGCTTCGCCAGCCGCGGCGAGATTTTCGTGCGCGAGCACGGCGGGATCAGCCAGCGCGCCGGCTTCGACGCCGCCGTGCCGCCACTAGTGGGATTTTCGAAGACCGTTGGATTCGTCTTCTGACACCCCATATCCGGGTTGCTGAAAGGGATTTGGCGAAGGGGATCTGGTCATGCGTTTCATCCGCCACGGCGCCATTTTCGCCGCTTTCGCCGTAGCCTGGGCCGGCCCCGCGCTCGCCGCGGCCAAGCATCATCCCAAGCCGGCCAGGCTTGCCCAGGCGGACAAGCCCGACAACTCGACGCCTCCCGCCGCTGCGGTGCCCGGCATGCCGCCCCAGGCCGCGCCCGAGACGCCGAGCATGACGCTGAACGACGCGCTCGGCATCGCCTATGAGACCAATCCCGAGCTCGCCGCGGCCCAGGCCGGCCTGCGCGCCAGCGACGAGGACGTGGCCAAGGCGAACGGCGCGTGGCGGCCGACCTTCGCGATCGACGCGAGCTACGGAGTCGAGAAGTATTACTTCCCCGTCGCGATCAACGGCGGCGGCGTGGTGACCGGCCCGCATCCGGTCGGCGTTCCGCCGGCCCTGCAGCAGCCGGTGCCGCCGGCGGGGACGGGCGTCACCATCGTCAACGGCTCGATCACCGATCATCCGCTGAACGGGGCTGCGACCTTGACTCAGCCGATCTTCCGCAGCGGCCGCACCATCGCCGAGATCAGCCGCGCCAAGGCGCTGGTGCGCTCGGGCCGCGCGCAGCTGACCGCGACCGAGCAGACCGTGCTGCTCGACACCGTGACCGCGTACATGAACGTCGTGCGCGACGGCGCCATCGTGAAGCTGAAAGAGCACAACGTCGCGGTGCTGCGCCGCCAGCGCGATTCCACGCAGCTCGAGTTCAAGGCCGGCTCGCTCACCCGCACCGACGTCGCCCAGTCCGAGGCGCGGCTCGCGACCGCGCAGTCCGACCTCACCACGGCGCGCGGCCAGCTCGCGACCAGCCGCGCCGATTTCCTCAAGACCATCGGCCGCCCGGCCGAGACCCTGGAGAGCGATCCGGCGCTGCCCAGGATGCCCGAAGACCAGGACGCGCTGCTCGGCATGGCGCTGAAGCAGAGCCCGCTGCTGCTCACCGCCCAGTTCAACGAGCGCGCCGCGAACTATGCGGTCGACGACGCCTGGGGCGCGATGGGGCCGACCTTGCAGCTGCAGGGCCAGTATCTCTATTCGCAGAGCGCGCTGAACTCGGTGCAGGGCTTCGGCGCCGACGGCGGCAGCCCGCAGGCCACCGCCCAGCACGGCCTCTCCGCGATCGCGCAGCTGCACGTGCCGATCTACCAGGCCGGCGTCGAGGAGGCCTCGATCCGCCAGGCGCGCGAGCTGCATACCCAGTCCAAGCTCAACGTCGCCGTGGCCGACCGCCAGGTGCGCGACGCGGTCGACGCGACCTGGGCGGGCTACCAGTCCGCGCTCGGCACCATCGAGTCCAACGACGCGACCGCCAAGGCCGACGCCATCGCCTTCGAAGGCGTGAGCAAGGAGCAGCAGGTCGGCGGCCGCACCGTGCTCGACGTGCTCAATGCCGAGCAGGAGCTGCTCAACGCCCAGGTGGCGCTCGTGACCTCGCAGCGCAACGCGGTGGTCGCCGCCTATACCGCGCTCGCCGCGGGCGGCGGGCTGACGGCGAAGGGGCTGGGGCTGAAGGTCAAGCTCTACGATCCGCTCGTGCACTACGACAACGACGCCGCGGCGTGGATCGGCTTCGGCGGCGGCTCCGAGTAGAGAAACCTGCCATAACCCTCTCATTCATTAAGAAAATTTTTGCGTTCCGCCCGCGATTATCCTAGGGTCGTATATCCAAGAGAAAGCGCGGCTGGAGATGAGCATGGCGTCGAGCCCTCAGCACGAACCCACCATGGAGGAAATCCTCGCCTCCATCCGCAAGATCATCTCCGAGGATTCCACCGAGACGCAGCAGGCCGCACCGGTGCAGGCCGCGGCGCCCGCGCCGATGGAAGCCGACGTGCTCGACCTGACGCACGAGATTCACGACGAGCCGCCGGCGCCCGCGCCGGTCATGGCCGCCGCGCCCGTGCCGCCGCCCGCGCCCGAGTTCCAGGCGCCGAAAGAACCCGTGATCGAAGCTCAGCCGGCGCCCCAGCCCGTCATCGAGCCCGAGCCTGCGAAAATCGAAAACGACGTCGTGTTCCAGACGATCGAGGAGTCCCCCATGAGCGAAGCCCCCGCCGTCCAGCCGCATGAAGGTTTCTTCTCCGACAAGACGCGCAAGGCGCTTGAGGATTCCTTCGCCAGCATCCAGGCGCCCAAGGCCGAGGAGCCGGCGCCGCGCGCCGCCGAGCCCGCGCCTGCCGCGACGGCCGACGGCGCCTCGGTCCAGGCCGTGTTCGAAAAGGCCGTCAAGGACGGCTTCGGTCCGGTCCTGCACCAGTGGCTGGGCGACAATTCCGACGCCGTGGTCGAGAAGCTGAAGCCGCTTGTCCGCGAGTGGATGGACGAGCACTTCCCCGCGCTGCTCGAAGGCGCGGTACGGGCGGAAGTAGAGCGCGTCGCCCGCGCCCGCCACTGATCTAAGCCAACGCATTGGCAGGTCCGGGGCGCCAAATCCCCGGACGGCCTCTTGACGCGCGCCGTTCCGGGCTTCACCAACCGGAATACGCCGTACAAGAGGTTCGCCCACCCATGCTCGACAAGACGTTCTCGCCCAACGCGGTGGAAGGGCGCATCTATGCCCAGTGGGAAGCCTCCGGCGCGTTCCGCACGAACCGCAGGCCGGATGCCGAGCCGTTCTGCATCGTCATCCCGCCGCCCAACGTCACCGGCCGCCTGCATATCGGCCACGCGCTGAACAACACGCTGCAGGACGCGCTCGCCCGCTTCGAGCGCATGCGCGGCAAGGACGTCCTGTGGCAGCCGGGCATGGACCATGCCGGTATCGCCACCCAGCTCGTCGTCGAGCGCCAGCTGGCCGAGCGCCAGCAGAGCCGCGTCGCGATGGGGCGCGAGAAGTTCTTGGAGGCGGTGTGGAAGTGGAAGGACGAGAGCGGCGGCGCCATCGGCGAGCAGCTGCGCCGGCTCGGCGCCTCGGCCGACTGGTCGCGCGAGCGCTTCACGATGGACGACGGGCTGTCGCGCGCCGTGCTCAAGGTCTTCGTCGAGCTCTACAAGCAAGGCTTGATCTACAAGGACAAGCGGCTGGTCAATTGGGACCCCAGGCTTCAGACCGCCGTCTCCGATCTCGAAGTCGAGAGCATCGAGATGAAGGGGCATCTCTGGTACCTCAAATATCCGATCGAAGGACAGACGGGCCGCGTCGTCACCGTCGCCACCACGCGCCCCGAAACCATGCTGGGAGACACCGCCGTCGCGGTGCATCCCGACGACGAGCGCTATCGCGACCTGATCGGCAAGCAATTGCGCCTGCCGCTCGCGGACCGGCTCATCCCGATCGTCGCCGACGAGCATTCCGATCCGGAGAAGGGCACCGGCGCGGTCAAGATCACGCCCGGCCACGACTTCAACGACTTCGAGGTCGGCAAGCGCCACAACTTGCCGCTGATCAATATCCTCAACCGCGACGGCACCTTGAACGACAGCGTGCCGGAGGCCTATCGCGGCCTCGACCGCTTCGAGGCGCGCAAGCGCATCGTCGCCGACCTGGAGGCGATGGAGCTGCTCGACCGCATCGAGCCGATCACCCACGCCGTGCCGCACGACGAGAAGACAAAGACCGTCGTGCTCGAGCCGTTCATGACCGAGCAGTGGTACCTGAACGTCGCGCCGCTGGCCGAGAAGGCCATCAAGGCGGTCGAGGACGGGCGCACCAAGATCGCGCCGCAGCAGTGGGAGGACGTGTATTTCCGCTGGATGCGCAACATTCATCCCTGGTGCATCTCGCGCCAGCTGTGGTGGGGACACCAGATCCCGGCGTGGTACGACGAGGAGGGCCAGATCTACGTCGCCGAGACGGAAGAGGAAGCGCGCGCGCAGGCCGGCGGCAAGACGCTCGCGCGCGACCCCGACGTGCTCGACACCTGGTTCTCGTCCGCGCTGTGGCCGTTCTCGACGCTCGGCTGGCCGGACGAGACGCCGGAGCTCGCGCGCTATTACCCGACCTCGGTCCTCGTCACCGGCTTCGACATCATCTTCTTCTGGGTCGCGCGCATGATGATGATGGGGCTGCATTTCATGCCCCCGGAGAGCCCCGGAGAGCCGGTCGAAAAGGCCGTGCCGTTCCACCGCGTCTTCATCCACACCCGCGTCCTGGACGAGAAGGGCGTGAAGATGTCGAAAACCAAGGGCAACGTCGTCGACCCGCTCGACCTGATCCGGGACTACGGCGCCGACGCGCTGCGCTTCACGCTGGCGCTGGCCGCGGGCACCGGCCGCGACATGCGCATCGGACCCAGCCGCGTCGAGGTCAACCGCAACTTCGCGACCAAGCTGTGGAACGCGGCGCGCTTCTGCGAGATGAACGGCTGCGAGACGCGCAACGACTTCGATCCGGCCGCGGCGACTTTGACCGTCAACCGCTGGATCGTCGCGGAATGCGCGGCGACGGCGGCAGAAGTCACCAAGAACCTGGAAGAACTGCACTTCAACGACGCGGCGGGCGCGATCTACCGCTTCGTCTGGGACGTCTATTGCGACTGGTACCTGGAGCTGATCAAGCCGCTGCTGAACGGCACGGACGAGGGCGCCAAGGCCGAGGCGCGCATGACCGCCGCCTGGACGCGCGACCAGATCCTCAAGCTCCTGCATCCCGTCATGCCCTTCATCACCGAAGAGCTGTGGGCGCGGACTGCCGAGCATGCCGATCCGCGCGCGTCGCTGCTGATCGAGGCGGAGTGGCCGAAGCTCGCCTTCGCCGACGATGCGGCGCGGGCCGAGATGGGCTGGCTGATCGACCTCGTCAGCGGCGTGCGCTCGGTGCGCGCTGAGATGAACGTGCCGTCCTCCGCCAAGATCGCGCTGCTGCTCAAGGACGCGACGCCTGAGACCCAGGCCCGGCTGGAGCGCAACCGCGACTCCGTCATGACGCTGGCGCGGCTCGCCTCGGCCGACGCGACGGACGCGCTTCCCTCGGGCTGCGCGCAGTTCGTGCTCGGCGAGGCGACGGTGGCGCTGCCGCTCGGCGACGTCATCGACTTCGCCAAGGAACGCGCGCGGCTCGAGAAGGAGCTCAAGAAGGCGCAGGACGAGATCGCCCGCTTCGACGCCAAGCTCAACAACGAGCAGTTCGTCGCCAAGGCGCCTGAAGAGGTGCTGACCGAGCAGCGCGAGAAGCGCGCCGACGCGATGGCGCTGGCGGCGCGGCTCAAGGACGCCGTGGCGCGGCTGGCCTAATGAGGTGTCAGGGCCCGCGAATGCGGGCCGCCCACTGGCGTCTGCACCGATCGCGCAAGTTTCGACTGGATGGCCCGCAGTTGCGGGCCATGACAGTTGGCGCATAGCTCTATGCGAGGGACGCGAGCGAGCGGGCGTGGTTGGCGCGTGCCGCGCTTTCGAAGCGCGTGCGGAAGAACTCCGTTGCGTAGATCGTCTCGCGCGCGGGGAAGTGGCGCAGGATATCGCCGCGGCCCTTGCGGAAATCCTCCGGTGCGACCCAGGAATATTCGAGGCGCACCTGCCGCTCGTATTCGTCGAAGCGCGCAGATGCGGCGCCGAGAATCGCGAGGTCGATGTCGACCAGCAGCCTTGCGTCGTCCGAGTCCGGCGCCGCGTCATGCTTGGTGGCGAGCACCAGCGCACGCACGCGCTCGACGGTGTCGGGATCGGCACGGCAGTGCTCCTCGAGCGCCGCTGCGGCGAGAGCGGCGCTCCGCTCTTCGCTGTCGCGCGCATGCGTATCGTATACGGCGTCGTGATAGAACAGTGCCATCGCGACTTCTCCAGGCCGCTGCGCCAGCGCCCGCGCGTGGTGGAACCAGATTAGGCAATCGTCCAGATGTTGCAGAGTGTGATAAGCGCGGTGCGGCTCGGAATAACGCGCTCTGATCTCGGCGAGCTCGCTTGCCGGCGGCTCGGCTACGTCCAGGTCGGCGAAACAGCGCGCCCACGGCCGGTCGAGCAGGTCCACGGAACCTTCCTTTTGTTGGTTTGTTTCCAATAGCGCAAAATCGCGGAGATTGTCAGATGCGTATTGTGAAGATCCTGGCCGTTTCGGCCCTGTCCTTGAGCGTTTTCGCCACTGCTGCCGATGCCGGCTGCCGCGGCCGCAAGGACACGGGCACCGCCGTCGGTGCGGTCGGCGGCGGCGTGCTCGGCAACGTCATCACCCATGGCAGCGTGGTCGGCACGGTCGGCGGCGCGGTGGTGGGCGGCCTCGCCGGCCATTCGATCGCGTCGGACGGCTGTCACCGCGCGCGCGAGACGCGCTATGAATACCGTCACGGCCGCCGCGGCTATTACGACCGCGAGCATCGCTGGCATTACGTCTAGCCGTCAGAACGGCGCCTGGAAGTGCTTGTCGGCGAGCGCGCGCAAGCCGGTGGCTTCGTCTTCCTCGTGCAGGTCCCACTGGAACGCACGGAATAGCCCTCGTTGGCGAGGTCGAAGACCTTCTTGCCGTCCAGATAGATATGGACGTCCGACATGCTCATCGCGAAGTGGTTCATGCGGTAGACATAGACCACGGCAGAACCCTCGGGCGGAGAGACCGGCGAGAACTTCGGTCCCGTGGCCGCGCAGGCGCACAACGCGAGCGCCAGCGGTGCCGCCAGAACGGTCGCCACGACGATTGATCGCATGAAGCTCGCCTTCGCGGGACGACGCTACAGCCTCAACCGCGCTTCACGCAATGCGCGGTGAAGATTGCAGGAACGCCGGCAGTCAGCGTGCCGTCCTCGAAGACGTGGGCGTCGCGCACGCTTTGATAGACGTTGTGGTCGTCGCGCACGCGCACCAAATTGCGCGACTTGAAGTCGAAGCGGCATTCGAGCAGCGCGGCCAGCTCTTCCGGCAGGATGCAGTTGGGCTCGGCCAGGGTCGGCTCGTGGTTGACCTCGGTGATGAGCAGGAAGCGGCCGCCGGGCTTGAGCACGCGGTGAATCTCGAGCAGCGCGCGGCGGAAGTCCGCGGTGTGGTCGAGCGCGTTGAAGCAGAAGATGTCGTCGAAGGTCGCGTTGCCGAACGGCATGGTCTCGGCATAGGCGTTGACATAGCGCATGTGCTGATGGCGGGTCTGAAGCTTGCGGTAGCGGTCGGCCAGCGGATCGACGCCCACCGCCTCGGCCGCCATCGTCGCCCATTCCAGGCTGCCGCGCGGGCCGCAGCCGACGTCGAGCAGCCGGTGTCCCGCATAGTCCGCCGGTCCCAATCCGAAACACTCGGTGTAGAAGAAGCGGTAGTGGCCGTTGGTGAGATCGACCTCCTGGGCCTGCTTCTTCTTCCAGTAGCGCAGCTCTTTCCACTCTTTGAGCCAGGTTTGCGCAGGCCCGCCCAGCGCGCGGACGGCCAAGGCTTCGAACGGTGCGGTGATCGCGCTCATGATTGATTACCCGGGGCTTCGCCCCCTACAAAGCAACTCCCGTGCCGCGCAGAGCGTGCCGGCACGGGACGGGGAGATGAATCGATGCGGCTGTCCGGCCTGGTTCTCGTACTGGCGCTTGGCGCCGCCGCGCGCGCCGAGCAGCTGACCGACGCGGTGCCCGGGCATCCCGGCATCACCTACGGCGACCTGATGAAGCAGGTGATCCCCGATCTCGAGCCGCAGGACGGCGGGCGCTGGAGCGGTACCGACATTCCGGCGCTCGCAGGTCCCGACGGCAATCCCGACCAGAACGATCTCTCCGGCGGCTTCGTGTTCAGCTCCGTCGACGTGCTGAAGGTGAGGGAGGCCGGCAAGAGCCGCATCCTTCTGCTGACCGGCGGCACCGAGACCGACAGCTTCGCCGAGATCCTGGCGGCCTTCGACGACGAGGCCACGGTCCCCAAGCTGCTCGACCTCGTCGATATCGGCGTGGACCGGTTCACCAATTTCGGCGACGCGCCGCAGAAGCTGTCGGAGGCCGACGATCTGTTCGTGCTCGACAATTCGCACAGCAACTCGAACCAGGAATACCTGATCGCCGACCTGATGTTCCTGCGCGACGGCCGCTTCAGGCGCGCGGCCGAGGTCATGACCTTGAGCGAGCGGCTGTGCACGCATGAGATGCGCGAAACGTCCAAGGTCGCGACGAAAGCGCGCCGCGGCGCGGTCTATCGCGACGTCGACGTGGCCGTGACGCAGGAAACGACGCTCACCGATCTCGACTGCGGCGATGCCCGGCGCCCCAAGCCGGGCCGGAAGGTGTGGCGCGACGTCTTCCGCTGGGATCCGGCCAAACGGGAATTCGTGTCCAGGACCGACCGGCTGGGCGATCTCGCCAAGGACAACGAGAAGCAGTTCTAGGCGGGCCTATTCTTCGGCGCTTTGGCCTTCGCAGCCGTGGCCTTCGGCTTTGCGGTTCCCGGCGCGTTGCCCTTCGGTACCGTTTTTGCCGCCGGCTTCTTCTTGGCCGCGTTCAACGCGACGGCGGCGCGGACGAGGGCCTTCAGCGCTTTCTCGTCGATCTTGTCGCCTTCGTGGATGTCGATGGCGCGGCGCACGTTGCCGTCGAGGCTGGAGTTGAACAGGCCGGCGGGGTCGTCGAGGGCCGCACCCTTGGCGAAGGTCATCTTCACCACGCTCTTATAGGTCTCGCCGGTGCAGACGATGCCGTCACGCTCCCAGACCGGCACGCCGCGCCACTTCCACTCCTCGACGATTCCCGGCTCGGCCGCATGGATGAGCGCGCGGATACGGGCGAGCGTCTTGCCGCGCCAGTCGCCGAGCTCGGCGATGCGCGCGTCGATGTGCTGCGACGGGGTCATCGCCTGATCCTATAGGGCAGCACGAAGAGGTAAAGCCCGGTGAGCACCAGCAGCGCCAGCGGGATCAGAGGCAGGTAGTACACCCACTGCACCGGCTGCCGGCCCATGCCGAGTGTCGCGAAGATTCCCGCGACGATCAGCACGAAGACGATCGACGTCCAGCGATGGATTTGACGGATGCTCACGGCACGCTCCCTTCCAAGACCTCTTCCAGCTTCGCGAAGAATTTCTGCCAGCCGATCATGGCGCCGGCGAAGGCCTGGGCCTGATCGCGGCGGAAGCCCGACTGCTCCATGCGCAGATGCGTGCCGGCGCCCGTCGGCGTCAGCGTCCAGGTGACGGTGCTCTCGAGCCCCATCGCGTCCCAGCTGTAGGCGAGCGTCTTCTGCGGCTCGATCTCCAGCACCTTGCAATCGACCGAGCCCCAGCTGCCGCGCAGCCGGAAGCGATGATCGACCGCGGGCACGAAGTCGTTCTCCATAAGCCACTCGGCGATCAGGTGCGGCTGGGTCAGCGCGCGCCACAGTTTCTCCGCGGGGAAGGGCATCTCGCGCTCGACGACGACGGAACGCGTTTCGCTCATTGGTCCATTCTCCGCAGGAGGTTTTCGAGCTGGTCGAACTTTCGTTCCCAAAACCCCGCCATCTGGCTCGTCCAGTCGATCAAGGGCGCCAGCGCGCCGAGCTGTGCGTGATAATGGGTCTGGCGGCCTTCGTGCCGGTCGCGCACCAGGCCCGCTTGCTTGAGCACGCCCAGATGCTTCGACACCGCGGGCTGCGAGACGCCGGCCCGCGCGGTCAGCGCCGCGACCGTCTGCTCGCCTTCGCGGCACAGCCGCTCGAAGATCGCGCGGCGCGTCGGATCGGCGAGGGTGCGGAAGAGCTGGTCGTGGACGCTCGGCATCGATAACCCGTTGGTTATTTATCAGACTAATAACCCACAGGTTATGGGTATGTCAACTGCCGACGATCACCTTCTCTTCGCCGAACCACAGCGGCGAGCGGGCGAGGTCGATGAACCGGCGCTCGTCCTCGAGCAGCTCGGCGCCGGCGTCGCGCGCGGCGTCGCCATCGTTGCCCAGCATGTCGTCGAGCGAGTCCCACCACAGCTCGGCGACGCCGTCATAACCTGCGGGCGCGCCGCGCGCCCCCCTGAGCGCGTCGTCGAGCGGCGTGGCCGCGCTGTGAAGCTGCACGTAACGGCGGATGCGCAGCACCTGCGCGTGCCGCGCCACCAGCGGCGCATGGGTGCCGTACCAATAATCCTGGAACGCCTGGCGCGTCAGGCCAGGCAGGCGGTGCAGGCAGA
>Ga0213876_10000378_pt1 | contig 37851 bp, 40 predicted proteins | sample BarmaccomBMRX_R9_FD_160113 | JGI IMG/M metagenome (GOLD analysis project Ga0213876, IMG submission 160113) | Root-associated microbial communities from Barbacenia macrantha in rupestrian grasslands, the National Park of Serra do Cipo, Brazil - RX_R9 | ecosystem: Host-associated > Plants > Roots... | reverse complement strand
CGCGAGTGGCTCAACGCTTACCACGCAAAGGTGCTGGAAGTCGTCGGCCCGCAACTCGATGGCGAGGTGAAGGCCTGGCTCGAAGAGCAGTGCAGGGCCCTCTAGCTCCTCCCCGGAACGGGGAGGGGGACCGCCGCCGATAGGCGGTGGTGGAGGGGGCCCAGGGAATCAGTCGCGGCGCAGGGGTGGTCCCCCTCCACCGGCCTGCGGCTGGTCCCCCTCCCCGTCCCGGGGAGGAGCGTCTGCGCCAGCGCTGTCCTCTCCCCGCGCCTGCGCCTTGCGCCGCCGCAGATTCTCGCGCAGCGCCTCGGCGAGCCTTTTCTCGCGGTCCTCGTCGCGCTTCGCCATCGCTCCCGCCTTGACAGATCGGCCGCGCCACGGCCATAGGCCCGCGTCCCCCGACAGGCGATGCTGCCGTAGCTCAGTGGTAGAGCGCATCCTTGGTAAGGCTGAGGTCGTGAGTTCAATCCTCACCGGCAGCACCATCGCCGCGGGGTCCCGACGCCGCCATTGACAGCGCGCGCCGCGCGGGCGATCAAAAGGCGGGGATGATCAGCCGAGCCTGACGGAGAATTTCGATGCGATTTGTGATGCTTGCCGGTGCCGCCCTCGTCGCGGCTGGCCTGTGCTCCAGCGGCGCCGTCGCCGCCGATGCGGGGAAGAAGAGCGACAGCGACAAGCTGATCTGCCGCACGATGGACGAGCTCGGCTCGCGCCTCGCCTCGAAGCGCGTCTGCCTGACCCGCAGCCAGTGGCGCCAGCAGGAAGACATGAAGCGGGAGGGGCTCGACAAGATCCGCATCCGCACCGGCCAGGACGGCCACTGATCGACCGCCGGCGTCGCCGGCGCGGCTGAATTGACTCCGGCGCTCCGCGGCGGCTTAATGGCCGCCGTTCGGAGGACTTGCCATGTCGAGAGCGAGCGGAATCCTCTTCGGCTTCGCCGTCGCCGCCACGAGCGCCGCCACGTCGACCGCTGATGCCGCGCCGGCCAAGAAAGCGGACGGCGACAAGGTCATTTGCCGCACCGTGCCCGACATCGGTTCGCGCCTCGCGGAGAAGCGCGTCTGCCTGACCCGCGAGCAGTGGCGCCAGCAGAAGGACATCGAGCGACAGAATCTCGACAAGATCCGCATCCGCACCGGCCCCGACGGCGGCTGAGCCGCGAGCTCGGACCTCGCCTGGCGGGCGGTATCATAGAGCCGTTCGGGCCGAGCTTGTCGAAGCCCTGTCCTTCTCCTCGGCAGGAAGGGGCGAAGAGAAGGCTCCGACAGGCTCAGCCCGAACGCCGTTTTCCGGTGAGAAGGTCAGCCGATCGGGTTGCGCGCTCAATTGCGCGCGGCGCGGACCACCATGTCGAGCACCGCCGGGTGGAGCGGGCGGACGAACTCGCAGCCCATGAGGTGTCCGCGCATCCAGGCGACGCGGGCGTGCATGCTCTCGAGGCCGGGCATCTTGAGCCAGACGTCGGCGCCGGGCTCGAGCTCGAGGTGCGTGGCGGCACGGAAACCGTGCGTCGACAGGTCCATGATCTGAACCGTCACGGCGTGGGCGCCGCGCTGGCGCAGGCCGGCGCCGAGCACGACGTCGGTGCGCGCGGCGCGGCGGCCGTCGAGCCCGGGATCGGTGCTGATCTGTCCGGTGAGCGCCATCGCCGCGCGGCCGTCAGCGCTCGGGGACCGAGATCCCGACCGACACGCCCCACAGCTGGGCCAGCTTCTTCTCCTGCTCGCTGAGCCCCTCGCCGAGGCCCGGCCGCCGGAAGCGCGGCTGGTTCTGGTCGGTGGTGGTGCGGCGGAGCTGGACCAGCACCTCGCTCTCGTCGATCATGTAGGCGAATTCGAGCCCCGCGCGATTGGCGCCCGCCCAGGCGATCCGCGCCGGCACGGTGATCGAGCCGCGGTGGAAGACGACCTCGCTGCCGGCGGGCGGGACCCGCTGGCACTCGATGAGGGCGCCCTTCTGCGAGAGGTCGCGGAGGCGGACGTCGATCTCGATGCCGCCGACCTCCAGCTTCGCGGCGAGCAGGACGCGGTTGCGCTTCGCCTGCCGCTTGCCCGCCACACTTACGTCCAAGAAGCTTTCGACGCCCATCTCTTTTCCCGTCCAATCGCGCTTGCCGGCACGCTACGCCCGCGCCGCCTAACTTGTGGTAAACGCGGCGGCAGATTTTTGCCGGCGGCGCGGCGTGGGCCGCGTTGACCTCGCGGGCGCGGCGGCTATGGCGGCGCGCGATGCGTTTCTTCTCCGACAATGCCGCCCCCGCCTGCCCAGAAGTCATGGCTGCACTGGCGCGAGCGAATCGGCTCGACACGGCCTATGACGGCGACGGATGGAGCGCGCGCCTCGACTCCGTCTTCTCGGACCTGTTCGAGACGGAGGTGGCGGCCCTGTGGGTCGCAACCGGCACCGCCGCCAACGCGCTGGCGCTCGCCGCCCTGTGCCCGCCGCACGGCGCCATCGTCTGCCACCGCGACGCCCACATCCAGAACGACGAATGCGGCGCTCCCGAATTCTACACCCACGGCGCGAAGCTGGTGCTGGCCGAGGGGATCGGCGCGAAGCTGACGCCGGAGACGGCCGCAGCCGCGCTCGCCACCATCCGCGACGACGTCCACCAGACCCAGCCGCACGTCCTGTCGATCACCAACGCCACCGAATATGGGCTCGTCTACAGCGCGGACGAGACCGCCGCGCTGGGGGCCTTGGCCAAGGCGCGCGGCCTCGCCTTCCACGTCGACGGCGCGCGCTTCGCCAATGCCGTCGTGCGCACCGGCGCGAGCCCCGCCGCGCTCAGCTGGAAGGCGGGCGGGGATGCGCTCAGCTTCGGCTTCACCAAGAATGGCGGCATGTCCGCCGACCTCCTCGTCTTCTTCCGTCCCGAGCTGAAGGCGGCGGCGCTCTATCGGCGCAAGCGCGCCGGCCACCTCCTTTCCAAGGGCCGCTTCCTCGCGGCGCAGATCCTCGCGATGATCGAAGGCGACGTCTGGCTCAGGAACGCCCGCGCCGCCAACGCCGCCGCCGCCCGACTCGCCGAGGCCGCGGGGCCGGAGCGGCTCATCCTCCCGGTCGAGGCGAACGAGCTGTTCATCCGCGTCACGCCGGCGGAAGCGCAGCGGCTGCGCGAGCAGGGCTTCGATTTCTACGACTGGGGTCCCGGCGAAGCGCGGCTGGTGACGAGCTGGGATACCGACCTCGCCGCCGTCGACACGCTCGCCGCCGCGATCCGGGCGCTGTGAGCCCGGCCGAGGGCGGCTTCAGCTCGCCTCGCATTCTCGCCGCCTTCGCCGTCGCCACCCTGATCTGGGGCTCCACCTGGTTCGTCATCCTCGGGCAGTTCGGACGGGTGCCGGCGGTCTGGTCGGTCACCTACCGATTCGCCATCGCCTCCGCCGCGCTGTTCGCCTGGGCCGTGTGGCGCCGCGCGCCGCTCCGGCTCGGCGGGCGCGGCCAGCTTTGGGCCGCGGCCTTCGGGATTCCGCAATTCTGCCTCAACTACAATGCGGTCTACGCGGCCGAGCATTTCGTCACCTCCGGCCTCGTCGCCGTCGTCTTCGCCCTGCTTGTCGTGCCGAATTCGGCCATGGCGCGCCTCTTCCTCGGGCACCGGCTGAGCGGGCGGTTCCTGCTCGGCTCGGCCGTCGCGATGGCCGGGGTCGTCCTGCTTTTCGTGCAGGAGGTGCGGACGAGCGGCGCCGGGCCGCGCGGCGTGCTGGTCGGGATCGGCTTCACCCTGCTCGCCATCCTCAGCGCGTCGGCGGCGAACACCATGCAGGCGGCCGAGGCGCTGCGCCGCCACGCCATCCCGTCAATCCTCGCCTGGGGCATGGTGTGGGGAACGGCGACGAACGCGCTCATCGCCTTCGCTCTCGCCGGTCCGCCGGTGATCGACACCGCGCCGCTCTACTGGGCCGGTCTCCTTTACCTCGCGCTGCTCGCCTCGGCCCTCGCCTTCGTCCTCTATTACCAGGTGATCCGCGCCGTCGGGCCGGCCCGAGCGGCCTATTCGAGCCTGCTCGTGCCGATCATCGCGATGGCCTTTTCGACCGCCTTCGAGGGCTATCGCTGGTCAATTTGGGCGGTCGCCGGCGGCGTCCTCGCCCTTTCCGGTCTGTTCATCGCCCTGCGGTCGGCCCGGCCGCGGCCGGAGGAGGCGGGGTGACCATCGCCCGCTGCTCGGGCGGTAGCTCCGCGAGGTGCCGCGCCTTCCAGTCCATCGACATCCGCACCCGCGTGCGGCCGGAGGGATGATCGAAGAACAAAGCCTCCTCGAGCGACGTCGGCTCGATCTTGCGATATTCGGAAAGCTTCATCGCGATCGAGGCGAAGCCGTCCGGCTCGCGCGCGGCGTCGAGCCCGAAGGCGTCGGCCTGGCTCTCCTGGCTGCGGATCAGGGAGTTGAACACAGGCGTCATCACCAGCCCGAAGACGGTGAGGATTAGCGCGAACAGCGGCACGACCGCCGGATCCGCGACGCTCTCCACCCGCCAGGCCCCGCCCCAGCGCGCCAGCGCCCACGGCGCAACCCGCCACAGGATGAGGCCGGCGATGAGGAAGACGATTCCGAAAACCGCAAGGCCCTTCCAGACATGGCCGAGGACGTAATGGCCCATTTCGTGTCCCATCACCGCCTTGACCTCGGCGGGAGTCGAGCGGTTGAGGAGATTGTCGTTGAGCGCGATGCGGATCGTCGGCCCGAGGCCGGCCACATTGCCGGAGATGCGCTTCGACTGCTTCGAGGCGTCGACCACCCAGACGTTGTCGGCGGGAATGTGGTTGGCCTTGGCCATGGCGAGAATCTGGTCGCGCAGCGGTCCCTGCGGCATCGGCGTGTACTTGTTGAGCAGCGGCTCGACGAAGACCGGCTGGAGAACGAGCGCGAAGGCGGTGAGCGCCGTCAGCGCCGCCGCACCCCAGAGCCACCAGGTCCGCGGTGCGCGGCGGATCACGGCGAACACGATGAGCAGCACGAGCGCCGTCATCAGCACGGTGACGCCGAGCATGATCCCCTGCTGCCCCAGCCAGCCGCCGAAGCTCATGTTCATCAGGCCGTACTGCTGCTCGCGGAAGAAGCCCTCGTAGACCGTCCAGGGGAGGACGATCAGCCACCCGAAGATCACGTAGGGCAGCGCATAGAGCGCCGGTTGCAGCCAGCGCCGCTTCGTCACCCGTGCGGCCCAGTTCCGCCACGCCGCCGACCAGCGCATCGTGAGCATCAGCCAGTGCGACGCGACGCCGACGAGGGCACCCCACAGGATCAGCCAGTAACCGCCCTCGAAATAGGCGTCGGACTTGGCCCGGGCGGCGCCCTGCAGGGTCGAGAGGTAGGCGCGGGTCGCCGCCTCCGGGTCGAAGGTCTGCGCGGCCGCCGCCGCGGCGATGAGCAATGCCGCCATTTCGGTTCCTCCCCGAAACGATATCTGGCGCGAAATGCGGGGCAAGGGAAGCGCCGTCGCGTTGCGCGCCCCCGTGCGGGATCCTAAGGCGCGGCGATGCTCGATGCCCCGCACGCCGCCGCCGCGCCCCCCGCCCCCGTCCGCCGCGAGGATTACCGCCCACCGGACTGGCTCGTGCCGGACATCGAGCTGGAGTTCGATCTCGGCGCCGAACGCACCCGGGTGCGCACCCGCCTTACCGTCGAGCGCAACGGCGAACACGACCGGCCGCTGCGCCTGAACGCGGAGGAGCTGGAGATCCTCGCCGTGAGGGTCGACGGCGAGGAGGCGCCTCACGCCTTCGACGAGGACGAGGAGGTCCTCACCATCGCCCTCGCGGCCCCGCGCGCCGTCGTCGAGACCGAGGTCGAGATCGAGCCCGCCACCAACACCGAGCTGATGGGCCTCTACGAATCCGGCGGCATCCTGTGCACCCAGTGCGAGGCCGAAGGCTTCCGCCGCATCACCCCGTTCCCCGACCGGCCGGACGTCCTCAGCCGCTACCGGGTGAAGCTCATCGCCGACCATGCGCGCTATCCGGTGCTGCTCTCGAACGGCGACCCGCTCGCGAGCGGCGACCTCGACAACGGCCGCCACTGGGCCGAATGGCACGACCCCTTCCCCAAGCCCTGCTACCTGTTCGCGCTCGTCGCCGGCGACCTCGTCGCCAACCGCGACACGTTCGAGACGCGTTCCGGCCGCAAGGTCGACCTCGCCATCTGGGTCCGCGCCGCCGACCTGCCGCGCACCGGCCACGCCATGGTGTCCCTCCGGGAAGCGATGGAATGGGACGAGGAAACCTATGGCCGCGAGTACGACCTCGGTGTGTTCAACATCGTCGCGGTCGGCGATTTCAACTTCGGGGCGATGGAGAACAAAGGCCTCAACATCTTCAACTCGCGCTACATCCTCGCCGACCAGGAGACCGCGACCGACGACGATTTCGATGCCATCGCCGGCGTCGTCGCCCACGAATATTTCCACAATTGGTCGGGCAACCGGGTCACCTGCCGGGACTGGTTCCAGCTCAGCCTCAAGGAAGGCTTCACCGTCTTTCGCGACCAGCAATTCTCCGCGCAGGGCTCGGAGGCGGTCAGCCGCATCGCCGACGTGCGGGCGCTGCGGGCCAGCCAGTTCCCGGAGGATTCCGGGCCCCTCGCTCACCCGGTGCGGCCGGAATCCTACATAGAAATCAGCAACTTCTACACGGCGACCGTCTACAATAAGGGCGCGGAGCTGATCCGGATGATGCACACCATCCTGGGTCCCGCGCGGTTCCGCGCGGGCACCGATCTCTATTTCGAGCGCCACGACGGAGAGGCGGCCACCTGCGAGGATTTCGTCCGCGCGCTCGAGGATGCAAGCGGCGTCGATCTCTCCAAATTCCGCCTCTGGTACGGCCAGGCCGGGACGCCGCGCGTGCGGGCCGAGCTCGGCATTGACGACGGGCGTGCCCGGCTGAAGCTGCGGCAGGACGTGCCGCCGACGCCGGGCCAGCCGGTCAAGCAGCCGATGCCGATCCCGCTGCGCACCGCCCTGTTCGGCCTCGACACCGGGGCCAAGCTCGGCGAGCGGCTGATCCTGCTCGACCGCGCCGAAGCCGATCTCGACCTGGGGCCGGTCGCGGAGCCGCCGATCCTCTCGATCAACCGCGACTTTTCGGCGCCCGTCGTCGTCGAGACCAACCGCAGCGCCGCCGACCTCGCCTTCCTCTCGGCCCGCGACGACGATCCCTTCGCCCGCTACGAGGCGATGCAGCAGCTCATGCTCGACACCTTGCTTGCCGGGATCGGCGGGCAGCCGGATCCGCGCGCGGTGGTCGCCGCGGTGCGCGAGACGCTGGCCGACGAGCAGCTCGACCAGGCGTTCGTCGGGGAGGCCGTGATCCTGCCGAGCGAGGCGTTCGTCGGCGACCATCTCGCCACCGTCGACCCGGACGCCGTTGCGGCGGCGCGCGAGGCGCTGCGCGCGGCGCTCGCCGCCGAGCTCGAGCCCGCTTGGCGCGCCGCCTACGCCTCGACCGCCGCCAACCGCTACGAATATAGCGCCGCCGCCTGCGGCGCGCGCCGCCTGCGGTCCGTCGCGCTTTCCTATCTGATGGCGTCCGGTGCCGCCGACGCGCCCGAGCTGGCGATGCGCCAGTTCGACGAGGCCGACAACATGACCGACCGGCTGGGCGCGCTGACCGTCCTTGCCAATTCGGATGCGGCGGAGCGCCACGGCGCCCTCGCCGGCTTCTACGACCGCTATCGGGCCGACCCCCTGGTCCTCGACAAATGGTTCGCCGCCCAGGCGCGCGCGACCCGCGCCGACACGATCGACACGGTCGAGGCGCTGGCGAAGCATCCCGATTTCTCGCTCACCAACCCCAATCGCCTGCGCGCCCTGGTCGGCGCCTTCGCGTCGAACCAGCGCGCCTTCCACCACCGCTCGGGTCGCGGCTACCGCTTCCTCGCCGACACCATCCTCGAGGTGGACGCGCTCAACCCCCAGACCGCCGCCGGCCTCGTCCCCCCGCTCGGCCGCTGGCGCCGCTTGGGCCCGGAGCGCCAGGCGCTGATGCGCGCCGAGCTGGAGCGGATCGTCGGCACCCCGGGGCTGTCGAAGGAAGTGTTCGAGCAGGCGAGCAAGAGCCTCGCGACCTAGCGCCGAGGGGTCTTTCGGGCTCCGCTAGGAGTTCAGCCGACCCAGGCGGCGACTTGGGCGGCGACGTCATTCGCCGCGCGGTTGAGCGCCGCGGGCGCGCTTGCCGCGTCGATCGCGGCCACGGGCACCCGGGCCTCGAAGCGGCGGGTCTCCACGGCATTGGCGCCCCGGGCGAGGACGGCGTCGTAGACGACCACGGCCTGGCTCCCCGCCTCCTCGAGCCCGAATTCCTGCAGCGTGCCGGTCAGCCGCTGGCCCGGATCGATGGTGAACTGGTGCGGATCCAGCACCACCCGTCCCGTCTTGGCGGCGATCGTCTCGGTGACGAGCCGGGCGAACATCGCATTCGGCATCTCCACCCATTGCGCCTTGGGGATGTAGGTCACTTGGGTCCCGGAGCGGACCGGCACCCTGAGCGTGCCCAGCTCCTGCGGCACCGAGGGCGCGACGACCGTAATCGCCTGGCTGGTCGGCCCCGACCGGGGGCCGGTGGGCGCGGCGACGTCGGGGGTGAGACGCATCAGCGTCGGCGGCGGCTTGCCGCCGAGGCTGCACCCCGCGAGCGCGACGGAGCCGGCGAAGGCGAGGGCGAGGAGGGTGGTGCGCATCATCTCTTGCCCCTCTTGTAGTCGGGCAGCTTCTGCGGCCCGATTATGCCGGTGACGCCGCCCTGGTCGAGCCGCTGCGCGACGTTGTTGAGCGAATCGGACATCTGCCTCAGGTCCCGGACCAGCTGGCCGATCTCCGGCACCGTCTGCTTCGAAAAGGCCTGCAGCCCCGGCCGCGCGTCGCCCAACGTCGCGTTGAGCGTCTTCATGCTGGTGTCAGCCGACTGGACCGTACGCCTCAGGTCCGCGATCAGCGGCCGCGCGTCGCGCTGGAGCACGTCGTTCGAGGTATCGGCGAGGCGCCCGAAGCGGTCGGCGGCGTCGCCGGCCTGGCGGATCGCCACCCGCGCGTCGGCGAGGGTGGCGGCGATCTCGTCCGAGCGGGCGGCGAGGTTGCGGCTCATCGTGTTGACGTTCTGGAGGATGCCGGCGATGGAGGCCTGGTTCTTGTCGCCGAGCAGCTCCGTCAGCCTGAGCGTCAGCGTCGAGACGCGGTCGAGCAGCTCCGGCGCGCTGTTGAGGAGGGCGCCGAGCCCGCCGGCCTTGGTCGGGATCACCGGCACGCCGAACGGGCAGCGCACCTGCGCCTCGTCGCCCGACGGGCAGGCGATTTCCGGCCGCCTGAGGTTCGGCCGGCGCGGGTCGCGGTCCGGCGGATCGAGCTGGATCGCCGAAACGCCGGTGAAGCCGACACCCTTGATCGTGGCCGTGGTGCCGACGAGGATCGGCGTGTCCTCCTTGACGCTGATCCGCACGCGGACGAATTCGGGGGTCTTGGGCAGGAGGTTGATCGACTTGACCGACCCCACGGGTACGCCCGAGAAGGTCACCGCCGATCCCGTGGCGAGCCCGTCGACCGCCTGGCTGAACAGCACGTCGTAATGCTTGCTCTTGTCGCCCGTGCCCTGGCTCAGCCACAGCACGAAGGCGAGCACGGCGACCAGCATCACCATGACGACGCTGCCGACGAGGATATGGTTGGATCGGTTTTCCATCAGCCCTCAGCGCCCCCCTCCGCCGCCTCGGCCGCCTCCGCGCGCGCCTCGGCTTCCTCGACCGCTTCTTCGGCCGCCCGTCCGCGCGGGCCACGGAAATATTCCTGTATCCACGGGTGGTCCAAAGCCAATAATTCCGGAATCGTTCCAACCGCGACGACCTTGCGGTCCGCCAGCACCGCGACGCGGTCGCAGATCGTGTAGAGCGTGTCGAGATCGTGGGTGATCAGGAAGACGGTGAGACCGAGCCTGTCCCTGAGCTCCACCACCAGATTGTCGAAAGCCGCGGCGCCGATCGGATCGAGGCCGGCGGTCGGCTCGTCGAGGAACAACAGCTCCGGGTCGAGCGCCAGGGCGCGCGCGATGCCGGCGCGCTTCCTCATGCCGCCCGACAGCTCGGCCGGATATTTGGGGCCTGCCTCGGGGCTGAGCCCGACCATGACGATCTTGTAGGCGGCGATCTCATCGAGCAGCCGCTCCGACAGGCGCGGGTAGAATTCGCGCAGAGGAACTTCGACGTTCTCGGCGACGGTGAGGGTCGAGAAGAGCGCCGCGCCCTGGAAAAGGATGCCCCAGCGCTTGCGCACCGCCTGAAGCTCGCGCTCGGAGGCGGAGAGCATCGGCACGCCGAACACGTCGATCTCGCCTTCCTCCGGCCGCTGGAGGCCGATGATCGAGCGCATCAGCACCGATTTGCCGGTGCCCGAGCCGCCGACGACGCCGTAAATCTCCCCCCGCCGGACGTCGAGCTCGAGGTCCTCGTGGACGAGCTGCTCGCCGAAGCGGTTGGTGAGGCCGCGGACGCGGATGACGATGTCGCGATCCTCGTCGCGCGCGGCCGGCGTTTCGGTCATGTCCAGCCCAGCGAGGTGAAGAAGACGGCGAAGAAGGCGTCGAGGACGATGACCAGAAAGATCGCCTGCACGACCGCGGTCGTGGTCCTGAGCCCCACCTCCTCGGCATTGGATTCGACCTGCATGCCCTGGAAGCAGCCGGCCATAGCGATGATCAGGCCGAACACGGGCGCCTTGATGAGCAGCTCCCACAAGTCGGTGAGCGGAACGACCTCGCGCGTGCGCTGGATGAAGGTGATGGGCGGAATTTCGAGGCTGACCCAGCAGAACAGGCCGCCGCCGACGATCGCGAGAATCGCGGCGTAAAAGGCGAGCAACGGCATCATCGCCACCGTCGCGATCACCCGCGGCAGCACCAGGGCCTCCAGCGGCGACACGCCGATCGTCCGCATCGCGTCGACTTCCTCGGCGAGCTTCATCGAGCCGATCTCGGCGGCAAAGGAAGAGCCCGAGCGGCCGGCGACCATGATCGCCGTCATCAACACGCCCAATTCCTTCACCGCCGCACGGCCGATGAGGTTGATCGTGAAGACTTCGGCGCCGAACTGCCGCAGCTCCACCGCCCCCTGCTGGGCGATGACGATGCCGACCAGCAGGCTCATCAGGCCGATGATGCCGAAGGCGTGGACGCCGACCACCTCGAAACGCTGGACCACGGCATTGAGCCGGAACCGCCGCGGGTGAAGCGCCACCTGCCACAGCGAAATCAGCATCGCCCCGAAGAAGCCGAGCAGGCCGAGCATCGTGCGGCCGGCGAGCACGGTCGCAGTGCCGATCTGGTCCATCACCCGCAGCAGCGGCGGCGGCGGGTCGGGCCGCACCTTGATCGGCTTGTCGGCTTCGCCGACCTGGCGGAGCAGGCTGGCGGCGCCCGCATCGGCGCCGATGATCTCGCCGCCGCGCTCGCGCGCCGTGCGGTGGAGCAGCCAGGCGCCGATCGTGTCCATCCGGCCGACTTCGGAGATGTCGAGGACGAAATCCCGGCCCTTCAGCCGGTCGAGACGCTGCGGCAACGGACCGAGGCGCGGCAGCGTCAGGTCGCCCGCGAAGCGGAGCACGCGCCGTCCGTCTTCCTGCGCCTCGCTGAACCTGGCGACAGTGCTCATCCGCGCGACATGCTTCAATTCCCCCGGGGCTGCAAGCTGGACAGAAGGCTACGCGCGGTGGATGGGGCGGTTCCATGAAGGTCGGCCTCGCCATTTACGACATGGACAAGACCATCACCCGCCGCGCGACCTACACGCCGTTCCTGCTCCACGCCACGCGTCGCCTCGCGCCCTGGCGCCTGCTCCTTCTCCCCGTCGCCGGGCTCCTCACCCTCGCCTACGCCCTCCGCCTGCTCGACCGTGCCCGCCTCAAGGAGCTGAACTACACGTTGCTCGTCGGCCGCGGCGTCGATCCGGCGCGGCTGAAGCCGGTGGTGGAGAGCTTCGCCGCCGCCCAGCTCGCCGCCAACGTCCTTCCCGGCGCCCGCGCGGCCATCGCCGCGGACCGCAGGGCCGGCCGCCGCCTCGTCCTCGCCACCGCCTCCTACGAGCTCTATGCGGCCGCGATCGGCCGGGCGCTCGGCTTCGACGACGTCATCGCCACGCGCACCCTGACCGACGCCCACGGCCGCATCGTCGCCCGCATCGACGGTGCGAACTGCTACGGCGACGCCAAGCGCGACATGGTCGAGGCCTGGCTCGAGCGCGAGGGTCTGGCGCGCGACAGCGTCCACATCCGCTTCTATTCCGACCATCACAGCGACGCGCCGATGCACCGCCTCGCCGACGAAGCCGTCGCGGCCAACCCGAATGCGCCCCTCGCCCGCCTTGCCGCGGCCGAGGGGTGGGAGGTGGTGCGCTGGCACGAAGACGGCGCATCCTGACCGAAACGGGTCGATTACGGCTTTGTTAACCATTGCCTGCGACACCGGCCGGCATGGGCGGGAAGAAGGGCATGGCAAAGCGGCTGCGCGGCGTGGGACGCGACCCGCGCTCGCGCATCCTCTTCTGGGTCGGCCTCGTCGCCTTGCTGTTCGGGCTGCTCGATCTGGGGCAGCCGCTCGAACAGTTCCTCTACCTGGCCCGAGCCCACGCCAATCAGCACAAGGCGAGCGGCAAGTTCGTCGTCATCGCCATGGACGAACGCAGCGTCGACAGGATTCCGCAGATTCCCTGGCCGCGTAGCGTTCATGCGAAGCTTGCGGATCGCCTCAACGGCCTTGGCGCCGAGCGCGTTTTCTTCGACCTCGATTTCTCGCTGGCCAGCACCGCGGCTGAGGACCGGGCGTTCGCCGCCGCCCTCGGCCGACTCGGGGGGCGCGCGACGCTGGCGCTCCGTTTCGTCGTGGATCCGCTTACCGGCAAGCGGGTCGACAGCTTTCCGTATGAACCGCTCCGTCGTCAGGCGCGGCTGGGCAGCATCAATGCGCAATATATGGCGCACGGATCGATCTGGAACATCCCGTACGCGTTAACGTACGGCCGCCGCGACTATCCTTCCTTCGCAGCCTCCCTCGCGCGAGTGGAAGGGCCGACCGGGGGAATGTTCCCGATCGACTATTCGATCGATCCGAAATCCGTTCCGGTGTTCAGCGCCGTGGACATCCTCGATGGACGCGTGTCGAGCGCGGCTTTGGCGGGCAAGACGGCGATTATTGCCCCGGCGACCTTGCGTCTCGGCGATGAGTTCATCATGCCGCGGCACGGGCCTTCGCCGGGAGTATATGCGCAAGTCCTCGGCGCCGAGACGCTGTTGCGCGGGGCGCCGATCGTGATCGGGTGGTGGCTGCCGCTGCTGCTCGCCTCGATCGCCGCGGGCACGGCCATCTTCTGTCGCCGGGCGGAGAGCGCCATTGCCGTCCTCGGGGTTTCGATCGCGGCGACCTTGCTCCTGCCTTTGGTCCTGGAACGTCACAATATACGCGCGGAGATCGTGCCCGCCCTGCTCACGCTGGTCGGCTCCGGGACGGTGCATGCGTGGCTCCGTTTCCGACGCGCGCTCAGCGAACGCGGTACGATCAATCTCACGACCGGCCTTCCCAATCTAAACGCCCTGCGGCGCGCCACTCCGGAGGGAGGAGCGCCGCTGGTGGCGGCCCGCGTGCTCAACTATGCGCAAATTTGCGCCGCGCTGCAGACTGACGACGAGCGGACGCTTGCGGAGCAGATCGCCGCCCGTCTCGCCGTCGGCACCGCCACCACGGTGTATCAGGGGGACGAAGGGATCTTCGCATGGTTCGCGCCAGTCCAGACGGAGCTCGAGGAACATTTGGGCGCGCTACACGCCCTCTTCCGCAGCCCCGTCGTCGTCGGCGAGAACCGGTTCGATCTCACCATCGCCTTCGGCGTCGATTCGGCGGAGGTACGGTCGGTCGCCGGCCGGCTCGGCGGGGCTCTCGCAGCCGCCGACGAGGCGGCCGCCGAATCGCGGAAGTGGAAGCGCTACGAGCCCGGCAAGGACGATGATGCGGCCTGGCGCCTGTCGATCCTCAGCCAGTTGGACGCGGCGATCGGCGCGGGCGACCTCTGGGTCGCCTATCAGCCGAAGATCGACGTCAAGACCAAGCGGGCGGTCGGCGCGGAGGCGCTGGTGCGCTGGACCCATCCGACCAAGGGCGAGATCAGCCCGATGGAGTTCATTCCCGCCGCCGAGCAGAGCGGGCGCATCGAGAAGCTCACCGAGTTCGTGCTCGACCGCGCGATCCGCGCCGGCTCGCTCGCCGTCCAGCGCTGCCCGCACTTCAACATGTCCGTCAACCTGTCGCCGAAGCTGCTCGGCGCCTTCCCGCTCGAAGAGCGCGTTCTCGAGCTGCTGGCCAAGTTCAAGCTGCCACCCGAGTGCCTGACCCTCGAGGTCACCGAGACGGCAACTCTCGCCCGCGCCGAGGCGGATCTCGCCCCGCTCCACCGCCTGCGCGCCCGCGGCGTGCAGATTTCGATCGACGATTACGGCACCGGCCTTTCGACCCTCGACTATATCAAGCGGCTGCCGGCGAGCGAGATCAAGATCGACAAGAGCTTCGTCCAGGCCGTCGGCAAGAGCCAGAGCGACCGACTCATGGTCCACTCCACGATCCAGCTCGCCCACTCGCTGGGGCACAAGGTGGTAGCCGAAGGGGTCGAGGATATGGCCACTTTTGAGACGCTTGCGGCCATGGGCTGCGATATCGTGCAGGGCTTTTATTTCGCGAAACCAATGACTTTCAAGCACTTAACGCCATTCATTCCGGGCTGGAGAAACAGCCTTGTTGCCTGAAAATGGTGAATCGCTTGCTAAGGCTTAACGTTTTGTTTACCTACGTCCCCGTTGCCGCGGCGATTCGCGCCGTGGCCAAACGCAACGGGGAAAGCAGATGCAGAAGCAGCAGAAGCCCGCTCGCAGCATTTACGACTACCTTTTCGGGTCGGGCTGGGGCAGCACGGGCGGAAAGGGCTGATCGGCCAAGTGGCTCGAAACCCCGGGCTACCGTGGTTTCAATTTCAAAAGGCTCTGCCGCTCCCACGGCAGAGCCTTTTCCTTTGCGCGGTCCGCCCAAGCCGCGGCGCCGGACCCCTTGGGGGTGACGGCAGGCGCGATCGCGCCGCTGTCGTCACCCTGAACTCGGTCCAGGGTCCAAATTTCCATCCGCCCTGCCGTCTCCACCCTGGACGCTGAACCAGGTTCAGCAGGATGAAAGGGCCGGTGCTCCGGTGCATCACGATGACCCTCGCCCGGAACCGGGAAGCGGCGCGCGTCTTTACGCAAACGTGATGGCATCCACTCCCCCGCCCCGCGCCGTGCTGTTCGACGTCGACGGCACGCTCGTCGATACCAACGCGCTCCACGCCGTCGCCTGGCGGGAAGCGTTCCGCCATTTCGGACACGATTTTCCGCTCGACCTCATCCGCACCCAAATCGGCAAGGGCGGGGACAATCTGATTCCGACCCTGCTTCCCGACCTCGACGAGGCGGCGCGCGAGGAGATCGACGCCTGGCGCGGCGACCTGTTCAAGCGCGACTACCTCCCCAGCGCCGTCCCCTTCCCCGGGGTGCGGGACCTGTTCGAACGCCTCGTCGAAGACGAGATCCGCATCGTCCTTGCCTCCTCCTCGTCCAAGGCGGAAGTGGCGTTCCACCTCGATCTGATCGCCGCGGAGGATCTCGTCGCTGCCTTCACCTCGAAGGACGACGTCGAAAGCTCCAAGCCCTGTCCCGACATCTTCGAAGCCGCCCTTGCCAAGGTGGCGCCGATCCCGCCGGCGGAGGTGCTCGTCGTCGGCGATTCGCCCTGGGACATCAAGGCCGCCCGCCGGGCCGGGCTGAAGGCGGTCGGCTTCCTCTCCGGCGGCTTCGCCGCGGCGGAGCTGCGCGCGGAAGGCGCCATCGCACTCTATGAGGGCGCGGCGCACCTTCTCGCCGACTATGACGGCTCGCCCTTTGCCCGCCATGGCTGACGCCGCCGACACCGCCTTCGCGGCCGACACCGCCGTGGCCCGCCTCGCCCGCCGCTACGAGGACACCGCGCCCGTCAAGCTCCTCGAACATGTCGCGGACCTCGGCGACCAGCCGCCGCTGCGGATCCTGTGCGCGTCGTTCATCGCCGTCGGCCTGTTCGCGCGCGACCGCCGCCTCGCCCGGGCCGGCGTGGCGATGCTCGCCGCCCACACGCTGGCGACTTTGGTCAAGGACGCGGTCAAGGAGCGCGTCGACCGCACCCGGCCCCGTTCGGCGGACAAGCCCGGCAAGGACGCCAGGCCTCGCCCCGGCGGCGACACGTCGAAGGAGGAGACGAGCTTCCCCTCCGGCCATTCCGCGGGCGCCGCCGCCGTCGCCCGCGCCTTCGCCCGCGCCTATCCGGAACATGCCGCCCCCGCCTATGCCGCCGCCGGCCTGCTCGCGCTCGCCCAGGTTCCGCGCTGCGCCCATTATCCCACCGACGTGGGCGCCGGCCTCGCCATCGGCGTGGCTTCGGAAGTGCTGACGGGCGCGGTGCTGAAGCGCATCTGACGGCGCATGCGGGATGGAAACTTGGCCGGCCCTGATGCAGGGGACGGTGCGACGAACGCCGGAGCGCCATCCATGTCGACCCGCCAGCCGGACCACCCGATCGACCCGCTCTTCCTCGAGCGCTGGTCGCCGCGCGCCTTCGATCCGGCACCGATTCCCGAGGCCGACCTCCACAGCCTCTTCGAAGCGGCGCGCTGGGCGCCTTCCGCCTTCAACTCGCAGCCCTGGCGCTTCCTCTATGCGCGCCGCGGCGACGACGACTGGCCGCTGTTCCTCTCGCTGCTCATCCCCTGGAACCAGGGTTGGGCCCATGCCGCCGCGGCGCTCGTCTACATCCTTTCCGACACCCTCCCCTTCGCCGGCAAGGACGGCGCCCCCGCCCCCTCCCTCACGCACAGCTTCGACGCCGGCGCGGCCTGGGCCTGCCTCGCTCTCCAGGCGACGAAGCTCGGCTACCAGGCGCACGGCATGTCCGGCATCGAGCTCGAGCGCGCCCGCGTCGAGCTGCGCGTTCCGGAGCGATTCCGCATCGAGGCGGCAGTCGCGGTGGGGCGCCTCGGCGACCCCGCCGCCCTGGCCGGGAAGCTGCGCGACCGCGAGGTGCCGAGCGGCCGCCGCCCGCTCGCGGAGACGGTCTTCCATGGCCGCTTCCCTGCCTGACCGGCGGCCCTTGTGCAACGCCGGCTTCTCGTGAACATTCGCCGGCGAAGGGAGCGGGCATGACGGTAGCGGCAGGGGCGGCGGCGGAAGGGGGCGAACGGCGGTTCGTCACGCTGCCGGCGCGGCCGGAGCCGATCCGCGTCGCCGTCGACGAGACCGCGCTGATCGTCGTCGACATGCAGAACGCCTATGCCTCGCCCGGCGGCTATCTCGATCTCGCCGGCTTCGACATCGGCGGCGCCGCCGCCGTCATCGACCAGACCGCCAAGGTCCTCACCGTCGCGCGCGGCGCCGGCATGACCATCGTCTATTTCCAGAACGGCTGGGACGAGGAGTATCGCGAGGCGGGCGGCCCCGGCTCGCCGAACTGGCACAAGTCGAACGCGCTGAAGACGATGCGCGACCGGCCCGAGCTCCAGGGCAAGCTGCTCGCCCGCGGCGGCTGGGACTATGATCTCGTCGAGGCGCTGAAGCCGCAGCCCGGCGACCTGGTCCTCCCGAAACCGCGTTATTCCGGCTTCTTCAACTCCCAGCTCGACAGCACGCTGCGCGCCCGCGGCATCCGCAACATCGTCCTCGTCGGCATCGCCACCAACGTCTGCGTCGAATCGACGCTCAGGGACGGGTTCTTCCTCGAATATTTTGGCATCATGCTCGAAGATGCGACGCACCAGGCCGGGCCCGCCTTCCTGCAGCAGGCGAGCGTCTACAATGTCGAGAAATTCTTCGGCTGGGTGTCGACCGTCGCCGACTTCTGCGGCGCCTTCGGACAGGTGGCGGAGTGACCGAGCTTGGGGACACGTACTTTTTCGCGAAAAGGTACGTGTCCCCTTTCGAGGAGAGATGCTGATGCCCTTCGAATCCATCAACCCGAGCCAGTTCCCCAAGCCGATCGCGCCTTATTCGGCGGGGACGAAGGCCGGGAACATTGTCTACGTCTCCGGCACGCTCGCGCTCGGGGAAGGCGGCAGCGTCCTCCATCCCGGCGACGCCGCGGCGCAGACCCGTCACGTCCTCGAGACGATCCGGACCACGCTCGAGGCGGCCGGCGCCACCCTCGCCGACGTCGCCTTCAACCACATCTTCCTTGCCGACTGGGCCGACTATCCGGCGATGAACGCGGTCTATGCCGAATTCTTCCCGGGCGCGAAGCCGGCCCGCTACTGCATCCAGTGCGGCCTGGTGAAGCCGGGCCTGCTCGTCGAGATCGCGAGCGTGGCGCACCTCGGCTGATGCCCCACGCGGCGGGGCTCTGGTACGAATGGGACGGGCCGGAGGATGGCGAGGTGCTGATCCTCTCCGCCGGCCTCGGCGGCGCCGGGGCCTATTGGGCGCCGAACCTTGCGACCTTCGCCGCACGCTATCGGGTCCTCCTCTACGACCACCGCGGCACCGGGCGCAGCGACCGCGCGCTTCCCGATCACGTGACGGTCGAGGACATGGCGCGCGACGTGCTCGGACTGATGGATGCGCTCGGCATCGGCCGCGCGCGGTTCCTCGGCCATGCGCTGGGCGGCCTGATCGGCCTCGCGCTCGCGGAGGCCGCTCCCGAGCGGGTGGACAGGCTTGTCGTGTTCAACGGCTGGGCGAGCCTGGATGCCTATACCGCCCGCTGCTTCGACGTGCGGCTCGCGCTGCTGCGCGACAGCGGGGCGGCGATGTACCTGCGCGCGCAGCCCATCTTCCTCTATCCGCCCGATTGGATCACCGTCGCCTCGGACGAGCTCGACCGGCTTGCGGCGAAGCAGCTCGAGGAATTTCCGGGCGCGGCGGCGGTCGAGAAGCGGGTCGCCGCGGCTCGGGAGTGGGACGCACGGGCGCGGCTGCCGGGCATTGCGGCGCCGACCCTGGTGCTCGCCACGGCCGATGATGCCCTGGTTCCGAGCCATTGCGCACGCGCCCTCGCCGAGGGGCTGCCCAACGCCACCAGAATGCTCCAGTTCTGCGGCGGCCATGCCAGCAACATCGTCGAGCCCGAAGATTTCCACGCCCGCGTCCTCCCCTGGTTGGCGGGCGAAACCTTTCCCGAGGAGTGAGACCCATGGAAGTCGGCATCTTCATACCGATCGGCAACAACGGCTGGCTCATCTCCGAGGCCGCGCCGCAATACAAGCCGAGCTTCGACCTCAACAAGGAAATCGCCCTCAAGGCCGAGCGCCACGGCGTCGATTTCCTGCTGTCGATGATCAAGTTGAGGGGCTTTGGCGGCAAGACCGAGTTCTGGGAATATAATCTCGAAAGCTTCACCCTGATGGCCGGCCTCGCCGCCGTCACCGAGAAGATCCGCCTTTACGCCACCTGCCCGACCCTGGTGATCCCGCCGGCCTTCTGCGCGCGGATGTGCAACACGATCGACTCGATCAGCCACGGCCGCTTCGGCCTCAACCTCATCACCGGCTGGCAGCGTCCCGAATACAGCCAGATGGGGCTGTGGCCGGGCGACGAGCATTTCCGCAACCGCTACCAGATGCTCGGCGAATATGCCCATATCCTGCGCGAGCTGTGGGAGACCGGCGTCTCCGACTTCAAGGGCGACTATTACCAGATGGAGGACTGCCGCGTCCGCCCGCAGCCCAAAGGCGAGATGAAGATCATCTGCGCCGGCAGCTCGGACGAGGGCCTGGCCTTCTCGGCGCAATGGGCCGACTACGCCTTCTGCCTCGGCAAGGGGGTCAACACGCCCACCGCCTTCGCCTCCAACAACGAGCGGCTGATGGCGGCGACGGCGAAGACGGGCCGCGACGTGCGCATCTACGCCCTCTTCATGGTCATCGCCGACGAGACGGACGAAGCGGCGATGGAGAAATGGATCGCCTATCGCGAGGGCGTCGACGAGGCGGCGGTGGCGTGGCTCGGCGCGCAGGGCGCCGCCGACAAGACGAGCGCCACCACCAACGTGCGCCAGCTCGCCGACCGCGAGAGCGCGGTCAACCTCAACATGGGCACCCTCGTCGGCTCCTACGAAAGCATCGCCCGTATGCTCGACGAGGCCGCGACGGTCCCGAACACCGGCGGCGTCCTCCTCGTCTTCGACGATTTCCTCAAAGGCACCGACGATTTCGGCACCCGCATCCAGCCCCTGATGAAGAGCAGGGGCCGTGTTGCCTAGGGCACGCGGAGGCTTCGACAGGCTCCGCGCGAACGGAGTTTAGACCCCAAGCGGGGGAGACTGGGGCGCCGGCTCCACGACTTCGATATTGCTCAGAACGAGAGCGGCGAGCAAAGCCGGCGCCAGCTCGGCAGCGATCGGCTGTCGCAGGTAGCTCGAGCGAAGATTTTCCGCCCATTGTTCGACGGCGCCGCGGCGCTCGCCGAAGTCGACAGCCGAAATATCCAGCTCTTCCCATGCGCGAACGAGGAGTCCGCTCGGGGGCAGCACCTGCTCCAGCCAGAGCGGTGGCAGGATGCCGCGCAGCCCCTCCGGCCACTTCAGGCCGGAGCTGCGCTCGTACGTACCCATGTTGCGACAGGACGCGGCCAGGAAGTCTCGAATCGCTTCATCCGTCTTCAAGCGTTCGAGCCGTTGCCGCAGGGATGCGGCGGCCTGCTCGCGGGTGGAGCCCTGGAACAGGGCGATCAGGACTGCGGCATCGAAGGATCGCGCCGTCGGGTCGACCATGCGGATGCCGACGGACCGGGTCTTCAGAAGATGTTGTACGAGGATCGGCCACAAGACGTCCTCGAACATCGCGCGCGGGTATAGCAGCCGCTCCGCCACATCGGCCGCAAGCCATTCCGTGTCCGCCGCGTAGAGCAATTCTTCGACGGCCGACGCCACGGCCGGTCTCTTTACCGCGAGTTGCACCAGCGCAAAGCGGTCGATCCACGCCGCCAGAGCGGCGCGCTCGCGCGCATCGGGCATCGGCCAGACGAGGCGCTCATGCGAGCGGTAGCGATCGGATTTCGACAGCCATACGCGACCGTCGCGCGCCGCGCGCTCCGCAATCTTTTCGATCTCCGTCGCCGCCGCCAGGCGGTCGGCGGCCACTGCGGCCTGGCGCAGCACATCGAGCCTGACCGGCTCCAACTTGGGCCCGGCCGGTCTCGACCGACGCTCGGCATGGGTCCGGCGCAGCCACTTGACGAGCCAATCCGCATGGCGGCGCACCTCGGACTCGCAGAGCGTCGACAGGATCGGGCTGGGCTCGACGACATGCTGGCGCACCTCGATCACCGGCATCGCGCCCGAGAGGTTGCCGCGCGCGCAGGCCACGCCAGCTGAGGCGATACCGTCGGGCCTGAGACTGAGGGACACCGGCTCCTGGGCGCGTTCCTTGCAGCCATATTCGGCGTGGCAGCAGGATTGGCCTGCCGTGCCACTGACGACTTCGCGTGACCGCCGCGACGTGCAGAACAAAGTCGCTCCCCACCGCAGGGCGGCATCGCGCACCCAGGCGCGCGGCAGCCCGTGCTTGCCGTTGGCGCTGACGAGGGCGGCCCGTGGCCGAAGCCATTGCCAGACGGCGTCTTCGGCCTTGTCGCGATCGACGAAAGACCAGGAACCGTGATGCGGGACCTTCACAAGGTCGCAGCCCAGGCCCATCGGATGGCGGGCCATCAGATAGGTGAAGTTTTCAAGATCGCCGGTGAACAGCAATCGACGCTGGGCGAGGCCGAGGCGGGCTTCGACAAGCAGCACGATCGAGGTGTCGTTCAGAACGGAATTGCCGAAGAATTCCGGTTCGACCCCCATCGCCTCGGCTTGGGCTGCGTAGCTCTCTTGCGGAGCCAGTTGCTCCGACGACGGCAGCTCGTCCGGCACCCGGTCCGGAGCAATCTCGCCGGTTCCGATGGCGTAGCGCAGGTCGGCGTATGCGTCCTCCGGGTCGGTCACGTCTTCCGCCGGGACCAACAGCCAGCCAAGCGGCGTCGGTCGTTCGAGAAAGAGGCTGACGGCGTCGTCGCCGAGAAGGAGCCGCTCGGTCAGCCGAGCGGCGGGCGACAACACGCGGATCGTCAAGTCGCCGTCCGCGCTCGTCCAGGTCGCACCTTCGACGGGCCAGGAGACCAGGGTCTCGGCGCCGAGCGCGGCCTGCAGCGCCTCGGCCTGATCGAGGCCTCGCCGGACCCGCGGGGGAAACAGCCAGTCGTGCCGGCGGAACGCCGGCAGGCACGGCCCCCAGAAGCGCCGGATCGGCAGACGCTCGTCTCTCCGGGCATAGGCCAGCAAGCCGTCGACATGGTCGGCGTCGCAGTGAGTGAGCACCGCCAGATCGAGCGCAGTCGCCCCGAGGCGTTGCAGCGCGGTGGCGATTCGGTCCGCTCCCGCGACGGGGCCGCCATCGATGAGGATGGTAGAGGACGGCCCCGATGCAGGCTGCCAGTGCAGCAGCAAGGCGTCGCCATGCCCGACGTCGAGGAGTTCAACCTTCAGTTCCGGCCCGCCTGCCTCGCCCATGGCGCGATAGTCGCGGAATTCGTCTGCGAAGGAAAGGCGCTGGCCGCGGCAGGTTCGGGCAAAGCCATGGCGGGTTGGAGCGGGTCGCTTGCCCCGAGGCGGGTGCGGCAGGTCAGCGCACCCCCACCGCCTTGCGCACCTCGACCATCGTCGCCTCGGCCCGCTCCGCCGCCGCCGCTGCGGAGCGCCTGAGCATCGCCTCGAGCGCCGGCTCGTCGGCGCGGAGCTCCTTGAAGCGGCGCTGGATCGGCTCGAGGCCGGCGATCGTCGCCTCGGCGACGCCGGTCTTGAGCGCGCCATAGCCCTGGCCGTCGAAACGGCGCACCGCCTCCTCCCACGTCCCGCCGGCGAAGGCCTGGTAGATGGTGAGGAGGTTCCTGACGCCGGCGCCGAGGTCGGCGGCGTCGACGGCGGTGCGCGAGTCGGTCTTGGCCGACTTCAGCTTCTTGAGGATCACGCCCGGCGCGTCGAGGATGCCGATCGCGTGGCGCGGATTGGCCGCGCTCTTCGACATCTTCGCCTCCGGGTCGTCGAGCCCCATCACCCGCGCGCCGACCTCGCGGACCATGATTTCGGGCCGCGTGAAATGGTAGCCGAACAGCCCCTCGAAGCGCTGGGCGATGTCCTGGGTGATCTCGATATGCTGCCGCTGGTCCTCACCGACCGGCACCAGGTCGGTATGGTAGAGAAGGATGTCGGCGGCCTGGAGGATCGGATAGGTGTAGAGGCCGGTGCCGACCGTCTCCTGCATCTGCGCCTTGGTCTTGAACTGGGTCATCCGGTTCATCCAGCCCATCGGCGTCACGCATTCGAGGATCCAGGCGAGCTCGGCATGCTGGCGCACCTGGCTCTGCAGGAAGATGATCGACTTGTCGGGGTCGATGCCGCAGGCGACGTAGAGCGCGGCCACGTCGAGGCTGCTGCGGTGCAGCGCCTTCGCCTCGATCGCCTCGGGGATGGTGAGGGCGTGGAGGTCGACGACGCAGAAGATGTTGTCGTGCCGCTCCTGCTCGCGCACCCAGAGCGACAGCGCGCCGATGAGGTTGCCGATATGGAGGTCGCCGGTCGGCTGGACGCCGGAGAACACGGTCTTCTTCGTCTTGGGCTGCGCCAAGGCCTTCGCTCCCGAACAGGTGAGGCCGCCTCGTACAGGCGGCGGCGCAGCCCGCGCAAGCGATTGACGCGCCGCCTGCCCTGGCCCAGCGTCGCCGCCATGTCGAAGCCTCTCCTCTACGACTATTTCCGCTCCTCCGCCTGCTACCGCGTGCGGATCGCGCTGAACCTCAAGCGCATCGACTACGAGACGGTGGCGGTGAACCTGCTCGACGGCGCCCAGCGCGACGCGGCGTACCGCGCCCGCAACCCGCAGGGGCTGGTGCCGCTGCTCGTCATCGACGGCCACAGCCTCGGCCAGAGCCTCGCCATCTGCGACTATCTCGACGCGACCCGGCCCGACCCACCGCTCGTCCCCGCCGACCCCGCCGACCGCGCCCATGTCCTCGCGCTCGCGCTGACCGTCGCCTGCGACATCCACCCGATCAACAACCTGCGCGTGCTCAAATACCTGGCCGGGTCCCTCGCCCAGGCGCAGGCGGCGCGCGAGGCCTGGTCGCGCCACTGGATCGGCGAAGGCCTCGCCGCCCTCGAGGCGCTCGCCGCCCCCCGCGCCGGCGCATTCCTGTTCGGCGATGTGCCGACGCTGGCCGACCTCTGCCTCGTCCCCCAGCTCTACAACGCCCGCCGCGTCGCCGCCCCGCTCGACGCCTATCCGACCCTGCTCGGCGCCGAGGCCGCGGCGACTGCGCTTCCCGCCTTCGCCGCCGCGCATCCCGACGCTATACAGGCGCGAGCGAAGGAGGGTTGAGCATGGGCCGAGTCGAAGCGATCAACGCCGGGATGGACGGCGCCCGCCCGCTGGATGCCGTCGCGATCCCGTCGCTCGAGGGCAAGGTCTCGGCCGAGGAATGGGCGATCCGCGTCGACCTCGCCGCCGCCTACCGCCTCGTCGCTTATTACGGCTGGGACGACCTCATCTTCACCCATCTCTCGGCCCGCGTCCCCGGCCCCGAGCACCATTTCCTCCTCAATCCCTACAACCTCATGTTCGAGGAGGTCACCGCCTCCTCGCTGGTCAAGGTCGACATGAACGGCCTCCCCGTCGAGCCGACCCCGTTCATCACCAACCCCGCCGGCTTCACCATCCACTCCGCCCTCCACATGGCGCGCGAGGACGCCCAGGCGGTGATGCACCTCCACACCCCCCACGGCCAGGCGGTCTCGGCCCATAACGAGGGCCTGCTCCCGCTCACCCAGACGGCGATGCTGATCCGCGGCGAGCTCGCCTATCACGATTACGAGGGCGTCGCCGTCGACCTCTCGGAGCGCGAGCGCCTGATCGCCGACCTCGGCGACAAGAGCGCGATGCTGCTTCGCAATCACGGCACCCTCGCGGTCGGCGAAAGCGTCGGCGAATGCTTCCTCAAGCTCTATTTCCTCGAGCGCGCCTGCGAGGCCCAGATCCTCGCTTTGTCCGCCGGCGAGGCCAACCTCAACAACCCGCCCCAGGGCGCCCCCGAGGTCACCGCCGAGCAGGGCAAGATCGGGTTGAAGCTCGCCGCGAAGGCGCTCGCCTGGCCGGCTTTGCTGCGCAAGGCCTACCGGCTGGACCCGGGGTTCGCCACGTAATCGGCCGAAAGTGGTACTTTCGGCCGGTCGCTGAACGGGCCGCCGCGGCTTTCGCTGGCACGATTGCTCCCACGAGTCGCGCCGCCGCTCATCCGGCGCCGCCTTCGAAATCCTCCCCGTGCGGATCGAGGCCCTCGCCGCGACCGCAAGCGTCGTCTCCGCCTCCGGCGTCCTCGTCACCAAGGCCGGGCGCGACGTCCTCCGCCGCCTCCGGACCCAGGATTTCGGCGCGCGCCGCCGCCCGCGCCTCCTCGGCGGTCATCCGCACCCCGAGCGAATGGAGGCTCCTCAGCAGCGATTCGAACACCTCCTCGTTGGTGGCGCGGCGCGGCTGCCGCACGCCGCCCCCGCCGCCCTCGGCCGCGATCTTCGCCCGCAATTCCTTCTCGATCGCCTTGCGCCGCGTCGCGGCCATCCGCCCGTATTTCTTGGGGTTGGAGGCCTGAAGCAGCATCCGCAGCATCGCGTCCGAGGGCTTGCGCCTGACCTGCACGACTTCGCCGCCGCGGATCACCATCTCCTCGCCGCCGACCGTCGCCCGTTCCCACGCCAGCGCCTCGACCGCCCCCGCCGCCCGCGCCAGCTGCCCCGCGCACGCCGCCGCGAAGTCCGGCCACTTGTCGTGATGATAATAGAATGTCCGCCGGCTCACCCCGGCGATGCGGCAGGCATCGGCGATCGTCCCGTGCTTGCCGAGCGCCTCGAGGAACACCTTCTTGCGCGCCGCCGTAAACCCGTCCCACCGCTCCCGCGGCCTTTTCCCCTGCGCCTCTTTCTTCACCGCGATACCGCCTCCGAATCGATTATCTCCAACCGATCAGGTTAAAGCACGAATGGCGCCGGGAAGGAAGAACAAAATACAAACCCTGGCCGTGGCGACCTGCACGCGCACGCTGTCGCGGGCGCGGCGGGCGCATTATGGGTCACAGGATGCCCAAGCTCCTCTTCGCCCTCGCCGCGCTGGCCGCGACCGCACTGCTGATCGGCCTCGCCTGGGGCGTCGCGGTGCTGATGGTGAGCGGGACGCTGGCGCTGCCGAAATGGGTGCCGTTCGCGGCCGTCGCGGCGATCCCGGTCGCGGCCAACCTGCTGCGCTGGCGGCGGCGGCGTGGGCGGCGGTGAGCAGCAGCAGCGGTGAGGCTACCGGCGCGTCAGATCGGGGAGAGGAACGGCGCGATCGCCTCCGCCAGCTCGTCCTCGCGTATCCCCCCTTCGATCACCGCCTCGAACCAGCGCCGGAGCGTCTCGTCGTTCGCCGGCATCTCGAGGCGCCAACCGTTCAGCGCCAGGAAGGCGATCATAGCTACGGCGCCGGTGCGCTCGTTGCCGTCGACGAAGCCGTGGTTCATCGCGAGCCCAATGCCGAGCCGCACCGCGAGCGCCAGCACGTCATCCTCGCCTTCGTAGAAAAAGAGGTGTTGCGGCCGCGCCAAAGCGCTTTCGATCAGCCCGAGATCGCGCACGCCCTCGCCGCCGCCGAACCGCGCGATCTGCCGCTGGTGGATGGCAAGGACCCGCTGAAGGTCCAGCCAGTTCGGCTCACCGGCCAAGATATTTAAGCGTCTCGGAAAAGCGCTCGGAAATGTCCTCGACCAGCGCGTCCACGTCGACGTCCCGCTGCGGCCGCGCCTTGAGCGGCGGCCGCTTCGCAACCTTCCTGCCTTCGCTGTCCGGGCGATCCGCCATGGCCGGTCCTTTCCCAAGGCCGATATACGCTTTTGGTAGGGCCGACGCCACTGCCCCCTCGAAACCGGCGAACGCTAAGGTTGCGAGGCCAGGGCCGCCGCATCGGCCGCGATGCAGGCCATCGTCGCCTCGCCTTCGGGCAGCTCCCACGCCATCTCCGCGACCGCCCGCGCCAGCTTCGCCGCGAGCGCGGCGGCGTCCGGCGCGGGCGTGAGGAGCAGCGCCTCGAGCGCCGCGTTCTGCGCAGAGGCGAGATCGGAGAAGGCCTCGTCCAGCTCCCACTGCACGGCGAACGGCACGCCCTTGGGCTCGGCCCGCTTGAACGCCGCAATCTCCTCCTCGGCCCGAGTGAGAGCGGGGAGCGCCTCGTCCCATGCGGATCGGGCCTCCTGCCGCTGCCCGGGAGGCGGCGAGGCCGCGGAGCCGCGGAGAGCGAGGGCGGACGGCGCCGCCGCCGCGCCGGCGAGAAGATCGCGGCGCGTGAGGGCGGCGCCGGCCATGAGCAGGGAGCCCGGCGCGTGGGCTCTCATCAAAGTAGTACTTTGATGGGTACCCGGAGCGCCGCGCGAGCAGCGAACGGACTCGTCGCGCTGCCCGGCCAGCGGGTCGGCGGAGCCGAGCCCGTCCGACGACGCGGCGAGGCCGCCCTCGCCTTCCCCTGCTGGAAGTGCGTCACGCACTCGTTTATGCTCCCTGGCAGCCACGACCAAGGCTCTCCCGCCATAGGAGGTGGGGGTCCTTCTCTATTGTTGTTTTTCTGAGAGAACCATGGGAGGGCGTCAACTGTTTTTTGTTGGAAAACAGACAAAGTGAACGCGCGACAGTGTCGGATGGCGCGCGCCGCTCTAAATTGGACGCAGCACGATCTCGCGGAGGCTGCGGCGATTAGCTGGCGCACCGTCGCCCGATTTGAGAAGGCGGAGTCCGTCCTCCCGGCTCAGGTGCAAAAAATGCGTCACGCGCTGGAGGCACAGGGGGTTCTCTTCCTAGATAGCGGCCGCCTAGCCGGAGGCGTGATCCCGCCACCATCAATACCGTAACGGCCGAAAGGGGGTAGGCCGAGCTCGACAAGGGCTGCCGTTGCCGGCCTACCTCAGTGGATGCGCTGCTTGCCTCGAGGCATCGCCCTTGGCACACTAGGCGGTCGCAACTTAGCCCACTGTCCGGAGAACAGGCTGGAGCGGCCTTCGGCGAGCTCCTCGCTAAATTGGTCTAGCAGGAACGTCTCCAGCGCCCACTGTGGGTACTCGCCCTGTGTCTTCCGTCGGAACACATTATCGATCCCAGCCTGTTCGAACACGATCACCGCCTGTTCGAAAGTATCAAGTGCGCAAAAGGACAAAGGGTGATTTTCAATCAGGGCAGGATCAATTCCCAAGCTCCGCAACTCCTCTCGGAGTGGCTGAACAACCAGCCGATCTACGTGGAGTCCAAAGGTTTGCCAATCCTCTAACGTAACCAAAAGGGGATAAACCGGACGGCCGTCCGGCTTCCACTGTGGATATTTTCCTCCAAGCGCATCAGCCAGCGTCTTGTATATCTGCACAGCAAAAGCCCGTATTCTCTCAAACTCCTTGTCAATGTGAGCATGGTCCGTAAGATCCGTTGTACCTTTCAGGCGCGCTCGCGCTGACTTACATTCGACCAGCAAGGTTGCGGTTTCGTCAGCGATAAGCCAATCAGCAGTATCTTTGCGCGTCTTCGCTCCCCCGTAGGACGCCTCCGAGAGTATGTTCAAGCGCCCCCTCCTGTTTGCATTCTCAGCTGCCTCGCCAACCAACTGCTGCACCGCAGGTCCGAATGCCTTGGAAAAGTGCGGCTCCTTCCCCACCAGATCGAAATAGACTTCGTTTGTGGCTCGACGGATCAGGAACGAAGGGATCAGGCAAATTGCCGTCGTGCTATTAACCTTCAGGATTGGCCTGCTTCGGAGGGGATCAAACGTATACGCCCAGTTGATATCGTAAGACTGCACCTTCCTATACGCTTCTCGAGCTTCATCAAGCGTCTGGGAGAATCGCGCCAGAAACCTCTCACAGGCTTCGGCGGAGGCCGAGTTCAGCTCATTCCGAATGGGAATACGGAGGCTGAAGTTCGAGAGAAAATGCCCGGCGATGCCCAGAGCTAGCTGAAGCATCTCTTGCGGACTCATCCCGTACTCTTCGTGAATTAGGCGACCTAAGCCGCACAGCTCAAACAAACGCGAGTACCTGAGAAAATGCGGTTGCGAAATGCCACGTTGCCAAGGAAACTGCTGATGGGCAATTCGCACCAGCTCGTAGAGAACATCTTCACCACGTTTGGAGTGGATGCCCCAAGTCCTATTCTCTAGATCCTTAATAGAATTGATCTCACGAGCTATATCATGCCACGTTGTCAGCCGCTTAGATGCGAACTTATCCGCATTCAGAATAAGTTCACGAGCGAGAATTTCGAATTCCCACTGCACAAGCCCGAGGCGCATCTTGCTTCGGTCGGATAGCGCCATAGGCGGCTTGAGGCTCGGTGGCAGCGGGACATCGAAGTCAAGATGCTGCATGAAGTGATAAACTGACCACAGCGACTCAAGCAGCGATACCTGGCGCAAGCGGTTCCTGAATGGCTTATAGATGTCGTACATAGGTTAGGCGGAGTTTATAGCGTTGCCGCCCCATGCGGCGAAGGGCGTTAGCCCCGCATCGCCCGTAGCGTCTCCATCGCCCTCGGAGTGCTGCGCCAGCACCTCGATCAATCCCACCGCCGCCTAGGAGGGCGGCGTCGCCCCACTCTCATATTTCTGGAACGCCCGCTTACCGCCGCCGATCAGCCGCCCTGCTTCCTCCTGGCTGAGCCCCAGCGCCTTGCGCACCTTGCGGACGTGGGCGCCGGCTACTTCTTCGGCGGCGGCTTGACGGCACTTCCCCCCGAAGGAGGGTTTACCGCGCCTCGGCTGGCGGTCGGCACATAGCCGCCCTGCACCTTCTTCGGGAGGTGACCCTTCTCCATGGGAGTCCAGCCTTCGTTGATGCGGATTTTCTTGGGATCGTTCATCTCAGCCTCCGAAGACTTCGATATAGCGTATGTCAGCCCCGCAAAGAAGGATTCCTCGCGGGGGCGCCGCCGGAATCCAAGGCCCGTTCGCCGGGATGTCCCACACCTCGGCCAAGTAGACGTCCCTTCCATCCTTGGCCGAGGAAGCGAAGGAGCCAGGCACCCAGCGGCCTCCGACCTGCCTATCGTCGGTCAGAGTGGCGAGAACGAAATCTCCTTCCGCGAGCCGGCCGAAGCGGAAATCCCATGCCGTGGGGATGCGATGCGCAAAGTGCATGCCGAGCCGTTCGGCCCACGCATATTCGAGGTCTCGTTGCGTCACCCATCCCACGGCAACACCGATGAACACCGGGACCGCAAAGTAGAACAGGAGATTCCATAGCACCGGCGGCAGCCGCACTCCGGCGCCCACATCGAACAGTGGCGCCACCACCCCATAATAAGCCGCCGACGCCAGGGCGAAGTAGAGCAGCTCCTTCTTGAAATCGGGGGCGGCACCTTCGATCACCCTGCTGCGGAACCACAGGATGATGAATCCCGGCGCGAGCAACGCCAGGAAGAGCGGCAGGTCTTTCGCGTCCTTGATCTCCACCCGTCCCTCCTTGTCCGGTGCAGCACCTTAGTCGCTGCGCCAAGGGAAACCTGTCGCCCCTTCTCCGCGCCTCCTCCTTCGCGTCTCCGCGCCCTCCGCGTGAACCGTCCCGTCACCCCGGACCTGATCCCGGGTCAATCTGCGTTCGGAAAATCCGAAGAGAGAAAGGTGGATGCCGGATCAAGTCCGGCATGACGGGTCAGAGGCTCCGGCAGGACGCCGGGGGTGTAAGCCTTCACACCCTTCCCGCGCATTGCTAGAGCGCCCCCAAAGTTCGGATTGTCCGAACGTCCCGCATCACCAAGGACGCGCGCGAATGACCGCCGTTGGCAACGACACCCTCCGCACCCGCACCGAGCTGGACGTCAACGGACGCAAGTACAGCTATTATTCCGTCGCCAAGGCCGCCGCGCAGCTCGGCTCCGTCGCCCGCCTGCCCTTCTCGATGAAGGTGCTGCTCGAGAATTTGCTGCGCTTCGAGGACGGCAAGACGGTCACCCGCGACGACATCCAGGCGCTGGTCGACTGGCAGAAGAATCCGGCCGGCCCGGCGCGCGAGATCCAGTACCGCCCCGCCCGCGTCCTCATGCAGGATTTCACCGGGGTCCCCGCCGTCGTCGACCTCGCGGCGATGCGGGACGCGATGGCGGCGCTGAAGGGCAATCCGGAGAAGATCAATCCGCTGGTGCCCGTCCACCTCGTCATCGACCATAGCGTGATGGTCGACGAGTTCGGCACGCCCAAGGCGTTCGAGCGCAACGTCGCGCTCGAATATGACCGCAATTACGAGCGCTACGAATTTTTGAAATGGGGCTCCAAGGCGTTCCGCAACTTCGAGGTCGTGCCGCCGGGCACCGGCATCTGCCATCAGGTCAACCTCGAATATATCGCCCGCGGGGTGTGGTCCTCGAAGGACCAGCGGGGCGGCGAAGTCGCCTATCCGGACACGCTGGTCGGCACCGACTCGCACACCACGATGGTGAACGGGCTCGGCGTGCTCGGCTGGGGCGTCGGCGGGATCGAGGCGGAGGCGGCGATGCTCGGCCAGCCGGTCTCGATGCTGATCCCCGAAGTGGTCGGCTTCCACCTCTCCGGCGCATTGGGCGAGGGGATCACGGCGACCGACCTCGTGCTTACCGTCACCCAGATGCTGCGCGCCAAGGGCGTGGTCGGGCGCTTCGTCGAATTCTACGGGCCCGGCGTCTCGGCGCTCTCCGTCGCCGACCGGGCGACGATCGCCAACATGGCGCCCGAATATGGGGCGACCTGCGGCTTCTTCCCGATCGATGCGAAGACGATCGACTATCTGCGCCTCACGGGCCGGCCGGACGACCAGGTCGCGCTGACCGAAGCCTATGCCAGGGCGCAGGGGCTGTGGCTCGACGAGGGTTCGGCGCACGAGCCGGTGTTCACCGACACGCTCCGCCTCGACATGGCGACGGTCGAGCCCTCGCTCGCCGGGCCGAAGCGGCCGCAGGACAAGGTGCCGCTTTCCCGCGTCGACGAGGAGTTCATCGCGAATTTCACCCGGGAGTACGGCCACGAGCTCGGCGAGCTCGGCAAGCGCGTCGCGGTCGCGAACCCGGGCGCCGGCGCGGACGCGCTCGACGCGCAGGCGGCGGCGGCCACCGACCTCGGCCATGGCGACGTCGTCATCGCCGCCATCACGTCCTGCACCAACACGTCGAACCCGGCCGTGCTGATCGCCGCCGGCCTCGTCGCCCGCAAGGCGCGCGAGAAGGGGCTCGGCCGCAAGCCCTGGGTCAAGACGTCGCTGGCGCCGGGCTCCAAGGTCGTCACCGACTATCTCGTCAAGTCGGGCCTGCAGGAGGATCTGGACGCGATCGGCTTCAACCTCGCCGGCTATGGCTGCACGACGTGCATCGGCAATTCGGGGCCGCTCCCCGCGCAGATCTCCGACGCGATCAACAAGAACGACCTCGTCGCCGCCTCGGTGCTGTCGGGCAACCGCAATTTCGAAGGGCGCGTGTCGCCGGACGTGCGCGCCAATTATCTCGCCTCGCCGCCGCTCGTCGTCGCCTATGCCCTCAAGGGCACCGTCACCCACGACATGATCGACGATCCGATCGGCCAGGGCGCCGACGGCGGCGACGTGTACCTCCGGGACATCTGGCCCACGAACGAGGAAGTGCGGCGCCTCATCGACACCTATGTCCACGGCGACATGTTCCGCGCGCGCTATGCCGACGTTTATCAAGGGGATGAGCGCTGGCGGACGATTCCGGTGGCGGGCGGCGAAACCTATGCCTGGTCGGCGGGCAGCACCTACATCCAGAATCCGCCCTACTTTGCCGGCATGACGATGACGCCTTCGGCCCCTTCCGACGTGGTTGCGGCGCGGCCGCTGGCGATTTTCGGCGATTCGATCACCACCGACCACATTTCCCCGGCGGGTGCCATCAAGGCCGACAGCCCGGCCGGCCGCTACCTCTCCGAGCACCAGGTCGCCCGCGCCGACTTCAACTCCTACGGCGCCCGCCGCGGCAACCACGAAGTCATGATGCGCGGCACCTTCGCCAACATCCGCATCAAGAACCGCATGGTCCCCGGCATCGAGGGCGGCGTGACGAAATATGTCCCCACCGGCGAGACCATGCCGATCTACGACGCGGCGATGCGCTACAAGGCGGAAGGGACGCCGCTCGTCGTCATCGCCGGCAAGGAATACGGCACCGGCTCGTCGCGTGACTGGGCGGCGAAGGGCACCAACCTGCTCGGCGTGCGCGCCGTCATCGCCGAGACCTACGAGCGGATCCACCGCTCCAACCTCGTCGGCATGGGGGTGCTGCCGCTCCAGTTCCTCGGCGAGCCGCCCCAGTTCGACGGCTCGGAGACCTTCACGATCGCGGGGATCGGCTCGCTCAGCCCGCGCCAGGAGATCGCGGTCGAGGTGACCCGCGCCGACGGCTCGACCTCCTCCTTCCCGGTCCGGGTGCGGATCGACACGCTCAACGAGCTCGAATATTTCCGCAGCGGCGGCATCCTCCACTATGTGCTGAGGAACCTCGCCGCCTGAGCGCGCTCGAGCTCTTCGTCGAGGCGGTCGGCTGGGCCGGGGCGGTGCTGATCCTGTCGGCCTATTTGCTCCTGTCGATGGGGCGGCTGACCGGCCAGTCGGCTGTGTACCAGGCGATGAACGTCGTCGGCGCGGCGGGGTTCGTCGTCAACGGCTGGTGGCACCGCGCCGTGCCGTCGGCCTCGCTGAACCTGGTCTGGGCGCTGATCGGAGCGGTGGCGTTATGGCGGATAGGACGGAAAGGCTCGTCGACCTCAGCCATGTGATCGAGGACGGGATGACGACCTACAAGGGTCTCCCCGGCCCGCACATCTGCGATTTCTGGAGCCGGGAGCATTCGGCCCAATATTACGACGACGGCGCGACCTTCCAGATCGGCCGCATCGACATGGTCGCCAACACCGGCACCTATCTCGACGCGCCCTTCCACCGCTTCGCGGAAGGGGCGGACCTCGCCGCGCTGAACCTGGCGACGCTGGCCGGGCTGGAGGGCGTTGTCGTCCGCTCCGAGGGTCCGGCGATCGGGCCGGAGGCGTTCGCGGGCCGCGACGTCGCCGGCAAGGCGGTGCTGGTCCACACCGGCTGGGACCGCCACTGGCGGACCGAGGCCTATCAGAGCGGCCACCCCTTCCTCACCGAGGCGGCCGCCCAGCTCCTCGTCGAGCGGGGCGCGAAGCTGGTCGGCATGGACAGCCACAATATCGACGACACCGCGCGCCGCGCCCGCCCGGTGCACACGCACCTGCTCGGCGCCGGCGTGCTGATCTGCGAGCATATGACCAACCTCGGCGCGCTGCCGGACGCCGGCTTCCGCTTCACCGCCGTCCCGCCGAAGGTGCGCGGCATGGGCACCTTCCCGGTCCGGGCGTTCGCGCAGCTCGGCGGATGACGGATTCGCTTCTGCGCACGGCTCTGGCGGCCGTCTCCGTCACCCTCATCGTCATGGCCAGGCAGCTCGGCCCGCACCTTCAGCAACGCCGCTTCGCGCGAGCGGCAAAGCCTCCGGCGCGGCCGGGGCCCAGCTGGTCGCCGCGTCCGCGCTTCGACCCGATCGATGCGGGACCGGCGCGGGGGCGCGGCTATACCGGCTATACGGAGAGCTTCGCCGCGACCGGGACGGTCTACGCGTACATGGACGCGCTGCCGGACGAAGAGGCCCGCATCCTCACCGTCGCTTTCGCCTGCGCCTATCTGCAGACCCGGATGGGGGCGCGGCTTTCTCCGCAGCTGACGGCCGACGGTGGCGAAGGCGAGGGAGGCGGCGCCCTCGATGCGTCCTCCGCTCTCGGCTGGCTCGCGGCCATCCACGCGAACTACGCGGACAATGCGCCCCCCGATTCCACGTTCGTCCGCTTGGCGCTGGAGAGGGCGGTCGAGGACTATGCGCGCGGGCGAAGCCTGCGGGCGCAGCGCGCATGGCGGGATCTCGCCACGAAATTGCTCGTGGACGGTCTCGAGGTGAACGAGCGCTCGGCACGGCTCGACGAGGAGCGGAAGCGAACGGACCTCGACCCGGCCGCGGTGCGGCCGCTGCTCCTGGCTGCGGCACGGGCGGGACGCGACCTCGGAGCATCGCACAATATGGACGGCGCCCGGAGCGAATGAGCGCCGCGCCCACGAACCCGCGGCTCAGGACACCGGCGGATTCCCGTGCGCCGCGATCGCGGCGGCGAGCCAGGGCGGCACGACGGCATCGCCGAGATCCTCCACCCGCCTGTGCTCCACCGCCAGGCCGATGTCGGGATAGAAGGCGCGAGTGCGCTCGCCCGGCGCCGTCGCCGGAACCACGACGAGCCGGCGGTTGACCTTGGAGCGGTAGTTCATCCGCGCGGTATTCTCCTGGCCGACATAGCAGCCCTTGGCGAAGCTGACGCCGTTCAGCTCGGCGGCGTTGCATTCGAGCCAGAGCGTCCTGTCCGAGCCGAGCTCGCCGCGGCCCTCCGTCACACCCAGGGCGAGGCGGTGGGGGCGCCAGCCTTCGGCGGCTTCGCCGGGTGCCGCCAGCCAGCGGCGGCCGAGCTCCGGCAGACGGGGGTCCGGCAGACCCGCATCGCCTTGCGCCGACCAGTGGACGGCGAGGCCCTCCTCGCGCTCGATCGCGATCTTCCGACGCAGACGGTAGATGGTCAGGCGGCGGGTGAGATCGTCCGCAGCGTCCGCCTCGCAGTCGACCAGCACGTCTTCGCCGTCCGCCCACAGGATGAAGTCGAACAGCGCCTTGCCCTGCGGCGTGAGCAGCCCCGCCCAGAGCGGACGATCGGCGCCGAGCAGCGTCACGTCGTGGGTGACGAGGCCCTGCAGGAAGCCGCGCCCGTCGTCGCCGGAGAGGCGAAGCAGCGCGCGGTCGGCAAGGGTGGTCGCAGCCATGCCCCCTTGATAGGGAGCCGGAGCGACGATCCCAAGGGAGCCGATGACCCAGCGCCTCACCCTCCGCCGCCCCGACGACTGGCATGTCCACCTGCGCGACGGGGCGATGCTCGATGCGGTTGCGTGTTACACGGCGCGGCAGTTCGCCCGCGCCATCGTCATGCCCAACCTCGATCCGCCCGTGACGAGCGTCGCCGCGGCGGAGGCGTACCGGCAGCGGATCTGCGCCGCGGTCGGCGACGCGGATTTCACGCCGCTGATGACCTGCTACCTCACCGATGCCGCCGACACGTCGGAGCTGGTGCGCGGGTTCGAAGCCGGCGCGTTCACGGCGGCGAAGCTCTATCCGGCCAACGCGACCACCAATTCCGCCCACGGCGTCACGAGAGTCGAGAATATCTACCCTGCCCTGGAAGCCATGCAGGGCGCCGGGATGCCGCTGCTCATCCACGGCGAGGTCACGGATGCGGACGTGGACGTGTTTGACCGGGAAAAGGTGTTCATCGAGCGAACGCTCAAGCGGCTGGTCGCGGATTTTCCCGCGCTCAACATTGTGCTCGAGCACATCACCACGGCCGATGCCGTGGCCTTCGTCGAGGCGTCGGGCCCCAGGGTCGCCGCGACGATCACGCCGCAGCACCTCATCATCAACCGCAATGCGCTGTTCGCCGGCGGCCTCCGCCCCCACGCTTACTGCCTGCCCGTCGCGAAGCGGGAGGAGCACCGCCTCGCCGTCCGCCGCGCCGCCACCTCGGGCTCGGCAAAATTCTTCCTCGGCACCGACAGCGCGCCGCATGCCGTCGAGAAGAAGGAGAGCGCGTGCGGCTGCGCCGGTATCTTCAACGCGCCGTTCGCGCTCGAAGCCTACGCGCAGGTTTTCGAGGATGAGGGGGCGCTGGACCGGCTCGAAGCCTTCGCCTCGGAGAACGGCCCCCGCTTCTACGGCCTGCCGCTCAATGAGGATATGGTCACGCTCGAAAAGGCGACGGCGCAGGTCCCTGCGAGAATTGCCGCGGCCGGCAGTGCGCTGGTGCCGTTCCTGGCCGGCGAGACCCTGGGCTGGCGGCTCGCGGACTGATCCCGGCGAGCGAGCTCAAAAACAACCCGGCCGCTCCACCGGGAAGCGGCCGGGTCTCTTTCGCCCCACGAAAGAGCTTGGCAATTACTGGATCGGCTGCAGGTTCACCGCCGCCGTCTTGCCGCGGCGGTCGACCTCCAGCTCGAACTCGACCCGGTCGCCCTCGTTGAGGCCGGCCAGGCCGGCCCGCTCGACGGCGGAGATGTGGACGAAGGCGTCCGGCTGGCCGTCGTCGCGGCTGATGAAGCCGAAGCCCTTCATCGCGTTGAAGAACTTGACCGTGCCCTGCGCCTTCTCACCGGTCAGCTGCCGCTGCGGGCCGCCGCCGAAGCCGCCGCCGCCGGCGCGAGGCTCGCGCGGGGCGCGCTCCTGGACCGGGAGCGGCTCGCCCTCAATCTTGAGATCGGTGGCCGAGACGCGGCCGCCGCGGTCGACGAGCGTGAATTCGAGCGGCTGGCCTTCGGCGAGGCCGGTGAGGCCCGCCTGCTCGACCGCCGAGATATGGACGAACACGTCCTCGCCGCCATCGTCACGGACGATGAAGCCGAAGCCCTTTTGCCCATTGAAGAACTTGACGGTGCCCTTGCCCTGGCCGACGACCTGGGGGGGCATGCCGCCGCCGCCGCCGCGGAACCCGCCGCCGCCACCACCGCCGCCGAAGCCGCCACCGCCGCCGCGATAGCCGCCACCGCCGCCGCCGAAGCCGCCCCGGTCGTCACCACCGGCACCTGCGTAGAAATTGTCGTCGCCGAAACCGTCGCGCTTGTCTTTGCCGCGCCCGCCGCGCTCTCCGCGGCGCCCTCTGTC
>Ga0213876_10000377_pt1 | contig 37978 bp, 40 predicted proteins | sample BarmaccomBMRX_R9_FD_160113 | JGI IMG/M metagenome (GOLD analysis project Ga0213876, IMG submission 160113) | Root-associated microbial communities from Barbacenia macrantha in rupestrian grasslands, the National Park of Serra do Cipo, Brazil - RX_R9 | ecosystem: Host-associated > Plants > Roots... | reverse complement strand
CCCATGCCGGGTTCTGCGGGTTATGGTTCAGGAAATCACGCCACAGGACTTCGGCGATGTCAGCCATACCCATCGGGGCACCCGGGTGACCGGATTTGGATTTTTGTACACCATCAATAGAAAGCATGCGCAAAGCATTCGCTAGCGTGCGACGAGTCGTCATGAGGGAACTCCAGATATAAAAGGGTTACAGCGCCCTCAACCGTATAAATCAAGTGCGAAGGCAAAGAGACAGACCGGTTAAATAGACTCTTTGCACTGCACAATGGCTCAATACGGCTGAGCGCGCTGCAATTTTCAGGCAGCGATTTCGCGCTGGTAGATATTGATCATTTTATCCCATGCATCGCCGACATTATCCGCCAGGGAGAACAGGCCCGAGGTTCCCACAATAAAGACGTCAACGCCCGACCGGGAGATAACATTGAAGGTTTTCTCGTTACAGGAGCCGTCAATCTCGGTCAGGTAGTGGTAACCATGCGCTTCGCGCATCGCAATCAGTTGTTTGATTTTATTGAGTGATTCCGGGATAAACTTCTGGCCCGCGTAACCTGGGTCAACCGACATGACGGTCACTTTATCCAGCAGATGCGCGTACTCTTTAATAGCATCAGCCGGGGTAGCAGGGTTCAACACCACGCCGCAGCGACGACCAGCATCTTTAATCTGGTTCAACAGACGGAAGATTTTGTTATTCGCCGTCTCCGGATGGAAGCTGATAATATCGGCTCCTGCATCAATGCACATTGGAATAATATCTTCCGGGTGGTTCACCATCAGATGCACATCAATCGGCACTTCGGTGATTTTTTTCAGGTTTTCGATAAAGAACGGTGACAGCGTAATATTCTTCACATAGCTACCATCCATAATATCGACGTGATAAAAATCAGCCCGACCGTTCATTGCCGTAATTTGCTCTCTGAACTGTGTTAAATCCATGCACATTAACGAGGGCGAAAATTTAGCCGCCATACCTCACCTCCAAATGAATTAATTAGTTAAACAGTGTCACGACATGCCCAAGAATGATGCCAACTACGCCGAAGTCCGCATCGCCAAAGGTGGTGGATGCAAAGCCCAGGTCGCCCATAAGAGGCAGCAAAATCGCAGGCAAGAATGAAATCAACAGACCGTGAGCGAATGCCCCCACCACCGCACCGCGCCGACCACCGCAGATGTTGCCGTAAACGCCCGCCGTCGCGCCGCAGAAGAAGTGCGGTACCAGGCCAGGAACGATGACGCTTAAACCAAACAGCGGGCACAGGAACATACTCACCAGACCTGCGGTAAAACTTGACAGAAATCCAACGATCACCGCGTTTGGAGCGAACGGAAAGACGGTAGGGCAGTCGAGCGCCGGTTTGGCGTCTTTCACCACTTTGTCGGCGATGCCTTTAAAGGCCGGAACAATTTCGGCAATAATCATGCGCACACCCGCAAGGATGATCCACACGCCTGCCGCGAAGGTCAGTGACTGGATAATGGCGAAAATGATAAAGTTCTGACCACCACTGATGCTGGCTTCAACAAACTCTTTGCCAGCTACCAGTACCAGAATCAAGAACAGAATCATCATTGTCAGCGAGATGGCGACAGAAGAGTCACGCAGGAAATTCAGCGATTTCGGCACCTTTAGCTCTTCAATCGACGGGCTGCCTTTACCGACTACTTTTCCTACCAGCGCTGACAGCAGATAGCCAGTTGAACCAAAATGGCCCAGAGCCAAATCATCAGTACCGGTTATTTTGCGTGTAAACGGCTGCAGAATGGCCGGAGAGACCACCATCATGATGCCGAGGATCACCGCCCCCACCAATACCACCCAGAATGGCGACAGACCGCCAACAGAGAGGATGACTGCCAGCATCGCCGACATATACAGCGTATGGTGCCCCGTCAGGAAGATGTATTTCAGCGGTGTAATACGGGCAAGGACAATGTTAAACAACATCCCCAGCACCATGATCATTGCCGTCGCAGTACCGTAGTTTTTCTGCGCCAGCGCCGCCATGGCGTCAGTATTGGGTACAACCCCCTGAATATGGAATGAGTGCTCAAACAGCTGGCTAAACGTCATTAACGTCGTGGCGATAATCGCCGCCCCGGATGTTAATATCACAAAACCCATAATGGTTTTGAGGGTTCCGGAAATAACATCGGAAACTGCTTTTTTTTGCAATAATAAGCCGATTAGGGAAAATAGACCGACCAGTATTGCTGGTGTGCCCAGTACATCATGAATAATAAACTGCAGCATAGAATGACTCCGTAAGGCCGCAAATAATTAATCAGAGATTCTCGGAAAGAATTTCTTTTATTTTATTGTTATCCAGCAGGTTAGATAAACCAAATACCTGTGCAGAATGACTGGACAAATGTTCAGCAATATCCCTGGCGCTAAGAATAATATCGGCAGTTTCGCTTTTTGCCGAAGTCAGATCGGTATGGGAAACCTCTGCTTCTTTATTCAGCTCTTTAATGATTTTTTTCACATTCATTTCAACAATAAAGCTACTACCTAAACCGTTACCGCAAACAATCAGAACCTTTTTCATTTCTACCTCACTATCCGTTGATAACAGCTTGAATTGTTTCCATTGATGATGCTTTCAGTAGTGCTGAGAGTCGTTCATCATCGCTAAAAATGTCCGCCAGTGCTGTAATCATATTGATGTGCTCATCTCCCGAAAGCGCACACAGCATAATCACGACGTAAATAGGGTCATTATCTTCCGAGTCAAAAGAAACGCCTTTTTTAATATGCAAAAACGATAACCCATTTTTAATTGCCCCTTGCTCCGGGCGAGCATGAGGCATCGCCAGACCAGGCGCTAAAACATAATAAGGGCCAAGTTTTTGGTGGCTGTTAAAAATGGCCTGAATATAACCTTCAGTAATCGCCTCTTTCGCCAATAAGGGTTGGGCCGATAACGTAATTGCCTGCTTCCAGTCACTGACTGAATCTACAATCTGGATATTGTCCGCAGTTAACCAGGTCGTAATCATAAATACCCCGATAGCGTTGAAAGTGAGCCTACTATAGTGGAATGCCTTTGTGGCTTACCGTGATCTTCCTCGCAAAGTTAGCGCTAACACGACCGTAATGTTAAAATTCTTGTTACCGCTAACTTTGTTACCCCTACTTATCATTACTTTGCAGTTGGGCAATGCGCAAAATGCCAAACATCATTTACAATGGCTGCCCAGTCAGGCGAAAGGAGGACATCAGTGCAGACGTTAGAAGCGGACGATAGCGCGAGAGAAAAACGCAGGAAAAACACCGGTAAAATTACGCTCGCTGAAGTAGCAAAACTGGTCGGCGTCAGCACGATGACCGTGTCGCGCGCGTTACGTATGCCTGAAAAAGTGAATCCTGAACTGCGCACACGCATCGAAGCAGCGGTAAGCGAGCTGGGCTATGTGCCAAATCTGCAGGCCCGCAGCCTTGCCTCTGCTGACTCCAGCCTGGTGATGGGCGTGGTTCCATCTTTTTCCTCCCCGGGCTTTCTTGCCGTCTCCGAAACATTGCAGACCGTGCTCGCGACCCAGGGCTACAGCATGATGTTTATTGAGTCCGGCCAGGGTGGACAGAGTGAAGAAAAAGCGTTTGCGCAAATGCTCGCTTACAACCCGGCTGCGATTGTTCAATTCAATATTGATAACATTAGCAGTTGTTCGCAAATGATAAGTAACACCGGCGTGCCGGTGGTTGAGATAGGTGCCATTAATCGTGATGCGAACTGGGTCAGCATTGGTGTTGATTATGCTGCAGCCATCAAAAAATTGGTCACATCGCTTGTACAGGCCGGATATAAAAATATCGGCCTGCTTTGCACTGCTTCCAATAACATTATGTTTCGCCAGGTACTGAGCGGTTGGAACAGCGCTATGCTCTCCGTTAACCACTCGCCACATCGCGTGGTGACCTCTCACCTGGCGGCAGGCATTACGACCGGCCTAAACCTGCTCGGTGATATTCGTATTACCTGGCCTGAGCTGGATGCGCTGATTTGCACATCCGATGAAATCGCCTGCGGCTGCATTATGGCCTGCCACGGTGCTGGACAAAAAGTACCAGACGCCCTGGCATTGGCAAGCTTGAGTGGAGGGACCCTTGCGGCGGTTTGCTCACCGGCGCTGACTGCAGTCGAATTCCCATGGAGTGAAACGGGAACAGTTGCAGGAAAAACGTTGCTTGATCTATTTGCTGGCAAGTCGACAGACAAAACCATTGAATTACCATCAACTTTACAAGTTCGTGCCAGCACAAGAAAACAGTAGGGCGGGTAAGATATTTTTTGATTTGTTATCCCGCCAAATTAATCAACTCCTATATTTAATGGCCTGCTTTACTCATTCGAGTGGTCAGCGCCATGGCTACGCTGGCCAAAGTGAAAAGTGTGATAATCCAGCCCATCGTCGAGGGGGTTCCGTCACTGAACATCGCTAAAAGCAATGATGAAATGATGCCACTGCCGTACTGGAGTGAACCAATCAGTGCCGAAGCCGAGCCCGCAGTATCCGGTGCCGCATCCAATGCGGCGGCTGTTGCTGTGGCGGCAATAATCCCATTCATTGAAAACAGGATGAAAATTGCAATCGCAATCATCGCTATTCCTCCGAAATTAAGTTTTATTGCAACCGCCAGCACTAAGGATGCGATAGCAGCAATAAGTACAGCGCCTTTTAAGAGCGTTTCCAGTAGGTGACGTTGCACCAGGCGACGGTTAACCGCACTCAGCCCCATTACGCCAACAATATTGACGGCAAACAACCAACCGTAATGCTGCGGATCAACACGGAAATGCGTGATATAGACAGAGGGTGAGCCTGCGATAAATGCATAAATGGCCACATAGTAAAACGTCAGACAAAGAGTGAACTTCATAAAGCTCACATTACTTAATAACCGAGAATATGTCCGGAACGCACCCTTAAGTGAGGCCGATACACGACGTTCAAGCGGCAACGTTTCTGGCAACCAGTAGAGTGACAGCAGCATGAATACGCCAATAGCTGTCAACAACCAGAAAATTGCATGCCAGGAGTTGAATTTGATCATCTGCCCCCCAAGAAGTGGGCTGATAATAGGGGCAACTGCCATGACAATGGTTAACGTTGATAGCATCTGGGCGGCGCGGGTGCGGCTAAACAGATCACGAATCATGGCGCGCGCCAGCATAGGACCCGTGCAGGCACCCAGCGCCTGAAATACTCGCCAAAAAACGATATGCGTGATGTCTGTAGAAAGCGCGCATCCTGCCGAACCAATAATAAATAATATCATGCCGATTATCAGGGGAGGGCGGCGACCTAAATGATCGCTGATAGGCCCCCAGATAAGTTGTGCCAGGCAAAAGCCAATCAAAAAACCGGTAATAGTTAATTCAGCATTACCCTTCAATTCCTTTGTCATAATGGGCATAGCGGGAAGATAGATATCGGTAGACAAGGACGTAAACGCCATCAGGGCGCTGAGAATCATAATAAAAAGTAGCCCGGTTGTCTTAACGGAGGGGGAACAGCTCATAAACACCTGCATACATAAGAATACTGTGTTCAATAATAGCGATCCGGTCGCAATTAATAATCAGCGTAAGCTCGATTAGCGTTATGAGCCGCGCTCATGAATGTTGCCTTTTATCATCTTTCTCTCGCTGTTGGTGATCGGACAGGGATTAGCGTTCTCGAATGAAATGCTTGTGGGTAACAAACAGTCTTGGCTGGAGTCCGGTTGCGTTTATGGCTATCGCAAGATCCACCTCGACCTGCGAGATAGCGGGCAACGGTGTGGGATTAACCGGGTCTGGAGGCTAATGATGAAGTGTGCTATCAAATTTACGTCATTTAACATAATATACATTATGCGCACTAAAGTAAGATGCCGCACAATCCGGCTTTGTTTGGTCATCCTTGTTCTGGTCATTTGTCGCCTTTGAATGCGTATTCGGCGGCGCCACCGTGCTGACCTTTATCATTCTTCACAGCCGACTCTGCCACTGTTTTCATCTGTTGGCGTTCCCTGATGAAATCGCATCTGCCAGTCCGTTGTTTCGCTTGCGCGCTTCACCCACAACGATGTTCGCAATGTCTGTCGACCGATGCGGCCTTGCTCATCAACCGTAAAACTTCGGTACGTCAATAATACGCACGAGTCATCCACCACAGATAACGCAAAATCATCGGACTGGATTTTCTGATCATTGGTTTCCATGACTAACGCACGGATGACATGTTCTCTGTCGTACCGCTGACCCGAACGGCCAATTTCAAAAAAATCGCGGTGCAGCAATTTATCCAACAACGTTTTCTGACTTCGCGTTTCCGCATGATGAAGTTTCTGCTCATTCTGTATGAGTAATGCCAGCACATCTTGTGTCATCCCGATGTTCCTGTTTGTTCGCTAACGTTTCGCCGATCCTGTTTTGCACCAGGCCGACACTCACGACCACTATTTCTGCTCTCACGGTCTTACCGTTACGTTTCAATTCATTTGCGCTTTAATTCAAATTCTTAACGCATAAAAATGCCTTAATAACAAATGATTACCATTACCGTTGACACCCTTTCCCTGGCATTGTATAAAACCGCGCCTTGTTATTAATTCTCATTTACGATTTTACCCGTTTCCTGCCCTGGAAACCCGCTAACGAAGGATAGCGTTACATGAAAAAGGTCATCAGTGCTTTAGGATTGGTTTTCGCTTCGGTCAGTTCCGCGTTTGCTACTACCTACCCTGTTACCATCGAAAATTGCGGATACAAAGAAACATTCACCAAAGCCCCTGAGCGTGTCGTCGCGCTGGGCCAAAACACTGTTGAGATCCTTCTGTTACTTGGCCTCGAGGACAAAGTGGTTGCCAGCGCATTCTGGCCGACAAAAGTGTTGCCATCACTTGCAGAAAAAAACAGTAAAATCAAAAACCTGACCGTTGAAATTCCGACGCTCGAATCCATTCTCGCCCAAAACCCGGACTTCGTTCCTGCCCAGATCCCTCTGTTACTGGGACCGGAAAGCAAAGTCGCTAAACGTGAAGATCTCACCACCGTTGGCGTCAATAGCTATATGTCGCCGGGGATGTGCGCCACGAAAAAAGGCGTTGGCGATATGTACGGTAGCCGCCAGAAGCTGTGGGATATGAGCTTCCTTTACCATGAAATTATGGATTTCGCGACCATTTTCAACGTAGAAGATCGCGGTAATGCGCTGATTGCGGATTTCAAAAAACGTGAAAATGATCTGCGTGCCGAGTTCAGCAAGAACAAGAAAGACCTCTCGTTTGTCTTCTGGTTCTCCAGCTCATCCCCGTCTGCTGACGCCTATGTTGGCGGCAAGAATAGCGCGTCAGGATTTATCGCGAATGTCCTGGGCGGCCACAATGCCATTACTTCTGAAACCGAATGGCCAACGGTTGGCTGGGAAAGCATTATCGCCGCTAACCCGGATGTCATCGTCGTCTCCAGTCTTGACCGCAACCGCTGGGCGCTGGATAACGCCGAAGAAAAAATTAAATTCCTGAAAAGCGATCCGGCCGTCAGCCAGCTTGATGCTGTAAAAAAAGGTCACATCGTCGTGATGGACGGCCAGGCGATGAACCCGACAATTCGAACTATCTATGGTGCTGAACAGGTTGCCGAACAGCTCAGAAAAATGGGACTGAATTGATGAGTTCCGCAGTACAACAGGCCCGCCAGGGCCTGATACTCACTACATCAACAGTGCTGGCGCTGATTCTTCTTTTTGTAGTGATTGCCACAGGCGTCAGCGTCGGGGAACTGTCCATTCCGCTTAGCAGCGTCTTTTATGCGCTGACCAACAAAGCCGGATTCACCGACGTGCCACTCAGCCGCATCCATGAAAGTGTTATCTGGGATTTCCGTCTTAGCCGTGCGTTGGTCGCAGCCTGTTGTGGTGCGGGGCTGGCGATGTGCGGCGCCGTTTTGCAAAGTCTGCTGAAAAATGCCCTGGCGGAACCCTATGTACTCGGCGTATCGGCAGGCGCGTCAACGGGTGCCGTCTCGGTTGTGGTGCTAGGTATCGGTACTGGCGCAGTTTCCCTGTCCGCAGGTGCGTTTGCCGGGGCCTTTGCCGCTTTTGCGTTTGTCGCCTTTCTCACCAACGGCGCACGTGGCGGTAATGAGCGTACGATTCTGGCGGGTGTCGCGGCATCCCAACTCTTCAACGCCATCACGGCGTATACCATCAGTACTTCCGCCAGCGCACAACAGGCGCGTGACGTGATGTTCTGGCTGCTGGGCAGCTTTAGCGGCGTTCGCTGGCCGGAGTTTCAACTGATACTGGTCGTTCTGCTGCTTGGTCTTGCGGTGTGCCTTTTTTACTCTCGCGCACTGGATGCCTTTACCTTTGGCGACGATGCCGCAGCATCACTTGGTATCAATGTCCCCGTGGTTCGCCTGATCCTCTTTACTGCCACAGCGCTGATGACCGCCACCATTGTCAGTATGGCGGGATCGATCGGCTTTGTCGGTCTGGTCGTGCCGCATATGATGCGCTTTTTCTTCGGCCCGCTTCACCGTACGTTACTGATTGCCAGTGCGCTGGCAGGCGCAATCCTGATGGTGCTGGCTGATATCGCCTCCAGAATGCTGATCGCACCGCAGAGCCTGCCGGTCGGCGTAGTCACCGCGCTGGTTGGCGTGCCTTTCTTTGCTGTCATTATTTATCGTTCAAGGAACAAGTGATGAGCATCACTGCTGAAAACATTACCTGGAAGATAGCTAAGAAAACCATCGTCAATAATGTCTCACTGGCTGTCTCCCAGGGACAAACGGTGGGATTACTTGGCCCCAACGGTTCCGGAAAATCCTCGTTGCTGCGTATACTTGCCGGATTACGTCGGCCACATGCGGGCACGGTTTCGCTCGATGGTCACGACATCGCCCGGATGCCTAAAAAGCAGCTTGCCCGTCGCATTGCCTTTGTTGAACAGCACGGGATGACCGAATCCAATATGCGGGTTCGCGACGTGGTAAAACTGGGGCGCATTCCGCACCATTCCGCCTTCTCTGGCTGGACATCCCACGATGATGAGACGGTAAATGCGGCGCTTGAACGGGTAGATATGCTCGGAAAAAGCGATCAGGGATGGCTGAGTTTATCGGGCGGTGAACGCCAGCGCGTGCACATCGCCAGGGCACTGGCACAGGTACCGAGTGAAATCTTGTTGGATGAACCAACCAATCACCTGGATATTCATCACCAGATGCAACTGATGAAACTCATCAGTGAGCTGCCGGTGACCAGTATTGTCGCTATTCACGATCTTAACCATGCCTCGATGTTCTGTGACGCATTGATTGTCATGCAACAAGGCCAGGTGATTGCCACGGGCACCCCGCAGGAGATTCTGACCGAAGAGTTACTCTGGGAGGTCTTTCGGGTGAAGACGCGTATTGAAATATCGGCGTTTCATGGCAAGAAGCATATTCACTACCTTATCTGAATAAGACTATCTGGATGCATTTACTTCGCCCCGCCACACACCTCTGGCCGCCCGTTTTACTGGGCAGCCAGTTTGTATTCAATATTGGTTTTTACGCTGTCGTTCCCTTTTTGGCGATCTTTCTTCGCGATGACATGCTGCTTTCCGGTGGAATGATCGGCCTGATTCTCGGGTTAAGAACCTTTTCACAACAGGGCATGTTTATCGTTGGCGGTGCCCTGTCGGACCGCTTCGGCGCCCGCAGCATCATACTTTGCGGCTGTGTTATCCGGGTGGTGGGGTATCTGCTGCTGGCACTGGGTGACAGTATCACGCCGATTATTCTCGGCGCTTGTCTGACAGGCATTGGCGGCGCCCTTTTCTCTCCGTCCATAGAAGCCTTGCTGGCAAAGGCGGGTACGGACAGTGAAGCGAACGGCAAGCGCAACCGCGCGGAATGGTTCGCGCTCTTTGCCGTCTGCGGCGAACTTGGCGCGGTGCTCGGCCCTGTTCTGGGTTCCGTGCTGGCCGGTCTGGGATTTCGCCAGGTCGCACTGGCGGGGGCTGCGGTATTTATCGTTGCGCTTGGCGTGTTGCATTTTTGCCTGCCGCGCAATCCGCCACGCCAGACGACGCTGCATATTACGCCGTGGTGGACCACCTTTCGCCAGCCGCGGTTTGTGGCCTTTATTATCGCCTACAGTTCATGGCTATTGAGCTACAACCAATTATACCTGGCATTGCCGGTGGAGATTGCCCGCGCCGGCGGCAGCGAGAAGGATTTAGGGCCGTTGTTTATGTTGGCTTCGGGGCTGATCATTCTGTTTCAGCTTCCCCTCGCCCGCTTTGCCCGGCGCGTTAGCGCGGTACGGATATTGCCCTGCGGCTTTCTGCTATTGTCCGCGTCATTTCTGAGTGTCGCTCTGTTCGCCGCATCGACGCCCCCGGACTCCTGGCTTCGCCTGCTGCCCGCCGCCTGTTTTGTTACGCTGCTGACAATGGGACAGATGTTACTGGTGCCCTCAGCAAAAGATTTGATCCCGCAATTTGCCGCGCCGTCCATGTTGGGTGCACACTACGGTGCACTGGCAACCGCCGGCGGTATTGCGGTGCTGGCGGGTAATTTCCTGCTGGGCAGCCAGCTCGACCGGGCGTTAACGCCCTCAGCCGATGCCATTTACCCCTGGTTGCAACTGGCGGTATTTCCGTTTTTAAGCGCTATCGTCCTGTTTTTTATTTGCCGGACCGGGCGAGGAAAAGAGAGCCATTAACGCGTCATTTCTCAGCGCACGTCTCTGGATCGGTTTTTCACCCACTCTTTGTACATCCCCGGAGACATGCCCATCACGGCATTAAATGCGCGTCGGAATGCCGTTTCATCGTTGTATCCACACTCTGTTGCGACTTGTGAAACCGTCTTGCCGCGATTTTCCAGCAGCATAGCCGCCGTCTCCATGCGCACACGAGTAATAAAGCTTTTGGGACTTTCCTGCGTGAGTTCTGTCATTTTGCGATTGAGCGTTCTGGTGGTCATATTAAGCGATGCGGCAAGCTGCTCGACCGTTATCGATGGATCCTGAAAACGCACCAGGTGTTCGGCTTTAATGAGTAACGGATGGCGCGAATTCAAAAATCCCGCCGGAGCATAGAGATGTTGTGAGAGTGGCTGGCTATCAGCAACGGCCATATCAGCAGTCAGTTTTGCCATCTCATCGCCCGCGTACAACCTGACAACGTGTATCGCCAGATCCACCCATGAAAGCGGCCCGCCGGTGGTGATGATATTCCGGTCTTCCACCAGCGCTTTCCCCCAGACGGGCTTTGTCAGCGGATAGCGTTCCCGGAACGTGTGATATAACCACCATGTTGTCGCGCACATCCGTCCGTTTAACAGCCCAGCTTCTGCCAGAATAAAGCCCCCCGCGCAGGCACCGGCAACGGCACATCCTTGCTGATATTGTGCTTTTACCCACCGCGCTGCATCGGTGATTGCCGCTTTGGAAAGCGGATATTTTTCTTCATCAAGCCGCATGCCGCTGGCAATAATCAGCGAATATTTATCGCTCTCAAAGGATCCTTCACTTTCAATCCGCCTGCCCTGCGCATCGATGACGGGATGACCATCCGCCGTGACGATCTGCGCGCTAAAACCCGGTTCATTACCGGTATCGCGATGACGCAGCGCAGGGTTTTGCTCTGCCACCTGATTTGCCAGCCAGAACATATCAGACAACCCCGAGAGGGCCGATTTCATACTTCCCGGCACCGCGAGTAAGGCAATTTTCATCATCAAGTCCTGAAAAACACAATGTCCGATTTTGCATGATACCTGTCATTAATGACACTTAATATCGCTTTCGGCATGGCGTTACACTCTGGAAACGTTATTTATGCGCATCGGGAATACCCTGCTATGTCCTTTTTCATCAATAAAATCATGCGACACGCGTCGTTTCTGCTCTGCCTCATTTTCGCAACAAGCGCTGGCGCACAGGAGTCAATCATCAAAAACATCGTTCTTGTTCATGGCGCATTTACCGATGGATCGAGTTGGTCCGCTGTTACTGCGCTCCTGCAGGCCAAAGGGTATAACGTTACCGCCGTACAAAACCCGCTGACGTCTCTTAACGATGATGTGGCGGCAACGGAGCGCGTCCTGCAACGGCAACATGGCGACGTACTGCTTGTCGGCCACTCCTGGGGGGGCGCGGTGATTACGCAGGCCGGAAATGCTGAAAACGTGAAAGGGCTTGTCTATCTGTCGGCACTGGTGCCCGACAGCGGTGAATCTGTTACCGATACCCTTACGCGCCTGAATGCCCCCATGAGTGGGATGCAGCCAGATAACAATGGTTTGATTTGGCTGGATAACCCGGAGATGTTCCACAACGTTATGGCAAATGATCTACCTGAGCCTCAGGCGCGTTTACTTGCCGCAGCACAACAACCGATAGCAGCGAAAGCCTTCAATGAAAAAGTGAACCATGCCGCCTGGCACAATAAGCCGTCGTGGTATTTAGTCACTGAAAATGACAACGCGCTTAACCCTGCCGTACAAAACTTATTGGCGCGAGAAGCTGGCGCTAATATCACCCACCTCCCGTCAAGTCATATGTCAATGGTATCGCACCCGAAGGACGTTGCGGCGCTTATTGATAAAGCAGCACACAACATTAAACAGTGACATTACACAGGTGTATTTACATGCAAATCCTACATATCGATTCCAGTATTACATTGGAAAATTCTGTTTCCCGTCAGTTATCTTATGAAGTTGTAAAAGCGCTAACGGAAAACGGACAGTGTGAAAATATTATTTATCGTGATCTGGTTAAAGACGAAATACCTCACTTAACGGGCGACATTGCTGCCGGGTTCAGAGCAATTTCTGGCGCAGTGACCACGCCTGAACTGGCCACTGAATATGCCCTTTCAGAAAAGATCGTCAACGAATTTCTAACCAGCGATATGATTGTCATTGGTGCTCCGATGTACAATTTTACGGTCGCCAGCCAGTTGAAAGCGTGGTTAGACAGGCTCGCGCAGCCTGGTAAGACGTTTCACTACACGGCAAATGGCCCGGTGGGGCTTGCGACCGGTAAGACAGTGGTTGTGGCTTCTGCGAGGGGCGGTTTCTATCACAACACGCCCCTGTCAGAAATGGATTTTCAGGAACATTATTTGCGCCATTTCTTTGCTTTTCTGGGCATCACCCAGGTGGAGTTTATTCGGGTCGAGGGGGCATCAAAAGGCGAAAATATCAAGCAGCAGGAAATATTGCGCGCGCTGAACGCCATTCCGCAACTTATTGGCAGCATTACACATTAATAGGATCTCGCTATGTTATACGCCGTATCGCTGTATTATTTATGCTCTGAATCAGAGCTGGGTGCCCATATTGATGCGCATAAAAAGTGGCTGGTTGAGGGTATCAGTAAAGCAGGTATCATCCTGGCCGGACCTCTCACAAGCGGTACCGGAGGTTATATTCTGTTTCACGGTGATAATGAAAAAGATATTTACGCGTATCTGGAAAAAGACCCGTTTGTCATACACAACAAGGTCAGCGTGAATGTACTTAATATCGAGCCTAAGTTGTGTTCAAATGCATTTCCTCCGCAATGGGCAGCAAATGCAAAGCTAATATAATGGAACAATAAGGGGGGGTATTCCCCCTTTTATTTATGTCAGTCTATTTATGTCAGTCGCTGTCTGCGCCGCTAACCCTTTGCCCACCTTCTTCCTGTTGACTTAAATTGTAATAAGCGTACATTTCAGGACATGAAGACATTCCTGATAATCGTTCCTGATGGCGGCATGTTGTTTGAAGCCGCCGGTATCGCCGACATTCTGATGCAGGCTAATCGTCTGCATGCACAAGACAGCCCGCAGCCGCGCTACCGCTTCTCTCTCGCCACGACCCAACCTCACCAGGTCATCCATGGTCAATCCGGGTTAAACCTGCTCGCCGATAGCCGTTTGCATGAAATCGACCCGCGTGAGCCCTGGGATACCATCATGATTACCGGACGCGGCGAGGATGAAGACGAAGGCACCGCGGTGGTCGACTGGCTACGCCTTGCTGCCCCCCATGCGCGGCGGGTGGTCTCTATTTGCGGTGGCGCGATGTTGCTGGCCGAAGCCGGATTACTCAGTAGACGAAGAGCAACCACCCACTGGCGACTGCTGGAAACCATGCAAACACGCTTTCCTGACATCACCCTCGAAGCCGGCCCCTTGTATGTTCAGGATGGCCCTGTCTGGACCTCCGGCGGCGTCAGTTCGGGCTTTGACCTGACGCTCGCGCTGGTTGAAGACGACTACGGGTTTAGCCTCGCGCTGGAAGTGGCCCAGAATATGGTGATGTATCTGCGTCGTCCTGGCGGACAGCTCCAGTTCAGCCGTTACAATTTACAGCAGGCCAGTAGCATAGGTCCCATCAGTGACCTGCAAAGCTGGATCCTTACCCATCTGAACGAAGACTTATCGGTGGACAAGCTGGCGGAACGTGCGGCGATGAGCCCGCGTAATTTTACCCGTGTGTTCACTCGCGAAACGGGTGCTCCACCGGCGCGTTACGTTGCCGAAGCACGCCTGGCCGCAGCGCGTAACCGGCTGGAACAAACCAACGAAACACTGGACAAGATTGCCGCTGAGACCGGCTTTGGCAGCAGCATCAATTTACGACGGATTTTCGAACGCCAGTTACACCTTACCCCTGGCGAATATCGTCAGCGCTTCCACTGCCGTAAAATGGCGTAAAGTGATCCTTATTTGTCGTTTACGCCAAACCGCCGCCGACCTACAGTGATGACAGACATCGGATAAGAAGGAGTTCATCATGGTTAAGGTCGGCATTAACGGTTTTGGCAGGATTGGTCGTAACGTACTGCGTGCTGCGCTGGGCGATAAAGAAATTCAGATTGTGGCGATTAACGATCTGACGGACAGCAAAACGCTGGCGCATCTGTTAAAACACGATTCACTACTGGGCACCCTTCCCGTTCCCGTCGAAGCAGGCGAAGGCCAGTTAATTGTTGATGGTAAGCCCGTACGGGTGTTTAGCGAACGCGACCCGGCAAATATTCCCTGGCGTGACGTTGGCGTCGATATTGTGATTGAAGCCACCGGCTTCTTTACCGATCGCGAAAAAGCGGCGGTACACATCAGCAGCGGCGGCGCGAAACGCGTGATTATCTCCGCTCCGGGTAAAAACGATGACCTGACCATTGTGCTGGGGGTTAATGACCAGCAATACGATCCCGCGCGCCATTTTGTTGTGAGCAACGGCAGTTGTACGACGAATGGTCTGGCCCCGGCCGCGCAGGTGCTGCATCAGAATTTTGGTATCGAACATGGCCTGATGAATACCACTCACGCCTACACCAACAGCCAGGCTTTGCACGACCAGCCAGAAAAGGACCTGCGTGGCGCGCGGGCGGCGGCACTCTCCATCGTGCCGTATTCCAGCGGCGCAGCGAAAGCGCTGGGGAAAGTTATCCCGGAACTGGACGGACGCCTCACCGGTTATTCCTTACGTGTGCCGGTGCCAGTGGTGTCGATTGTGGACCTGACCGTGACCTTAAAACGCGATGTGACGGTAGACGAAGTGAACGCGGCTTTCCGCAACGCTGCCGAAGCCGGTCCGCTGAAAGGCATCCTGGGGTACAGCGACGAACCGCTGGTCTCCAGCGATTACCAGGGCGATCCGCGCTCGTCCATTATCGATGGGCTGTCGACACTGGTGATTGGCGGTAATCTGGTGAAAATCCTCGCCTGGTATGACAACGAGTGGGGCTTCTCTAACCGCCTGGTTGACCTTGCGAAAAAGATGGCACAACGCGGGTTGTAATAACATCCGCATAAACGAAACCACGCTGCGGCGTGGTTTTTTCGTCTTATTACGATCAGAACGTCACGGGCGTGTTCACCCATAGCACTCTGGCGACCACGGTACCGATATTGCGGTAACCATGCGGGATCTGGCTCGGGAAATAGAACGAATCCCCCTGCTCCAGGGTCCAGACATCGTCTCCCAGACGCAGTTCCAGTTCACCTTCCAGCACATAGCCCATCTCTTCGCCGTGGTGCTCAATCAGACCGTCACTGGCGACACCCGGCTCGATAATATGGATATTGCCCTGCAGCAAACCGCCCTTGTGATGCCAGGTCAGGTTCTCAAGCTCAATCCCCCCTTTTTTGCTGCGTTGCAAAAACCGTTTACGGTTACGCTGGGCAGGTTTCAGAACGGGTTGATCGGCGGTCCAGTCATCGGCCATCAGATCGGCAATACTGGTCTCCAGCGCCTTTGCCAGACGGTGCAGCATCGCCAGTGACGGCGAAGCTGCGTCATTTTCCAGTTTGGATAACAGACTTTCCGAGCATTCCACCTTTTGCGCAAGCTGCTTGAGGGTCATTTCCTGCACCAGGCGTGCGTGGCGCAGCCGCATTCCCAGCGGGGTTCCGGTAGATTTGATGTCAGCGTTTTTTTTCATCTGTCTGCTTCATTAAAGTCTGCCTGTGGCCTGCGTCGCGCAGGCCTGGCAAGAAAAATCATCCCACAACGACGAACTGAATTTCTTTCGGTGAGCAGCCGTTAATCGGCACGATGTCCTGTGGACAGGCGGACATCACGACCACGCAATCCAGCTCGGCACGAATCTCTACATAATCACCTGCTTTACTGACGGTGGGCAACCAGGAAATGGAATAATCAGGATTTACCGGCGTGTTCATCCATAAATTGAGCGGTTGTGGCACTTCGCGGGCGCGCAGACCAATCGCATTGAGCGCCATACGCATATTATCGGCGCAGCTATCGTGGTACTCCGTAATGCCCATGTTGGTGTAACGGTAGAGATCGCAGGCGGCAATCAGCGTGTCATGCACACCCGGTGAGGTATCGGTCAGCAGCGTCGCGATGGCGCGACGTTGGTTGGTCACCAGCACATCACCCGGCTGCGGGATGATTTTGTCGATAAAAGCACGGGTGTGCTCCATAGAGGCAAATTCGCTGAGATCGCTGCTGTTAAAAAACCATGTATCGCACACCTGGCTGCCAGGGGTGTTGATGATCTTAATCACCTGCCCTTTTTTCAGTAAAACGGCGCGTCCGCAGCGGGGTGGAATGGTATAAAGCTCATTGAATACCGGCGCGCCATCGGCTGAAATCGGCGAGGTTGCCGTCGGGTTGATTCCCAGCGCGTCGCCATTGTCTTTCTCGCAGCAGGTTGGGTAATGTGCAGTTGCAGTCATGATTTAACTCCTTCAAATGATTGGGATAGCTCAGTCAGCGCGCAGGCCAGCGTGCGGGCGCCTGCCGCCAGTGAGCGAGGATCGGTATATTCAGCCGGGTTATGGCTAATGCCTTGATGGCTGGGGACAAAAAGCATACTGGTCGGACAGTGTTCGGCCAGATACATGGCGTCGTGAAACGCACCAGACAGCAGCTCCATATGAGCGATATCCAGCGCATTTCCGGCCGCTTGCAGAGTGTGATTGATACCGGCGTCAAAGGTGACCGGCGCTTTGTTCAATAAAGGCTCGACGGTGACGTGTTCGCTCGAAAGCGAGTTCATCAGCGCATCGAGCTGTGCCAGTTTTTCTGTCGATGGATGACGAAAATCGAGGGTAAAACGCACGCATGACGGGATGGTGTTGATGGCATTCGGCGTGACCTGCCAGCGGCCAAACGTCAGACGCAACGCGTCATCTGTTGCATCGCCCATTGCCTGCTCAATGTAAACAAGCTGCTCGCGGGCCAGAGTCATCGCATCCTGGCGCAGTGTCATCGGCGTGGTCCCGGCATGGGCCGATACCCCATGGCAGGTAACCTGATACCAGCGCACGCCCTGAATGCCTTTAACAATAGCCAGCGGCAAATTCCGGTTTTCCAGCACCGGGCCTTGCTCAATATGTAACTCCACGAAGCAAGCCATTTCGCGGTCAGGACGCAACGGGAGCGACGCAAAGCGCGTCTGATGCTGTGCCAGCGCGTCGCGAAACGACACGCCATCCACGCCCATCACGCCAAGATGATCGGACAATCTCGCCGGGTCGACGAAGGCGCTGGAGCCCATAGCTCCCGGCGCGAAGCGGCTGCCCTCTTCGTTGGTCCAGATAACCACTTCAATTGGACGCCCGGTGATAACCTGCGCGTCATTGAGCGCTTTCAGGCACACCAGCCCGGCTATCACACCGTAACAACCGTCGTAGTTGCCACCGGATGGCTGCGTATCGATATGGCTACCGGTGACGACGGGCGAAACGGCTAATCGCCCCGGACGGCGGAAGAATAAATTGGCGGCGGCATCGCGGTAGACTTCGCAACCGAGTTCGCAGGCGAGATCAATAATCCAGGCCCGTGCATCCAGTTCCACCTCGCTCAGCGCCTGGCGATCCACGCCGCCATTTGCTAACTTGCCAAATTCCGCCAGTTGCGCCAGCAACTGATTCAGCCACGCCTCGTCAACCTGGCGGGCGACCCGTAAGCTCGTTTCCATCATGGTAATTTCTCCAGCTCTTCGGGTTGTAGCGGCCTGCGAAACAGCGGTGCGAGGAAGCTTTTCAGACGCTCGCTTTTCGGCTGTGTGAACATCTGGCGCGGCGTGCCGCTTTCAATAATGTGACCATCGGCCATGAACACCAGCCGTGACGAGATATGGGCGGCAAACGCCATCTCATGGGTGACCATCACCATGGTCATGCCCTGTCCGGCAAGGCTTCGGATAACGTCCAGCACCTCTTCTACACGTTCCGGGTCGAGCGCCGAGGTGGGCTCATCAAGCAGTAAGAGTTCCGGGTTCAGGGCCAGTGCGCGTGCAATGCCTACCCGCTGTTGCTGACCACCGGACAACCTCACCGGCCAGTCATCGGCTTTTTGCGCCATCCCGACACGTCCCAGCGCGGCCATTGCCGCCGCTTTTGCAGTCTGGCGTGGCATCTTTTTGCCCAGCACTAGCGGTGCGGCGACATTCTCCAGCACCGTCATATGCGGCCAGAGATTGAACTGCTGGAACACCATCGACAGTGGCCTGCGCACGTCGGCAATCAGGCTGGCGCTGTCGACATGGGCGGGGCCACGCTGTGTCCCGGAATAACCGAGCAACTGCCCTTTAATCAGCACGTCGCCTTTGTCATAGGCTTCGAGAAAATTCATGCAACGCAGCGCGGTCGTTTTCCCGGAACCGGACGGGCCAATCAGGGTGACTATCTCACCGTGATCGACGCGTAAATTGATGTCATTCAGCACTACATGGTTTGCGAATGACTTGCCTACATGGCGCATTTCGAGCACCGGGGCAGAGGTATTGTTCACGTTATTCTCCGGTTCGTAGTACATGACTCAGTGTTCTTACGCTCAGGCTGACACCCTGGGCCAGCAGCCAGTAGCTGATGATCAGCAGGGTGTAAGGCAGGATATAGCTGTAGGTATTGGCCACAATCTGACTCGTCGTCATGGTCAATTCCGGGACGGTAATGATTGACGCGATGGCGCTCTCTTTAATGGTCAGAATGAACTGATTACCCAACAGCGGTAGCGCAAAACGAACGGCCTGCGGCATCTGGATATGCCAGAAACAGCGACGCGTAGAAATAGTGTTGGCGAGTGCCGCCTCGCGCTGCCCCGGCGGGATGCTGTTCCACGCGGTGCGAAAAATTTCACTGAAATAGGCGGCGCTATACAGCGTCAGCGACAGCAGCGTGGCCTCAGCCGCGCTCAGCATGATGCCGACAGACGGCAGACCAAAGTAAATGACGGCAAGCTGCGCCAGAAACGGTGTGCCACGGATAGCCCAGACGTAAACGCGCCACAGACGAAACATCAGGCCGTGTCGGCCACAGAGCCCGTTGATGGCAAACCCCAACAACATGCCGCCGAACGCGGCACACAGGCTTAACCACAGCGTTACCCCCAAAGCCTGAACGTAGGCAGGCAGGTATTGTGCGAGTTCAGTCATCGTTGTTCCCTCTGCCAGTGGCGTTCCGCCTGGCGGCCCAACAGCGCCAGCAGGCTGGTCAGTAGTAAGTAGACCAGGGCGACGGCCAGATAGACCTGCAACGGCTGGTAGGTGGATGACGCCAGTTGCTGCCCCACACGCATCAGGTCGGTCAGCGCAATCACCGACACCACCGCCGAGGCTTTGATCACATCAATCAGTTCGGAAATCAGCGACGGCAGCGTTGTCCGGATAACCTGCGGCACCTGAATACGCCATAAAATCTGTCGGGGACTCAGCCCGCAAATGGCGGCGGCTTCCAGTTGGCCGGGGTGAATACTGGCGAAACCACTTTTGAGAATTTGCGATTGCCAGGCGGCTGTGTTCAGCGTTAAGGCCAGCGCGGCGGCCACAAAGCCGGGAATGTTGAGGCCCAACTGCGACGGCAAATAAAAGCAGAGCAGCAACTGCACCAGCACCGGGGTTCCCCGGAACAGACTGACCCATCCATGGGCCGTCATACGGTAAATCCGTAACGGGCTTGTCGACATCTGCCATACCCCAATACCCACCAGAAAACCGGCAACCATCGCCGTCAGGCACAGCGCCGCTGTAGTGAGCGCCCCTTGCGCCAGCATGGGAAGCCAGTGGATAAAGCGCGTTATGAAATCCGTCATCGTTGACTGCTCACAGCGCCGGTTCAGGCATTTCTGTCGCCGGAACGGTCATCGTGAAGCCGAACCATTTCTGTTGCAGTTCTTTCATGGTGCCATCGCGGTTGGCTTCGATAATCCCGTCGCTGATAAGCTTGACCAGGGAAGCGCTGTCGGCATCTTTACGCCCTACCCAACCAAAGAAGGTTTGTGGCCCGATCATCTCCGGGAGCGTGGCAAACACGCCGGGACGGGTTTTGATTAACGGCCCCAGGTTTGAGAGCGACTGGGCAACGCCATCAAGTCGGCGAGACGCCAGATCAGCATAGGCTTCATCAAACGCCACATACTGTTTGATCTCTTTAATGCCTGGTTTTCCGCTCGCGCGCAACGCCTGGTCGAAGGATTGCAGCACCTGCAACTGACCGGAGCCGGCCTGTGAACCCACGACTTTGCCGCTCAGGTCATCCGGGGTTTTGATGGCGTCGTCTCCCGCCCTTTTGAGCAGTGCAACGGTGGATTCCGCTACCGGTGCGGTAAAACCGAAGTGTTCAATACGCTGTTTATTGACGGTAACGGCAGTGACCACGAAATCGAATTTCTTCGCATCCAGCCCTGGCAGGATGCCCTGGAAAGGCAGATCCAGTTGTTTCACCTTCACGCCCGGCAATGATTTCGCAAGAATATGGTTCATCAGGTCAACGTCGTAGCCGACGATCTTTCCGTTATCGACATATTCAAAGGGGGCGTATCGCGCTTCCGTGGCAACGGAGATCTCTTTGGCCTCTTTAATTCTTTCAAGCAGATCGGCGCTAAACGCCTGGGCGCAAAAAAGGCTGGCTGATACCAGTGTCAGACAGGCAGGTAAAGTCAAACGGGTCAGTGTCATGGCGTGCTCTCTGAAAGTAATTTGAACATCAGTAAAGTTACTTGAACGATATTAGAGAGGCATGAAACATGCCAACTGAGTCAGTGGCAAAGATAAATTTCATAGGTTTTTGAAAAATAAGCGATATCTTACAGAGGTGTTACGCAGGCGCGATCCCTGTCGGCTGTCAGGGATCGGCGTGTGCACATTTGGTGTGCACGGACATGGTGCTTTTTCTGCTTAAAAAGAGTGCAATGCGCGTTATCGAAAACGTGAAATCAGCCCGGCTGACGATGTGATTTTTCCCGTAACGCCAGCGCTTCATGGCGCTGTATGAAATCATTTTTGAACTGGCTGTAGCGCTCAGACAGGTTTCCACTGTGTTCTGCCGCCTTGCGTTTTACCCTTTCGTATTCCTGAGCGATATCGCTGTGCTGGCGCAAATAATCACGAAATGCCAGATGTCGTACCGTGTGCTGGCTGCCCACCTCAAAGGCGTGAAGGTGATGGGTTCGTTGATTCTCGCCTTTTACAAAATAGCGCCTGCCCGCAATACCATACTCACCTCGCGGCGTGTAACCCGCCTGGCGCAGGGTGTCGTTATGTTTATCCAGCAGGTGTAGCGAGGTCACTTCCAGCAGGATATCGATGATGGGTTTGGCCGCAAGGCCGGGAACAGCCGTACTGCCAATATGGTGGATAACGACAGGTATGTCTGATAACACGCGTTGTAATAATGACGCTTCTTTCTGATAGCGCTCAGGCCAGGTGGCATCACTTTGCTCGATAGAAATACGGCGCCCGGTCATCTTTTCCCCTTAAGAGATACGACGTTTACTGCCTGATGGTGAAGACTGGGTTGCTGGTCTTTCAGGCTGAATATTCATTGCGCTCCGCGCTGGCGGTAGAGACAATCCAGTCGCGGAATTTGCGACTCATTTTTTGTAACAGCGCCGATTCGTCATAGACCAGATAATAGGCCAGTAGCGAATCAATGGCGACGCGCAACGGATTGATCAAAAGCCCTTTTTTCAATTCATCACGAATAAGGGTGCTTCGAATAAGCGCAATGCCTTTCCCGGCAATCGCCGCTTCCAGTACGCCATTGGAATCAACAAATACCGGCCCTTTTTCCTCAATGGCATGCGCGATACCGGCCGCCTTAAACCAGACGGCCCAGTCCATGCGATGCTCATCATGCAACAATGTGAATTGGGTCAGATCCAGCAGCGAGGTGAGTGTTTGTCCTTCTGGAATAAGCCCTGGACTGCATACAGGAAGAAGACGATCATTAATCAGGCACTCCGCCTCGAGGCCCGGATAGTGCCCGGAGCCGTGTCTGATAGCAAAATCAATCCCTTCGGTTAACAAATCCACCTGACGATTCGTGGTACTGATTTGCACCTCAACGCCTGGATTCTGCTTCTCAAATGCTGGCAGGCGCGGCAGCAGCCACTGGATAGCAAAGCCACTGGTACAACTGACGGTAATGCTGTTTTGCTTCTCGTCATCCATCAGACGCTGCGTCGCTTCGGATATCTGATCAAAGGCCGGACGGATAGCGCGTAAATAAATGCGCCCTTCTGTTGTCAATTCCAGCGCCCGCGCGCCACGAATGAACAAGCGTGAATGCAGCATCTCTTCGAGTTTGGACACTTGTTGGCTCACGGCACTGGGGGTAACACATAATTCCTCGGCGGCCCGCTTAACACTCATGTGTCTTGCCGCAGATTCAAAGCACATAAGCGCATGTAAAGGTGGCAATTTCATCGTCGCGTCAATTCCATGATTTAGGAAAACTTAATTATAGAAGAAATCCTTGCTTGTCATGGCTCTGGCTAACGTTTTAGTTTTTCTGCCACCTTCCGATGAAACAAACAGGTATCACATGCGCCCTTCTGATTACGCAAGACTCTTCCTGCTGGCCACCATTTGGGGGGCCAGTTTCCTGTTTATGCGCATTGCCGCACCCGAATTCGGCGCCGTCACGACCGCGTTTCTTCGCGTACTGTTTGGTGTTATCGGCCTTGCCGCCATTCTGGTCATGATGAAATCTCCCTTTCGCTTTGAGCAAAAATTTGGCGTGGCACTGCTGCTCGGGGTGATGAATTCTGGCTTGCCTTTTCTGATGTATTGCCTGGCGGCAACGCGCTTACCGGCGGGCTATTCTGCGATCCTCAATGCCACCACCCCCTTGATGGGTGCGTTGATCGGCAGCTTCTTTTTTGGCGAGACGCTGACGCTACGTAAATGGGGAGGCGTGGTTTCAGGCATTGTCGGCATCATGATCATCACGACGACAGGTAAAACAGACGTCACAGCCAGCGTTGCCACAGGCGTTATCGCCTGCCTTGTCGCCACAGCCTGTTACGGGCTGGCCGGTTTTCTGACGCGCCGCTGGATAAGCCAGCGCGGTGGGCTGGATCCGAAAATGGTCGCCTTCGGCAGCCAGCTCGGCGCCACGCTGTTTCTCTTGCCCTTCTTTGCCTGGTCAGTCGGTCGCGGCCCCGCCATTGGCTGGTTCCAGGGCAATGTCTGGGCAAGCGTTATCGCGCTTGGACTCATTTGCACCGCGGTGGCCTACATTCTCTATTTCCGGCTGATTGCCGATATTGGCCCGCTGCGCTCATTAACTGTCACTTTTTTAATCCCCCCTTTTGCCGTGTTGTGGGGCTACCTCGTACTGGGGGAAACCCTGAGTGAGGGTTTTGGCATCGGGGCACTGATCGTCTGTCTTGCGGTCTGGATGATTGTCAGCCCAGGCAAAAGTGCCACGCAGTAACGTTTCAGACTTTATCGACAGGCGCTAAGCAGGTACGGAAAAACGCATGTGCTTTTTCCGTCAACGCCGCCGATTGGGTAATATTTTTCCATACGCTGTTATGCCCGGCATTCGGGACAATAAAGAGCGTTTTCCAGAGCGCCTCCATTGCGGCATTATGCAATTTCGCAGGGATTTCTTGTGGTATTACTTCATCGCGCTCTGCGGCGACAATCAGTATTTTCCCTCTGAAACCGGCAAGCAGCGGCCAGGCATCCGAGTCCTGCCAGCTCTTTTCCTGGCGGATTATCTGTGAAAAGGCCGGGCCGAAGTTTACCGTTGCGGCCACGGGGGTATAGACACCGGGCACGAGAAGAATAAGCGAGCGAAAATCCATCAGCGTACTGAGTTGTATGGCGTTGTACGCCCCCATACTGGAGCCAAGACAGCCGGTGAGCGGCACATTGAGATGCGCGATGACCGCCAGCGCCTGCCGGGTGCGGCTGTCCAGCGAGGACTCACTCATCAAACCTGTCGATGCGCCATGTCCGAGGCAGTCAAAGGCGGTGGTCCCGTAGCCCATTTCATCGAGTAGCTGGCGGTAATGGGCGAAGACCTCCCGGTCTTTCGAACCGCCGTGGATCATTAATATGTGACCATTGCTACCATAAGAGGAGTCGCCACGCAGGGTGCGTCCGGCAAAGGGGACGTCAAAATACTCTCTGTTTATCATCTGGTTGTGCCTGGATAGGTGAGCACGTCAGGCCGGGGCCGCAGCGAATAAGCCCGGCGTGGTGCCAAAGTGTGCGCGGAAGTGTTTTATCAGATGGCGTTGATCGAAGAAACCGACATCGCTGGCGTCTTCGCTCTCCCGCCCTCTCTACCGCCATTTTTTATAAATGCGCAGGATTTTACTATCGCGATTTTTCAGGATCCTTAAGATTGCACATTCAGACAAGAAAGAAAGGGAAAAGTGATGTTGATGAAGAGTGACGCCATGCGCAAGGATGATCCCACAGCCCTGTTTCGTGGCGGTGTTGCCGCTTGCCTGCCAACCATCCCCGGCTACTGGAGTATCGGTTTCGCCGCCGGTGCTATCGGCACGTTGTCCGGGTTTACCGTCTGGCAAACGGCGTTTCTGGCGACCGCGCTCTATACCGGCTCGGCCCAGTTTTTGTTTTACTCGCTCTGGGCTGCGGGGGCAGAAATGGCTTCGGTAGTGCTGAGCGTGTTCCTGGTGAATCTACGCTACCTGCTGATGAGCTCGGCAATGAGCGTGTTCTTTCGCGAGCAGACAACGCTACAGAAAATCGTGAGTGGCTTACTGTTGACCGATGAAACCTTCGGCGTCGCAGTTCAGCGCGGCGGCCATCAGGGAACGGTGCCCTTTGCCTGGATGTTTGGGCTTAACCTGGCCGCGTGGCTGAACTGGATCCTCGCCTGTGTGGTGGGTGGATGCCTGGCCTCGGCGCTGCCACCTGCATTAATGGAAGGATTAAGTTTCAGTCTGGTATCGATGTTTATCGGTCTGGTGCTGATGATTTGGTTTGCCAGTCGGCAGAAAAAACTCGAAACGTTCAGCGTGGCAATAGCGGTACTCGTTACGCTCTTTGCCGCCGGTCATATGGAGTTAAGTGTCATTGTGATTGTCGCCGCTTCTCTGTCGGCAACACTGGCTACGGTATTGTTACGCGCGACGCAGAAAGGAGCGAAATAAGATGGAGCGAAATATTTTACTGACGATTGCAATCGCGGCCTTAGTGACGGCGCTGATGCGCACGGTGCCGATTTTACTGCTTTCCCGCTTTCGTCTGGCTCCGGTCGTTCAGCAGTGGCTGGGGTTTATTCCCGCCGCCATTATGGCTGCCATTATTGCGGCGGAACTTATCGAAAAACCGGCCCTGACCAGCAACGGAATAAGCATATCGTTACTGGCGGCTGCCATCGCCGCCCTTACCGGGATTATCACGCGTGGGCTTTTTGCCACCGTTATTGCCGGGATGGTAGCCTACTCAGGCCTGCGCTATTTTTTCGGCCTGTAGTCACAGACTGATGCTGTAACGGACGACATCGCCCAGTTCCGCAACCTGATCATACAGTTTTCGGGCTGGGTTGTTCGTCCGGGTCACCCAGTAGAGTTTTGCCCAGCCGCTTTTTTCACCCTCCTGACGAATTGCCTCAATCAGCGCTCGCCCCGCACCGCGACCGCGCAGTTGTGCATCCACATAAAGGTCTTCCAGATAACAGATGGGCTTTGTGACCCAGGTACCTTCATGCATGACGCACAGGGCAAAACCCACCAGTTGCCCATCCATAACGGCGACACGGCATAGCAGTGTGGATTGGGGGGAATGAATGCGCGCCCAGGTGGCGCGCGTAACGGCATCACTTAGCGTGCTGCCTGCAAAATCAAGATAGCCCTGCCACAGCACTGACCACGCAGTATAATCGTCGGGTCTGGCCTCGCGTACTTCCACGTCCATTTTTTATCCTTTTGAAAAATCACGCGAGGAGCGATAGTACGCCTGTTTTTCCCTGCAAGACAGTTCAGTTTTCCGGTAGCAGGCGTTGGCATACGTCACGTACAAACGTCCGTAACCAACGGTGCGCCGGGTCGCCTTCTGTTCGGGGGTGCCACAGTAGCGATACGGTGATCCCGCGTGTTTTCACCGGCAGTTCGAATACTGACAGCTCGGCAACCGCCGACCGATGAATGAGAAACGAAGCCGGAACCAGCGCCACCAAATCCGTCGCCCGGGCCACAGCCAGCGCAGCGGGAAAACCGGGAACGATGGCTGCCACTTTGCGCGTAAGGCCAACCTCTGCCAGTGCGTCATCCACCGGCCCGGAAAGCGCTCCCCGGCGCGAGGCCACGACATGCTTCCACTCACTGTAATGTGACGTTGTCACTTCTTTTAGCTGGGCCAGCGGGTGCCCTTTTCGCACCACGCCGACGAACCTGTCGCGAAACAGCGCCTGGACGCGGATCTCCGGCCCCATCTCTCCAAGCACGCCTATCTCAAGATCCACCAGCCCTTCACGTAAAGGGTGCGGCGTTTTCTCCGGCTTTGCAGCAAAACGCAGAGTGATACCCGGTGCTATGGCCGCGGCTTCGGCAATCAGTGCCGGGCCGAACACCTCCACAAAGCCGTCGTTGGCACGCAGGGTAAAAAGCTGTTCATGGGTGCTGATGTTCAGCTCGGTCTGTGCCGGGCGCAGTAACGCGCGGGTTTCGAAAACCGCGTTTTGCGTACGCGCGCGGATCCCTTCGGCATAGGGCGTCAATACCATGTTGCGCCCCGCCCGCACCAGTAAGGGATCGCCGGTGGTCTCCCGCAGACGACCAAGCGTGCGGCTCATCGCCGAGGCACTCAGCCCCAAATGACGTGCCGCACCCGCAACGCTTTTTTCAGCAAGCAGGACATCCAGTGCAAACAGAAGATTCAGATCGGGTTCGGTCATCGTATGTCCTGTATTAAGATAAGGCGTTTGGTGCAGGTTATAAGTGCAAATGCTGCGTCTTCCGCCCTGTATATCCAGTCATTATAGTGACCTCTCGCATCTATTTCGCAGAGGTTTTTTATGCATTTGTTCTCTGACCAGCCGGGTGATGAAGGACTGCCGGGACACGAACGCCGTCTGGCGATGGTGGCGGTAATGACCAGCACCACGATGGCTGTTTTTGACGGCTCGATGGTCAATATCGCCCTGCCACAAATTGCCCGTATGCTTGAGGTTTCCTCCGGCGATGCGGTGTGGGTTGCTAATGGCTATCTGTTATCCGCCGCCATGACGCTGGCCATTTTCGCCGCACTGGCTCCCCGGACGGGCTTTCGTGCCCTCTTTGCCGCCGGGATAAGCCTCTTTACGCTGGCGTCTGTAGGATGTGCGCTGTCGACCTCACTGGAGATGCTGGTGGCGATGCGACTATTGCAGGGAATTGGCGGTGCCGCGACATTAAGTATTGCGCCTGCCATTTTGCGCTCCATTTTCCCTGGCCGTTTACTGGGGCGGATCCTGGGGATCCACGCCCTGCTCATCGCCGCCAATACGGCCATCGCCCCGGTGATCGGCGGTGCCTTACTCTCCTCCCTCGGCTGGCAATGGTTGTTCGCGATAAATCTCCCTTTTGGTGTCATCGCCCTGTTACTGACGCTGCGCGTGGTGCCTGTCCATCGCGGTATCATTCGCGGGCGCTTTGATGTTGCCGGCGCCCTCTTTTCAGCCATCATGCTGGGTGCCGTGATCATGGCCTCAAACGCCTTCTCGCGGCCCGGTGAAACCGGGGGCTCGCTATTAACCCCGGCACTCTACGGGCTTGTTGCCGTTGTCTCGGGTATCGCTTTTGTTTACCGTCAGCGCCGGGCGGCACAACCTTTACTGCCACTGACGCTTTTTGCCTCTGCCCGCTTCTCTCTGGCTGCTTTAACCTCGCTCGCGTCGTTCGTCAGCCAGGGGATGACTTTCGTTGCGCTGCCGTTTCTGTTTCAGAGCGTTTATGGCTATAGCGCGTTTACCTCTGCGCTGCTTTTTACCGCCTGGCCCGTCGGGATTGTGCTGGTTGCTCCCCACGCCGGACGGCTGGCCGATCGCTATGCCCCGGCCGTTATCTCCACTGTCGGATTATGCCTCTTTGGCGTCGGGCTTCTGTTGTTAGCGCTGTTGCCGGAAAACGCGCCGGTGTGGGATATCAGCCTGCGTGGTCTGGTGTGTGGGATAGGGTTTGGTTGTTTTCAAAGCCCCAATAATCGGGAGATGCTGGCCAGCGCCTCCCGGGAACACAGCAGCTATGCGTCGGGTATTCTCGCTATCATGCGCACGTTTGGTCAGTGTCTGGGGGCGGCTTTTATTGGCGTGATTTTGTCAGTTTACGCGCCGTCAGGCACGCTGGCCCAGGAGGCGTTCGCGGTACGTCTGGGGTTGTGGCTGGCGGCGGGCGCGACGCTGCTGGCAATCGTGGTGAGCGTCAGTCGTTTAAAGACCCAGCCCGCAATGTAAGTCAGACCTGAAATGCCGTTCGCAGAAGAGGCTGAACGGCATTTTTACCCTACTCACCCATAATAACAAACCGCGAGCTGGCAAAAGCCTCATAGACATGCTGATTAGGGAATGGCGGGAAAGTGGCTTTTTTTGCCGCACTGATCAGCGCCTCACAGTAGGCTTTATTCCCATCACGCGACTCGACATTGTGAAGCTTGCCATCGTAAGCAAAATCCATGTGCAGTCGGCATTTTTTATTCTTCCAGACGTGGCGGTCGGCTAACTGGGATTCAATAGCCTCTTTTATGGCAAGTGCCTGTCTTCCGTATTCATCCGGGTCGGTATAACGTCCGGAATCGCAGTCGCTCAGCGCGATCGTTTTATGGCAGTTATCCGGATGAAACGGTGTACATCCGGCAACCGCACCCGCCAGGACGACGAGCATCAAAATGTTTTTCATTTCCTTCCCGCTAAAATCATTAATTAAATTTAATTATCAGTAAGTTATTTTATTTGGCTGGCGAAAACATAACATGATTTATGGCAGCCCTGCACGGGGCTTCCGTCTATTTAAAACTCTCAAGCGCACGCTTTTGCTTCCCTTTGCTATCAAAATTTTCCCGCTTAAGCCAGGCTTCGAGCGCTACACGCAGCGGAGGCCATTCACTGTCGATAATGGATAGCCAGTCGGTATCGCGATTGCGCTGCTTGCGGGTCATCACCTGGCGAAAACGGCCTTCAAACGTGAACCCGATGCGCTCAGCGGCGCGCCGTGAGGCGATATTCGTTGAGTCGCAGCGCCATGCCACCCGGCGATAACCCAGCGCGAAGGCTTGACTCAGCAATAAATAGAGCGCTTCTGTACCCATCACGTTGCGTTGCATCAGCGGGGACCAGGTCACATGGCCGATTTCAATGGCCCCGTTAACGGTATCAATCGCACTCCAGCACACCACGCCACAGGCACGATGATCGGTACAGTTGATGACGGCATACGGCACCAGGCTGTCATCCGCGTTTTTATGAGCGACCCAGGCAGCCATCTCTTCTCGCGTCTGTGGTTTATTTGCTCCCAGCCATGTCCAGTCCCGGTCATCTTCTGCCAGCGAAAAAGCCTGGAAAAGCGCATCGCAATGGTTTGAGTCGAGGGGCGCTAACTGGCAGTACTGGCCGGGAAGCGCGACACGCGCAGGTTTGGCTACGGGTTGCCAGTCAGGCAGCGCAAAACCGACCTGCTGACCGTACTGGTTGATTTGAGTGGTGTTCGTCATCAGTAACATCCTTGATTAAGCGAGAGATTTTTACCTTATCTTTCATCTTTTTATAGCGGCGTGAATTAACGATTACGGCATACTGTTAATAATGGCGCAATATTGTTTGATGATTATGTCGCCCTTCTGATGCCGGGTCTGGAGAATACCACGTGAGATATCACCCCCTTTTGCGACTTGCGCTTGTGTTAAGCATGCTAGTGCCAGTGGTTAGCCTTGCCGCTTTACCCGTCGGGCCGCAGGTTGGCGACCAGAATGTATCCCCGTTTTATCGCTGGAATGGTGCGCTCCCCGATAACCCCGGCGTTATGCTGCGTGAAGAGCCCATGAAACACCAGCCGGAGATCGCTGCGGCACAAGCGCGGCGCATCCTCTACACCTCCCGCGATGTGCGCTGGAATGCCGGTATTATCCCCGTGAGCGGGACGCTCTATTTTCCGCAAGGCAAACCGCCGTCAGGCGGCTGGCCGCTGGTTGCCTGGGCACATGGCACGCTGGGTGTCGCTGACACCTGCGCCCCCTCCTGGACGGGACATGCACCGCGCGACGCGAGTTACATCAATAAATGGTTGCAACAAGGGTTTGCCGTCGTCGCAACGGATTATCAGGGGCTTGGCGGGCCGGGGCCGCATCCTTATCTGATTTGGCAAGCCGAAGGACGCTCTGTGCTTGATAGCGTCCGCGCGGCGTTGCAGGCCTACCCGCAACAGCTTGCTAATCGCCTTGTGATAACCGGGCAATCACAAGGCTCGGGAGCCTCACTGGGTGCAAGCTATATTGCCCCGGGCTACGCACCGGAACTCAAACTGCTGGCGACCATTGCCACCGGTCTGGTGGCGACATTCCCTGACGGCCCCGTAGCGGCGGGTGACGGGCGAATTCATGGCACGCCACCCCGGCTGGAAATGTTACGCCTGATCGGAGGTTCGCTGGCGGATGATGCGCCAGCGCCTGAATCGCTGGTGACGGACAGCGGGGCAAAGCTGCTGGCACGGGCCAGGGTTTCCTGCATGCCTGAACTCGGTCATGTTCAACGCCGCCTGCACCTGAATGCCAACAATGCGTTTATTGGCGGCAGCGAGCGTATCACCGCTGTGTTAAAACCCGTCACGGATATGCCATTAGCACGCTTTCCCGCGCCGCTGTTTCTGGCGACCGGTCTGGCGGATCGCACGCTGTCGCCCTATCACCAGTATGCCGCCGTGGCGGCGCTGTGCGCGGCAGGTAACCCGCTCGAATGGAAAACCTATCAGGGCATTACCCATAACGGCATTGTGAATACCGCGTTTGCAGACGAGCTCACCTTTGTTCAGGCGGTGCTGGCGGGTAAACCGCGACCAGACAGTTGTGGGGCGTTGGTCGTACCAGGAAAAGCTCAGCCCGCACTAAAGGATATCTTGTATAACAACTGATTTTTTAAGCACCGCCGTTTCTAAGGGAATGGCGGCGCTCTACAATACAGAGCCAACTGGTAACACCCTAAAAAGGATGCCTTATGTTTTTACGCGTAACGACGGAAGTCACTGAGCAAGAACAAAACGAGTTGCTGGATGGTTTACGGGAGTTTAATCGTCCGTTTCTCCAGAATCGTGAATGGGGACCTGTTGGCGTCTTTTGTCGTGATGTAAACGGTAAAATGACCGGCGGATTGATTGGCACGCGTAAAAGCGAATGGCTGTGTATCAGCTACTTATGGGTTAGCGAAACCCTGCGTGGTAGCGGGCTGGGTACAGAGCTGATAAAGGCCGCAGAGAAAGAGGCGGTAAAACAGGGTTGTCGACAATCACTGGTTGATACATTCAGCTTTCAGGCATTAGCGTTTTACCAAAAGCAGGGTTATGTACTGCAGATGACGCTGGATGACTTTCCGGAAAAAGGCATCCAGCGCCATTATCTCACTAAAGCGCTGGTCAGCCTGTAACGCTTAGAGGGCATCCGGGTTGGCAAGCGCCCGGTCCCTGCCCTGAATTTTTGCCATATACAGCGCCTTATCTGCCCCCTCTTTCAGGCGATTCACGTCATCTTCATTACCGCTGCCGATCAGGGAAAAACAGCCCGCACTGATGGTGACGACTTTGTTTGTCGCCCCCGATTCGACATGCGGAATTCTTGCGCTGCGCACCGCCGTCACCGCCTGACGAGCAACAAACAGCGCGGCTTCTGGCCCGGTATCCGGCAGAATGATCGCAAATTCTTCGCCCCCGTACCGGGCGATCAAATCGGAATTACGCAGTTTGAGCTTCTGGATGACTTCGCCCACCGCGCGCAGGCAGTTATCGCCCGCTACATGGCCATAGAAGTCGTTATAGCGTTTAAAAAAGTCGATATCGAGCATCACCAGTGAAACCGGCTTTTTACTCATTGAAGAGGCTTTCAGGCTTTGGCTCAAAAACAGATCGAACTGACGGCGGTTGGCAAGCCCGGTTAAACCATCGGCCAGCGCCATCAGTTGCAACGTGTGGTTGATGCTGGTCAGCTCATCACGCAGTTCCGCCAGTTCGGTCTGGTTACGCACATTCATTCGCACCTGGCGAAAAACGATAATTCCCATGAATAAGGTGCCGAGCAGTAACATGGCGTTGAGCACCAGGTCCGGCAAACTGTCCTTCAGCCAGCGTGACCAGAGTGCCGGTTTGTCATAACCGGCGGCCACGACCAGCGGATAACGTTCAAGGCGCGCGAAGCCATAGATGCGCTCGACGTGATCCAGCGCCGAAATCCAGGTCGCATTACCGCGATCTTTTTTCGCCAGTTCATGGGTAAAGAGCGGGCTCGCCGAAAGGTTGCGGTTAATGACATCATCCGGGAAAGGACGGACATACAGCGCCGTACCGTCAGTGATCATTAAGGCCAGCAGATCCCGGTTTTCCAGTTCGAAATAGCTATAAAAGTGACGGAAGTAATCTACCCGGATGGTGGCGAGCACTACGCCAGCAAAACCGCCTGCGGAATCGCTGATGCGCATGGATACGGGAATCACCAGATCGCCTGTTGAACGGCTCGTAATTACCCGTCCGATATGAATGTTGTTATGCCCGTTACGCTGATGATAGTTAAAATATTCGCGATCGCCGCTGTTGCTGACCATCGGGAGCCGGCCAAGCGCCGTGGCTTTCATGTTTCCCTGCGCATCATAAATGAACAGTCCGTGCAGTTGCGGCAGGCGCTCTTTCAGCTCAGCTAACAGCACATCGAAGCGACCGGCATCCAATGTCGAAATACTGTCTGCCGGTATGGTCCGGCGAATATCACGCAGCGCCAGCTCTGTTTGTAAAACGGTATCTTCTGCCTGACGCGCCTGGGAAACGGATAAGTTGATAGCATTACGTTCCATATCCTCGACGGCACGATTCCAGGAGCGGGTCAGCGTCCAGCTACTGGTCATCACACCCGCCAGTAATAATGCGGTCATAAAAAAAGTGATGCTACGTCCCAGGGAGGAATCCAGAGCCAGTGCGCCTGAAATATGTTTATTGATGTTCATTTTTTCCCCATGCTTCACATCCCGTTCTTTAAGTTAAGCATGAAAATCCGATGATTTATAAGCAAAATCATGTTCAGCTTAAGGATGAACTGAGATGTCTCGCGCTATTATCAGCGAGTGAAGCGTCTTCTTTTAATAAGATAAAACCTGGTAGATGACGTTATTAAAAGGATATATCCGGCGCTGCTTCGCGTTTGCTGCTTAACCATTTAGATGAAACTGGCGACATAAAAAAGGAGAATGAGCGGGTCTCTTCTCCCGCGTCATTATGGCGCCCTTCGCTTAACGTTTTATGCGCTGCGGCCAGTTAATAGATGAGACACCGTTGAGTATCGGGCGAGCAAACAGGAAGCCCTGAAAACGCTCAATCCCGGCGGCTTCCAGCCAGCACCACTCTTCCACTTTCTCGACGCCTTCGGCCACTACGGTAATTTGCATCTCAGCACAGCAATCAATAATCGCTTTGACGATAGCCTGCTTCGGGCCGTGCATATGGATATCGGTGACGATGCTGCGGTCAATCTTGAGTTTGTCCGGCTGAAACTTGGCAAGCAGAGACAACCCTGCAAACCCGGAACCAAAATCGTCGATCGCCAGGCCAATTCCCGCCGCACGTAACTGACGAATAGCTGAGGTAAATTCGTCATAGCTGGAAATCATCTCATCCTCTGTCACTTCAACGATGACCTGCTCAGGATCGAGTTGATTGCGTTTAATGTGATCCAACAAAATGTTGACGGCGCCGGGGATTTTCACCAGAGACATCGGCAGCAAATTAATGGCCACCTTGTGGTTTCCTATCCCCAGACGGCGCGCCATCGCCAGTGCCCAGCCTTTTGATGCCAGGTCCGCCTCGTGCAATTTATGTCCGGGAATGGTCGAAAAATAGTCCTGCGGGCTCCCACCATCCGGCCCACGGATTAACGCTTCGAGTGAGGATATATTGCCGCGCGCGGGGTCAACAATGGGCTGAAACGCAAACTGGCAGGGTTGATTATGTAGTATGGGAACGTTCGCCAGCTCAAACGGCGGAAGTGTGGTATTCAATCGCCAGCGGTCGGCGGGGTAATTTAAAACATGTTTTGACGGAAGCGGTGACGCGACAAAATTGCGAATAAATTTATAGACGCGGTCATTGCGGGCAAGATGGTACTTTAATCTGCCAAATTGAATCACCATGCGCAGTACTGCGCTCGGTCTGGTATTTCTCAGGTCAAACAGTACCAGCCCCTGGTCAAGGAAGCGGCGATGTGGCGCAAAATCACGCATCAGCTCTACGACGTGTGCATGACGAACATCTTTGTTGATACGTTCAAAAACCGCGTTGACTGCAGAGATAGGGCCTTCCAGTACCTGTAAAAACTGTCTGCCATCAAACAGCAACACACCCGTCACCTGCAGTGCCGTATTCCGTAGGCTTGCCTGCTGTACAAGCCCAGCCAGTTGCGAAGGATCCAACGCATAATTAAGCCGGCTACGATAGATCAAAGTCGCTAACACTGAGTACTTCCCTCAAAAAAATATCCACACAAAAATTGCATGAATAGACGCAATGGTAATAGTGTAACAAGGAAGCTCAAATTCCGTTCACTGATTAAAGCCTTTTCTGTGCCTGTTATCGTGGACTAGCCCACCCGCCTTGAGAAACTGCCTAACCTACAGATAAACATTTTAACCGCTCACCAGCAGACTTTTAGCTACGCTTTAGTATGTACTATATATCCACCAGAAGATTTTGATCTGATAATGACAAAAATATTACAGTTTTGCGAATATATTAGTCTGCTATGTTAATGTTTCTATTTTTGATCGCTTATTTTCTATGCTTTCTTGTATTTCCCGCCTTTAATTTGCATTAAGTCTTGCTTTTCATCCTGACATGAAATTATCTGCCATTTTTCTTTTGCAAAATCATAACAATATTTAAATAAACCGACGTAAGCGCGACTAAAAAAATATTTATCATAGCTACTTTCAGTTGTATGGCTGTTCGTGGAAAATGTGCAGGTAATAACAAAAAAACTCTCTGTCGGGTTAATAAAAAAAACACCTTCACCGACAGAAAAAATCCTGTTTATTGTACGCAGTTTATTGTGGGGTTATTTATGAAGCGTAACACTCCTGTTACACAGAGAGAGTATTTGCTTAACGAAGGTACGACACTGCTTTCGACAACAAATACGCATAGCCATATAACTTATGCAAACACAGCATTTATAGACGCCAGCGGATTTACTGAGGACCAGCTTGTCGGTGAACCTCACAATCTTATTCGTCACCCGGATATGCCCCCCGCCGCATTTGGCGATCTGTGGTTTACCATTCAGCAAGGCGATAGCTGGACCGGCATGGTGAAAAACCGCCGTCAGAATGGCGACCATTATTGGGTTCGTGCAAACGTCACCCCGGTTTATCAACAAGGGAAACTTACTGGTTATATTTCAGTGCGTAATATTCCAGATCGCGAGGAAATTACCGCCAGTGAAAAACTTTACCAGTTAGTCAATGATAATAAATTAGGCGGACATCGTTTTTATAAAGGCCTGGTAGTACGATGTGGCCTGCTCTCTTTTTTATCCATTTTCCAGCGCATGAGTGTAACGCGGCGGGCTAACTTTGGCCTTTTTATCGCTGCCGCATTATTCGTGGCGATGCAACTTGCCCCCTTTAATCTGGTAGAAAAAGTCGGTGCGACAATCGGAATAATGGCTCTGCTGTCTGTTTATTTACAGGCACAAATTTGTCGTCCGTTGAAAGTTATCCTCTCCCAGATGCAAAAAGTGGTCTCCGGGCGTAAAGCCGATTATCGCCATTTTAATCGCGTGGATGAAATTGGTTTACTGATGCGCCTGGTCAATCAGTCAGGTCTTAACCTCAATTCACTGGTCGGTGATGTCTCCGCGCAGATCAAGGGCATTCGTGACATTAGCCTGCGCATTAGCGAAGAAGGCGAGTCCCTGCAAAAACGCACAGAAGAAACCTCTGCGGACCTGCACCAGACTGCCGCCGCTGTTGAGGAGATTGCCAGCGCGGTAAGGCAGACCGCTGAAACCGCCGCTGAGGCGATGACCCGCGCAGATGAAACCAGCGTCAGTGCGACAAACAGCGGCGCCATCATGAAGAAAACAATCTCGATGATGCAGGCCGTTTCCCAGGATAACAGCAAAATCGTCGATATCATCGGCGTGATTGACAGCATCGCCTTCCAGACGAATATTCTGGCGCTGAACGCCGCGGTAGAAGCGGCGCGAGCAGGCGAATCAGGGCGTGGTTTTGCGGTTGTTGCGGCGGAGGTTCGCAACCTGGCACAGCACTCGGCCTCGGCAGCGCGGGAGATTCAGGCACTTATCGAACAGAACGTGGCGAATGTGAAAAACGGCGTTGAGATGGTGGAAAACACCGAAACACACCTGACGGCGATGATTGATAACGTCATGACGATGTCGACGATGATCAAAGAGATTGGCACCGCAACGCATGAACAGACGCAGGCCCTGGAGCTGATCAATAAATCCGTTTCCCGCGTAGGGGTGATGACGCACAACAACACCAGCATGGTGGAAAACGTGACCAGTGCGGCAGAAAATCTCTCTGAGCGCGCAGCACGTCTGCATCGCGCCGTGCATGTGTTCGGGAGTAGCGAAGGCTAATTATTTCATGACCATGCTATAGTCAGTGTCTCACTATGCTGACGCGCAAGGTTACCCATGTTCGCTTTGGTCAGAAGGTTGTGTTTGGTTATTGCCGCCGTCACGGCGACATCTGCCGGGGCCAGTTTGCAACCCCCGGCAGGTTACCAGCAACCACCGCAACACCATACTGCTTCCCGTTTTACCTGCCCTTCCTTTCCGGCCCCCTTTACCGGGGCATTAGATTTCACCAGTAAATATGAGGGGTCAGATAGCGCTCGCGCCACGCTGAATCCACAAGCCGACCAGGCATTCCATGAGCAGACAAAGGCGATCACTGAGCTTGAAAAAGCGGTCAGCCAGGTCGTGACGGGATTCGCCCGCGATGGCAACCCGGCGCGGGCAGATTGCGTGGTCAACGGTCTGGAAACCTGGGCGCGTGCCGGCA
>Ga0213876_10000376_pt1 | contig 38047 bp, 35 predicted proteins | sample BarmaccomBMRX_R9_FD_160113 | JGI IMG/M metagenome (GOLD analysis project Ga0213876, IMG submission 160113) | Root-associated microbial communities from Barbacenia macrantha in rupestrian grasslands, the National Park of Serra do Cipo, Brazil - RX_R9 | ecosystem: Host-associated > Plants > Roots... | reverse complement strand
GATGAGGTTGCGCAGGCGGTCGAAGTCGATGGGCTTGGTCAGGTAGCCGTTGAAGCCCGCGTCGAAGGCCGCCTGGCGGAAGCCGTCGGTGTCGAAGGCCGTGAGCGCGACGACCGGCACGTCCTGCAACTCAGACTCCTCGCGGATGCGGCGCGTGGCGGCGAGGCCGTCCTGCTGCGGCATGGCGATGTCCATCAGGATGAGGTCGGGGTGCGCCAGCTTCGCCACGTTGAGCGCGTCGGCGCCGTTCGTCGCCGTGACGACGCGGTAGCCGAGGTCTTGGAGCGAGAGGCTGATGAGGATGAGGTTGTCGCTCATGTCATCCACGACCAGGACGGTCTGGCCGGTCTCGTGCTGCTGAGGCAGTTCGGCGCTCATGGACGGCATTATCCCCCACCCGCGCGAAAACCGAAACCCTCCGGCGGCCGCCGGCAAAAAAGTTAGGGCCCGGCTGCGCTCTCCCCTTCACAGCCGGGCCCCGACTTGTTGGTTGCCGGCGCAACGGCACCGTAACCAGTCTCGTTGGCGAGACGGCATTAAGCTAAACAACCCGCGTGCCACGTCGCCGCCGGAAGAGCGCGGATGAAAATGGTCGTGTTTCCGGTTTTTTCTCTCGACGCGGCGGAGACTTTAGGGGGCGGGTTCCTTAACGGGTGACGATATGGTTCACGGCCTCAACCATATCGGCAATCTCAAATTTCTCAGAGCATGTACGTCCAGCTCTGCTCGCCGTTCATGACGACGACGATGCGGACGCCCACGGCCTTGAGCGCGCCGCGCAGGCGGCCGTTGCCGAGGAGCTGGACGCCCGCCTCGCGCGTCAGCGTCGCGCCCGTCAGAGAGAGCGTCGCACTCTGCGCGTCGCCGCTCAGCGCCGCGTGGACTCTGTGACCCCTTGAGGCGAGGTCGCGCGTCACTTCAGCCAGGGCGTCGGCGCGCGAAGGCGCGGGTGACTTCGGCGGCTGCGGCGCGGGCTGCGCGTTCGGCAGCGGCGTGGCGGCGGGCGCGGGCAAGCCGGCCGCGGGCTGTGGGGCGGAATCCGCGTTCGGCTGCGCGGGCTGCCAGTTCGTGGCGGAGTTTCCGGGCGGCTGCGGCAGAGGCGCGGGTTGGCTCGGCTGGCCCGAGAAGTTTCCGATGAGAGCCGAGCGTGCCTGATTCGAAGGGTTGCTCTGCGACGTCTCCGCCGGGTGCGTTCCTGTGGGCTGCTTCTCCGAACGCGGGCTGTCGGGGAGGAGAGCTTTGGGCTGCGCCGGCTCGCCGGCCGTCTGCCGCGCCTGTCGTGGCTCGTCCGAACGGTTCAGCTCGGCCCTGTAGATTTCAAATGTGAGGCCGCCGACCATCCAGAGGCAGAGGAAGGTCGCGACCCCCGCCAACGCCCAGACGGTCGAGACGTGCAGCCGCCCGACCAAGGGGATGTCGTAAAAGACGCGCACGGCGTGTCCGCGGCCGTGCGCCTGATTCCGCGCGCGCCTGCGGTCTGCGACATAAATAAAGGTCAAGACCCCGAGGATGCCCAAAGGGCCGAAGATGGCCCCCAGCAGAAGCCCCGGAAGAAAGCTCCGCCCGCGCTCGCTGAGCATCCAGCCCGTTATCAGGCCGGGCACCACCGCCCAGAAGAAGATCAGCAGAGCCGTTATGACCATTTTCGCCCCGGGAATTCCGCCTGCGCCGCCGAGAGAGGAGTGACAGCCCTCTTTTATCACAAACCCGCGCCATTTTTTGAGCGGATTTCGTGTTCAGAGGTTCGCCCATCAACTTTTGAAGCGCTAGATTGGGGCTTGGAGGCGCAACGTTGCGCCTCAGAGCCTCAAATTTCCACCTCCGAGGCTCTAACTTTCGGCTCAGAAGTCCGACTTTCCGCTTTCGAACCCGGACGTTGCACCTCAGAACCGCAACTTAGCGCCACAGAGCTGGAAATTTCGGCCTCCGAGACGCAACTTTTAACCTCCGAGGCGCAACTTTAAGCTTCCGAGACGGAACGTCGGGGTTACGAGGGGCTATTTTCGACTTTCGTACGGCGGTCTGGGGAACCGGAGGCCGTCGAAAGCGTCTAGTTTACAGGGAAAAACGGCCAAAGGGTGCCGGCGGCTGGAATATATCTGTAAATTATGCTATTTCTTCGGTTAGGGTTTCGGATTTAAGCGCGCGCGAACGAACCGGAGCGTTGTCTGCTGCATCAGAGGGGCGTGTCCGTGTTTGAACCTCCCTTTAACTGCTCGCCGCCGGGGCGGAGGCGCGAGTACAACCGGAAAAGAGCGTCAAACATCTAATGTCCCTCGCATCAATGACTTAGTTGCGTGCGGGGTAGGACGGCCGACGGCGTAGGGTAGAAACTTAAGTGTCCGAAGCCACGTATGAGACGCTTTCCGCGGCTAAGGCGTCTAACGGGGGGGCGACGATTTGAGCGAGAAGATGAAGAAGCAGGGGTTGGATCTGTTGGAGACGAGCGGCGAAAAGTTCTACGAAGGGTACGGCGAGGTCGTTTCGGGCGACCCCGTCGCAGACCGCGACATTGACGACGTGCTCCAGAAACTCGAAGCGGCGACCATCGGCGCGGTCGAGTCGGACGAGGAGCTAATCTCCGAGGTGGCCTCGCTCGCCACGGACGTTGAAGAGGAAGGGACGCTTGACGAGGTTGACGACCTCGACCTCTCGGCCGGAGAGGACGAGAAGTCGGCCGACCCCGTCCGCGTCTACCTGCGGCAGATGGGCACCGTGCCGCTTTTGACGCGCGAGCAGGAGGTCTCCATCTCGCAGCGCATCGAGCGCGGCCAGATCAAGACGCACAAGGCGATCTCTCGCTCGCCTATCGCCGTCAAGGAGCTCATCCGGATCGGCGACGAGTTGCAGTCGGGCGACTTGAGCATCCGCGACATCGTTAACTTCTCCGACCAGGCTGACGTGTCCGAGGCGGAGGACAAGGCTGACGAGTACTTGCAGTGGACGCTCGAAGGCGTCGAGAACATCCGCAAGCATTTCAAGGAAGGCTTGAAGGAGTGGGAGAAGCTGGCCGCCGAGCAGAAGCTGACGCGCGGCAAGCCGACGAAGAAGCTCCTGCGCCTCAAGCGCAAGGTCGCGCGCACGCGCCTCGAAATCTCGCAGGAGATTAAGAACCTCAACCTGAAGGAGTCGGCGCGCCAGCGCCTGATCGACGCCATCGGCTCGGCGCACAAGGAGGTGCGTTCGGCCGAGCGCGAGATCAAGAAGCTCTCGGACAAGCTGGAGAACAAGCGCATCAAGCCAGACGCCGAGAAGGAGTACAAGCGCCAGCTCCTCGCGGCCAAGCGCCGTCTGAAGAAGACCGAGGAGGAGCACTCGATCTCAATCGTCGAGATCAAGCGCACCTACCAGGCCATCGTCGCCGGCGAGGCCGAGACGCAGGAGGCCAAGCGCGAGTTGACCGAGGCGAACCTCCGCCTGGTCGTCTCGATTGCGAAGAAGTACACGAACCGCGGGCTGCAGTTCCTCGACCTGATTCAGGAAGGCAACATCGGTTTGATGAAGGCCGTCGACAAGTTCGAGTGGAGACGCGGCTACAAGTTCTCGACCTACGCGACGTGGTGGATTCGGCAGGCGGTGACGCGCGCGATTGCGGATCAGGCGCGCACGATCCGCATCCCCGTCCACATGATCGAGACCATCAACAAGCTCATCCGCACCAGCCGCGCCCTCGTCCAGGAGCTGGGGCGCGAGCCGACGACGGAAGAGATCGCGGCGAAGGTGGACATGCCTGTGCCGAAGGTGCGCAGCGTCTTCAAGCTGGCGCAGCAGCCCATCTCTTTGGAGACGCCGATTGGCGAGGAGGAAGACTCGCACCTCGGCGACTTCATCGAGGACAAGTCGAGGGTCAGCCCTGCGGACTCGGTGGTGACGACGAACCTTCGGCAGGTGACGGACGCCGTGCTGGCGACGCTCTCGCCGCGCGAGGAGGTCGTCATCAAGCTCCGCTACGGCCTCGGGCCGGCGGGCGAGGAGCACACGCTCGAAGAGGTCGGCAAGAACTTCGACGTGACGCGCGAGCGCATCCGGCAGATCGAGGCCAAGGCCCTGCGCAAGCTCCGCCACCCGTCGCGCGCGCGCCTGCTCAAGGCGTTCACCGACAGCTTGCAGTAAGCTGCCCTCTTAGCACATCAGGTCAGAGCCACCCGCTCCGGTGGGTGGCTCTGACCTTTTTGGCAACTTGACGGGCGTGGGATAAGCGTTCATCCTTCCACGGTCATCCCAATCGAAACAGGCTAACCCGGAAGAATGGAAGAACGGATAGACTCCATGTCGGCGTTCGAGCGCGTGAAGCTGGCGCGCCACCTCGAACGCCCTTACACGCTGGACTTCGTCGAGCGTCTGTTCGAGGACTTCGTCGAGGTCAAGGGCGACCGGCGCTTCGCCGAAGACCCGGCCATCGTCTGCGGCTTCGCCAGCTACCGCGGCGTGCCCGTCGGCGTCGTCGGCCAGCAGAAAGGTAGGGACGCGAAGCAGCGGCGCTACCGCAACTTCGGCATGACGAAGCCCGAGGGCTACCGCAAGGCTCTCCGGCTGATGCAGCTTGCCGACAAGTTCGGCCGCCCCGTCGTCACCTTCATCGACACGCAGGGCGCCTACCCCGGCATCGACGCCGAGGAGCGCGGGCAGGCCGAGGCCATCGCGCGCAACCTCTTCGAGATGTCGCGCCTCCGAGTCCCGGTCATCGGCGTCGTCATCGGCGAGGGCGGCTCGGGCGGCGCGCTCGCCATCGGCGTGGCCGACCAGGTCTTGATGCTCGAGAACGCAGTTTATTCAGTAATCACGCCCGAAGGCTGCGCCGCAATTCTCTTCAAGGACAGCGCGCAGGCGCCGCGCGCCGCGGAGTTTTTGAGACTGACCGCGCCGGAACTCTACAAAGCCGGCATCGTGGATTTGGTCATCCCGGAACCCGAGGGCGGCGCGCAGAACGACCACGACGAGGCGGCGCGCCTGCTCGACGCGGCGCTCTGGGAGAGCCTGCGGCAGACCTCCGCGCTCGCACCGGCCGAACGCCTCGCGAAACGTTACAAGAAGCTCCGCGCGCTCGGGAGCTGGGAGACCCTCGCCTGAGTGAAGCCAGAGACTCGCAACACGGTCGTTTACCATTTGCGAGAAATTGGTGGATAATCGTAGGTACTAAAAAGGAAAAACTAAAGAAGTGACTGTAGCCGAAGTAGATAAACCACAAGAGTCCGATTTCGAGCTGGCGAAGAAGGCCGCGGGGGGCGACGGGAGGGCTTTCGAGGAGCTGTACCGCCGGCACTACCGGCGCGTCTACGCGCTCACCCTGCGCATGATGGGCAACCCCGTCGAGGCCGAGGACATGACGCAGGACGTGTTCCTGCAACTCTTCAACAAGATCGGGATGTTCCGCGGCGAGTCCGCCTTCACCACCTGGCTCCACCGCATGACGGTCAACCAGGTCTTGATGCACTTCCGCAAGAAGAGCACGCGCTCCGAACTGCTCACCGACGAGGGCGAGACCCCCATCCAGATCGTCAAGGGGACGGAGAACCCCGGCTCGATGCCCGTCATCGACCGCATCTCCCTGGAGGGGGCGCTGCAACAACTCCCGCCGGGCTACCGCACGGTCTTCGTCCTCCACGACATCGAGGGCTACGAGCACTACGAGATTTCCGGGATGCTCGGCATCGCCGAGGGTACCTCGAAATCACAATTACACAAGGCGCGGCTCAAGCTGAGGCAATTAATCAGGGAGCAAGCGGCATCTAAATAGTCTTCCGGGGGCCACCCGGAATGCCGAACACGACTCTACCCCAAAGGAACGGCCCAATGGACTGTGCTAGAAGTATCGAACTGCTCAGCGAATACGACGCCGGACTGCTCGGCGACAACGAACGCATCTCCGTCATCGAGCACCTGAGCATCTGCGCCGACTGCGACGGCGTCCTCAAAGACCTCAAGCTCATCGTCCAGACCGCGTTCTCCATGCGCGCGGAGAACGGCATCGCCTACCCGGACGAGGAGTCCCTCTGGCAGCGCCTGAGCGCCAGCCGCATCGTCCACTAAAAGGCCGCCCCCGGAATTTCGGCTCGGGCGCCAAGGGCCTCAACCCGCGGCGCCCGACGCGAGCATTTCCCGCGCCTGCCCGAGAGCCTTCCGCTCGCCCTTAAAAGCCAACATCCCTTCGGCCTCTTCGACCGCGACCCAGCGCGCCTCGTTCACCTCGTCGTCGTGACCCGACACGTCGCCCGAGACGAAACGCATCAGGTAGAAGTGAACGAACTTGTGGAAGCGCACGCGCCGCGCCCCGCCCTTCGAGAAGTACCAGTATTCGACCCTCTCCAGCTCGCCCTCGATCTCGCAGGTCAGCCCGGTCTCCTCCGAGACCTCGCGCAACGCCGCCTCTTCGGGCGACTCGCCGCGCCCGACCAAGCCCTTCGGCAACTGCCAGCGCCCCTGCTCGCCGACGGAGATCAAAGCGACTTCCGTCCTCCCGCGGACGCGCCGGTAGACGACGCCGCCCGCCGAAGTCTGCTCCTTCGTCTCGAATGTGCTCATGGTTGTCGGAGAGCTTAAGTCAGAAACACGAAGGCGCGAAGTGCAGAAGAGTACAACTCCGCGGCACCTTCGCGCCTCCGTGGCTTGAGGGGGTGAGGGTTCTTCGGCTGCGTCAGGCAGCCTTGCGGCGCGGTGCGCGCGCCGCGGCGGGCTCGAGGCCCAGACGTTCGCGCAGCCCCCGGCACGCGTCCAACTCCTGCGCCGGGATGCAGCGGGCGCAGACCCACTTGCCGTCCGAGTTGCGCATGTGCAGGGTCTCGGACGCCGCGCGGCAGGCTTCGCACTTGAAAGTCTTGCTGCTCATCTCCTCAACCGTCTCCTTCCGGACTTCAGGCGACGCGCGACATCTGGCGCCGCGGGTCGTACTCGAACTTGAGGTACTGCCGCGCGATGAACTTCAGAACGGCCGCGACGTGCTTGCACTCGTAGCCGGGCTCCGCGTTGCCGCGGAAGATGAAGTCGGCGCAGGTGCAGGCCAGCGCGCGCGTGTCGGGGTCGCGGAAGAGGTGGTAGCCGCGCTCGACGCCCGACTCCGACTGCGCGATCCAGCCGTACGGCTCGGCCTCGAAGACCTTGACCCGCGCCGCGCGCGCCGAACGCTGCTCGGCCGGCGTGAACTCCTCGACCTTCGCGCCCCGCTTTTTCTCCGTCGTTTTCATGAAAATGATTCTAACACAAAACCGGCGAGGATGAAACACTGTTTCGCCCATGAAACAAAAATATTTTTAGAGGGAGAACCGGCTTGCGCGAGTCCGCGGCTAACTTGACCATTGTCGGAGCGGTTCTCTAGGATGAGTGGAATATGAGTAATGAGGCGAGGGGAGCGGGGGTGGCCGAGCCGCCCGCGGAGGCGGAGGGGGGGCGCGTGCGCGCCGTAGGGCGTGACGAGGCCGACAAGGCGCGCCCACAGGCCGAGGCGCAGCGCAAGCCGGGGCCGCCGCACAGCGTCGTGCGCGAGTACTTCGAGTCCCTGGTCGTGACGGCCGTGATGGCGCTCTTCGGCATGACGTTCGTCGTGCAGGCGGTGAAGGTGCCGACGGGTTCGATGCAGAACACCATCAACATCGGCGACCACCTGCTCGTCAACAAGTTCATCTTCGCGCCCGGCCCCGTCCTGCCCTTCCTCCCGCAGCGCGAGATACGGCGCGGCGACATCATCGTCTTCAAGTACCCGGGCAAGTATCAGGGCGAGCCGCGCTTCCGCGACAGCAAGCTCGTGGACGACGAACGGCCGGACAACATCCCTTACAAGACGAACTACGTCAAGCGCGTCATCGGGCTGCCCGGCGACCGCGTCGAGGTGCGCGACACGCAGGTCTTCATCAACGGCCAGCCGCTCGAAGAGCGCGTCATCCACGCGCGCAACCCGCCGCCGGACGACCGCGAGACGCCCGAGGACGAGTACGGGGCGCCGCTCACCGTCCTCGACACGCCGACCGCGCCGCCCGACGCGGACTACGGCGTCTACATCGACCCGGACATGCACGCGCAGACGCGCCGCCCCCCGGCCGCGGGCGAAATCTTCGACGTGCCCGAGGGGCACTACTTCGTCATGGGCGACAACCGCGACAACAGCCAGGACAGCCGCTTCTGGGGCTACGTCCCGCGCAGCGCCATCATCGGCCGCGCGATGTTCGTCTACTGGTCTTTCGACGAGAGTAAGCCGCGCAGCGACGCGCCCGCGCCCGTCAGCTACGTCATCGACTTCTTCAGGAACACGCGCTGGAGCCGCACCGGAACCTTCGTCAAGTAGGCGTTCGACTTTATAAGCTGAAGGCCGTTCGGGGCGAGCTTCGGGTCGCCTCCGAACGGCCTTCGTTTTCTCAAGCGGTCGTTGGCGGCCGCCGGCCGTGCTACGGCGAGACGCGGATGTCGCCGGCGGTGTTGACGGCATCCACGAAGTTGTAGACGGTGGCGGGGAAGGTCTGGCCGTGAAGGGTCTCGTCGCGCGGCATCTGGTAGCCCACGTCACCCTTGACCTCGTAGTCGGTCGCCCACCACCTCAGGCCGACGCCCGGGTCCTCCTTCCACTCGGCGTCCGAGGGCACCCAGTCCCTCTTAATCTGTCTGTAGACGCCCCACGTCAGCTTGTCCGGGATGCGTGTGTTGTCCCCGTTGTCCTCGACCGTGAACACCACCCGCTGCCCGACGAACTCCAGGACGCTGGAACTGGTGACGGTGCCGCTCATCACGGCCTGCGCCCCGGTCTCACTCTTGGCCGTGAACAGGCCGTCCACGTTGACCTTGAGGTCGTAGCCGGCGAACCGGCCCTTCTCGCCGGTGCCGTCCACATCCTGGATGGTGATGACGGCCTGGTCGGTGAAATAGATGGAGCCGGTCGCGCTGCCGTCGGGGTTTGTCTGCGCGCTGAACTCGACGGTCTTCAAATCCTTGTCGCCCGCCAGAGTGAACTGGTAGCTGCCGGCGGCGGACGACTGTGCGAATGATGTCTGCGACGCCGCGGAGACGAACAGGAGCAGCGCCGCGAGCGAGGTTAAGCGTAAAGTCTTCATCGAAAAACTCCTTCTTCCGTCAGACAAGTAGTTCGAGGGTGAAGACCCTTGCGGGCCCGCCAATTTTCAAGTTCCGTCCTTCGGCCAACCGCGCGCGCTCAGAAGGGGGCGTGCGGGTCGGCCGTGATCTCTTTGGTAAATGTGTTGCGGTGTGGGTGCTCAGGGGGTTCGGGGCGGAGACGACGTTGCCGGGCGGGGAACCCGGCCGCACGATGTCTGTCTGTGGGCCTCGTCGCGAAGGTAACAAGCCTCACTGAAAAACTCCTTCCGCCTTCGAAAAAGGTTTCGAGAGGAGGGGAAAGCGCCGCGTACTTTACCCCTAAATTGCTTCGGCGTCCAGTAGCGCGGCGCGGCCGTCTCTAAGGCGCGCCGCGGATACGACGCGCGCGCGCCGAGAGTCTTTAGGCCCGCGTGAATTTCTCCTGAAAGAGTTCTGAAGCGGCCCGTGGACAACTCTTGAAGAAATCGTGACGCTTTCGCCTTCGCGCGTGGTAAAACTGCGGCCACACTTTTAAGGGGCGGAGGAGTTCGAAGCAATGTTCAAGTCACTGGGCCTCGGCGGCATGGGTGTGACGGAGTTGGCGAAGCGCGTCTACGCGGAGGTGATGGACGACGACGTGTTGGGCCGCTCGGCGCAGCTCTCCTACTACTTCCTGCTGGCGCTCTTCCCGGCGCTGCTCTTCCTCACGTCGCTGCTCGGTTATCTCGCGGGCGCGGACAGCCAGCTCCGGCAGGGGCTTTTCACCTACCTCGCGACGGTTTTGCCGGGCGAAGCTTCGCAGCTCGTGTCGCAGACCGTCAACGGCGTGGTGCAGTCTAGCGGCGGCGGCAAACTCTCGTTCGGCATCCTGGCGACGCTCTGGGCGGCGTCGAACGGCATGGGCGCCATCAGCGAGTCGCTGAACGCGGCCTACGATCTGAAGGAGACGCGGCCCTGGTGGAAGGTGCGGCTGACGGCCATCGGGCTGACGCTGGCCCTGACGCTGCTCATCGTGACGGCGCTCGTGCTGGTGCTCTACGGCGGGGACATCGCCGACGCGGTCTCGATTAAGCTGGGGCTGGGGACGGCGTTCGCGACCGCGTGGAAGGTCTTGCAGTGGCCTTTGGTGCTCGTCTTCGTCCTGCTGGCCTTCGCGCTCATCTACTACTTCGGGCCGGACGCGCACGACCAGGACTGGAAGTGGATCACGCCGGGCGCGCTCATCGGCGTCGCGCTGTGGCTGCTCATCTCGTTCGCGTTCAAGGCCTACCTCAGCTACTTCAACAGCTACAGCGCGACGTACGGCTCCCTGGGCGCGGTCATCATCCTGATGCTCTGGTTCTACTTCACGGGCACGGCCATCCTCGTCGGCGGCGAGATAAACTCTGAGATCGAGAACGCGATGGCGCGGCAGGGCGCGCCCGACGCGAAGGAGAAGGGCGAGAAGGCGCCCGGCCAGAAGGAGCAGGCCGGGGGGAGTCGTCCCGCTCAGACCTCGTCGAAGCTCGAAGCGCGGCCCGGGGCCGCGCGCGGCCGCGTCACGCGCGTGAGCCACGACGAGGGGCGCTTCAGTCTCGGCAAGGCCGCCGTCGTCGCCGCCGCCTGGGCCTTGGCGAAGGTCGGCATCCGCACGACCGACAAGCGAGTTCGTTAGTTGAGACTGAAGTAAGGGTTAATTAAACACAGAGACACAGAGACACAGCTTGGGGCAATACTCCGCAACAAGCTGTGTCTCTGTGTCTCTGTGTTTAATTCTTACTGGCTTGGCCCGGCGGTCGCGGCGAGGAGGAGGATGACTTTCTGGATGCCTTTGTAGAGCGGCTCGATCTCGCAGTTCTCTGTGAGCGCGTGCGAGTTGCTGCAGGGGCCGGCGCCGGTGGAGATGGCGGGGACGCCCGCCAGCAGCGCCACGTTCCCGTTGTTCGACCCCGAGAGCGTGATCGAAGGCTTGAAGCCCATCGCGTAGTGCACGGCCTCGGCCGTCTTCACCAGAAAAGAGTCCCTGTGGCCCGGTATCTGCGCCGCGGGCGTCGCGGACATCAGCTCCGTCCTGACGGTCATCCGCTCGCGCTCGGCCTCCTCCTTCACAATCGCCGCGATCTTCTTCTCCAAGTCCGCGATGACCTCGTTGCTCGTCGAGCGCAAGTCGACCGTGAACCACGCGTCGGCGGCCTTCGCGTTCACGACCTCCGACCCGCCGAGCATGCCGATGTTGAGATTAGAAGAGATGCCCTGCGGGAGTTGGAGCTGGTAGATGCGCTCGATGGCGCGCGCCGCGGGAAGCGTGGCGGAGTAGGGCGGAGTCTGTGAGCGCGTGTGGCCGCCCGGCCCGATGAAGTGGTGCTTGTACCAGTTGATGCCGATGCCGCCGTAGGTGAAGCCGTCGTAGCCGCCGTCGAGCGCGATGTACTGGCCGATCTTCCCCTTGTTCGCCTTGACGAACTCCTCGACGCCGCGGAAGCTTGTCTCCTCCTCGACGGTGAAGAGGAAGACGATGTCGCCCTTCGTCTTCATGTCCGCCGCGTCGAGCGCGCGCACGGCCGCGAGCATCGCCTCGACGTTGCGCGTGTCGTCGCCGATGCCCGGCGCGTAAGCCTTCCCGTCGCGCACCTCCACCTTGATCTTCAAGCCCTCCTGAAAGACCGTGTCCATGTGCGCGTCGATGACGACGACGGGGCCGCCGCCCGTGCCCTTGCGCGTGGCGACGACGTTCCCCGCCGCATCGCGGCCCACCTGGAGCGACCCGTAGCCGCGCAGGAGCTTTTCGATGAAGGCGGCGCGCTCGGCCTCCTTGCCCGAAGGCGCGTTGATCTCGGTGATGGCGATCCACTCACGAAGTATCCGGTCGCGCTCGCGCTCGACGTGCGCGAAGGCGGCGCGCACGTCTTGGCGGGCGAGCACGGCCTTGACCTGGTCGTCGTAGGGCTGGCCCGCGCCGTTCGGCTCGCGCGCGGGCGCGGCGCCGGTCTGGGCGGACGACGCGGCGGCGCAGGAGAGGAGGAGGCAGAGAGCGAGCAGGGAAGAGTTGAGAGAGTTTTTCGTCCTCATAGATTTTAATCGCGGCGGAGTTGCTTGATCTTGGGGGCGAGCATCTGGTAGGGGACGTGCGCGGCCTGGCGGCCGGTGCGGCGCAGCAGCTCGACCATGCGGAGCGCGCCGTCGGCGTTGCGCGTGTGGACGATGATGGTCGCGGCCGCGTGGCGCGCCGGACTCTCCGCGAGCCAGCGCGCGACGGCGTAGCCGCTCCGCTCGTCGTCGAACTCCTCCGCGTAGTAGTGCTCGGGCAGGAGGTCGTGGTCGAGGAAGATCACGTCGTAGTGGTTCGCCGAGAGCAGCTCGACGGCGCGCGCCGCCGACTCGGCCACGTCGAGGTGCTCGCCCCTGAACTGTTTGGCGAACCACTCGTGGCGCAGCGTGTCGTCGTCGAGGAGGAAGACGCGTAAGGGGCGGCGGCCGTACGACGCCCCGAGCCCGATCTTGTTGAGAAGCCCCTGAATGATACTCATGCCCGGACGAAATATAGCACGCCCCCGCGCCCGGACTTGAACGCGGGGGCCGAGTCGTGGCATTTTGCACGGTGCCCGACCTTCTTGACTGATGGCAAAGTGTCCCTACTGCGCCAGGCCCCTCCGAATGGCGGGCCTCAGATGTCACGCCTGCCGCCGCTACGTGCTGCGGCGCTGGCACGTCGTCTTCCTCGTGCTGGCGGCGCTGGTACTCGCCTACGGCCTGCTCGAATTCGTCGAGTACATGAGCCCGCCCCCCCTTAAAAAAATTGAAAGGCACTGAGATGAGGACGAGAACCCGACTGCTCGCCTTGGCCCTCCCGCTCTTCGTGTGCGCGTTCGTGTGCGCGGCCGCGGGCGCGCGGCAGAAGCCGGCCGCGCAGGGCGGCGGCGGCGCCGTCGTCTTCGTCGTCTCGAAGTACGAAAACGACGTGACGGCGGAGCCGGTCGTCTCTTACCGCGGGGGGAAGTTCGAGAACGCGCCCGCGGCCGGGGACGAGACCGCCTCCTTCGCGCGCGAATACTTCCGCGCGGGGCGCAAGTACCGAATCATCTCGGGCGGGGGCGACGCGGGCACGCTGACCATCAGCAAGTACCAGGAGCCGCCGGGCTGCGTCGACCCGACGGCGGCCGCTACGGCCGACACGACGGCGCGGCTCGGCGGGCGCATCAAGGTGCTTGCGACCGACTCGCAGACGCTCGGCCGCGGCACCCCTTCGCGCCGCGCGCCGACCGAGGCGGAGCGCGCGCGGGCCGTCGAGCTGGCGCGCGCCTCCTACGCGAAGAACGGCGTCGCCGCCGCGCTCGCGTCGAAGATGGAGGTCGTCAACCTCACCGCGACCGACCTCGACCGCGACGGCAAGTTCGAGCTGGTCGGCAGCTTCGTCGCCGGTAGCAAGGACGCATCGGCGACTTCCTACACGCTCTTCCTCATCATGGAGCCTTCGGGCGACGGCTTCAAGACGGCGTGGGAGTGGTTCCACAAGGGCGCAGAGGAGGGTTACGAAGACCGGCACTTCGTCGACCAGTTGGACTTCGACGGCGACGGCGTGGGCGAGGTCATCGCCGAGGGCACGTATTACGAGAGCTACGACTACGTCATCTACAAGAGGCAGCAGGGGCGCTGGCGCCCCGTCTTCAAGGGCGGCGGCGGGGGCTGTTGAGGGCGCGAACAGTTTTCCACACTGTGGAAATTCTCGAACGCATTAAACCGTCTTGCAAACAAAAGTCGGGATGCTATAATCCGCGCGACCTCGGCCGCGCGGGGTCAAACAATCAAGGACGTTTCGTCTCCCGAATGCCCTCGGACAACCGCAAGAAGTTTCCCACCCTGTTCCCCGTCCGCGAAACGGAGGGCGAGTCCGACTCCGCCCAGCGCGAGGAGCAGAGGCCCGCGCGCGGGAGGAGGGCCGAGGCGCCCGCGGTCTGTCAGAAGTGCTTCGGCACGGGCTACGAAGTCACGCCGGGCCGCGGCGCGCGCCGCTGCGAGTGCCGCACGCAGGACACGCGCTCGAAGCTGCTCGAACAGGCGCGCATCCCGCGCCGCTACCGTGAGCCGGCGCCGCCGCGCCGCGAAGCCTGCACGCTCCAGAACTACTACCCCGCGCCCAACAACGGCTCGCAACTGAAGGCGTTCAACTACGCCTTCCGACTCGTGCGCGAGTACCCCGCGGTCGAGCGCGGCCTGCTCCTGATGGGCCCCGTCGGGGTCGGGAAGACGCACCTCGCCGTCGCCATCCTCCACGGGCTGATGGAGAAGGGCGTGCCGTGCCTCTTCTACGAGTTCGGCGCGCTGCTGAAGGAGATTCAGGACTCTTACAACAAGGTCTCGAACACTTCGGAGCTGGGCGTGCTCTCGCCGGTCTACCAGGCCGAGGTCTTGGTCTTGGACGAGCTGGGCGCGTCGAAGCCGACCGACTGGGTGCGCGACACGATGATGCAGATCATCGGCAAGCGCTACAACGACAAGAAGCTCACCATTTTCACGACCAACTACATGGACGGACGCCGCGGGGCCGAGGAGACCCTCGAAGACCGCGTCGGCGTCCGCCTCCGCTCCCGCCTCTACGAGATGTGCCGCACCGTCGAACTCGACGGCGACGACTACCGCAAGCAGCTCGACACGGGCAAAGTCTAGCGCCCTCCCGCTCGATTAATTCGGGCGTTCGGCGTCTGTCGGCGCAGCTCAAAAGTGGACACAACTTTGAGGAGGATACACACGTGCCCCAGACGAACACGAAGGCCCCGAAGATCATGGTCATCCGCCACGCGGAGAAGCCCGCGCAGTCTCCCCCTCCGAGCGGCGTCGATATTGCCGGCGACCAGAACAAGGACTCGCTGATCCCCCAGGGCTGGCAGAGGGCGGGCGCGCTGGCAGTTCTTTTCGCGCCCTCCAAGGGGCCACTTCAAGACCCCAATCTTGCGACTCCCAGATACATCTATGCGGCTCAATCTCCAGACCCCGAAGAAGGTAACCGGCCCGAGCAAACCGTGATGCCGCTGGTCGCCAAACTTCAAAAACAGCAACTGCTCCTGGCGCCGAACTTCAATTTTAAGAAGGGCCAGGAGCAGAAGCTGGTGGAATCGGCCGTAAGCTGCGACGGGGTGGTGCTGATAAGTTGGCCGCACGGCCGGATACCAGCCCTGGCCGGCTACATACCGCTGACCAAAAAAAGCCCGCCGCTTCCGAAGGGGAAGTGGCCCAGTGATCGGTTCGACATGGTGTGGGTATTCGATTACGACACCACATCTCGCAAAGGGGGCTATATCTTTAGTCAGGTTCCTCAGCTCGTGCTGGCCGGAGACAGCCCCGACCCCCTCACTTAAGCTCAGGGGCACATCCGAGGCGGTCTAACAAACGGATGCGCGCGGCCCCCGACTCGAAGGATGGGAGCAACCTCAGCCGGGCCGGCGGGCCGCCCGACCCGCAAGGCGCGATCTCCCGGGCGGTTCCCTCCGCCGGCGGCTGACACATCCCGTCTCGCATCACGCCTTAAAGAGTCAACGTTCGCAGAACTCCCGCCTGACCTAGACCGCCGGGCGTCGGCGGTAGGTTCAGACCGTTCACATTCAAACCTGTTCGTACGGAGGATAACTCACATGGCTAGCAAAAAAGGTCAGGCGTCGAGCAAGAAGGGAGGCGCGAAGAAGGGAGGCGCGAAGAAGGGGGGCGCGAAGAAGCCGAAGCCGCCGAAGTCTTCGTCGGGCGGCCGCATCGAGCACGTGGTCGTGTTGATGCTGGAGAACCGCTCGTTCGACCACATCTTCGGCTTCCGCAAGGGCGTCAACGGGCTGACCGGCAAAGAGTTCAATCTGCTCAACCCGAACAAGCCCGAGTCGGACGTGAACCCGGCCTTCCACACCGGCACCGGCGCGCCCTTCGTCACCATCAACAGCAAGAACGGCCCCTCGCACTCGCTCAAGGGGACGAACGTCCAGCTCTTCAACAACAGCGCGGGGCCGGACGCGAAGCACCCCGCGCGCAACAACGGCTTCGCCCTCAACTACCACGACGAACTCCTGGCCGAGCACGTCTCGAACCCCTCGCAGCAGACCGTCGCCGTCGCCATGCAGTCGTTCGCCCCGGCGCACCTGCCTTCGATCAACGCGCTGGCCGACGCCTTCTGCATCTGCGACAGCTGGTTCTCCGAAGTCCCAGGCCCGACGCAGCCCAACCGCCTCTACATGCACGCCGCCACGTCCGCCGGGTTCGCGCACAACGTCTGGTCGAAGAAGTTCGACGTGCAGACCATCTACAACAACCTGGAGAAGGCCGGCGCGACGTGGGCGACCTACGACTTCGACCTCAACGAGGTGCGGCAGAACTTCTCGACCCTCGACGGCAGCGCGCCGAACTTCAAGAAGTTCGAGGCCCTCGCCGTGGACGTGCAGAAGAACACGCTCGCCAACTACTCCTTCATCTGCCCGCGCTTCAACAACGCGCCCGACGGGCACGGCAACTCGCAGCACGCGCCCGAGGACGCGCGCTACGGCGACAACCTGATCGCGGACGTGTACGAGGCCCTGCGCGCGAACGAAGCCGTGTGGGAGAAGACCGCGCTCATCGTCACCTACGACGAGCACGGCGGCTTCTACGACCACGTCGTCCCGCCCTCGGAGAACATCCCGAACCCGGACGGGATCAACTCGCCCGTCGCGGGCGACCCCGGCGCCTCCTTCGTGCCGCCGTTCAAGTTCGACCGGCTGGGCCTGCGCGTCCCCGTCGTCATCGCCTCGCCGTGGGTCAGGCCGGGGAAGGTCGACTCGACGCGCTACCAGCACACTTCCGTGCTGGCGACGCTCAAGAAGATGTTCGGCCTGCCCTCCTTCCTGACCAAACGCGACGCCAGCGCCAACACCTTCGAGCAGGTCTTCGAGGAGCTGTCCGCCCCGCGCACGGACACGCCCAGAACGCTGCCGCGCGCGAAGCTGCCCAAGATCACCGCGAGCAAGACCTCAGTCACGCACCCACTGAACCAGCCGCTCAACGAAGACCAGCGGGACATGCTCGTCGGGGCCTTCCACCTGACGCAGTCCGCGCAGCAAGCGGAGAGGGCGTTCAGAGAGGCCGCCATCCCCACGATCCACGACCTGCCGCAGACGCAGGGCGAGGCCGCGGTCTTCTTACACAATCGCCTCCGCGCGCACTTCGGCCCGCGCGGCGAGGGGGGCACGCAGCCGTCCTGACGCGCGCCGCCCTCTGACAAAAACATACGTGGGTTGAAGAGGGGCGGGGGCCTCGGGTGGCCCCCGCCCCTCCATGTTTGTTACATTGGACGGCGCCCCCAATCTCACCGCGTCGGGAGAGCGTCCGTCCCGCATGAGTGTCCGGGTCAGTCCGATGAGACCGCACGTGCGCACGCCGCCTTTTGTAAACGGCCTGGCGTGGTGCGCCCTGTTTCTCCTGTTCGCGTGCCCGCGGGCGTCCGTCTGCGCGGGGGAGCTGCCGCCGCCGAACCTGAAGGTCGCTTTCATCGGCGACCAGAGTTTGGGGCCGGACGCGGTGGCGGTTCTGAACCTCATCAAGCTGGAAGGCGCGCAGGCCGTCCTGCACTCGGGCGACCTCGACTACGCGGACAACCCCGCCGCCTGGGAGGCGCAGGTCAACTCCGTCCTCGGCCCGGACTTCCCCTACTTCGTCACTATCGGCAACCACGACGAGTTGAAGTGGGCCGCCGCCGGCGGCTACCAGCAACTTGTCGAGGCGCGCTTCACCCGGCTCGGCATCGCCTGGAGCGGGAGGCTGGGCGTGCGCTCCTCCTTCCACTACAGAGGGCTCTTCTTCGTGCTCGCGGCGCCGGGCATCGGGGGCGGCTTCGACGACGGCGCGAGCGACCTCTACGTCAGGGAGCAGCTCGCCGCGGACAACTCGGTGTGGAGCATCTGTAGCTGGCACAAGAACCAGCGCCTGATGCAGGTGGGCGGGAAGACGGACGAGACCGGCTGGGGCGTCTACGAGGAGGCGCGCAAGGGAGGCGCCATCATCGCCACCGCGCACGAGCACTCCTACAGCCGCACGCACCTGCTTTCCAGCATGTCCCCGCAGACAATCGCGAGCAGTTCGAACACCCTGAGTCTGACGAAGGGGAAGAGCTTCGCCTTCGTCTCCGGCCTCGGCGGGCACAGCGTCCGCCCCCAGCTGGTCGGCGGGAGTTGGTGGGCGAGCGCCTACGCCTCGACCTGCCTCGCGGGCGAGGCGTACTGCCAGCCGAACGCGGCGCCCGGCGCGCTCTTCGGCGTCTTCAACGTGGACGGCCGGCCGAACAAAGCCCTCTTCTACTTCAAAGATATTAACGGCAAGGTCGTTGACAGCTTCGTCGTCTACAGCGACGTCGAGTCGCCGCCGGTCGAGCCGACACCCGTCCGACTTCTGACCGACGAAGTCACCGGGCGCGCGGTCGCGCTGACCTCGGTCAGTTGGCTGAGCGAACCCTTCGGGGTGACGACGCCTTACGACCTCGGCACGGATACGCGCACGCGCGTCATGCTCTTCGCCGCCGACGTAGACCCGACGGCCGTCGGCAACCCCGCACTCTTCACGGCCCAGGCTGAAGACTCACAGGGCATCACCTATTCTTTGCCCGTCGAGTTCGTCGGCGTGGTGCCCGGCCAGGGCTGGCTGACGCAGGTCACCGTCATCCTCCCCGCCGAACTCGCAAACGCCGGCGAGGTGCGCGTCCAAATCACCGTCCGCGGCGCGAGCAGCAACAAGGTACTTCTTAGTATTAATCCATCCCCAAACGGCTCACCTTGAAGGCCGCCGGGCTCAGGCGTCGAAGCTGACGCCCGCGTAGATTTCTGTCAGGGGCAATTCGCAGCCGAGCGAGGCCAACGTTAAGACCGCTTCCAGGTCGTTAACCTCCGTGTGAACCCACAGACCGTCATCCTGCTTGAAGAAGCGCGTGACGTGCGGCCGTTGCTGCTCGACGAGGAGATACTCGCGCAGTGTCGGAATGGACTTGTAGTGTGTGAACTTTTTGACGCGGTCGTAATTCTCGGTAGAAGGCGAGAGGACTTCGACGAGCAACTGCGGATTGACGAGCGCGTCGGCGCCGCCGATGTCCTCAAACGTCGCCGCCTCGCCGCATAGAGCGGAAACGTCGGCGTAGCGGTACGGCGGCGCACTTGGAACCTTGACGCGCACGTTTCCGAGGAAGACGCGACAACCGTGTTCTCTGAGTCGTGACTTTAAGAACGCGAATATGTTTCCTTCAATCTCGTAATGTTCTTCGCTGGCGCCGCTCATGCAGAAGACTTCGCCGTCCCAGAACTCAAGACGCTCTTCCGACGTGCGGTCGAGTTCGAGATACTCCTCCAGCGTGTAGCGCCGCTCGGGGTTCGCTGCCATGTGAGTTTTCCTTTCCACGGCGCACTAAAGGTACGCCGACGGCTCGCGGTTTTCAAACGTTGCGGCGGGCGTGTCGGCGCTCGTCCGGCGGGTTCGGGTGGTGGCGGTTGGGCGTGTATAATGCCACGAATTCACACAGCCAGGAAGGAGCTTTCGCCGCCGGGCGGGAGCCAGTCAGATGCCCAGACGCACAGACATCAGCAAAATCCTAATCATCGGCTCCGGCCCCATCGTCATCGGCCAGGCGTGCGAGTTCGACTACTCCGGGACGCAGGCGTGCAAGGCCCTGCGCGCCGAGGGCTTCGAGGTCGTGCTCGTCAACTCGAACCCGGCCACCATCATGACCGACCCCGAGATGGCCTCCCGCACCTACGTCGAGCCGCTCACGGTCGAGTCCGTCACCTCCATCATCAAGCGCGAGCGCCCCGACGCGCTGCTCCCGACCGTCGGCGGCCAGACCGCGCTCAACCTCGCGATGGCGCTCGAAGAGGCCGGCGTCCTCAAGGAGTTCGGCGTCGAGATGATCGGCGCCAAGCGCGAGGCCATCCGCGTCGCCGAAGACCGGGAGCTGTTCAAGAAGGCGATGGAGGAGGAGGGCCTGCCGATGCCCCGCGGCGGCTTCGCGCACACCTGGGCCGAGGCCGAGAGGATGGTCGAGGAGACGGGCTACCCCGCCATCATCCGCCCCAGCTTCACGCTCGGCGGCACCGGCGGCGGCACCGCCTACAACCCCGAAGAGTTCGAAGAGATCGTCCGCGGCGGCCTCGCCGCCTCGCCCGTCAGCCAGGTCTTGATCGAAGAATCTATCCTCGGCTGGAAGGAGTTCGAGCTGGAGGTGATGCGCGACCTCGCCGACAACGTCGTCATCATCTGCTCCATCGAGAACTTCGACCCGATGGGCGTCCACACCGGCGACTCCATCACGGTCGCGCCCGCGCAGACTCTGACCGACGTCGAGTACCAGCGCCTGCGCGACATGTCGATCCGCATCATCCGCAAGGTCGGCGTCGAGACCGGCGGCTCGAACATACAGTTCGCCGTCAGCCCCGAGGACGGCGAGATTCGCGTCATCGAGATGAACCCGCGCGTCTCGCGCTCCTCCGCCCTCGCCTCGAAGGCGACCGGCTTCCCCATCGCGAAGATCGCGGCCAAGCTCGCCGTCGGCTACACGCTCGACGAAATCGACAACGACATCACGAAGAAGACGCCCGCGAGTTTCGAGCCGACGATTGACTACGTCGTCGCCAAGATTCCGAAGTGGAACTTCGAGAAGTTCCGCGACACGGAGGACGTGTTGGGGACGCAGATGAAGTCGGTCGGCGAGGTGATGGCCATCGGCCGCACCTTCAAGGAGGCGCTCTTCAAGGGCCTGCGCTCGCTCGAAGCCGTCAAGCCCCTGCGCCTGCGCGACGTGCCCGCCGACGAACTGCAGCGGAAACTCGCGCGCCCGAACTCGCAGCGCTTCTCATACGTCACCTACGCGCTCCAGCAGGGCATGCCGATTCAGGAGATATACCGCCTGTCGCGCATAGACCCCTGGTTCCTCGAACAGCTCAGACAGGTGATGTCGATTCAGAAGGGCGTCGAGGGGCAGACGCTCGAAGAGATTCCAGAGGACGTGCTGCGCGAGTTCAAGGAGGTCGGACTCTCCGACCGCCGCCTCGCCTACCTGACCGGCCGCACCGAATTGGAAGTCCGCGCGCACCGCAAGCGGCTCGGCCTCAAGCCGGTCTACAAGCGCGTGGACACCTGCGGCGCGGAGTTCGAGTCCTACACGCCCTACCTCTATTCGACGTACGAGGAGGAGGACGAGGCCCAGCCGACCGAGCGCCGCAAGATCATGATTCTCGGCTCGGGGCCGAACCGCATCGGGCAGGGCATCGAGTTCGACTACTGCTGCTGCCACGCCTCCTTCGCGCTGCGCGACGCGGGGTTCGAGACCGTCATGGTCAACTGCAACCCCGAGACGGTCTCGACCGACTACGACACCTCCGACCGCCTCTACTTCGAGCCCCTGACGTTCGAGGACGTGATGAACATCGTGGACGTCGAGCGGCCCGAAGGCATCATCGTCCAGTTCGGCGGCCAGACGCCGCTGAATCTCGCCGTCAGACTTTCCGAGGCGGGCGCGCCCATCATCGGCACCTCGCCCGACTCCATCGACCTCGCCGAAGACCGCAAGCGCTTCGGCGCGCTCCTTCACAAGCTCGGCATCCCGCAGCCCGAGAACGGCACGGCCACCTCGTTCGAAGAGGCGAAGCGTGTGGCCGACACGATAGGCTACCCCGTCATGGTGCGCCCCTCGTTCGTCCTCGGCGGGCGCGCGATGGCGATTGTCTACGACGAGCGCAGCCTCGGCGAGTACATGCGCACGGCCGTGGACGCGTCGCCCGAGAAGCCCGTGCTCATCGACAAGTTCCTTGAGCGCGCCGCCGAGTTCGACGTGGACGCGCTGGCCGACGAAGAGACGTGCGTCGTCGCGGGGATGCAGGAGCACATCGAAGAGGCCGGCATCCACTCGGGCGATTCGTCTTCGGTGCTGCCGCCGTTCAAGATCGCCGAAGAGCACCTCGACACGATGCGCCACTACACGCGCACGCTCGCGCGCGAGCTGCGGGTGCGCGGCCTCATCAACATTCAGTTCGCGATTAAGGACGACCGCGTCTACGTCTTGGAAGTGAACCCGCGCGCGTCGCGCACGGTGCCGTTCGTGGCGAAGGCGACGGGCGTGCCCCTGGCGCGCATCGCGGCGCTCGTGATGGCGGGCAGGCCGCTCGCCTCGTTCGGGCTGCCCGAAGATTTGACCGGGAGGCTCGACCGCTTCTACATCAAGTCGCCGGTCTTCCCGTTCAAGAAGTTTCCGGGCGTCGACCCCGTCTTGAGTCCGGAGATGCACTCGACCGGCGAGGTGATGGGCGTCGGGCGCGCGTTCGGCGAGGCGTACGCGAAGGCGATGATCAGTTCGGGCTTGGAACTCCCGACCGGGGGCACGGCCTTCATCAGCGTCAACGACTCCGACAAGGGGCTGTCCGCCCTGCTCGCGCGCCGCCTGACGCGACTCGGCTTCAAGCTGATGGCGACCGTCGGCACGGTCGCGCGCCTGCGCGAAGTGGGTCTGGAAGCCGAGACGGTCTTCAAGGTCAACGAGGGCCGCCCGAACATCGCCGACAAGATACGGAGCGGCGAAGTCGCGCTCGTCATCAACACGCCCCTGGGCCGCGCCTCGCACTATGACGAGCAGGCCATCCGCCGCGCCGCGCTCCAGTTCAACGTCCCCTGCGTCACGACGATGACCGGCGCGCAGGCCATCGTCGAGGCCATCGCCGCGCGCAAAGAGACTGACGCCTTCCAGGTCTACTCGCTGCAGGAGCTGCACGAGGTAGCGCAGGCCGCGGGCTAAGACAGGTCATTCTATGAAGGTTGAGATTCGCGCGGCCGTGCTGACCGTGAGCGACCGCAGCGCGCGCGGCGAGCGCGCGGATGCGTCGGGGCCGGTGCTGGCCGAGCTGTTGCGCGAGGCGGGCGCGGAGGTCGTCGCGCAGGAGGTCGTCTCGGACGACCTGGAGACTCTCGCCGAACGCCTGCGCGCGCTCGCGGACCGCGCGGACGTCAACCTCGTCCTGACGACCGGCGGGACGGGTCTCGGGCCGAGGGACAACACGCCCGAGGCCACGCGCGCCGTCGTCGAGAGGGAAGTGCCGGGTATCCCGGAGGCGATGCGCGCCGAGACCTCGAAACAGACGCCGACGGCCTTCCTCTCGCGCGCCGTCTGCGGCACGCGCTCCGGCGCGCTCATCGTCAACCTCCCGGGCTCGCCGAAGGGCGTGCGCGAGTGCTTCGCCGTCATCCGCCCCCTGCTCGCACACGCCGTCTCCATCCTCGCCGGGGGGCAGCACTAGTCCGCCGGAATGATTTTGACCGCCCGCCTCCGCGTCCAATACAATCCGACACGTCGAACGCGCACAAGGAGTCTCGCATGCCCAAGCCCTCGCGCCTCGTCCAACGCACCCTGTTCGTCGCCTTCGTCCTCCTGCTCCTGTGCGCGCAGGCCGTCGCGCAGACGCCGCACCCGCAGCAGGCCAAACTCGAAGAGCTTCTGAAGGCCGCCACCACCCACCTCAGGGCGCAGGAGTACGACGAGGTCATCCGGGTCACCACCGAGGCCCTCGCCATCGAGCCGAGGTACGCGCCGGCCCTCCTCTTCCGCGGCCTCGCGCACACGCAGAAGCGTGACCACGAGAAGGCCGTCGCCGACTTCACCGAGACCATCCGCCTCGCGCCCGACATCCAGAACGTCTTTCTCCTGCGCGGACTCTCCTACCTCTGGCTCAAGCGTTTCGACGAGGCGCTCGCGGACTTCGACGAGGCGGCGCGCCGCGACCCGAAAGACTACCGCCCCGTCAGCAGCCGCGGCCTCGTGCGCCTGGGCCGCGGCGAGTGCGACCGCGCCGTCGATGATTTCAACGCGGGGCTGCGCCTCAACCCCGACGACGCGTCGAGCCACGTCGGCCTGAGCGAGGCCAACTTCTGCAAGGGCGACTACGAGCGCGCCGCCGCCGAGGCGTCCGAGGCCATCCGGCTCGGCAACCGGACGGCCAAGGTCTACTTCCTCAGGGGCGAGTCTCTGACCCGCAAGGGCGAGGCCGCGCGCGCGCTGCCCGACCTTGAAGAGGCCGTGCGGCTCGACCCGTCGGCCGCACACTACCGCGCGCGCGCCGCCGCCTACCGAAAGGTCGGCAAGACGGAGCTGGCCGCGGCCGACGAGCGCGAGGCCGACGCGCGCACCGGCCCGCCTCCGCCGCCACCTCCGCCGGCCCCGGCCCTCACGGTCGCGGAGCAGGAGAGACTGAAGAAGGTTTCCGAGAGCGGCATGGAGCACCTGCGGAAGGGCGAGTACGAACAGGCCGTCGTCGACTTCAACGAGGCCGCGCGCCTCGACCCGCTCTTCACGGCCGCGTACCTCGGTCGCGGGCGCGCCTACTACGGGAAGGGCGATTTCGACCGCGCGCTCGCTGAGTACGCCGAGGCGCTGCGGCGCAGCCCGAAACTCGGCTACGCGCACACGCTCAGGAGCGAAGCCTGCCTCGCCAAAGGAGACGTCGACTGCGCCGTGGCCGAAGGGGAGGAGGCCGTGCGGCTCGAACCCGACCGGGTTCTGTCCCACCTCGCCCGCGGCAAGGGCTACCAGGCGAAGGAGTCGTTCGACCTCGCCCTCAAGGACTTCGAGGACGTTCTGCGGCGCGACCCGCAGAACACCGAGGCGCTCTTCCGCCGCGGCTTCATCGCGCTCCGGCGCAACGACCCCGACCAGACGCTCGCAGACCTCACGGCCTACCTGCGCCTCGTGCCGAACGACGCCGAGGCGTACTTCCTGCGCAGCGCGGCGCAGCAGCGGGTCGGGCAACTGGGCAGGGCCATCGCCGACGCCACCGAGGCGCTCCGGCTGAACCCGAAGTACCCTTACGCGTACGCCATGCGCGGAGCCTACCTGCTCGAAAACGCGGAGTACGAGAAGAGCGTCCGCGACTGCACGGAGGCGCTCCGCCTCGCCCCGTCCCTGACCTCGGCCTACGAGACGCGCGCCGCGGCGCTGCGCAAGCTCGGCCGCGTGAAGGAGGCCGAGGAGGACGAGCGGCGCGCCCAAGCCCCCGCGCCCGGACCTTAAAAGGTTTTGACAACGTCAGACGCGCGGCCTAGAATCCGCCCAGTTCTTCATTTCGCCGCACGCTCTAGCGCACCAACCGAAGGCGAGACAAGAGATGCTGAGCACGTTCCTCCTGCAAGCGAACGCCCCCGCGGCCGGCGCCGCGGGCGTGGGCGGGCCGCTGACGGCCTACTGGCCCGTGATGGTCTTCCTCCTGGTGGCGGCGGTCTTCCCCGTGCTGCCCGTCGTGCTCGGCCGCTTCGTGCGGCCGAACCTGTACGGCAAGGCGAAGATGCGCCCCTACGAGTGCGGCATCGACCCGGTCACGGAGGCGCACGACCGCTTCACCGTCCGCTACTACATCGTGGCGATGCTCTTCCTCGTCTTCGACGTGGAGACCATCTTCCTGCTGCCCTGGGCCATCATCTTCATGGGCGACAACTTCTCCTTCACCAAGTTCGCGCTCATCGAGATGTTCGTCTTCATCGGCATCCTCGTCGTCGGCTACTACTACGCCTGGCGCAAAGGCGCCTTAGAGTGGGCATAAGAGAAAGGATGAAGGATGAAGGCGGAAGGATGAACTGAAAGATGAGAGCCGGACGGTTCGGCCTTCATCCTTCATCCTTCCGCCTTCATCATTTCTTGATATGGCTGAGCATCAGGAAGGCATCGTCTTAACGACGGTCGATTCGATCTTCAACGCGCTGCGGCGCAACGTCGCCGCGCCGGTGATGGGGGCGAAGCCCGTGCGCGGCCTCGTCAACTGGGGGCGCAAGTCCGCCCTGTGGCCGATGACGTTCGGGCTGGCGTGCTGCGCCATCGAGATGATCGCGGCCGGCTCCTCGCGCTTCGACATCGACCGCTTCGGCGCGGGCGTCTTCCGGCCCAGCCCGCGGCAGAGCGACCTCATCATCGTCGCCGGCACGGTGACCTTGAAGATGGGGCCGGTCGTGCGGAGGGTCTACGACCAGATGCCCGAGCCGAAGTGGGCCATCGCGATGGGCGCGTGCGCCTCGACGGGCGGCCCGTTCGACTCCTACTCGACGATGCAGGGCGTCGACCGCGTCATCCCGGTGGACGTCTACATCCCCGGCTGCCCGCCGCGCCCCGAGGCGCTGCTCTACGGGCTGATGTGCCTGCAAGAGATCATCATGCGCGAGGCCCCCGCCGCCTACATCTTCGAGTCGGACGGCAGCGTCCACCGCCGCCGCTACCTCCCCGAAGACGAAGACCAGGCCTCGCTCGCCGAACTCGCCCCGCTCGACGCCGAGGCCGTCGAGGCGGCCGCGGAGTTAAAGGGGTGAGGTAGGGCTTAAGGCCGGAGGGTACATTCGAAGGCGGGAGGGGCCGTGCTTTTCGTCGTCGGCCGACGACGAAAAGCACGGCCCCTCCCGCCTTCACTATTTTCACCCGACGGTGTAACAGAAGGGCGCCGGGCGTCATATTCTTATGTGAGGGATGGCTCCGGCCGCCGGAGACATTTCTGTTGACAGCCGGCGGGTTTGGGCATATCGTGCGTCCGTCTCAAACGCGTCGCACGCCAGCCAACGGGTCTTAGACGCCCCGCTGGCCTCACTCGCACACAGACAGTCCGAACCGAGGGCCACGCAGTCGCAAGGGGGGAGCTTCGCTCCCTCCCGCCCCGCCGACGAAAACTTCAACGCCCGGCCCGGCGCGCCCGCGCCGCGCCGCCTGGAGGAGCAGACTCATGCCAAACAGAATCGAGCACCTCGTAGTCCTGATGATGGAGAACCGCTCGTTCGACCACATGCTGGGCTTCCTCAAGAGCCCCGACTGGCCCATCGACGGGCTGACGGGGGCCGAGACCAACCCGGACATCAACGGCGTGCCGGTGCGGGTCACGCCCGACGCTCGCTACGCGGGCGACCTCACCCCAGACCCCGGCCACGACTTCATCAGCGTCAACGAGCAGATTTTCGGCAACTCGACCGCGACGGGCGCGGCCAACATGCAGGGCTTCGTCAAGGCCTACCAGGGCAAGACGAAGAACGTGCAGAAGTCGCACAACATTATGAAGTGCTTCGGGCCGGGCCGCCTGCCGACGCTCGCGACGCTCGCGCGCGAGTACGCCGTCTGCGACCGCTGGTTCGCGTCCGTGCCGGGGCCGACGCTGCCGAACCGCGCCTTCGCGTGGGCCGGCACCTCGCTCGGCCGCGTGGACATGAACCCGAACTACCTCAAGCTCAAGACCGTCTTCGAGCTGCTCGACGGCCACGGCGTCTCTTCGAAGATTTACTACACCGACGTGACCATCGGCCTCGCCGTCGGCTTCCTCCTGCAGCGCGCCAAGAAGTTCTTCTCCTTCTTCGACAGCTTCCGCGACGACTGCAAGAACGACAAGCTCCCGGCCTTCAGCTTCATCGAGCCGCGGTTCAACAACCTCAACCTGCCGGGGCAGTTCTTCGCCGCGGCCGACCAGCACCCCGACCACCACGTCTTCCAGGGCGAGATGGTCATCAGGTCTGTCTACGAGGCGCTGACCGCCAACAAGAAGGTCTGGGAGAGTTCGCTCCTCGTCATCACGTACGACGAGCACGGCGGGCTCTACGACCACGTGCCGCCGCCCGCGACCGTCAACCCCGGCGACGGGCACACCGGCTCGCCGCCCTTCAGCTTCGAGCGCCTCGGCGTGCGCGTGCCGGCGGTGCTCGTCTCACCGTTCATCCCGCGCGGGACGATCATCCACAACAAGGTCTTCGACCACACCTCCATCATCGCGACGGCCAGCAAGCTTTTCGTCACGTCGGCCCCGACCTTCCTCACGCAGCGCGACCGCACCGCGAACACGTTCGAAGACGCTCTCACGCTCGCGGCCCCGCGGCCGGGCAAGGTCAACATCCCGCAGCCGACGGACGCCGCGGCCGCCGCACCCGCCGCCCACGCTTCGACGTTCCTCGGCGTGGCGGAGGCGGTGGCGAAGCCGGCCGCGAAAGCGACGCGGGTCTCGGCCAAGGAACTCGCCGTCGCCCCGACCCCTTCCGGCGGACAGATTTCCGAGCTGACCGAGGCGATGATTCAACACGCCTTCACCTTCGAGAGACACCTCCCGCCTCAGGAGCAGACGGGCATTCTCGTCAGCTCCATCTCGACCGAGCAGGAGGCCGCCGAGTACTTCGCCGCGATCCGCGAGAGGCTCGCGGGGAAGCACAACGGTGTGCCAACGCAGGCCGCGGCGAAGGGCGCCGGGAAGGGCCGTAAGTCCGGCAAGAAGGCGTCCAAGAAGGGGGCCAAGAAGGCGTCCAAGAAGGGCGGCAAGGCGAGTAAGAAAGGCGCTTCGAAGAGGCGTTGAGCGCACAGCCGCGGTCGCAACCCGCTTCGAAACGCAACGGCTCCGTGAGACCGTGTCGGAGGAAGACTTATGAACTCAGCCACACGTGAAGACGCACGCCGCGCGCGCCGCGTTGCTACCGGCGCGGTCTTGCGCCGCCTGCCCGTCTGCCTCGCCCTGCTCCTGTGCTGCGCCGCGGCGCGTGCGCAGACGCCCCCGCCCCGCGCGCCCGTCGCGGAGCCTGAACCGGACGCCCCGTCTGCGATACCGCCGCCGGATCCCTGCGCCCTGCCGCCGGGCAAGGACAAGAGGGGCATCAACGAGTACTTCAAGTGTCTTAAGAGCAAGTACGAGTTGGTGACGGTGAAGGGGTATCACGGCCTCCACTTTGTCCACGGGAGCGTGGCGCCGGGGGGCGGCCAGGCGGGCGGGGTGGGGATCAACCACGCAACGACAAGCGAGCACTGGTTCACACAGTCCGACGCGTCGGCCAGGGTCTCGATCAAGAAGTATTGGGAGTTGGACGCGAACCTTCACCTGGAGAAATTTCCGACTAGCCAGACACCGTGCACCACCAAGTTAGGCCCGCAGAACGTCACGAAGTTTGACCTCTACGGGCTCGTCAAGGACATGCCGCGGCTCGACTACTTCGGCACGGGGCCGGAGTCGAGGGAGCAGGATCGAGCCGTCTACCACTACCGCGAGGGCGTCGTCGGCGCGGACTTCTCGACGGCCTCAGAGCGTCACTGCTGGCTCGACGTGGGCGGCGCCATCGAGGGCATCTTCCCCGACATCCGGCCGATCACGAACCCGACCGTGCGCTCGGTCGAGCGCGTCTACAACGAGGCGACGGCGCCGGGCCTCGGCGCGCAGCCCGCCTACCTGCACCTCGCCGCCTACGCGCGCATCCACGAGGCGCGCCAGCCCGAGGCGCGCAAGTTCGAATACGTCTTCCTCTACCACGTCTACCAGGACTTGCAGGAGCACCGCTACTCGTTCCGCCGCTTCGACATGGACTTGAGGAACAAGTTCCCCATCGGCGCGAACACAGAGTTGCGCGTGCGCGGCCGCCTCTCGCTGAGCGAGACGAGCGAGGGGCAGCGCGTGCCCTTCTACCTGATGGAGACGCTCGGCGGCTCGAACATCCGCGGCGACGACACGCTGCGCGGCTTCCGCGACTACCGCTTCCGCGACCGCGACTACGCGCTCGTGCAGACGGAGTTCCTGCAAAGGTTCTACGGGCCGCTCGACTTCATCGCCTTCTACGACACGGGGAAGGTGGCTTCGAGCGTCAGCCGCTTCGGCGACGGCCGGCTGCGCCACTCCTACGGCCTCGGCATCGTCGTCGTCCCGCGCCAGCTCGACAACGTGCTCTTCCGCTTCTACGTCGCGCTCGGCACCGGCGAGGGCAGCCACACCTACTTCGGCGGCGGCGGCACGCAGCGCGGCGCGCGCCTCATCCGCTGAACGTTCGCGGACTCGGAAGAAAATTCAGGTCTAAGGCGGCGCGGCCCTCATCAATCATCAATTGATGAGGGCCGCGCCGCCCCTCTTTCTAAGCTCAGATGCCCGCGGGGTGGCGCCTTGTCGTTGAGGGCCTTGATGCTGAAAGGGCGGAGTAAAGCGGAAGCCGAAAGGCTTAGGTGCGAAAGGGGCTGATGGTTTCGGCAATGAAGCGGCGCGTTAACTATTGAGGGGATGACATCAGGTAAGGCCATCGATTACGGAGGCGGGGAGCGCTACCGATACTCGTCGCCCATGTGCCACACAAAAGTAATAAGCGTGAACTTTCGCACCCCTTTGCTTTCTCCATCCCGAGGATATCTACCCTCCGCCACCCCAGCCGCGAAATGAAATTGGGCCGGGCGTCATATCTGGATGAAGGGAACCACAAACCGAAAGGAATTAGTGAATGCGACTAGCTTTTCGTCAGCACGTTCCACGCGCGAAGAGGGCTCTGAGCTCAACGCTCGCGCTGTTCCTCTTGCTCCCCATCCTGGCCGGGTTGACCGGCTGCGACAACCGTGCGGAAGGCGAGGCGCTGGCCAAGACGGGAGCCGCGGCCGCCGACACCCTCGCCAAATATTATGACTCGCTCATCCAGGACACGATAGACACCTGGGAGTTCGAAGCCTTCAACGTGTCGATCAGGAACTCGATGGCCGCGGCGGCCGCGGGCGGCGCGGCTCCGCAACACCCGATCACCTTCGACGCGCGGGAGCAAGACCTTTTACAGAAACGGCTGGACGCCCTCAACGCGAGGGCAAAACTGGCGCGCCGGCTGGTCACCACGTACAACGCCCTCAAAGACCTTTCGACCTTCGACGCGTCGGGGGCGGTGAAGAGTTCGGCGGAGGCGCTGGCGACTGAGATCACCGGCCTGACCTCGCTCCCGCAGGCCGGCATCAACCCGTCCACCCTCTTCGGGATGGTCGCCAGCGACATCGCCGGCTGGAAGCAGTCCCGCGACATCCGCAAGGGCAGCAAAATTCTCTTGTCGATAGTCGAAGGGCTGACCAAGCTGGTCGATGCCGAGAAGGATGTCTACAAGTCGATCACCGAGGAGCGCGGCAACAAAGCGATCATCGTGGCGCAGTACCTCATCGAGAACAAGATGGTGCTCGCCCTCCCGCTGCTCCAGAAGGTGCCGGACTCGCTTGGCATCAAGCTGGCGGGCGCGGACAAGCCCGTCATCGACGCGCCGACCATCGCCGGGCTGATGGAGATGATCCGCGTGCGCATGCTGCGCATGGCGACCCTCTCGGCCGGGGCCGCCGACAGCATGAGCGCGGGCCTCGCGGACCTAGCCACCGCGCACCAGGAGCTTCAAGCCAAACGCGGGCTCAGTCTGGACGGCGTGCTCGCCGCCGTGGCGCGCGCCCAGGCCTACGTGGACGAGATCAATAAGCTACGCGAGGCGAAGAAGTCCGAATAATCCGACCCGCGGCGCACGCGCCGTAAGAGGCAAATGGAGGAATCATGGCAAACTCACCGAGCTTCAAGGAGCTGAAGGAGATTTACTTTCTCCTCGACCTCAACTTCAACAAGCTGTTCGCCGCCTGCACGACCGAGGAGCAGCGCGACCGTCTGCGGGTGTCATACGTCACCGCGCGCGACAACTTCTTCGAGGCGCAGAACCGCGTCTTCCAGCAGAACGACCCGCTCGTCAAGAAGCTGACTCAGGACGTGAAGGACGCCAAGGAGCAAATTTCTGGGATGCTCAGCAACCTGAAGCAGATCGTGAAAGTCCTCGACGCCGTCACGGCCGCCGTCCACCTGGGCAGCAGCCTCATCACACTGGGGAGCGCCCTGCTCTAGCCCGACACCCTTCAACCTCGTGCGGCGCGGAGTCGGCCGGCGGGTAAGAGGATTCACAGCGGCACGGCCCGGACATGGCTTTTAACGTCCCGGCCGTGCCGCCGTGTTTGTCTCGTGTGACTCTACGCCACCCCCGCGAGGTGGCGCGTGTCGTTGAGGGCCTTGATGCGGACGAGGCCGCCGTGCTCGATGGAGAAGCGCGTGACGCCGCAGTTGCTGGAGGTGATCCAGACGGGCTTGAGGGTCGGCGCGTCGAGGGCGCCCATGAGATGGAGGGCGAGAATGCAGATGGTGCCCGTGTGCGAGAAGAGGGCGACGGTGCCGCCGCGGTGGCGCTCGACGGCGCGGTCGAGTTCGGCGGCGGCGCGGTCGAGGAGCTGACGGTAGCTCTCGCCACCCGTCAGCACGCGCTCGAAGTCGCGCCGCAGCAGCGCCGCGTACTCTTCGGGGTGCGCCGCGGCCGCCTCCTCGAACGTCAAGCCCTCCATCAGCCCGACGCTGCGCTCGCGCAGGGCCGCCGTCCGCGTGACCTCCAAACCGGTCGCGCGCGCTAGGGGCTCGGCCGTCTGTACGGCGCGCAGGAGGTCGCTCGAATAGACGGCCGTCACGCGCTCGTTCGCGAGCGCGCGCGCTGTCGCCTCAGCCTGCCAGTGGCCCAGAGCGCTCAGGGGCGTCGGCGAGTGGCCGCCGAACCTGTGTTCGGCGTTCCCCTGCGACTGGCCGTGGCGGACGAGGAGGACGCGGGTCGTTTCCATATCTAAAGAAAGTGATAAGTGATGAGTGATAAGTGATAAGTGAAGGCAATGGCTCCTTCTTATCACTTATCACTCATCACTTATCACCGGGCCGCGGCCTATGCCGCGACCGTCTCGGCCTTTAGCTTCTCGGCCTGGTAGTGCGCGACGAGGGCATTGATGAACTCGTCGAGGGCGCCCTCCATGACGAGGTCGAGCTGGTGGATGGTGAGCTGGATGCGGTGGTCTGAGACGCGGTTCTCCTTGAAGTTGTAGGTGCGTATCTTCTCGGAGCGGTCGCCGGAGCCGACCATCTGGCGGCGCTCGCTGGCCTGCGCCTCGTGCTGCTTCTGCTCTTCGAGTTCCTGGAGACGCGCGCGCAGGACGCGCATCGCCTTCTCGCGGTTCTTGATCTGCGACTTCTCGTCCTGCATCGAGACGACCGTGCCCGTCGGCATGTGCGTGATGCGCACGGCCGAGTAGGTCGTGTTGACGCTCTGGCCGCCCGGCCCGGAGGAGCAGAAGGTGTCGATGCGGAGGTCGTTCTGGTTGATCTTCACGTCGACCTCTTCGGCCTCGGGCAGCACCGCCACGGTGACGGCCGAGGTGTGGATGCGCCCCGAGGTCTCGGTCTGCGGCACGCGCTGGACGCGGTGGACGCCCGACTCGTGCTTGAGCTTCGAGTAGACCTTGTCGCCGGAGATTTCGGCGATGGCCTCCTTGAGGCCGCCGATGCCGGACTCGGAGGCGTCGAGGATCTCCATCTTCCACCCCTGCCGCTCGGCGTAGCGGCCGTACATCCGCAGCATCTCGGCCGCGAAGAGCGTCGCCTCGTCGCCGCCGGTGCCGGCGCGGATTTCGAGGATGACGTTCTTCTCGTCGTTCGGGTCGCGCGGCAGCAGGAGGATGCGCAGGTCTTCCTCGACCTTCTCCAGCCGCCCTTCGAGCGTCGTCATCTCGGCGCGCGCCAGCTCCCTCATCTCCTCGTCCTCTTCGAGGTCGAAAAGCTCCTTCGCCCCCGACAGGTCGGACTTGAGCTGCTTCCACTCACGGTACTTCGACACCATCTCTTCCATGCCGCGGTGCTGCTTGTTGAGCTTCGCGTAGTTCGCGGGGTCGTTGTAGACCTCCGGCTGCGAGAGCTCTTCCGTCAGCGCCTCGTACCGGGCTTCAATCTGTTCGAGTTTGTCTAGCATGGCTGTTCACGATAAAGGCGCGGGCGCGGGCTCCGCGGGCGGCGGCTCCAACTTCAGAGATTCTTTCAGTGCGACGATGGCGACTTCGAGCTGCCGGTCGTCGGGCTCCTTGGTGGTGACGTTCTGGAGCCAGACGCCGGGGAGCGTGATGAGCTTGAAGAAGAGGCCGCCCTCCTTCTTCGCCGAGAGGCGGATGATTTCGTAGGAGAGTCCGGCGACGACCGGGATGAAGGCGACGCGGACGGCGATGTTGTAGGCGAACGAGCTGAAGGAGACGACCGAGAAGAGCACGATGGAGACGAGCATCACGACCATCAGGAAGCTCGTCCCGCAGCGCGGGTGCTGGCGCGGCTGGACGCGCGCGTTCTCGACCGAAAGCGGCAGCCCCGACTCCCAGTTGAAGACGGTCTTGTGCTCGGCCCCGTGGTACTCGAAGACGCGCCGGATACCCTTCGAGAAGGAGAAGCTCGAAATCATCAGGATGAAGATCGCCATCCGGATGAGGCCGTCGATGAGGTTGAAGGCGACGTTCGGCTTCACGGGCTTCAGGTAGCCGCGGACGCTCTCGTAAGCGCGCGTGTACCACGGCACGTCGGCTGTTGTAGTGTCAGCGTTCGGCGCCGGGACATCGACGGGCCGCTTGATGTCGCCGGCCGCCTGCCCCTGCGGCGCGGCGGCGGGGACATCGGTCGGATTGCGCTCGGCCCAGCCCATGCCGATGAAGAGCGCGTTGGTCAGGACGAGCGGCGCGACGACGAAGAGCAGGACGTTGAAGAGCATCGCGAAGGCTATCGAGCCGAAGGCCGCGGTCGTGCTCTTCTTCAGCTCTTCCTCGGGCCGCTTCTTCGTCGGGACGGGGAAGAGGCCGGGCACGCCGCCCGTAATGCCCGCGAAGTCGCCCTCGCCCTCGACGACCGCGGGCGTGAGCGCGACCGCCTCTGCCTTCTCCGCCTCCTCCTGGAAGGCCTCGGCGGCCGAGTAGTTGAGCGCCTTGATGCCGAGCGCCATCGACTGCACGAGCACGGCCGCGCCGCGCAGCACCGGCCACTTCAGGGCGGGGTACTTGTCGCTCCACTTCGGCAGGGAGGCGGCCGTGTGCGTGATGGTGCCGTCGGGGCGGCGCACCGCGATGGCGTACGCCGAGGGCGTGCGCATCATCACGCCCTCGATGACGGCCTGGCCGCCGACAATCAGGTCTTTTTCGCTGGCGCTCATGTTCACTCCGTGAAGTAAATCGTGAATGGCAGATAGTAAATGGTTGGCGAAGCACCGGCGCGAACCGCCTGTTAGTACACTACCATTTACTATTCACCATTTACCAAAGAAAGACGCCGACCTTCGGTGCGGCGCTTCTTTCGTCAGCCCTTTCGGGCAGAAAGAGGTCGGCCGCGGGCGCGGAAGGTCGGCGTCCGGGTTCTGGGTAGCTAATACTGGCGGCGTCGGACAGGTGCCATAGACGCTGGCCGTAAATCTCAGGCGTTGGCGGTCTCGGTCGCGGTCGCCTCGGTCTTCTTGCCGTAGCGCTTGTTGAAGCGGTCGACGCGGCCGGCCGTGTCGATCAGCTTCTGCTTGCCCGTGAAGAACGGGTGGCACTCCGAGCAGATTTCGAGATGGAGGTCGTCCTTCTTCGTCGAGCGCGTCTGGAACTGGTTGCCGCAGGCGCAGTGGACGGTGATCTCGTGGTAGTTGGGATGAATTCCTTGCTTCATTTCTCTTTCCTCTCTGATAGCGAGGCCCAGCCGGCCCCGGACAAAGCCCCATCTTAGCGGCGTCGGTCGCGCATCGTCAAGTTGGGCAAGGACTTGGATGCGCGAGTCGTCCGGGCGATTGCCCGCGCGCCGGGGCTCGTGCGGAGTCTGTTGACATGCGTACAAATCGCGTGTTACAAACGCGTACGAACACACCTTTTGAAGCTTTTCCGTTAGAGTACCTTGAAAGTAATACAAGCCGCACTCATAAGCCAGTAGGGACGCGAGTTGTTCCCCGAGCTACGTCCTTACAAGGAAGTCGAACCTCTAGGACGCGATGACGGACGAACCGAAAAACCCTCCGGAATCTCCCGACTCCTCACCGTCTGAAAGCGACGAAAAACGCCGCGCCGCAGCCCCGCCCGCCGACGAGACACCCGAAGAGAAGAAGGCGCGCCTCGAACGCATCATCGCCGAGGCGAAGGCCAGAAAAGAGGCCGCCGCCGCCGCACAGGCCGCAGGCGGGGACGCGCCCAAGAGTCCTTCGCCGGCGGACGAAGAGCGCGCCGCCAAGATCGCGGCCGCGAAGGCGCGCGCCGCCGCCGCGAAAGAAGCGGCCGCCGCGAAGTCGCCCGCCGCCGCGCCCGGCGCGGAGAAGCCGGCCTCGCCCGCCAAACCCGCCGCGCCCGTGGCCGCCCCCGGCGCCGCCGGAGTCCCGAAGCCCCCCGTCAAGAAGAAGGACGAGGGGCCGAAGCCCATCGAGTCTCCAGACCATCCCTTGTTCAAGCGCTTGCGCGAGCGCTTCGGCGAGAGCGTAGAGGGCGCCTTCACCTTCGTCAACCAGCTCTCGATTCACGTCAAGGCCGACGCCATCGTAGAAGTCTGTCAGGCGCTCCGCGACGACGCGGAGACGCCCTTCGACTACCTCTCCGACCTGACCTGCGTCCACTGGCCCGAGCGCGAGGAGTCGCCCTTCGAAGTCGTCTACAACCTCTACTCGATTTCGAAGAACGCGCGCGTGAGGTTAAAGGCCGCCGCGGGCGAGGCGGGGCTGGACAGCGTCACGGGCGTCTGGCCGACGGCGAACTGGATGGAGCGGGAGGTCTACGACCTCTTCGGCCTGTCCTTCAAAAACCACCCTGACCTGCGGCGGCTGCTTCTGCCGAAGGACTGGGACGGGCACCCGCTCAGGAAAGACTATCCTTTGGAGTTCATGGAGAACGCCTGGACGACGCGCCACCTGCCGGAGTTCACCGAAGTCCAGAAAGAGCAACTCGCGCAGCGCCGCGCCTACGGCCTCGAAATCCTCCAGACGCCCGACGAGCGGCGCATCCGCGAAATCTTCCGCGACGGGCGCGACCCGCTGCCGAAGGAGCACAAGTAGACGCCATGCACCCGAAAGACCTCGCCGCCAAGTACGAAGTGAAGGTCTTCGACAGCCCCACGGCCGCCGAAGCCGCAGGCTTCCGCCTCGGCCAGCGCATGAGCCCGCGCAACGTCTGGAACCGCGACTCCGCCGCCTCCGCCATCCTCTACGACCTCATCGGCAAGAGGAAGAAGGGCGAAGTCTCGGAGATCGCGCTCGTCCTCGAAATCAACGCGGTCGCGGGAGCGTTCAAGGGAAAGGATGAAGGATGAAGGCGGAAGGATGAAGTTAAAACAGAAGCTTGAGAGCGGTGCTTTCATCCTTCATCCTTCCGCCTTCATCCTTGCAGTTCTATGCACCAAGTAGAAGTCGCGACAACGCAGGAGACCTTACTCGACAACCCCGAGATGGTCTTGAACATGGGGCCGCAGCACCCTTCGACTCACGGCGTGCTGCGCGTCGTCCTGCGCCTCGACGGCGAGACCGTCATCGACCTCGACTGCGACATCGGCTTCCTCCACCGCGGGATGGAGAAGATCGCGGAGAACCGGCTCTACCCGATGATCGCGCCGTACTGGGACAGGCTCGACTACATCGCCGCCGTCTCGAACGGCCTCGTCTGGGTCGAGACGGTCGAGCAGATGCTCGGGCTCGAAATCCCCCCGCGCGCGCACTACATCCGCACGATTCTGACCGAGCTGAACCGCATCTCCTCGCACCTGCTCTGGCTCGCCACGCACGCGCTCGACATCGGCGCGTTCACGGTGCTTCTGCACGCGCTGCGCGAGCGCGAGGAGATTCTGAAGATTTTCGAGCAGCAGTTCGGCGCGCGCCTGACCTGCCACGCCTGGCGCATCGGCGGCATGCCGAACGACGCCTACGAAGGTTTCACCGAGGACGTGCAGCGCTTCGTGGACATCTTCCCGAAGCGCATCGACCAGTACGAGACGCTGCTTTCGGAGAACCGCATCTGGCTCGGCCGCACGGTCGGCATCGGCGTCATCTCGGCCGCGGACGCCGTCGCCATCGGCCTCTCCGGCCCGTCTTTGCGCGGCTCGGGCGTCGCGTGGGACATCCGCAAGTCGCGTCCTTACGCCGCCTACGCGGACTTGGATTTTGACATCCCCGTCGGCGAGAACGGCGACACCTACGACCGCTACCTCGTCCGCCTCGAAGAGATGCGCCAGTCGCGCCGCATCGTCCAGCAGGCTCTGAAGCAGATGCCCGACGGCCCCGTCAACGCCAAAATCCCGAAGGTCATCAAGCCGCCCGCGGGCGACTACTACCACTCCATCGAAGGCCCGAAGGGGGAGATCGGCTGTTACCTCGTCTCGGACGGCACGAGCCGCCCGTACCGCGTCCGCGTCCGCCCGCCGTGCCTCATCAACCTCCAGGCGCTGCGGCAGATGTGCGTCGGCCACCTCGTCGCCGACGTGGTCGCCAT
>Ga0213876_10000374_pt1 | contig 38100 bp, 30 predicted proteins | sample BarmaccomBMRX_R9_FD_160113 | JGI IMG/M metagenome (GOLD analysis project Ga0213876, IMG submission 160113) | Root-associated microbial communities from Barbacenia macrantha in rupestrian grasslands, the National Park of Serra do Cipo, Brazil - RX_R9 | ecosystem: Host-associated > Plants > Roots... | reverse complement strand
AGGAGCGGGATAGTTCGGCGATCGAGGAGACTGGCCGTCTTCTGGAAGATTCGTCTGACCAGCCTCAGTCGTTGTTTATGCATGCGCATGCTCTGCTCGATAACGGCAAAGCCGATGCTGCCATTGGGGTGTTGACCGAGCTTTTGAAGATGGACTCAAACAATGCTCAGTACTGGTCCCTCTACGGAAACGCCTTGCGTGTTTCCGGGCGCCGCGAAGAAGCCATTCAGGCCTATCGCAAATGCCTGCAAGTGCAGCCAGAGATGGGTCAGGCATGGTGGAATTTGGCTGAGTTGAAGGACAAGGTTTTAACTCAGGGAGACGTTGCCGAGATGCGAGGGCAACTCGAAGAACACGGGTTGCCCTCCGAAAGCCGGATGGCCATCTTCTATGCGCTCGGCCAGACCCTCGAACGAGCTGGGGACTATGCGGAGAGCTTCGCGGCCTATGAGGCAGGCGCGCGCGAGTTCTGGGCCATCAAAGGCGCGAGGGCAAAAGACCGGGAAGCGATGGAGGACACCCTGCACCAGGTGCAGCGGTTAAAAGCCGTGTTCAGTCGCGAAAACCTGGCTTCAACGCTGAAACAAGCGCCGATTGCATCGCCCGACGTGCCCATTTTTGTCGTCGGCATGCCGCGCGCCGGCTCTACCCTTGTCGAGCAAATTCTCGCCAGCCACAGCCAAGTGGAAGGCATCGGCGAGCGGGCACTGATTGGGGATCTGAAGCGCGATTTGGGCCGGAGCCGGATGCTGGTGACGCCAAATGCCTATCCCGAATGCCTGCTGGAGCTTGACGAAGATCGCCTGGCATCCCTTGGCGCGCGCGTTCTTGCAGAGTCCCGCCGGCATCGCGCGACCGACCGGGTCTATTTTGTGGATAAGCGTCCGTGGAACTGGTTGGATGTGGGACTGATTCATCTGATCCTGCCGCAGGCAAAAATCATAGATGTGCGCCGGGAACCCATGGCGGCCTGTTTCGCCATGTACAAGCAGATGCTGCCGCAAAAAAGCTGCGAATTTTCTTATGACTTCAAGCGGCTCGGCGCCTATTACAATCGGTATGTGGATCTGATGGAGCACTGGCGCTCGGTTCTGCCGGGCCGCGTGCACTCCCTTCAATACGAACGGCTGGTGGAGGACACCGAGGGCGAAATACGGCGGATGCTGGACTATTGCGGGCTGCCGTTCGAAGAAAACTGTCTGCGCTTTTGGGAGCTTGATCGAGCCATCGTCACGCCAAGTGCCGAACAGGTGCGGCGTCCCATTTACCGCCAGGCGCTGGAACAATGGCGGAATTTCGATCCGTGGCTCGGCCCACTGAAGGAAGCTCTCGCGGCGCCTCTCGAAGCATGAGCGATGCGGTGATGGACGTCGTGAAAGCGGACCCGTCGCCAGCCCAAGCAGCGGCTGCGCCGGCGGCTTCGTCGGCCCCTGTTCTTTATGAGCAGGCGCTGACGCTGTCGGCGATGGGTTTCTACAAGGAGGCGATGAAGACGCTGCGGGAGGTCTGCATCCGCGCGCCAGAACACGGGCCGGCTTGGCAGAAACTGGCCGAACTGCTGCGCATGGACGGCAAGGACAGCGAGGCCGCCAAAGCAAGCGCGCGCGCGGCACCCCTCTGTTCCCAGTGGTCCGCCGCCAAAGACGAGCGAACGGCGGCTGAAATTGAGGCGGCGGAACAGGCTTGGGTCGAAAGGCTGGATGAACTCGGCGCCGAGAAGGAGCAATGCCGAGCGTTGCGAAACCATTTGCGGGAGCACCCAACCGATGCGGCCGCCCTGCGTCTCTTGGGGCGCCATGAAGGGAATAATGGTAATATTTTCGCTCGCCGCTTGTTCCGTCGCGCTGTCGATCTCAATCCGGGTTACGACGGCGCACGGGTGGATCTGGTGCGCGAGCTGCAGGACCATGCCCGGCATGCGCGCGAATTGGAAGAGACCCGCCGACTCCTCGAAAGAGATCGTAGCAATCCTCAGTACCGGATGATGCATGCAGATGCCCTCCGCGCTGTGGGGGACATGGAAGCTGCCATCCGTGTTCTAGAAGACTTGGTTGAGGAGCATCCGTCCGTCGCGCGACTCCGTTGCATGTACGCGAGGGTGCTGCGGTTTGCGGGCCGCAAAGAGGCGAGTGCCAGGGAATGCCGCAAAGCTTTGGAGCTTAAGCCAGGAATGGGTGTCGCCTATGCTGGGCTTGCCAAGCTGCGCGGCAACTTTCTGACCGACGATGATGTTCAAGCTATGCACGAACACTTGCGCCGCGAGGTTGTCGATGACGACGAAGACGAAGCCAGTCGCAAGCAGATGCAGTACGCTCTCGGGCAGGCGCTTGAGCAACGGGGCGATTTCGCGGGCAGCTTTGCCGCATATGAGGCGGCGAACCAACTGGCGAAGGATCCTGATTACGATCTAGAAAAAGACATTCGCAACATGCGCCGGCGCCGTTTGGTGTTCACGGCGCGCGCGGTTGACAAAAGCGCCGCTCTCAAGAAGAACTTGCCGACCCCTATCTTTGTCGTCGGCATGCCCCGTGCCGGTTCGACCCTCGTCGAGCAGATATTGGCGAGCCACAGCCAGGTCGAAGGCACGCTGGAGCTTCCTGCGTTGCCTATCGTGGTGGAACGTCTCTCCTACGGCCGCTTGATGGTGGCGCGCGAAGATTTCTATCCGGAGTGCACAATTGATCTGACTCCAGAGCAGCTCGCGGAACTCGGAGAGAGCTACGTCCGTGAGACCGCTGCGTACCGCAGAACCAACCGTCCCTTTTTCGTGGATAAGCGGCCATGGAACTGGCTGGAGGCCGGTTTAATACGCATGATTCTGCCACATGCCAAAGTCGTCGACGTCAGGCGCGAGCCAATGGCCGCCTGTTTCGGAATGTTCAAGCAAAATCTGGGCTCGGCCCAGTTTACGAACGATTTTAATCATCTCGCCCGATATTACACCGAGTACGTCAAAACCATGGATCATTTCGGCAAGGCGATGCCGGGGCATATTCATTCGATCTGCTATGAGCAGCTGGTCGAAAACACTGACGCGGAGATCCGCCGGCTGCTGGATTTTTGCGGGCTTCCTTTCGAGCAGGGTTGCCTTAGGTTCTGGGAAACCAGCCGGGCTGTCGCTACGCCAAGCGCCGAGCAGGTGCGGCGCCCGATAAATCGCGAAGGGCTGGATCAGTGGCGCAAGTTCGAATCCTGGCTCGGGCCTCTGAAGGAGGCGCTTGAGGCAGCATCAGCGGACACAGTGGAACCGGAACCCCAAGGCTACGAGCTCGCTCTGACTTTCGCTGCCATGGCCGCCTACCCCCACGCCATCAAGGAGCTGCAGGCAGTCGTGAAGCGGGCTCCGTTTCATTCGGGTGCCTGGAGAAAGCTTTCGGAGTTGTTGCGGCTGGCAGGCAAGGATAAGGCGGCCCAGAAGGCGGAAGAGCGAGCCGCCCGATCCGCCGCCGAGGCTCCCAAGTGGCGGCCGAGCCAAGATGCGAGGATGCCTGAACAGCTCGATGCGGGCAAGCTGTCACTCGAGCGCTCTCTGCCTCGGGTTGGCCGAGCCGCCCAGATGGCTAAGCTCCGCGAGCACCTGGCTCAAAATCCTACTGACGCTGCCGCCGTTGCCCTTCTTGCGGGGCTCGAGACTCGTGACGGCGACCAAATCACCGCGGTCGCTTTGCTGAGTCGCGCTCTGGAGCTTGCGCCTTCCTGGCGCAGCATCAGGCTGGAGCTCGTTTCGATGCTGTTGGACGCGCGCGAATTTGAGCAGGCATTGGACCAGATCGCAATTTTGGTTCGAGACGCGCCCGCAAACCCTAGCTATCGCGCAATTCGCGCTAACGTGATGGAGGCGACCGGCCACAATGCGGAGGCCATCGCGATTATGGAGGAGCTGGTGCGCGAGCATCCGCGCAACGCGCGCTTCTGGTTGCGCTACGGCATTTTGCTGCGAACCGCAGGCAAGCGGGATGAAGCTGCGCGCGCGCTCCGAACCTGCCTCGAGATTGTTCCTAAAATGGGTGACGCTTATGCCGCCCTGGCCGATTTGAAGCGTGATTATCTGGGCGACGCGGATGTCCATGCGATGCGGGCGCAGCTTGCCGATCCCAGTCTTGAGCCTTTTCATCGGATGAGGATCCACTATGCCCTTGGGGCGGTGCTTGAGCGGATGGGAGACTTTGGCGCAAGCTTCGCGTCCTATCAGGCAGCGGCGCGCCTGATCCGCGGCTCATTCTTGAGCCGCGGGGAAGCCTACAACGAAAAGGTCGAAGTCGAGCGGGTGCGCAATCATAAGCGCTTCTTCACTTCAGATGTCCTGTCATGCTCGCCTACGCCTGTATCTCCCTCGCCTGATGTAACTCCCATTTTTGTTGTGGGCATGCCCCGCGCCGGCTCCACATTGGTTGAACAGATACTCGGCAGCCACAGCAAAGTGGAAGCCACGCGCGAGTTACCCGTTATGGGGAAACTCGTGCGCGAGCTCATACTCGGCCGGCGCATGAGCGACCGGCACGCCTATCCGGATTGTCTGCAGGATATGACCGCGCCTCAACTGGCGGCGCTTGGCGAGAAGTATATTCAAGACGCGCGAGCCCACCGCCAAACCGACCAGCCCTTTTTCGTCGACAAGCGGCCGTGGAACTGGCTGGAAGCCGGCTTGATCCACATGATCCTCCCGCAAGCGAAGATCATCGACATTCGTCGCGAACCCATGGCTGCCTGCTTCGCCATGTACAAGCAGCAGCTGCCGAGAGACGCTGCCTTTTCGTACGATCTTCGGGACTTGGGCCGATATTACAATCTCTACGTTAGTCTTATGGAGCACTGGGAATCGGTCATGCCGGGGCGCATTCATTTTGTGCAATACGAACGGCTGGTCCAGGATACCGAAAACGAAATCCGCCGCATGCTGGATTATTGCAGGCTGCCATTCGAAGAAAATTGTCTACGGTTCTGGGAATCCGATCGCGCCGTGTTGACTCCCAGCGCCGAGCAGGTGCGGCGCCCGATCTATCGCGACGCCGTGGAGCAGTGGCGCAATTTCGAGCCATGGCTGGAGCCACTGAAAGCGGCGCTGGCTCAGCCCTTGGCGTCAGTCGAATGACGCGTCTTCTCGCAGTGGGCAAGGGCTGCTTTAAAGGTGCGAGCCCCAGCAGCCGGACTAGGTCTTCCCGGTGCGCGCCGCCGGCTAACGCATAGGAAAGCTGTGTAGCGCGGAGGGCCGCAAGCAGCGGGGTGGGTGCGCTCCGGCCACTTTCGCGCCTGTCAAATATGAAGTTGCTGCGACATTTTTTGCATGATTTGAGCCCGCGAAGGAACAAAAAATTCTTTGCGCGAAAGCGCTTGCGCTCACATTAAAGCCCCGGTAACGTCCCCCCAACTGGCAGAAATTTCTGTCTCAACCCAAGGGGGTTTTCATGACGAAGACTGTACTTTTGGCCGGTGCGGCGATGTTCGCGCTGACCGGTGCTTCCTATGCCGGCGCTCCGAAGGCGGGCGTCTCCGGCCACTTCGCCAAGCACGTGGTTTTTGGCGTGCCAGCCGGCTCCAAGACACTCTACGACCAAAACAACAACGACTCGGGCGTTGCCAACACGTCGCAGAACTTCGAGAGCTCGTTCGACCAGTATGACAATATGGGCGCTGACGACTTCGTGGTTCCAAAGGGTCACACCTGGACGGTGAAGGAAGTCGACGTGACCGGTCAGTACCGCTACAGCGGCGGTTCCGCCCTCACGGCCAACGTTGCCTTCTACAAGAACAAGAAGGGCCTCCCCGGCGCGGTGGTTGCGAGCTGCGACAACGCGAAGACCGGCGACAAGAACGCGACGGGCAGCTTCAAGATCAAGCTCGCGAAGTGCGCGCCGGCGCTGAAGGCTGGCAAGTACTTCGTTTCCGTTCAGGCCAACCTCGACTTCTCCAACCCGGCTGCGCAGTGGTACTGGGATACCAACACGACTCCGGCTGGTGCAGCAGCGGCCTGGCAGGATCCGAACGGCGGTTGGGCCGCCCTGGGCGTTCCGGCCGATTGCAACACCTGGCAGACTCTTGCGCACTGCCTCGGATCGACTGGCGACTGGATGTTTGCTCTTAAGGGCACGGACTCCTAATTTAAGTCTGAGCTCTGGTATCAAGTGGGGCGGCCATCAGTGGCCGCCCCTTTTTCTTTCACGAGAGATCGCACCAATAAGCTCGACATCTACTGCCGCTACCGCGATGGCGATCGCTTCCGGTCAAGACAGGTTTGCAGAAGCGCACGCAGCCTTGCGCGCCAGGCGGCCAATCCGGAACGGCTCGCTGCGCCGCATCGTGTCGAAGCTAGGCAGAATCAGTCAGGAAGAAGCAGAGCGTCACCTGCGCGGCTACGTTGCCTCGCATCCAGACGATCCCGACGGCTTACGGTTGCTTGCCGAGGCAGTTATGGGCCTCGGGCAACGAAGGGAAGCTGCAGCGGTACTGGAGCAGTCGCTGCGCCTCGCGCCCGATTTTACGGCGGCCCGCTACGATTACGCCGGCGTGCTTTTTCGTCTTCACAGATTTGCGGCTGCACTGAGTGAACTCGAACGCTTGCTCGCGTCTGACCCGACGAATCCGCTTTTCCGGCAATTGCAAGCCACTGTGCTCGAAAACATGGGCGAGCTTGAACAGACGCTTGCTATTCGAAAGAGCCTGCTGGCTGAAAATCAAGAGCGCGCGGAGACGTGGGTCAGCTATGGCCATGCGTTGCGAGCTCTTGGGCGTCAAGAAGAGAGCGCAGCCGCCTATCGCGGCGCCATCGAGCGGCGTCCGTCATGCGGAGCGGCTTACTGGGCCTTGGCGAACATGAAGACTGTCCGCTTCACTGAAGCCGAGCTTGAGACCATGCGGACGGAATCCTTGCATTCAAAGGTTTCTCCGGATGATCGGATCGCTCTTCAGTTCGCTCTTGGCAAGGCCTACGAGGATGCCAGATTGTTCGACAAATCCTTCGAGCAATACGCAAAGGCAAATGCGGCCATGAGGCTTCGGCTCGACGAGGTGCCGGAGGCGTTCAAGCCCCGTGCCGGCGCCAACAAGGCGGTGTTTACCCGCGATTTCCTGGACGCACGCAAAGGCGCTGGCTGCGACCGTCCCGATCCCATTTTCGTGGTAGGCAAGCCGCGGTCCGGAACAACGCTCGTCGAGCAGATACTTTCGAGCCATTCTATGATCGAAGGGACGGGCGAGCTTCCCTATATCGCGGCACTGGCTACGGAGTTGCGGGAGCGGAACACGCCCGGGCAGCCAAGCGCATATCCCGAGCTCGTTGCATCGCTCAATTCTGCCGCTCTACGGGAAATCGGGGAACGTTATCTCGATAGCGCAAAAGTTCATCGCAGGCTGGGACGGCCGTTCTTCATCGACAAGAAACCGGCCAATCATTTCCATATCGGGTTGATTCATCTGGCTCTTCCGAAAGCAAGAATCATCGATGTGCGGCGCAATCCAGCCGCCTGCTGCTTCTCGATGTACAAGCAGTATTTCAGCACCACCAATCTTCGCCTGAGCGAGCTTGGCGAGATCTACCGCGATTACGTAGAGATGATGGCATTTTTCGACCAAGCGCTTCCCGGCAAGATACATCGCGTCGTCTATGAAGAGATCGTTCAAGATCCAGAAGGGGAAACACGCAAGTTGCTTGCGCATCTGCAGCTCCCCTTCGAGGAGAATTGCCTGCGATTTTACGAGAGCAAGAGGGCAGTGCTCACGCCCAGTTCCGAGCAGGTGCGCCGGCCGATTTCCGGAGAGTCACTCGAGCACTGGCGCAATTATGAACGGCATCTCGGACCGCTGCTGCGATCTCTCGGAACAGTGTTGACCTCCTATCCCAAGGTTCCCGAGGAGCTGCAATGAGCTCCGAGTCCACCTCTGCTGCTGACGCTTTCGCAGCTGCCGAGCAGGAGTTGGAAAATGAATGCTTGCTAGAATCGCCTCGCTTACGCGAAGCAGCCGGCTTGCTAGAACAGGGGCTCACCGAGGCGGCTGCCAAGCTGTTGAAAGCGGAAGCCAGGGAGCACCCTCGCGATCCCACGACTCTGTACCTTTTGGCCGAAGCCGCGTTGCGGACTGACAGGCGCGACCTCGCCGAACACCTGCTCGCTGATTGCGTTTCGATAGCGCCTGGCTTCCACGCCGCCCGCTTGAGTTACGCGCAGATTCTCCTGAAAGCCGAGAGATTTGACCTGGCGCTGCAAGCGTTGGAAAGCTCGCTGCAACAGGATCCGGGCAATCCCCTGTTTCGACGATTGAAGGCCGTCATTCTGGATGAAGCCGAAGACTACGAAGCTTCTGCCGTTTGCTGGGATGCATTGTGCCGGGATTATCCGCAGCGGTCGGAGTGCTGGCTCCGGTATGGTCAAGCGCTGAAGGTGTTGGGGCGGCAGACAGATGCGATTGCCGCGTACCGGCAAGCGCTGCAAATCGATCCAGTTTGTGCCGGAGCCTACTGGGCGCTTTCCGCGCTCAAGGCTTTTCGATTTGATGAGTCCGAGGTGACCCGCATGGAGGGGTTGCTTCGAACCACCAATCTGCCCGCCGAGGATCGCGTGCGCCTGCACTTCGCGCTTGGCCAGGCATATGGCGACCAGATGCTCTACCAGAAATCATTTTCGAATTATGCCAAAGGCAACGCGTTGCATTATCTCGGCATGAAACATGCTCCCGAGATTATGACAGGTTACGTGGTTCGGACTAGGGAAGTCCTGACCCAGGATTTTTTTAGAGAGCGCGCAAACTTCGGTAATCCAAGCCGCGAACCGATTTTCATCGTCGGAATGCCCCGCTCGGGCTCGACTCTCGTGGAACAGATTCTCGCCAGCCATTCGCAGGTCGAGGGGACCAGAGAACTACCGGAATTGCTTGCAACGGTTTCGGAGCGACTCGACATGGCTTCTTCGCGCAAGGGCAGCGGGCTGGATCCCGCCATCCTTGCGTCGCTCGATCGTGCCACCGCGAAAATGCTTGGAGAGACATACCTGCAACGCAGCCGGCCGCATCGCAAATTCCGCCTTCCATTCTTCACCGACAAGATGCCTGCCAATTTCGCGTATATCGGTCTCATCCATCTAATCCTGCCTAACGCCAGGATAATCGACATCCGCCGCCATCCCATGGCGTGCGGATTTGCCATTTTCACGGAGCTGTTTGGCGGTGCGCAGGATGTGGCCTACCGTCTCGGGGACATCGGCCGCGCATACCGCAATTACGTCGCGATCATGGAGCATTTCGATAAAGTGTTACCCGGCAAGGTCCACAGGATTTTCTATGAACATCTGGTCGCCGATCCCGAAAACGAGATTCGGCGGTTGCTTCAATACGTGGAATTGCCGTTCGAACAGAACTGTCTCGATTTCCACAAGACGGAGCGCGTTGTGACAACCAGGAGCTCCGAACAAGTTCGCCGACCCATCTACAAAGCCGGCGTCGACCGCTGGCGAAGCTATGAGCCGTGGCTCGGCGCGCTCAAGACAGCCTTGGGCGATGTGCTGGACACCTATCCGGGCGCTCAGCCAAGCGATTGATACGGACTCACACGCTGTAATACATCTTGAACTCGATCGGGTGCGGGGTGTGCTCGAACATGTGCACCTCGCCCATCTTCAATTCGATATAGCCATCGATGAAATCGTCGTCGAACACGCCACCCTTCTTGAGGAAGGCGCGGTCGCGATCCAGGCATTCCATCGCCTGGCGCAAGCTGCCGCAGACCGTGGGAATTTCGCGCAGCTCTTCCGGCGGCAGCGCATAGAGATCCTTGTCCATCGGCTCGCCGGGATGAAACTTGTTCTCGATGCCGTCAAGGCCGGCCATCAGCATGGCCGCGCAGGCCAGATACGGATTGGCGCCAGGATCGGGAAAGCGCACTTCCACCCGCTTGCCTTTGGCTCCGTGCGCGAACGGAATGCGGCATGCGGCGGAGCGGTTGCGCGCGGAGTAGGCGAGCAGCACCGGCGCCTCGAAGCCTGGGATCAGGCGCTTGTACGAGTTGGTCAGCGGGTTGGTGAAGGCATTCAGCGCCTTGGCGTGCTTGATGATGCCGCCGATGTAGTAAAGGCAGGTGTCCGACAGCCCCGCGTAGCCCTGGCCGGCGAACAGCGGCTTCCCTTCCCGCCAGATCGACTGGTGCACGTGCATGCCCGAGCCGTTATCGCCTGCGATCGGTTTGGGCATGAAGGTGGCCGTCTTGCCGTATGAGGCGGCCACCTGGTGCACGACATATTTGTAGATCTGCATGTGGTCGCCGCACTTCGTCAGCGTACTGAACTTGTAACCCAACTCGTGCTGCGAACTGGCCACTTCATGGTGGTGCTTCTCCGGGCCAATGCCCATCTCGCCCATGATGGCCAGCATTTCCGTGCGAATGTCCTGCGCGGAGTCCATCGGTGGCACGGGGAAGTAGCCGCCTTTCAGAGGCGGACGGTGGCCTGGGTTGCCGCCGTCCATTTCCTTGCCGGTGTTGTACGATCCCTCCGCGGAATCGACGTAGTAGTAGGCCTTGTTGATCTCGGTACCGAAGCGCACGTCGTCGAAAATGAAGAACTCCGCCTCCGGGCCGAAATAGGCTGCGTCGCCGACGCCGGACGCCTGCATATGGCGCTCGGCGGCCTTGGCGATCGAACGTGGGCAACGGTTGTAGGGCTGGCCGGTCAAGGGTTCGAACACATCGCAGGTGATGGAGAGCGTGATCTGGGCGAAGAACGGGTCGATCAAAGCGGTTTCGCAGTCTGGCATCAGCATCATGTCGGATTCGTGAATGGCTTTCCATCCGGCGATGGACGAGCCGTCGAACATCGTGCCCTGGTTCAGGAAATCCTCATCGACCATGGAAGGGTCGAAGGTAACGTGCTGCCACTTACCGCGCGGATCGGTGAAGCGAAGGTCGACCGCCTTCACCTCTTTGTCGCGAATCAGCTTCAGGATGGTGCTTGCGTTCGCCATGCGGTTTCCCTTCGACTAACTTTTGTTCCCCCGCGGCAGTTCTGCCGGCACGGTTTGGAGCCTATGTGATCGCCGCCTTTCGGCCCCCGGTTGAAGGCGCGGACCGGCTCCATTGGGTCATTTTGGCGCCCAAACACGCCTAGCCATGAGGCCCCTTACACGGAGTCGACCGAGGCGTACCAGCTTGGAAAGAGGACGGTCCACAGGCTCGTGCGCAGGCACGATAGGGGACAAAGCTGATAAATGATTTTTTCAATAGCATCGCGCGCCAGATGTCGTATAAGCACCCTGCCGGGGGCGGATTCCCCCCCTCGGACTTCAGGGGAATAACCATGAAAAAATTCGTTGTCATGGCCGCTGCCACTGCCGCCGCAGTGTCGATGGCCGCCTCGGCTCAGGCCCAGGTGAAGTACAATGCGCAGGGACGTTCGTCTGTCTCGCACACACAGCCGGCTGCGGCGCCCGCGAAGGCGAAATTCAAGCCTCAGATGGCGTATTACTATACGCGGGGGTTCGGGACGGACACTTCCATTGGCGTGGACGATTTCCAGCATCCCAGCACCGGCATTTACTGCATCCTGCCGCACAAGCCGATCAAAGCGAACTCGTATCCGCAGATCGGCATTGAGTGGGACCAGTCGTTGGGATTTGGCCTGTGGGCATACTGGAAGGACACGGCTGTCTTCTCGGATTGCCCGTCTGGCTATCAGGAAGTGACGACCTACGATCTGGAATCCGGCGCCGCCGTGCTGTCGGACAACGTCGCGTTCGATATCCTCATTCCCTAAGTCGGGTCATTGCAGCGCTCTTGCCTGATCGCCCACGTCTTGGGCGGTCAGGCATTGCCCTGACACGGAATAGCGCGAGGAGCATTCCTCGCGCTATTTTCGTATCCAATAACTGGGCAGAAATCCGCCGATCGGAGGCTGGGCCGTGCCATTTCCCAATCCGATATTCAATGATCTCCCCACCACGATTTTCACCGTGATGTCCGCGCAGGCAATTGAGCATGGTGCGGTCAACCTCGGCCAAGGCTTCCCCGATGAAGATGGCCCGCCGTCAATTCGCGAGGCTGCAGCGGAAGCGCTGATCGGCGGCCCGAATCAGTATGCGCCGATGCGCGGCATGCCGCAGCTGCGCCAGGCGATTTGTAATCATGCAAGACGCTTCTACGACATACCCTTTCATGCCGATGAAAATGTGGTGGTGACTTCCGGCGGCACCGAAGCACTGACAGCTTCGATCATGGCGCTGGCGGGCCAAGGCAGCGAAGTCGTGCTGATCGAGCCGGCTTATGATTCGTATCGCCCGATTGCCGAAGCGGTTGGTGCGCGCGTGAAAACGGTGAAACTCATGCCGCCGGACTGGCGCCTTCAGGAGGATGCGCTGGCGCAAGCGGTTACCCCCGACACCCGGGTGTTGATGCTGAACACGCCGTTGAACCCCATCGGGCGGGCCTTTTCGCGTGAGGAGCTGGAAGGCGTGGCGCGGGTACTGGCGCACTCGAATGCGGTGGCTGTCTGCGACGAAGTCTATGAACACCTAATTTTCGACGAGCGTCAGCACATTCCGCTCATCACGCTGCCCGGCATGGCGGAGCGCGTGGTGCGCGTTGGCTCGGCCGGCAAAATGTTCTCGTTGACCGGCTGGAAGATCGGCTGGGTGACGGGGTCGAAGGTGCTCATCGACGTCATCGCAAAGGCGCATCAGTTCATCACTTTTACCAGCTCGCCTGCTTTGCAACTCGGCGTTGCCTACGCGCTCGAACATGAGATGGATTTCACGCTTGGCCTGACGAAAGCGTTACAGGCCAATCGCGATCTGCTGGCGGAGCGGTTGCCGCGCATTGGGTTCGACGTGCTGCCTTGCGAAGGCTCTTACTTCCTGACCGCGGGCATCCGCGGGCTGACGAATGAATCCGATCGTGCCTATTGCGAGCGTCTCGTGCGCGAAGCGGGCGTGGCGTTGATCCCGCTGTCGGTTTTCTTCAGCGGCGAAGAGCCCGATCATCTTGTGCGCTTCGCCTTCTGCAAAAAGCGCGACCTGCTCGAACAGGCCCTGGCACGTCTGGAACGCCACTTTAGGGTTGGCGATGGCTGAATTGCACGAACTCACGGCTGCCGAACTCTCCACCGGCTTCGCCAATCGTGAAGTTTCGCCGGTCGAAGCAACCGGGGCGTTGCTTAATCGCATCGCGGCCCGCGATGCCGAGATCAATTCCTTCTGTTTTCTCGATCCGGAGACCTCGCGCGCGCAAGCGCAAGCGTCCGAAGAGCGCTGGATGGAAGGCAACCCGCTGTCGCCGCTGGATGGCGTGCCGATCGCGATCAAGGATCTGTTGCTGACGAAAGGCTGGCCGACGTTGCGCGGTTCGCTCACGGTCGATGCCAGCGTACCATGGGATGCGGACGCGCCCAGCGTGGCGCGGCTGTGCGAAGCGGGCGCCGTTCTCATCGGCAAGAACACAACGCCCGAGTTTGGCTGGAAAGCGACGACTGACTCGGTACTGACCGGCATCACGCGCAATCCGTGGAATGTGGAGAAAACGCCGGGAGGATCTTCGGGTGGTTCTGCCGCGGCCTTGGCTGCGCGCTTTTGCCCGCTGGCGCTCGGCACCGATGGCGGCGGCTCCATTCGCATTCCAGCGAGCTTCTCGGGCGTCTTCGGCTTGAAACCGAGTTTCGGCCGCGTGCCGGCGTTTCCGCTTTCGCCATTCGGCACTGTCGCCCATGTTGGTCCGATGAGCCGGACGGTTCTCGATGCGGCGATGTTGCTGAATGTCATCTCCAAACCCGATGCGCGGGACCCGCTGGCATTGCCGTATGAGCCGACCGACTACGCGGCTGCGCTCGAAACAACCATGCGCGGCAAGCGCATCGCCTTCAGCCCCCGGCTGGGTCACGTGAAGCGTATGGTGTTGGAGGTGGAGACACTTGCGGCGGCTGCAGCCCGGCGCTTCGAACAGCTGGGCGCGCATGTCGAGGAGGTCGATCCTCCGGGTGGCAATCCCAAAGAGACGTTCCGCAGATTGTGGTGGTCGAGCGCTGCCTTTCTGCTGCGCGATATGCCGGAAGAGAAGAGGGGAATGCTTGATCCCGCGCTGCGGCAAATTGCTGAAGAGGGCGCATGCATATCGCTGATGGATTATCTCTCCGCCAATGCGGCGCGCGGGCTTTATGCGAGCAACATGCGGCAGTTCATGGAACACTACGATTTCCTGTTGACGCCGTCGGTCGCTACAGCGGCGTTCGAGGTGGGCCAGCTCACGCCGTTGAATGAAGACGGCACGGCGTGGCTCGATTGGACGCCGTTCAGCTTTCCCTTCAACATGACGCTGCAGCCGGCTGCCAGCATTCCCTGCGGTTTCACGCAAAGCGGTTTGCCTGTGGGTCTGCACATCGCCGGACGCATGTTCGATGACGCCGGCGTTCTGGCGGCAGCCGCGGCTTACGAGATGATTGATCCGCACTTCATGAAAACGCCGCCGGGTTTCTAGCTTGCAACCCTTGGGCTAAGGATAACCCTGTGACTCTCCGAGAGGCGCGCATGGCACCAGAGAAGCTCGCCCACCACATCCTGCCCAACTCCGCCACTATGATAGGCGTGTGCGTGACCGCGGTCGGTTTGGTGAAGATCGCCGAAGATCGCATCGGACCGACCTATGTGGATGTCTATTTCGCGCTTTTGGCCATCGTTTTCCTCGGCAGCGCCATCCTCTCCTACCTTTCGGTCCGTGCAGGCACCGAGGCTCAGGGCGCATCGACGCTAGAAAAACTTGCGGACGGACTTTTCATGGCAGGCCTGCTCGGCCTCACCTGTATCGCGACACTGTTCGCTTACGAAGTGATTTGATGGCGAACGAGGTTCTCACGGTTGGGCAATGCTACGCGGCGGACCGGTTTGCCGAGGAGCATGGTGTTCCGTCGCTGACGCTGATGGAGAACGCTGGGCGCGTTGTGGCGGAGGCAGTCCAATCGCGATATCCAACCGGCAGCGCCGTCGTGCTGTGTGGGCCCGGGAACAATGGCGGCGATGGTTTCGTGGCCGCGCGCCATCTTCAGAAGGCGGGATGGATTGTTCGCGTTGCGCTGCTCGGTGCACGCGGCGCGCTTAAAGGCGATGCCGCGGAGATGGCGAAGCGATGGGATGGTGCCGTGTTGCCGCTATCGCCGGCGGCGTTGGAGGACGCGAATGTTGTCGTCGATGCGCTGTTCGGCGCCGGCCTCGGGCGTCCTCTGACCGGGGAAGCGAAGAGTGTCGTCGAACGGCTGAACGATTCTGCTTGCCCCGTTGTCGCGATCGACGTGCCGAGCGGCCTGCATGGCGATCTCGGTCGCGGCCTGGACGATACCGTCGTCAAAGCCGATCTGACCGTCACTTTCTTCCGCAAGAAATCGGCGCATGTGCTAATGCCCGGTGCGCTGTCATGCGGTGATGTCGTCGTCGCGGACATTGGTATTCCGGAAACCGCCATTGCGCCGATAGGGTCCACCTTGTTCGAGAACGGACCGCAGCTTTGGGTAAAGCAATATCCGTGGCCACATCCGTCGGCTCACAAATATTCACGCGGTCATTGTGTTGTCGTGAGCGGCAAGGCGCATGCGACCGGAGCGGCACGACTGGCGGCGCGTGGCGCGCTTCGGATTGGCGCGGGCCTTGCCAGCGTCGCAAGCCCCCCGGATGCCGTCGCCGTCAACGCTGCGGCACTTACTGCCGCGATGGTGAAACCATTCAAGGACGCGAAAGACCTTACCGACCTACTCTCAGACAAACGCGTGAACGCGGTGGTGATCGGTCCCGGCACCGGTGCCGGGCACGAAACGCGCGAGTTCGTGGCCGCCGTTCTTTCGAGTGCCGCGGCGGTGGTGCTGGACGCGGATGCGCTGACATCATTTCAAGATCACCCAACTGCGTTGTTCCGTATAGTACGCGAACCTGCCGTCCTCACGCCGCATGAGGGCGAATTCGAGCGTCTGTTCCCCGGTCTGCTCGCCAAATCGCAGAACAGGATAGAAGCCGCGCGTACGGCCGCGAACGCCGCGCATTGCGCCGTCGTGTTGAAAGGCCCCGATACGGTCATCGCCGCACCGGATGGCCGTGCCATTGTCAACACCTGCGGCGTGCCAACGCTCGCGACCGCAGGCTCCGGTGATGTCCTGTCCGGCTTCATCGGCGGGCTGTTGGCGCAGGGCCTCGACTCGTTTCAGGCTGCAGCGGCGGCGGTCTGGTTGCACGCGAAGGCGGCGGCGCGGTTTGGTCCCGGCCTCATTTCCGAAGACCTCCCGGAGCTGCTGCCGGGCGTGCTCGCGGTGCTGAAGGATGAACTTGATGGACGAATTGCGCATCCGTCGCGTACAGGCCGCTGATCTCCCCGCCCTGCTCGATATCTACAACCACTACGTCCTGAACACACCGATCACCTTCGACATCGAACCGCGTACGCTGGTGCAGCGCCGCGAGTGGTTTGAGCTGTTTGGGACAACTGGACGTTATCAGTGTTTCGTGGCCGAAAAGGACGGGATCGCGGTCGGCTGGGCCTGCTCAACCCGATTCAAGGACCGCGAGGCCTACACCACATCCGTCGAGACCAGCGTCTACTGTGCGCCGGATCATGTAGGTCACGGCCTTGGCCGCCAGCTCTATGCCACCCTGTTCGAGGCGTTGGCGGAAGAGGACATTCACCGAGCCTATGGCGGCATCACGCTGCCGAATGAAGCATCCGTTGGCCTACACATTGCGATGGGATTCAAACATATCGGCACGCAATCAGAAGTGGGCCGGAAGTTCGGCCAGTTCTGGGACGTGGCGCTCTTCCAGCGCCGGCTTTAACCGTCCCCCAAGCAATTGCGTTGGAAGGCCTTTCCCAAGTCCAGTTCGGGCTAGGCGGCGGGCCAAACCCCTGCTAATACCCCCGGTCCGCGGGAGGGACGCCCCGCCGGATCGGACGCGGGCGTGGCGGAACTGGTAGACGCGCTGGATTTAGGTTCCAGTGGCGAAAGTCGTGGGGGTTCAAGTCCCTCCGCCCGCACCATGTGAGCATCGCCAATAAGGATCGAATTATGCAGATCACCGAGACGATTTCCGAAGGCTTGCACCGTGAATTCAAGGTGCTTATCGCCCGCGACGATCTCGATGCGCGCCTGACCGGCCGTATCCAGGAGATGCAGCCACGCATGCACCTGAAGGGCTTTCGGCCGGGCAAGGCGCCGGTCTCGTATCTGAAGAAGTCGCTCGGCAAATCGGTAATGGGTGAAATCCTGGACGAGGCGGTCAATGAATCAAGCCGGCGCGCGCTTGCCGACAATGGGCTGAAAGCGGCCTCGCCGCCCCGTGTCGAACTGGGCAGCGACATGGACCAAGTCACGCAGGGCAAATCCGATCTTGAGTTCACTCTCGCGATCGACCTGATGCCCGATTTCGAGCCGACGGAAGTGACGGGTCTCTCGGTTGAGAAACTTGTCTCGGAGGTCACCGACAAGGATGTGGATGAGGCGGTGTACCGGCTGGCAGAGCAATCGCGCACCTATTCGCCGCGCGCCGAAGGCGGGGCATCGCAGCAGGGGGACAGTGTCCTCATCGATTTCGTTGGCCGCGTGGATGGCGTGGAATTCCCGGGCGGCAAGGCAGAGGATTTCAGTCTGCTGCTTGGCTCAGGCCAACTCATAGCCGGATTCGAAGACCAGCTGCTCGATGCCCAGGCGGGCGATCAGCGCGATGTCCGCGTTACTTTTCCGGCCGACTATCCCGAGTCGAAGCTTGCCGGCAAGGAGGCGGTGTTTTCTGTGACCGTAAAACAGATCAAGACCCCCGATCCGGTCTCCGTCGATGACGATCTGGCCAAGAAGCTTGGACTGGACTCCCTGTCCGTGTTGCGCGAGCGCGTTCGCGACCAGATGAAGCAGGATTATTCGCGCGCCAGCCGCATGCACCTTAAGCGGCGCATTCTCGATGCCTTGGACAAAGCGCATGCCTTCCCGCTACCGTCCGCCATGGTTGAGGCGGAGTTCAATGGAATTTGGGAGGCTGTGCAGGCCGAGCTTCAGCGTGAGGGCAAGACAGCGGAAGAAGAAGGCAAGAGCGAAGAGGATCTGAAGAAGGAATATCACGACATTGCGGAGCGGCGAGTCCGTCTTGGGCTCGTGCTGGCGAAAATCGGAGAGCAGAACGGAATTCAGGTTGCTCCGGAAGAAGTGAATCGCGCCGCCGCCGCACGGGCACGACAATTCGCGATGCAGAGCCAGGAAACCGGACAGACTATGACGGAGCAGCAGGCGTATCAGCTTCTGACGAGCAATCCACAAGCGATGGCGGAGGTGCGCGCGCCGCTGTTCGAAGACAAAGTGGTCGATTTCATCGCGGAGCTTGCGCAGGTGGACGAACGAAAGGTGGAGCGAGATATTCTCTTCCTTGATCCGGACGCAGCCGCCGAGAAGCTGGGGAGCGCTTGACGCGCTGGTCTCGACAGCGGCAAGTGGCCGCACTACATGGTTCGAGATGAGAGATCCCCAAGACGTCTACATGAACACGCTGGTGCCGATGGTGGTCGAGCAGACCGCCCGCGGCGAGCGTGCGTACGATATCTATTCGCGCCTGCTGCGGGAGCGAATCATTTTCATCACCGGTGGTGTTGACGATTACGGAGCGAGCCTGATCACCGCGCAACTACTCTTTCTGGAGGCGGAGAATCCTAAGAAGGAGATCGCGATGTACATCAATTCGCCCGGCGGCTACGTGACGGCCGGTATGGCGATCTACGACACCATGCAATACATTCGTCCTGCTATCCAGACCCTGTGCGTGGGGCAGGCGGCATCCGCCGCGTCATTGCTTCTTTGCGCGGGCAGGAAGGGTGAGCGCTTCTGCCTGCCCAATTCACGAATTCTTGTGCACCAGCCATCGGCGTCCTACTACGGACAGGCCGCAGATATCGCCCGCCACGCCCAGGAAATCGTGAAGCTGAAGCGCCGGCTGAACGAGATCTATGCCAAGCACACCGGGCAGACCGTCGACGCGGTTGAAAAAGCGCTGGATCGGGATACTTATATGACGGCTGAGGAGGCGAGGAGCTTCGGCCTTGTCGATCAGGTTCTGTCGCGACGTTCGGAGCTTGGGGAGGCCTCGTAAGCGGCCGGACCGCCTTGAAAATGGCCGAATCGCGCCCGATTAAAGGAATCTTGATCCGCCCGCCCCTAACGTGGTCCTATGGCGTCGGGCAGCAACCGAATCTCCATTGGCGCGGTTCCTGCAGTTCAGGATCTCGGCCGACAAACGGCCCCTTGCAAGCGGGCAATCCAGGAGAGCCATGAGTAAGGCGAGCGGCGGCGAAAACAAGAATACTCTCTACTGTTCCTTCTGTGGCAAGAGCCAGCACGAGGTGCGGAAGCTTATCGCCGGCCCCACAGTCTTTATCTGTGACGAATGCGTCGAACTCTGCATGGAGATCATCAGGGAGGAGAACAAGACCTCCTTCATGAAGAGTCGCGAGGGCGTACCCACGCCCGGCGAAATCTACAAGGTGCTCGACGATTACGTGGTCGGTCAGCAGCATGCCAAGAAGGTGCTCTCGGTCGCGGTTCACAATCACTACAAGCGCATCAATGCGACCGCGAAGAACGCGGATGTCGAACTCGCCAAGTCCAACATACTGCTGATCGGGCCGACGGGCTGCGGCAAGACGCTGCTGGCTCAGACGCTGGCGCGTATTCTGGACGTGCCCTTCACCATGGCGGACGCCACGACACTCACCGAAGCGGGTTACGTCGGCGAGGATGTCGAGAACATCATTCTGAAGCTGCTGCAGAACGCCGATTACAATGTCGAGCGCGCGCAGCGCGGCATCGTCTATATCGATGAAGTCGATAAGATCAGCCGCAAGTCCGACAATCCTTCCATCACCCGCGACGTCTCCGGTGAAGGCGTGCAGCAAGCGCTCCTCAAGATTATGGAAGGTACCATCGCCAGCGTGCCGCCGCAGGGCGGACGCAAGCATCCGCAGCAGGAGTTCCTGCAGGTCGATACCACGAACATTCTTTTCATCTGCGGTGGCGCCTTCGCCGGTCTCGAGAAGATCATCGCCCAACGCACCCATGGCAGCAGCATGGGCTTCGGCGCGACTGTGCGGGCTGCCGACGAGCGTGGCACGGGCGAAGTGCTGCGCGAGGTTGAGCCTGAAGATCTGCTGAAGTTCGGCTTGATCCCCGAATTCATCGGCCGGTTGCCAGTCCTCGCGACGCTTGGCGATCTCTCGGAGCAGGCACTCGTCGAGATCCTGACGCGGCCAAAGAACGCGCTAGCGAAGCAGTATCAGCGCATGTTTGAAATGGAAGGCGTGAAGCTGCGCTTCCAGGATGAGGCGATGAAAGCGATCGCGCGCAAAGCCATTGCCCGCAAGACCGGCGCCCGAGGCTTGCGGTCCATCATGGAAGGCATTCTGCTCGAAACCATGTTCGAATTGCCGACGATGAACGGTGTGCAGGAGGTGGTGCTGACGGCGGATGTGGTCGAAGGCCGCTCGCGTCCACTCTATACCTATTCCGACAAGGCGCCCCGCGAACAGACGGCAAGCTGATCCCGGTTACCTTACTTTTGTATTCGGCTGCTCAGCGCTTCGCCACAGCTGGGTCGGCGACACAAATGCCGACGTCGGGAAGGTGGCTACCAGCAACTTTCTGAACAGCTGTTCAGGTTCTGCGACCATTTGCTGTCGAGGAATTGTCACCGTTGGTAACGAACCACAGGAACAACTGGTTAACGCCTTGAAACTGCCGTTCCATGAGACCACTTTATTTCACCGGAGTCGGCCAGAACGGCGCAAAGCATATTCCGTAAGCCAATTTCGGAACGGTGAGTAAGGCGGCGGTTGATCCCGCAGGAGAAAAGAATGTCAGATCAGAGTTCGGTAAGTACGGCAGCTGGCGGCCACTTGGCGCCGGTATTGCCCTTGCGCGACATCGTTGTGTTTCCCCACATGATCGTGCCGCTTTTCGTGGGGCGCGAGAAATCGGTCCGTGCGCTTGAAGAAGTGATGAACGACGAGAAGCAGATACTGCTTCTGACCCAAAAGAACGCCGCCGACGACGATCCAACGGCAGATGGCCTGCATCGCGTCGGTACCATGGCCACAGTGCTTCAGCTGCTCAAGCTTCCGGACCAGACCGTGCGCGTTTTGGTAGAGGGAAAGTCGCGCGCGAAAGTGACCGATTTCGTGCCGCGCAACGACTTCTTTCAAGCCACGATCGAAAGTATCGGCGATACAGGCGGCGAGGCGCGCGAAACCGAAGCGCTCATCCGCTCGGTCAAGACCAATTTCGAGAATTATATCAAGCTGAACAAGAAAGTTCCGGCCGAGACGCTGGCAAGCGTCACGCAGATCGAGGATCCTGCCAAACTGGCCGACACTGTTGCATCTCATTTGTCAGTCAAGATCGCGGAACGCCAGGCACTGCTCGAGACGCTGAACGTGTCTGAGCGGCTGGAGAAAGTGCTTGGACTTATCGAGGGTGAGATCGGCGTGCTGCAGGTGGAGCGGAAAATCCGCTCGCGCGTGAAGCGGCAAATGGAGAAGACGCAGCGCGAATATTACCTGAACGAGCAGCTCAAGGCGATCCAGAAGGAGCTTGGCGAAGGCGAGGAAGGCCGCGACGAACTGAACGAGCTCGAAGAGCGCATTCGCAAAACGAAGCTTAGCAAGGAAGCGCGCGAGAAAGCGAGTGCAGAGCTCAAGAAACTGCGCAGCATGAGCCCGATGTCTGCCGAAGCCACGGTCGTGCGCAATTACCTCGACTGGCTGCTCTCGCTTCCATGGGGCAAGAAGTCAAAGGTGAAGAAAGATCTCGCGCTGGCCGAGAGCATCCTGCATGAAGACCACTACGGACTCGAAAAGGTCAAGGAACGGATTCTCGAATATCTTGCTGTCCAGCAGCGGGCCGGCAAAATGAAGGGACCGATCCTCTGTCTTGTGGGGCCTCCAGGCGTCGGCAAAACATCGCTTGGCAAATCGATCGCGCGCGCTACCGGTCGCGAATTCGTTCGCATGTCACTTGGCGGCGTGCGTGACGAAGCGGAGATCCGCGGCCATCGCCGCACCTATATCGGCTCCATGCCGGGCAAGATCATCCAGTCGATGAAGAAGGCGAAGGCGGCCAATCCGCTCTTTCTGCTCGACGAAATCGACAAGCTGGGCGCGGACTGGCGTGGCGATCCTTCGAGCGCGCTGCTGGAAGTTCTCGATCCGGAGCAGAACCACACCTTCAATGATCACTATCTGGAGGTCGATTTCGATCTGTCAGATGTGATGTTTATCACCACGGCCAACACGCTGCACATGCCGCAGCCGCTGATGGATCGCATGGAGATCATCCGCATACCCGGCTACACCGAGGATGAGAAGGTCGAAATCGCCAAGCGGCATCTCATTCCCAAGGAGATGAAGGCGCACGGCCTGCGGGATGCGGAGTGGAAAATTGCCGACGCGGCGCTTCGTGACCTTATCCGCTATTACACCCGCGAGGCAGGCGTGCGGAATCTGGAGCGGGAAATCGCCGGCCTTACCCGCAAGGCGGTGAAAGAGATCGTCTCGGGCAAGGCTACGACGATCGAGGTTACGCCGGACAATCTCGGCAGTTATGCCGGTGTGCGCAAGTTCCGGTACGGTGAGATCGAGAGCGAGGATCAGGTCGGCGTCGTCACAGGTCTCGCCTGGACGGAAGTCGGCGGCGAGACCTTACAGATCGAATCCGTGATGCTGCCTGGCAAGGGCCGGATGCAGACGACTGGCAAGCTCGGCGACGTGATGAAGGAGTCGATCGACGCGGCACGCTCCTATGTGCGCTCTAAAGCTACGCAGTTCGGCATCAAGCCGCCGACCTTCGATAACAAGGACATTCATGTCCACGTGCCGGAAGGCGCGACACCGAAGGACGGGCCTTCCGCCGGCGTGGCAATGGCCACTTCCATCATCTCGGTGATTACCGGAATACCCGTGCGTCGCGATGTGGCGATGACCGGTGAAGTAACGCTGCGCGGCCGGGTGCTGCCGATCGGCGGCCTGAAAGAGAAGCTTCTGGCCGCACTCCGTGCCGGGCTAAAGACGGTCATTATCCCGGCCGACAACGAGAAGGATCTGGCCGAGATTCCTGAAAACGTGAAATCCGGCCTTACCATCGTTCCCGTCAAGAATGTCGAGGAAGTGCTGAAAGTGGCGCTTACGCGGGATCCCGAGCCGATCAATTGGGAAGAGCCTGAGATCGTTCCGCCATCTGTCCGCTCACCAGATGGAGATGCGGTCGTCACGCATTGACCTCGAAACTACTCATCTTACGGGCCCGCCCGCCGGCGGGCCCTTTTCCTTTTGGTCCAACGGCTTGCCGGTGGCATGCTGGCGGTCCATACGCGAACCCGCCGAAACCTTGGATTTCTGCTTTGACGCCGTGCAAACTGGCCCCTACATTCCCGCGCGGACCTGCCCAAAGGAGTCAGCCCTCATGAACAAGAACGACCTCACACAGCACGTTTCAGACCGCGCCGGGATCGGCAAGAACGAGGCAACCAAGGCGGTGGACGCGGTATTTGATGTGATTTCCGAGGCACTCAAGGGCGGCGACGAAGTACGGCTGACGGGGTTTGGGGTATTCGCCGTTGCGGCCCGCGCGGGCGGTAAGGGCCGTAATCCGCAGACGGGCGAAGAAATCACGATCAAGCCGTCGAAGCAGCCCCGGTTTCGCGCCGGCAAGCAGCTCAAGGATGCGGTGAACGGCTGAACGGATGATGCGCCGAGATCGGGGGTTCGCTCCAGATCTGGTCGTGTTGTCAGGGCGGTTAGCTCAGCCGGTAGAGCACATCGTTTACACCGATGGGGTCGGCGGTTCGAACCCGTCACCGCCCACCAGCCGTCCGTTGCTTTGCGGCTGCGGCCGGCAGACGGCGTTCAGCGGATAAGAGCTTCGAGTGGCGATCCATCGGCCGGTGCGACATGGCGCTGCGGAGTGTTCTGTCTATGCGGCTAACTGCAACGGTTTGTCTGGTTGCTCTTGCTCTTGCTGCGTGCGCCGGCCATCCCTCTCCGCGCCGGGAGGAGCCGGAATTTCATCCTGCGCGGAGCATTGTCGAAGTTTATGACAGCAACAAGGACGGCTCGGTGACCCGCGCTGAGCTGGAGCGGGGCCTTTGGGCCGATTTTGAAAAGGCCGATGTGAATCATACCGGTTGCCTCGACGCAGACGAAGTACGCGCTGTGAACCAACAGCGATGGGAGCAGGATCAGTCGACCTCATCACCGCTCGTGGACTTCAAGGGACGGGGCTGCATCGACTTTGATGCTTTTGCCGCGACAGCCCGATCTCTTTTCGACCAGATGGACGCGGATGGAGACGGAAAGGCTGCGCCGCAGGAACTTCAGCCACGGCGCAGCGCGCCAAATCGGTCCTGATTGCCGCCGCCTTGACCTCGCGGGGTGGCGGCCCTACACGGAGCGCCTTCCGCTGCGGCAAAACCGCTGCGACGCGGGGGCGTAGCTCAGTTGGTTAGAGCGTCGGCCTGTCACGCCGAAGGTCGCGGGTTCGAGCCCCGTCGCTCCCGCCATTTTGCCGGTTCGAACAGCGCAGAATCTTCTTGTTCTGCCTGCAAATCATGGCGTACACCGCGCGCGCATAGGCTTGCGGGCTCCCACATGCTGTGGCAGCCGCGAGTTTCAGCTTGCACAAGTTCACGGCTCGTCAGGCGCTCGGATGAATCAGCTTCTAATTGAATATCTGCCGATCGTGCTTTTCATCGGCGTCGCCGGCGCCATGTGCGTCGCCTTTCTGCTTGTGCCTTTAATTTTGGCCCCTTCGAAACCGGATCCCGAAAAGCTTTCGGCATATGAGTGTGGGTTTAATGCCTTCGGCGATTCCCGCATGAAATTCGATGTGCGATTTTATTTGGTCACCTTGTTGTTTATTATCTTCGATCTCGAGGTGGCCTTTCTGTTTCCGTGGGCGATCACACTTGGGAAGACGGGTGCCTTCGCGTTCTGGTCGATGATGGTGTTTCTTGGCGTGCTAACCGTTGGTTTCATCTACGAATGGAAGAAGGGAGCGCTCGAATGGGAGTGATCCCGGCGGGCATGGCAGGGCGCGCTGGCGTGGAAGGTTGCGCGCCCTTCCCGGACCACGATCCCTATTTCCTCGAAGTGCAGGCGGCAATGCGGGACAAGGGGTTTCTCGTCGCAAGCGCCGATGCGCTGATCAATTGGGCGCGCACTGGCTCGCTGATGTGGATGACATTTGGGCTGGCGTGTTGCGCTGTGGAGATGATGCAGGCCTCCATGCCGCGCTACGATCTCGAGCGGTTCGGCGTCGCACCGCGCGGCAGCCCCCGGCAGTCCGACGTAATGATTGTTGCAGGAACTCTCTGCAATAAGATGGCTCCGGCTCTGCGTAAGGTTTACGATCAGATGCCTGAGCCCAGATACGTGATCTCGATGGGCTCCTGCGCCAATGGCGGCGGCTACTATCACTATTCCTATTCGGTCGTGCGCGGCTGTGATCGCATCGTCCCAGTTGACATTTACGTGCCCGGCTGCCCGCCGACAGCGGAAGCGCTGTTGTACGGTATTATGCTGCTGCAGCGGAAAATCCGCCGCACCGGCACGATCGAGCGCTGAGGCTTCGCATGAGTCTCGATCTCACCGCGCTGGGCGACCACATCGCGCGAGACCTCTCCGACGCCGTACTGGAGCAAAGGCTCGATCGCGGAGAACTCACGCTGACCGTGGCAGGCAAGACATTGCCGCAGGTTGTAAAATTTCTCCGCGACGATCCGCAATGCGAGTTCAGGCTGCTGCTCGATATTTGCGGTGTTGACTGGCCCAAGCGCGAGAAGCGCTTTGACGTGGTCTATCATTTTCTTTCGCTGTCAAGGAACCAGCGCATTCGGCTGAAGCTGTCGACAGACGCACAGACGCCTGTGCCGTCGCTTGCACATCTGCACCCAGGCGCCAACTGGTTCGAGCGCGAAGCTTTCGACATGTACGGCATCGTTTTTTCAGAGCATCCGGATCTGCGGCGTATCCTCACCGATTATGGCTTCGAGGGTTATCCGCTGCGCAAGGATTTTCCGCTGACCGGCTTTGTCGAACTTCGCTATGACGATGAGCTGAAGCGCGTTGTGTATCAGCCCGTGCAACTGGTGCAGGAATTCCGGGACTTTGAGTTTTCCAGCCCCTGGGAAGGTGTACGACACGGCGCTCCGGGCGAGCCGCCCGCCGGCACGGATAGGAGGGGTTGATGAGCGACGCACAGGCGGCCGCGCCAGCCTCTGACAACACCATCACCATCAATTTCGGTCCGCAGCATCCGGCCGCGCATGGCGTGCTCCGCATGGTGCTCGATCTGGATGGCGAAATTGTCACCCGCGTAGATCCGCACATCGGCCTGCTGCACCGCGGCACCGAAAAGTTGATCGAGCACAAGACCTACATGCAGGCGCTGCCTTATTTCGACCGCCTCGACTATGTCGCGCCGATGAATCAGGAACATGCATTTTCGCTCGCCGCGGAAAAGCTGCTTGGGCTGGAAGTACCAAAGCGCGGGCAATACATCCGCGTGCTCTATTCGGAGATCGGCCGCATTCTCAACCACCTGCTGCAGGTGACCACGCAGGCGCTGGATGTCGGCGCGCTCACGCCTCCGCTGTGGGGATTTGAGGAGCGCGAGAAGCTGATGATTTTCTACGAACGTGCGTCTGGGTCGCGCCTGCACGCCAATTATTTCCGTACTGGGGGGGTGCATCAAGACCTGCCGGCAGAGCTTATTGCGGACATCTACTCTTGGACGGACGGCTTTCCAAAGGTACTCGACGATCTCGAAACGCTGCTGACCGAAAATCGGATTTTCAAGCAGCGAAATGTCGATATCGGAAAAATCACGCGCGCCGATGCGGAAGCCTGGGGCATGAGCGGCCCTATGCTGCGCTCGACCGGCGTGGCGTGGGACTTGCGCCGCGCGCAGCCTTACGAATGCTACAGCGATTTCGAGTTCCAGATTCCGACGGCCAGGAACGGAGATAATTACGACCGTTATCTCATTCGCGTGGAAGAGATGCGGCAATCAACCAAAATCATGCGCCAAGCGATCGAGCGAATGCCTGCGGGGCCGGTGCTGGCGGACGACAAGAAGATCACGCCACCCAGCCGCGGAGAGATGAAGCGCTCCATGGAAGCGCTGATCCATCACTTCAAGCTGTTCACCGAAGGCTATCGCGTGCCGGAGGGCGAAGTATATGCCGCTGTGGAAGCGCCAAAGGGCGAGTTCGGCGTCTATCTGGTGTCGGAAGGTGGCAACAAGCCTTACCGATGCAAAATCCGCGCGCCGTCCTTCGCGCATCTGCAGGCGATGGATTACATGTGCAAGGGCCACATGCTGGCCGATGTTTCCGCTGTGCTCGGCTCTCTCGATATTGTCTTCGGGGAGATCGACCGGTGAGTTTTCGCCGCCTGGCCCCTGTCGAACAACAGCCCGCGACGTTCGCGTTCTCGGAGGAGAACCAAAGGCTCGTGGACCAGTGGATTACGAAGTATCCGGAAGGCCGGCAGCGTAGCGCTGTGATTGCGGCACTGTGGATCGGGCAGGACCAGGAAGGCTGGGTCACGAAGGCCTTGATCGAAGAGGTGGCGCGCATCCTTGACATGGCGGTGATGCGCGTGCTCGAGGTCGCCACCTTCTACACCATGTTCAATCTTGCGCCGGTCGGCCAGTATCTCGTGCAGGTGTGCACCACGACCCCGTGCTGGCTGCGCGGTTCGGACGATGTTGTGGCTGCTTGCAAGAAGCACATCGCACCGGCGCCGCACACTATCTCCGCAGATAGCAAGTTCTCGTGGATGGAGGTGGAGTGCCTCGGTGCCTGCGTGAATGCGCCGGTGATGCAGATCGGCAAGGACTTTTATGAGGATTTGGATAGTCCCACCGCCGAGCGGATTTTTGAGGCGCTGCGCCGTGGAGAGACGCCGAAGGCCGGCCCGCAGCAGCACCACCGCCATTCTTCCGAACCGGAAGGTGGCGCGCTGACCTTGAACGACCCTAAACTGTACGATGGCGGGTACGCCCGCGAAGTAATGCGACGATCCGGCGTCGATACAACAGATGCCGAAGCCAAGAAGCCCACGCAAGGCGCATCCGATCGCGAAGCGCCGGTTCAGAAACCACCGGGAGCGGCGACTTGATGCTTGCTGATCGCGACCGCATTTTCACCAACCTCTACGGCTTCCACAGCCCGTGGCTGGATGGCGCGCGTAAACGCGGGGCGTGGGACGGGACCAAGAAAATTCTTGAACTCGGCATCGATGCCATCATTGCAGAGGTGAAGAAGTCCGGTCTGCGCGGGCGGGGCGGCGCGGGTTTCCCCACCGGACTCAAATGGTCGTTCATGCCGAAGGAAGTGAAGGAGCGGCCGCACTATCTCGTCGTGAATGCCGACGAATCCGAGCCCGGCACCTGCAAGGATCGCGACATCATGCGTCACGATCCGCACCTGCTCATCGAAGGCTGCATGATTGCCTCGTTCGCGATGCGCGCGCACATCTGCTACATCTACATTCGCGGAGAATTCATCCGCGAGCGCGAGGCGCTGCAGCGTGCCGTCGACGAGGCCTATGAAGCGCGCCTGATCGGCAAAGACAACATCCACGGCTGGCCGTTCGATCTCTATGTGCATCACGGCGCCGGCGCCTACATCTGCGGCGAGGAAACCGCGCTGCTCGAAAGCCTCGAAGGCAAGAAGGGGCAGCCACGGCTCAAGCCGCCGTTCCCGGCCAATGCCGGCGTTTACGGCTGTCCGACAACCGTCAACAATGTTGAAACCATCGCCATGGTGCCCGACATCATGCGCCGCGGCGCGGACTGGTTCGCCGGCATGGGCAAGCCCAACAACACCGGCACGAAGCTCTTCTGCATCTCCGGCCATGTGAATAGGCCCTGCAATGTCGAAGAGGCGATGAGCATTCCACTGCGCGAGCTGATCGAGACGCATGCGGGCGGGGTGCGCGGCGGCTGGGACAATCTTTTGGGCGTGATCCCCGGGGGTTCATCCATGCCGGTGCTATCGAAGGAAATTTCCGACGACATCCTGATGGACTTCGATTCGCTGGTGAAAGCGAAGTCCGGCCTCGGCACCGCCGCCGTGATCGTGATGGACAAGTCCACCGATATCATCAAGGCATTTGCGCGGCTCGCCTACTTCTACAAGCATGAGTCATGCGGCCAGTGCACGCCATGCCGCGAAGGCTGCGGCTGGATGTGGCGTGTGCTCACTCGCATGGGAAAAGGCGACGCCACGATCGAAGACATCGACGTGTTGCAGGAGGTTACGAAGCAGATCGAGGGCCACACCATTTGCGCTTTCGGCGAAGGCGCGTCATGGCCGGTGCAGGGGTTCCTGCGTCATTTCCGGCCCGAAATCGAGAAGCGCATTCGCGAGCAGGGCGGGCGGCATTGTGCGCCGATGCAGCCGCTGGCCGCGGAGTGAGGGCGATGGCGGAAAAAACGACCCGCGTGCAACCGCCGCTGCCGCTGATGATTGCGGCCTTCATCGGCATCGGCGGCGCTGTATTGACGATGCTGGCCTGGCGCGGAGAAAAGGCAAAGAAGCTGTACCTTTCCCATTGCGATGTGGCGCTGGCCAATCCGCGCTTCTCCAGCCCCGATTTGGCGAAACTCGATCTGAAGGCGAAAACCTTCGACGGCAGCGCCGAGGAATTCGAGCGCTACGAATGGTACGTGGCGCGGCTGGTCTACACCCTGGATGAATGCCTGGCGCTGGCGCCCATTCCGCAATGGTACGCGGTGGCACGCACGCAACTCGCAAATCACAAGAAGTATTTCGCGTCCGATTACTACCAGAAGCACGAGTACCTCTCGCACTACTCCCTGCGCTTGCGCATGCTGATCGAACAGCAGGCGGAGGAGGCCTGATGCCCACGCGCAAGCTCATCATCGACGGTAAGGAAGTGGAGGCGGAGGAGTCGATCACGCTGCTGCAGGCATGCGAGCAGGCTGGCGCGGAAATCCCCCGCTTCTGCTATCACGAGCGCCTCTCCGTGGCCGGTAATTGCCGCATGTGCCTGGTGGAATGGGTGGGCGCGCCGAAGCCGCAGGCCAGTTGCGCGTTGCAGGTGAAGGACATCTTCCCCAACAAGGATGGCACGCCGGCCAAGATCAACACGCGTTCGCCTTATGCGCAGAAGGCGCGGGAAGGCGTGATGGAATTCCTGCTCATCAATCACCCGCTCGATTGCCCGATCTGCGATCAGGGCGGCGAATGCGATCTCCAAGACCAGGCGCTCTACTATGGCCGTTCGAACTTCCACCGTTTCAACGAAAACAAGCGGGCGGTGGAAGACAAGTACATGGGCCCGCTGATCAAGACGATCATGACCCGCTGCATCCAGTGCACGCGCTGCGTGCGCTTCGCCACCGAAGTCGCTGGCGTGCCGGATCTGGGCGGCACGGGGCGCGGTGAAGATCTCGAGATCATGACCTATCTCGACAAAGCCTTCGACTCCGAGCTTTCCGGCAACGCGGTGGATCTCTGTCCCGTCGGCGCGCTGACCCACAAGCCTTGGGCGTTCATTTACCGGCCGTGGGAGCTGCGAAAAACCAACTCGATCGATGTGCACGACGCGCAGGGGGCGAACATCCGCGTGGATAGCCGCGGCGGACAGGTGTTGCGCATCCTGCCGCGCGTGAACGAGGACGTGAACGAGGAGTGGATTTCCGACAAGTCGCGTTATGCATGCGATGGCCTGAAAAATCAGCGTCTGGATAGGCCTTATGTCCGCAAGAACGGCAAGCTAGTTCCCGCGAGTTGGAGCGAGGCGTTCGAGTTGATCCGGGCTGCAGCGCGCGCCACACGGCCCGAACGCATGGCGGCGGTCGTCGGCGATCTTGCGGCGGCGGAAGAAATCAAGGCGCTGAAGGATTTGATGCGCGCGTTGGGTGTCGTGAATCTCGAATGCCGGCAGGATGGCGCGAAGATTGGCGGGCCGCGCCCGTCTTATCTGTTCAACACCACCATTGCCGGCGTGGAGTTCGCCGACGCGCTGCTGCTGATAGGCTGCAATCCGCGCTGGGAAGCGCCGGTGTTGAACGCGCGCATCCACAAGACCTGGCTCAACAGCGCGATCAAAATAGCCAATGTGGGCGTACCTTACAATCTCACCTATCCGGTCGAGCAGTTGGGCGGCAGCACCAGTGTGCTGCGTGGGATTACCGATGGCAGCCATTCTTTCGCGAGAGTTCTGCGCGATGCCAGGCGGCCGATGCTGGTTGTGGGGCCGGGCGTCGTCGCAAGGGCCGATGGTGCGGCCATCCTGAATCTGGCAGCGAAAATTGCCGCGGACACCGGTATGATCGGGCCCGCGGGCAAGCCTGCCGAAGGCGGCTGGAACGGCTTCAACGCGTTGCATACGGCTGCGAGCCGCGTGGCGGCACTCGATCTCGGCTTCGTTCCCGGCGAAGGCGGCCGCGACATGGCAGGCATTCTCGACGGCGCCGGCAAAGGCGAGATCGATTTCGTCTGGTTGCTCGGCGCGGACGACGTCGACACCGGCAGGCTCGGCAATGCCTTCGTCGTATATCAGGGAACCCACGGCGATGCCGGGGCGCATCGCGCAGACGTCATCCTTCCCGGCGCCGCTTACACCGAACAGGACGGCATCTATGTGAATTTTGAGGGCCGCGTCCAGCGAGCCGAGCGCGCCATTTTTCCGCCGGGACAGGCGAAGGAGGATTGGGCGATCCTGCGCGCGTTCTCCGATGTCATTGGGCGCCGGTTGCCATATGAGAGCCGCGAAGAGTTGCGCCGCGCACTGGTTGCGGACGTGCCGCACATGGCAAACGACGACGCGCTGCCGGGATCGGCCGGTACCGACCCCGCGATCTGGAACAATATCGGGGCGGCCGGTGAGCTCGATGAGCGCACGCCGCTTGCCTCACCTATCGCCGATTTTTATCTCACCAATCCGATCGCGCGGGCGAGTGAAACCATGGCCGAGTGCAGCAAGGTTTACGTCACCGGCGCGATCAAGATGGCGGCGGAATAGATGTTCTTCACATCCTACTTCCAGCACCACGGGCTGCCTTACGGCTGGGCATGGACGCTCAGCCAAGGGATCGTGATCGTTTTCTTCGAACTGATCCTCGCGCTATCCGTGGCCCTGTTCATTCTGGCGGATCGCAAGATCTGGGCAGCGGTGCAGCTGCGCCGCGGACCCAACGTGGTGGGTGCCTTCGGACTGCTACAAACCATTGCCGACGCCCTGAAATTCTTCTTCAAGGAAGTGATCGTTCCGGCTGGCGCCAACAAGGTGTTGTTCCTGCTGGGGCCGCTGATCACCGCGACGCTCGCCTTCGCCGCCTGGGCGGTGGTGCCGGTGAGCGCGGGCTGGGTGGTAGCCAACATCAATGTCGGCATTCTTTATATCTTCGCGATTTCCTCGCTCGGGGTTTATGGCGTGATCGTCGCCGGCTGGGCATCCAATTCCAAATACGCATTCCTTTCGGCCCTGCGCGCGGCGGCGCAGATGGTGTCGTACGAGGTCTCCATCGGCTTTGTCCTGATCACCGTGCTGCTCTTCGCGGGCTCGCTGAATCTTTCCGCCATCGTCATGGCGCAGGCGAATGGCTGGTTCCTGTTCACCATCCTGTTCCCGATGGCGATTGTTTTCTTCATCTCCACGCTGGCGGAAACCCAGCGGCCGCCGTTCGATCTGCTGGAAGCGGAGTCCGAGCTCGTGGCGGGTTTCATGGTGGAATATTCTTCGACGCCGTTCCTGCTGTTCTTCCTCGGCGAGTATATGAATGTCATCATGCTTTGTGGTCTGTTTGCCGTGCTGTTCCTCGGCGGCTGGCTGCCGCTGTGGTCGATATGGCCCCTGACGCTGATTCCCGGCGTAGTGTGGTTCATTCTCAAGTTGCTGTTCGTGTTCTTCTGCAACTCGATGGTGAAAGCCTTCGTGCCACGCTACCGCTACGATCAATTGATGCGGCTTGGCTGGAAAGTGTTCCTTCCGCTTTCACTGTTGTGGGTCGTGCTTACAGCTGGTTGGGTCATGCTGTTTCCGCACGGAATCTGGACTGCGCTGGCGCAGGGAGGTGGATGATGGCAGCAGGCGCTCTCGCTCGAACCCTCCGCAGCATCTTTCTCTGGGAGTTCGTCAAGAGCTTCGGCCTCGCCCTGCGCTATTTCTTCAGGCCCAAGGCGACGCTAAACTATCCGTTCGAGAAAGGACCGCTCAGCCCGCGCTTTCGCGGTGAGCACGCGCTGCGCCGCTATCCCAACGGTGAGGAACGCTGCATCGCCTGCAAGCTGTGCGAAGCGATTTGTCCGGCGCTCGCCATTACCATCGAAGCCGAGCCGCGCGCCGATGGCAGCCGCCGCACCACGCGTTACGACATCGACATGGTGAAGTGCATCTATTGCGGCCTGTGCCAGGAGGCGTGCCCGGTCGACGCCATCGTGGAGGGGCCAAACTTCGAATTCTCTACCGAGACGCGGGAAGAACTCTACTACAACAAGGAACGTCTGCTCGCGAACGGCGACCGCTGGGAGCGAGAAATCGCCCGCAACCTCGAACTCGACGCGCCGTACAGGTAACGATGCTGCTTCAAACCATCGCCTTCTACCTGTTTGCGGCTGTACTGGTCGCCTCGGCAGTCATGGTGATTGCCGGCCGGAATCCAGTGCATTCGGTCTTGTTCCTGATCCTTGCGTTCTTCAATGCGGCGGGTCTGTTCGTGCTTCTCGGAGCAGAGTTCCTCGCGATGATCCTGGTGATTGTCTATGTCGGGGCGGTGGCCGTGCTGTTTCTGTTCGTGGTGATGATGCTGGACGTCGATTTCGCGGAACTGAAGCGCGGCACCTTGCAGTACATCCCAGTCAGTCTGGTGGTTGGCGGTGTTCTGCTGGCGGAGCTGATCTTCGCGGGAGCGGCGTGGCGGCTCTCGCCAGCCGCATCGCATGCGCTGGCGAGTGCAAATCCCGCGCATCTCACCAACACGGAGGCGCTTGGCCGCATTCTTTACACGGACTACGTCTACTATTTCCAGATCGCCGGCCTGGTTTTGTTGGTCGCGATGATCGGCGCCATCGTGCTGACCCTCCGCACCCGGCCCGGCGTGCGCAGGCAGTCCATTCGCGCGCAAGTACGGCGCTATGCCAGCGACACGCTCGTTGTGGTCGACGTGAAGCCGGGGCAGGGGGCTTGAATATGGCCGTTGGGCTTGGACAATATCTCGCGGTCGCCGCTATCCTCTTCACCATCGGTGTGTTGGGCATTTTCCTCAACCGCAAGAACGTCATCATCATCCTGATGTCCATCGAGCTGATCCTGCTGGCGGTGAACCTCAATTTCGTGGCGTTCTCGTCATATCTTGGCGATCTCGTCGGGCAGGTGTTCGCGCTGTTCGTGCTGACGGTCGCGGCTGCTGAAGCCGCTATCGGTCTCGCCATCCTCGTCGTCTATTTCCGCAACCGCGGCTCGATCGCGGTGGAAGACGTGAACCTGATGAAGGGCTGACGGATGTACGCGGCAATCGTCTTCCTTCCGCTTATGGGTTCGGCCATCGCCGGGCTGTTCGGCCGCTTCATCGGTGTGCGCGCGTCGGAGCTGGTTACCACGGGATTGCTGTTCGTTTCCGCCGCGCTCTCCTGTTACGCCTTCTACGATGTGGCGCTGCTGGGCCACTCGCAGACCGTACGGATTGCGCAGTGGATCACCTCCGGCGATTTCGAAGCCGACTGGGCGCTCAGGGTCGATACGCTCACAGCGGTCATGCTGGTGGTGGTGACGGGCGTGTCTTCGCTCGTGCACCTCTACTCCGTCGGCTACATGTGCGACGACCCACACCGGCCGCGCTTCTTCTCGTACCTGTCGCTCTTCACCTTCGCCATGCTGATGCTGGTGACGGCCAACAACTTCCTGCAGATGTTCTTCGGTTGGGAAGGAGTGGGCCTCGCCTCCTACCTGCTGATTGGTTTCTGGTACGAGCGGCCGAGCGCCAACGCCGCGGCGCTGAAAGCCTTTGTCGTGAACCGCGTGGGCGATTTCGGCTTCATGCTGGGCATCTTCGGGGTGTTCTTCATCTTCGGCACGCTGGATTTCGATGCGGTGTTTCAGGCCGCGCCGCAGTTCGTCGGCAAGACATTCCACTTCGGCAGCTGGGATGTCGACATTATCACGACGCTCTGCATCCTGCTGTTCATTGGCGCGATGGGAAAGTCGGCGCAGCTGGGGCTGCACACCTGGTTGCCAGACGCGATGGAAGGCCCAACGCCGGTCTCCGCCCTCATCCATGCCGCCACCATGGTGACGGCCGGCGTGTTCCTCGTCTGCCGTTGCTCGCCGCTGTTTCAGCTGTCGCCGACGGCGCTTGCCTTCGTCACGTTCATCGGTGCGAGTACGGCCTTCTTCGCGGCCACGGTCGGCCTGTTCCAGAACGACATCAAGCGCGTGATCGCCTACTCTACCTGCTCGCAGCTGGGCTACATGTTCGCCGCTGCGGGCGTTTCAGCGTACGGCGCGGCAATGTTCCATCTTTTCACCCACGCCTTCTTCAAGGCGCTGCTGTTCCTCTCGGCGGGTGCCGTCATTGTCGCCATGCATCACGAGCAGGACATGCGGAGGATGGGCGGACTGGCGCGGCGCATTCCCTTCACCTGGGCGATGATGCTGATTGGGAATCTGGCGCTCACCGGCTTCGGCATTCCGCTGCTCGCCATCGGCACCGCCGGTTTCTATTCGAAGGACACCATCATCAACGCGACTTACGGCGCGGGTACGGGCATCGGCACCTATGCCTTCGTGCTGACGCTCACGGCAGCGGCAATGACGTCATTTTATTCCTGGCGGCAGTTTCTGATGACGTTCCACGGCCGCTATCGCGGCGCCGATGAAACGGTTCATCTTGAACACGCGGATGGAGATACACACGCGCATGACGAACCCATAGATGACCACGCGCATGGGCATGCGCTGCCGCTGTCAGAGGTGCATGAAGCGCCGCGTACCATGCTGGCGCCGCTTGCGGTCCTGGCCGTCGGCGCGCTGTTCGCCGGCGCGTTGTTCGATCATTTGTTTGTCGGTGGCGAGGCACGCGATTTCTGGCGCGGCGCTATTGCTTTGGCGGCAGGGCACGAGAACGCCGAAGAGCATCTCCCCATTTGGGTCGAGTTCGGCCCGTTTGTGGCAACCATCCTCGGCTTCGCTATCGCCTGGTATTATTACATCCTGCGGCCGGAACTTCCGGCGCAAATGGCGGCGCGGCGCAGCCTTATTTATCTCTTCCTCTACAATAAATGGTACTTCGACGAGTTGTACAATTTCCTCTTCGTGCGTCCGGCGCTGTGGCTCGGCCGCGTCCTGTGGAAAGTGGGCGACGGCCGCATCATTGACGGGCTGGGGCCAGACGGAATTTCCGCGCGCGTGTTGGATGCGACGCGAGGCGCGGTCCGTCTGCAATCCGGCTATGTGTACCAGTACGCCTTTGTGATGATCGTGGGCGTGGTGGCGCTGGCGACCTGGTTCGTTGTTACGTTGGGTGTGCGGTGATGCACCTGCCGCTGCTCAGCATTGTCACCTTCCTGCCGCTGCTCGGCGCGCTGCTCATTCTCGTGATGCCTGGCGAAGGCGAGCGGCTGGCCAAAAGCGCGCGCTGGATCGCGCTCGTCACGACACTTGCAACTCTCGCGATCTCACTAGTGATCTGGGCGGGGTTCGACGGCTCCAGCGCGGCCTTCCAGTTCGAGGAGAAGGCGAACTGGCTTGGCTTCGGCATAAGCTATCACATGGGTGTGGACGGCATTTCCGTGCTGTTCGTCGTGCTCACCGCCGGCCTGATGCCATTCTGCATTCTGGCCAGCTGGGAATCGATCAAGGTTCGTGTCGCCGAATACATGATCGCCTTCCTGCTGCTGGAAACGCTGATGATCGGGGTGTTCTGCGCGCTGGATCTTGTGCTGTTCTATGTGTTCTTCGAGGGCGGGCTCATCCCGATGTTTCTTATCATCGGTGTCTGGGGCGGCGTGCGGCGCGTCTACGCAAGCTTCAAGTTTTTCCTCTACACCTTGCTCGGCTCGGTGCTGATGCTGCTCGCCATTCTGTGGATGTATCTGTATGCGGGCACGACAGACATCGCCGTGCTGCTGCAGAGCGCGCGCTTCCCGGTCGGCATGCAGGCGTTCCTCTGGTTCGCGTTTCTGGCCTCCTTCGCGGTGAAAATGCCGATGTGGCCGGTGCACACCTGGTTGCCGGACGCGCACGTGGAAGCGCCGACAGCCGGCTCGGTAATTCTTGCCGGCATTCTGCTGAAGATGGGTGGCTACGGCTTCCTGCGTTTCTCGTTGCCGATGTTCGCCAGCGCCAGCCACAGCTTCGCGCCGCTGATCTTCGTCCTGTCGGTGATGGCGATTATCTACACCTCCTTCGTCGCGCTGGCACAGGAGGACATGAAAAAACTCATCGCCTATTCCTCGGTGGCGCATATGGGGTTCGTCACCATGGGCATCTTCTCGCTAACCCACGAGGGAATTGAGGGCGGCATCTACCAGATGCTTTCGCACGGCGTGGTGTCCGGCGCGCTGTTCCTTTGCGTCGGCGTCATCTACGACCGGATGCATACGCGCGAGATCGCCGCTTACGGAGGTCTGGTGGCGCGCATGCCGATGTATGCCGCCTGCCTGATGGTGTTCGCGCTGGCAAATGTCGGTCTGCCGGGGACGGGCGGCTTTGTCGGCGAATTTCTCACGATGCTGGGCACCTTCCGGGTGAACACCTGGGTGGTGATTTTGGCCGCGACCGGCGCGATTCTGTCTGCGGCTTACATGCTGTATCTTTATTGGCGGGTGATTTTCGGCAGGCTGGTGAAGCCGGCGCTGCAGACGATTCAGGATTTGTCGCTGCGCGAGTTCGCCATCCTGTCGCCGCTGGTCATCATCACCATCATCATGGGCGTCTATCCCAACTTCGTCTTTGGCGTAACACATGCCTCGGTTGCCAATCTTGTGCACCAGAGCGAGATGGCGATGGCCCACCACCAACACGTTGCAGCGACTGGTACTCCCCCCGTTTACGGGGGGAGTCCCGCCGAAGGCGGGGAGGGGGGCGAACGCCTGTACGCGGGCCCC